>Ga0335073_10000142_pt1 | contig 82813 bp, 69 predicted proteins | sample Lox_Sample_22_FD_207093 | JGI IMG/M metagenome (GOLD analysis project Ga0335073, IMG submission 207093) | Soil microbial communities from Loxahatchee National Wildlife Refuge, Florida, United States - Lox_Sample_2.2 | ecosystem: Environmental > Terrestrial > Soil > Wetlands | place: USA...
CGCCATGTCCATATTCAATTCAAATTCGTCGATGTGCACCATGCCGTCGATGTAGTGAATGTCGTCATTGAATAATTCCGCGGTGGCATCGATGGCAAGAATGGCCTTGAGCTCAGGAGGATGCAGCATTGCCATCTGCAGTGAATTAAAGCCGCTCCATGAGATTCCCATCATGCCAACATTACCGTTCGACCACGGCTGCGTGGCTAGCCAAGTAATGATTTGGAGTCCGTCCTGCTGCTCCTGTTCTGAGTATTCGCGATCAGTCGGAACACCCTCGCTGTTGCCAAAACCGCGAATATCGACTCGCGCACAGACATAACCCCGGTGCGCAAAGTAGCTGTAGATTTCATAATCTTGCGCAGCCATCGCATCGTCTTTCCGGTAGGGATGGTATTCAAGAATGGCAGGGAATTTTTCGCCGGCCTTGCCGCCGGTCGGTTGGTACAAAGTGACCGCCAGACGTATCCCATCTTTCATCGGGATCCAGCCGTTCTCCATGCGGAACCCAAAACTCGGAGCGGACGGCGGCTCGACGGCAAAAACCGAACAAGCACTAAGTAAACCCCACGTAAGCAGAAGTCTTACCGTCAACCTTAGCCTCGGACCGGAGAATTGCCAGCGAATTCGGCGGCTACCTAGTATATGGCCAAAGCAAACAGAATCATTCACCTAGCCTTTAATGAAGCGACCAATGGTCACACCTTCTGGTGATTTCGGTGCATAACTTGGCTGTCGAACATCACTGTCAGCCGCGAGCGGATCTCTTAAATTTTAAGGTTGGTAAGGAGAGAATCGTGTCGACTGCCTGGAAATCCCGCTATGCCCAGCGCACGAAGAATTTGAAGAGTTCAGCCATCCGCGAACTGCTGAAAATCACGCAGAAGCCGGAAGTCATTTCTTTTGCCGGTGGCTTGCCCGCGCCGGATGTATTTCCGGTCGACCGCTTTCAAGAGGCGTGCCGGCGAGTCTTAGAAGTGAACGGCCACCAAGCTCTGCAGTATAGCGCCACTGAGGGCTACGAGCCGCTGCGCGAAATGATCGCCAGGCACACCTCGCGTTACGGGATCAAAGCCAAGACAGAAAATGTCCTCATCACCTCCGGCTCACAGCAGGCGCTCGATTTAATTGGAAAGCTCCTGATCAATCCGGGCGATCGAGTCCTGGTCGAAGCGCCAACTTACCTCGGGGCTTTACAAGCATTCAGCGTTTATGGCGCCGAGTACGTCAGCGTAGAGAGTGATCACGACGGCCTTCGCACTGAATTTCTCGAAGACCCATTGCGCCAGGGCCCGAAGTTTATGTACGTGCTGCCTAACTTCCAGAACCCCGGGGGAACTACGCTCTCGGAGGGACGGCGCCATCAGTTAGTACTGCTGGCCGATAAGTATGGAATTCCGATCGTTGAAGACGACCCCTACGGCCAGCTTCGCTACGAAGGCGAGCATCTTCCACCACTGGTTGTCATCGATCGAGAGAATCTGCGCCGTGATGACGGCTATTCTATCGGCAATGTTATTTATTTGAGCACCTTCTCTAAGACTCTCGCCCCAGGCTTGCGCTTGGGGTGGATCGTCGCTCCACCGGATGTGATTGCGAAGCTCGTACAACTGAAACAGGGCGCGGACTTGCACACTTCCACTTTCGCCCAGATCGTCGCCTATGAAGTCGCCAAAGACAATTTTCTCGACGACCATGTGAAGCTGATCCGCAAGGTTTACCGCGAGCGCCGGGACGTCATGCTTGAAGCACTAAAAAAGCATTTTCCGCCCGAGGTCACGTGGACGCATCCTCAAGGAGGCCTGTTCCTGTGGGCAACGCTGCCCGAAGGTATGGATTGCCACAAACTCCTCGACGCGGCGCTGAAGGAAAATGTCGCGTTTGTGCCGGGCGACTCCTTCTATGCCGGCAATGGTTTCGCGCAGGAAGGTAGCCGTCACATGCGCCTGAATTTCTCTTACGGCCAACCCGAGCAGATTCGCGAAGGTATTCGCCGCCTGTCCATGGCGATCAAGGCGCAGCTGCGCGAGCTGCGGGCAACTTACGCGGGATGAGCAATACCCTCCTTGGATAACGGGCCTGCTCCGTGCAACGCGGGGCAGGCCCTTAGGGAAGAGACCAACGACTCCTGCCCGCAGGCTTCCCGCGTGCAAGGTCCTTCGTCATCTGTGCATGACCGTTCCTGAATGTCTACACTGATATTTCCCCCAAAATCAGGCATCCCCATAAGTTACTGATTTTTAAGCCTTCCAGCGGAAAGCAGCGGGTTGGGGCAGGCCAACGTGGGCCAAAACGCGAAAAGCGAACTCGAGCGCCATGACATCTAATGTAGTCGGTCGATTGTAGAGCGCAGGGATCAGGGGAAAGATCGTCGCGCCAGCGTCAGCAGCTCGAAACATATTGCGAATATGGATCTTATTCAGAGGAGTCTCGCGGACGCACAGCACCAGAGGGCGTTTCTCCTTCAGGCAGACATCCGCGGCCCGTTCAATCAGGTGAGAGCCGGTACCGTTGGCGATCCGTCCGAGCGTACCCACGCTGCAGGGGATAACCACCATGGCGTCAGCAGGATACGAACCACTCGCGACATTCGCTCCGATGTCCACATTACTTTGTTCATGAATTTTACGGCTCGAGGTGCCGATGATTTGACTGACGACCCGGCTGCGTCCGCGAAGATTGAGTTCTTGGGCCAGTACTCGAAGAGCGCTGTCGGAGGCGATGAAGTTCACAGTTTGAATTCGGCGGTCGCGCTCGACCGTCAACAACAGCTGTTTGAGGAACAAGGCGCCGCTGGCGCCCGTGGTCGCAACGGTCAGGTTTTGGGCTGGGTGGTTGGGCAAGGTTGCACCGAGTCCTGAGCATAGGGAGGCAAGGCAGGCAAGTCAAGAACAGCTGAATTCCGATGGCATCCACGAACACTCTCGGCTCGCGACGCAACGAAGCGCAGCTTCACGCGCTGGCCGGAGTGGAGCGCGAACTGCGCAGCTACGACTCCACCAGCCGGCGGAAGTACGTCCAGGACTTCAGTCACGCTTTCCAATCCTACGATTCCATCATTGATTCGCAGCAGCTCAACAGCATGCTTGACGCGTCCGACATCGTACTGATCGGCGATTATCACGCGTTGCCGGCCGCGCAACGCTATGCGGCATCTTTGCTCGAGCAACGCGCCTACGCCGCTAACCGTCCGCTGGTCCTCGGCATGGAGACCATTTTTGCCCGGCATCAACACATTCTCGATGGATGGTGGCGACGCGAGATTGACGAGCACGAACTTCGCGAGCGCATTCGCTTCGACACGGATTGGGGCTACGACTGGGCACCTTTTTACGAACTGCTTGTGACCGCCCGCGAGCATGGCGACGCGATCTACGGCCTTGATTGCATGCCGCGAGAAGATCTGCGCAAGATCGGCGCTCGCGATCGTCATGCTGTAGCCAAGATCGCCGAAATTCGTGAGCGGCATCCCGAAGCGGTTATCGTGGTTCTCTTTGGCGAGTCGCATTTTGCGCCAGCGCATATGCCGCGTCTTCTGCGACGGCGTTTGCCTGAAGAGCAAGTGCTAACCCTCCTACAAAATGTCGATGCACTCTATTGGCGTGCGACCGGGGAACGCCAGGATCGCGTTGAAGCGGTAAGGGTCAGCGACCATGTCGCCTGCGTTTTCAATTCCACACCGCTGGAAAAATACGAGAGCTATCGCCTTTATTTGTCCCGCTGCTTGGGAGACGCCGGCCAACCGGACCTGGTGCCCACGATTTACAACCTCATCGACAGCCTACTGTGTTTTCTGGGTATTAATCGCTATTCTCCGCACAACACGACTCAGCCAAAGTTCCTGGTTGACTTGCTGCCCGAAGTTTATAGCAGTTCGTCGGATGGGCGGCTGAGGCAATTACTTTCGCGAGCACAAGTCGAGCCGCAAAAGATTCTCGGCATGTTGCAGAAAGTTGAAGCTTGCGGCACGGTTTATCTGCCTTCCATTAACGTGATTTACGTTCGCGAGTTTCAGATGATGTACGCGGCAGAGGAAGCGGCACGATTTTTGCATCATGCTTGCCGCGGCTTACCCTGGCGCAAAAATGGCCACAATCCGCCGGCGCTCGATCCCGGCGATCGCTTCTACGTTCGCAGCGTAGAACACGCGCTCGCCTATTTCGGATCGCGTGTGCTATATCCTGCGCGTGCAGCCGTGCGCAATCCGCAAGGCTCCACCTTCTCCGCGAAGTTCTGCCAACGATTCATGCGAGAGGCGTTGCGTGGAGACCGGGGCCAATTCGACTCGTTCGCGCAAAAGCTCGGTTATCGATTGGGCAGCGAGCTTTACGACGCTTACTTGCGTGGCAATGTGAGCCGCACTACTCTTCGCCAACTGTACCTCGCCCACATGGAAGCGCCCGGCAAAGGGTGGGCTGTTCTGGAAGAGATTCTGCACAAAGTTGCTTCCAGCCGCAAGAAACCCTGCAACTCGGTACGACACTGAGTTCACTCTGCAATGCTAATCTAGGGACTCACCTCGAGTTTCCACTTGAACGCAGAATCCATCCGCAAATTGTTTGAGCAGGTTCGCCGCGGGAAAGTGTCTCCCGACGAAGCCGTAGAAAAGCTACGTCATTTGCCGTTCGAAGACCTCGGTTTCGCTAAGGTTGATCATCATCGCGCATTACGCGTGGGTATGCCGGAGGTCGTGTTTGGCGAAGGCAAGACTCCAGCGCAGTTGGCGCAGATTTTTTCGAGGCTGGCAACCCACGGTGGCAATATCCTGGCCACGCGAACTAACAAAGAGCAGTTCACTGCGGTCAAGAAGAAAGTACGTAAAGTTCAATATCGCGAAGTCGCGCGAGCCATCATTTTGCAACATGATCAAGAAAAATACGGTAAAGGGATGATTGCCGTCGTCTCGGCGGGTACGAGCGACATTCCGGTGGCTGAGGAAGCCGTTGTGACGGCGGAACTCATGGGCAACCAGGTCGAGCGTTTGTACGATGTCGGCGTGGCCGGAATTCATCGCCTGCTGGCCAACCGTCAAACCCTGGCAAGAGCACGGGTTGTGATTGTCTGTGCCGGCATGGAGGGTGCATTGCCCAGCGTGGTCGGCGGCTTGATTGGTGTCCCGGTCATCGCCGTGCCCACCAGCATCGGTTATGGCGCGGCATTCAAAGGTGTTGCCGCACTGCTGGGTATGATGAATTCCTGTGCTTCGAATGTCACCGTTGTCAACATTGATAACGGCTTTGGCGCCGGATACGTCGCGGCTCTTATCAATCGGCTGTAACTACCTGCCGTTCCTAGAAGGAAAATCGTGCTGAGAATTGCAGCACACGCGGCAAACCATTAGGACTGATCTCCTGCAACGCTCCAAAGTTTCCGACTCCGATATTCGGCACCAAATAACAAGTCTGATTCAGCGTCATGCCATCGCCGCAGTTGGTGCCGATGGGGTTGTACTGAAGCTGATTGATCCCGTCGCCGTTTTGCACATAGAAGTTAGCGTGGTTGAAAAGATTAAACGCCTGCACTTCAAACTCAAGTTCCTTGCCCTCGCTCACCGGAACCGTCCGGGACAGACCGAAGTCAATCCGCTCCAGCCACGGACCGTAAAAGGTATTCAAGCCGATGCCCGGCGTGGGGCCGGCGCCGTTAATTCCGCCTGCGGTGTTGGCTGTGTCCTGGTTGAAAGCGCTGTCGTTGAGGTTGCCATTGGCGCCGTCGCAGTTGGTAAACGAGAGCGTCGAACTGGTACACGCCGGGCTCAACAATCCGGCATAAGGACGACCGGAGGAGAACTCCATCACCGTGCTCAGACTCCAGTTCGCCAGCAGGGCGCGACCCGCTCCCGACGAGGTGAACTGTTCCAGCCTAGGCACGTAAACGGCTGCTAGACTTACGCGATGCCGCTGGTCCAGCAGCGACGGCGCGTGAGTATTGCTGAAATCGAATTGATTGTTGAAGTCCATGCCATCGAGCATGATGCTTTTGGCCAGAGTGTAGGAAAACTGCAACGAGAGACCGTGCGACATGCGGCGCTGGAGTTGCACAAACAGCGAGTTGTAATAATTTTGCGCAGGGCTGATGAGTTCGTCGATCTGACCAAAATTGGGATTGATGCGGCCTTCCGTAAGAAGGCCGTTGTCCATGTTCGGCAGGACAATCGTCTGGCCGCTGCACGGCGCCGCAGTGGTTCCCGGCGGGCAGACGACGTAAGTCGTGGTTCCGGTCAATGGCATGAGGTTCGCATCGTACGCGCTGCCTGAGAGGAGATGCACTCCATGGTTCCACATCGTGCCGATGCTGACGGTGGTGTTGCGTGCAATCTCTCGCTCTATCTGCAAACTGGCTTGCAAAATGTAGGGCACGCGGAATTGGGGCGAGACCAGCGAGATATCGGGAGAAGCCGCAAAAAGTGGAGAACTCGCGGGAAGAATCTCAGGGAAAGTGGGGACCTGCGCGTTCGGCGGCCCCGAAACGTAACTCAGGCTGACCTCGGATTGTTGCGAAGCCAGCCCGTTCGAAATGACCGCGTTACGGTAATTCAAGCCGTTCATATTGTCATAGAACCATCCAAACCCGCCGCGCACGACCGTCTTTGAAGCGGGTTGCCACGCAAATCCGAATCGTGGCGCAAACCGGCTGAACTGGTTGGGATATTGTCCGGTCAACGGGAAAGCAGGGTTCTTCTGAGGCTGCGGGTATACCTGGAAGTCCTCACGTAAGCCCATCTCGAGTGTGAGCGACGGCCGGGCCCGGAACGTGTCCTGCACATAAAATCCGTAGTACGGCACGGTAAACGACAAAGTCGGTTTTCCCACGGCTTGGCTGAAATTGTTGTATTGACCGAGGGCAAAGTCTTCCAGGTTGGAAAATTCATACAGTCCGAGGGGGGATCCGAAATCGATGGCTTCGTTCGGATCGGCTCCTCCGTCATCCGTGTCCGCATCGTAGGAGCGGCTCATTTCAAGACCGAACTGCAAGGTGTGCTTGCCCAGCACATAGTCGAGACGATCCGCCACCGAGTACTGCTTTTCAAAGACTCTTCCGATAGAAAAGGCTGCGTTTCCCATGGTGAACGCGGCAGGGCTGTCCAAGACAATCGTCGGCGTGCCTGGGGCCAACCCCGTAGGAGTCGCGGTCTCATTGTCCTGCGAAGTGCCCGCATGAAATTCATTCAGCAGGCTGGGAGAAAATGCGTGGGTCCATCCGACGCTGGCTTGAAAAGTGCGTACATAGGCGTTGGCAAGCGTCTGCAGGCCGTAATTGCCAACTGTCGGGTCGGTAATTACACCGCCGGGCGAACTGAAACGATTGAAATTCAAAGCCAGAAAGAAGTCATCCTTTGGGCTAGCCTTGAAGTCGAAACGCGGGGTCAGCACAAGATCGTTGCGTACTCTCGATTTCACGCCGAGATTGGAATTTAGCGCGTTTAGCACGTTTGAGACTTGCTGCAGATAAACGGGGTTCGTTGGATCCGGCGCGATGTCGCCGCCCGGAATCGGCAACGGCCCGTTGGGCGCAGGCAGGGTTGTTCCCGCGGGCAGGCCGAAGTTAGCCGCGAGGAAGGATCCAAGGTTTCCAGACGTCGGCGTCAACGCCGAGTTGATGACCGGAATGGGGTCGTTGCGCAGTTGCTGCTCGTAGTCCATGAAAAACCACGCATGATTGCGCACGATTGGTCCGCCCACGGCGGCGCCAAATTGCTGGAGCTCGTCGGTTGGCTTTGGAAATCCAGCCGCCTTATCGATCGCATCGTTCGCTCCAAACACCGAATTGCGGTTGTAGTAGAACGCGCTGCCATGTAAGGTGTTGCTTCCGGAGCGCGTAACCGCGTTCACGAACCCCGCTCCTCCGCCATAGATGGCCGAGTATGGACTCACGGAGACTTGAAACTCTTGAATCGCATCTTCGCCGTATAGGTATGGAATGCGATAGCGCCCGATAATGTCGGCAAAGTAATTGTTCGTGGCATTGGTTCCGTCCACGGTAAAGGCATTGGAACCATTTCCGTTGGCGTAACCGGAATCCTCTCCGCCCTGTTGCCCGGCGATGCTGACCAACCCGGTATCGCCGTCGTAGCTGGTGTTCGGAGTCAGTACGGTGAAGTCGGTGTAGCGGCGTCCATTCAGCGGGAGATCTTCAATAAATGATCGATCCAACACCGTGCTGGCGGAGGATTCGGTAGGCCTAAGCAGGGGCGCACTTCCGGTGACTTTGACGGTGTCCCGGCTGGCTCCCACCTGCAACCTAATGTCTTGTAAAGTATTGTTTCCCACCTGCACGCGCACCAAGACTTGCACATCGCGAAAGCCGCTGAAACTCGCCGCAATCGAATATGTGCCTGGCATAAGCGCGGGAAAGGCATATAGGCCGTCACGATTCGTCGTCGCGGATTGCCGAACGTCGGTGCCGAGATTCTGCAAAGTCAACAAAGCTCCGGGCACAACCGCTCCGCTAGGGTCCGACACCCGTCCGGTGATGGAGCCCATCAACACGACATTCTGCCCGCTGAGAAGTGTGCACAGGAGTACTGCCACTACGAAAGCAATGAGAGCTCGATTTATGGAAAGCATCTTCATCCTCTGGACTAAGTTCAAGGATTCCTGCAATGAATGCGGGCCGCCGCTAACCGCGACTTCTAACGAGCGCTGAGTGTATAGTTCGCATGGCAACTACTACCAAGAATCGTATTAACAGCCCCAGGCGACTGCACAGTTAGCCTCACAAAAGGTTACCCGGTACAGCGGCACCGAAGCAAAACTCATGACGTCTTGCAAGCGAACGGTGCGTTACCTGGTATCAAATTGCTCCATCGCGCGTGCAAGCGAGACGGGACGCTGGTTTGGGTGGAAATGATCTTGCGAACGATCGATTCCCGACCGACGACGAGACTGCCGTATCCAAAACGACATTCGTGGTCGACGAATGAAACTACGTGGCTTCTATTGCAGGCGTATGACGGATAAATGAATGGCAGATTAATTTTTCGTAATGTCTGTGGAGAGCGGCAGCATCACAGTGTGCCTACGCTGCCTGATATTTTAGCTGGGAGGGCCGATTATTCGACTACCAATTTCGCCGTCATCTTGGGATGCAGCAAGCAAAAATATGAGTAAGTGGCCCGGTTTGTTGGGGTGAACGAAAAACTGTCGTCGGTATCCAGCGCCTTGGAGTGAAATTCTCCATTTTCGCTCATCACCGCATGCGGAATATCGTCATGATTGGTCCAAGTGATTTTGGTTCCGACTTTTACAGTCAGACTTTGCGGCGGGAAGCGGAAGTTATCGATTGTTATCGTCGCGGCCGTGGCAGCATGCTCCCCGCCGGCAGCGCTTCCTGGAACTATAGACAAAGCAATCAACAAGGCCAAAGCGAAAAAAATTCTAGTCTTCAATTTAAATGCTCCTGATAATTCTCGACCTGCCGACGACGCGATTAAGCCAGCGTCGAATCAATTAACGCCAAGGAATGATTCTTGCGCACGAAGTTCACGTCCGTCAGCCCGAGCAGTTGCCGCAATCGCTCCGCAGGCACCTTCATCGGCCCCGGAGACGGCGCCGTTCCCGGCTGCGGCTGCGGAAACGCAGTAGAAGTGGCTGTGTGAAATGTGACGTTTCCCTCGACCTTTTGCATCACCTGATGAATGTGTCCGTTGAGCACAGTCACCGAACCAAAATGCTTCAGATAAGACAACGCCTGCGCACTGTCTTCTGTCGCCCAACCCCATTCCGGATAGATGTTCCATAGCGGAATATGTGCAAACACTACGATCGGCGTGCTCTTCGAGAGGTTTTTGGTGTCGTCCTCGAGCCATTCAAGCTGCTCGCTGCCAAGCGCCCCCAAGCCACCGGCCTTCAGGTTCATCACATTGACGAGAGCTATGAAGTGCACGCCTTTCTTATCGAAGCTGTACCAGCCGGCACCGTTTGAGTTTTTGGCAAAACGCTCGCGGTAAGACCTGCCGTCATCATCCAAAACATCGTGCTCGCCGGGCACAAAGAAAACTTCTTTTGTCCTCGCCGATTGCAACATCTGCTGGACGGTGTCGAATTGCTCCGGTGTCGATAGATGGCTGATGTCTCCGGTGTGCAAAATAAACTCCGGCGAAACTGGCAGAGCGTTCATTTTGTCGATTGCAGCTTGGAGAGTAGCCACGACATCGGGATTGGCAGGCTTATTGAAGCCCATGTGGCTGTCACTGATCTGAACAAACGTGAGATCACCGCGGCCGGCTTTCTTGATACGGGCAGAATCGCTCAGCGCGAAGGATTTCAGCACCCCTCCCTGCAACACGCAGAGCGCTCCCGTGCCAGCCCAGGCCATGCATTTCAGAAATCCCCGCCGGTCGATTCCATCGTGATTGTGATCAAAAAGAATTAGGTCGTTCTTGTTTTCGCTCATGTTTCACCTCGGAAATTGAAAATCCCTTTCGCAGCGGATAACTGAACTTGCCGATGATTTATTCCAGGGAAAATATTTACGGGCCCACGGAATAAAACGCCGCCGCACTGGTTTACCCTTGTGTGCGTGTCGGAGAATTCTCTGCCGGGGTCGTTTGAGCAACTCGCCCTGCCTCTTTTTGACCAGCTCTACAATTTCGCGTGTTGGCTCACACAAGACCGGCAGGAAGCCGAGGATCTGGTGCAGGAAACGTATACCAAGGCGCTCAAGGGATTCGGTTCGTTCCAGCCGGGTACAAACTTTCGCGCCTGGATCTACCGTATTCTGCGCAATACCTTTCTCACGTCGCGCACTGGACTGCGGACGGTTGTGCCGCTCGATTTCGAAGGTGAAGATGAGAAGCTTCCGGCTAGCGGCGAAACCCCGGAGAGCATTTTGCTTGGGCAATTTGACCGTCAACTTGTGCGCGACGCGCTCGACCGGCTGCCGGTTGCCCATCGCGAGGTGATTCTCTTATGCGATGTCGAGGAAATGTCCTATCAGGAAATTTCGCAAGCTTTATCGATTCCGATGGGGACCGTGATGTCACGCCTCTCGCGCGCTCGTCAGGCACTGCGCCGCACCATTCACGCGATGCAGAAGGGATAAATCATGGGCTGCGACACCTGGAACGACAAATTGGATGCTTACTTTGACGGAGAACTTCCCGTGGAGCAGGCGCGATCCCTCGCGCAGCACTTGCGAGGATGCTCCGCGTGCAGCGCCGACGGACTTGCCCGAGTCCAGCAAAAACTCTCCGTTCGGGCGGCAGCGCAACGATTCACGCCTGACCCCGCTTTTCGCTCGCGCATCGAAAAAATGATCAAGCCGGGCACGCAACCATCTCGCGTAGGCCGTTGGCTGGCCATCCTTGCGAGCGCCGCAGTTCTAATCCTGGCCACGGTTTTTATCGTGCGAAGCCAAGGTCGGGCCCAGCAACAAGTGTTGGGCGAACTCGCCGACCTGCATGTTGCGACTCTGGCCAGCTCCAATCCCGTTGATGTGGTGTCGACCGATCGGCATACTGTGAAGCCATGGTTTGAAGGCAAGCTCCCGTTCACCTTCAATCTTCCGGATCTGCAAGGAACCGCATTTACACTCGTGGGCGGCAGAGTTGCTTATCTCAATCGTTCACCCGGCGGCGAAATGCTCTTCCGGATTCGCCAGCACCAGGTGTCACTGTTCATCTTTCAGGACCGGGCGGTCAGAGACTCGGGTGGGAGCGAGCGTCAAACTGCGTTTTCATTCAACGTGATTAGCTGGAATCACAATGGGCTGCGCTATTTTTTAATAGGCGATGTCGGCTCAGAGGATTTAAAGGCACTAAGCGAGCTTCTACGATCGGCCGGTTAGTCAGATGGCTAGGAATGCTCCCCGCATCTACTCGACCGTGAAGGGTTTGGTGCTTTCAGTCGTGCCCTCGCGGTTGGTCACGGAGATCGCTCACTCAAAAAAGCGGAGTCCTTCGTTTCGAAGGACTCCGTCGTAAATTCAACTTACTTTCCCTTGTAGGTACGCGGCGAACCCACTCCGGCACAAATATCCCAACCAACAACGCATTGCTCCGCGCCGGTCGTGATGTCATAAAAGTTGTTCTTGTAATACTTGGGAATCGTGTACTCCTTATAAATTGCATTTAGTTCCTGATGGCTGGATTTCGCCAGGTGACCGGCGGCATTCACGATTCCCGCGAAGGTCGGCGAGGCCCAACTCGTACCTCCCACCGCCGTCCAGCCCTGCAGATAGATGGGAGCGCAGCAGAAGTCAGAGGCCACGTCAGGGAATCCGCGCTTGCTTCCGACAATGTTCTGAATGACGTCTTGATAGGCCGGACGCGACTCATAGGTACTTATTGCGCCACCACCCTGGCTGGTTGCGTATTGTTCGTTGACAAAGTTTCCGTTACCGTCGCGATTGAAGAGCGTGCCTCCCACAGCAACCACGTTGGGGGAAGCCGCAGGATGAAAAGGTTCGTTCAGGCCGCCATCGCCGCTGGCCGCAAAGTAAACCACTCCCGGCGCGGTGAAGTACTTGTCGAAATTCACCTCCCCTGGCCATTCCGGATCGCCCCAGCTCATGCTGATCACGCCGCCGCCATTTTGCGCCACCAATTCACCCGCCTTTTCCACCGCTTGCCACGTCGGATCGGTGTTGCAGTTCTGGCTGGTACAGAGCACCGATTCCACCAGGAACAGCTTGGCCTTCGGCGCCATAGCGTGCGCCCATTCGATATCCAGCGCTTCTTCGACCTCCCAATCCGAATACACCGGCGGCTTCTGCCCATCGGCATAGACCACCTGGAAGTCTGCGGCGGGAATTCCGTAGTAGCTGTCAAATGCCTCCAAGTCAGAAGCGGCCGTCGGATAATCGCCCGCGTCCACAATCGCGATCGCGCCTACTCCACCGCTCGGCACCGTCGTGCTGGTGTTTACGGGACAGCCCTTCGGCCCTGGAACCAACTCATACACGCAGGCGAGCGAACCAGGCGTCTCCACCCCCGGCGGTGGCTGCGGTGTAAACTCACGTGACCCCACGAAGAAGTAATTCGTACTTATATGTCCTGCGTGGGGAATGCTTGAATCCGGAATGATGATCTTCTTTCCATTCCACATCGCCACATGGTCCTGAGCGAAGGCAGTGACCAGACTTCCACTCATCAACACTGCGACACCTACCATCACGAATATGCCACTCAAACGCTTCATTCTGAATTTTCCTTTCGAGGCGAGATGCCAGGAGGAATGCCGCTTTCCGAGGCTTCCAACCAGCGCGCACCATTGTACCGTAGAAGTCATGCACTGCCGATGAGCCTTTATTCCTACATATTCCTTCGGATCGAAGCCGCGAAGGATGAGACTTTCGGCTCTGCGCCACGTCCTTTTCTCTGGAATGATCTTCTTTTCAACCTCTTCTTTCTCTTCAACTTGCCCATGTGATGCGCGTCACATTCGCTTGTGGTCATAGTCACCGCTGGAATCGACACTGGGGTCGAAACTGCTAGCAGAGGAGAAAGTTAAGGAGACGGTCATGATGCTCTTATACCGGCTCGTCCGCCTGATCGAGAGCCACTCCCAGGCACTCGCAGCTTCCCTGCTCGTCCGCGTTCAACAATCCGAACATACCCGCGACTACTACAGGGTCCCTCCAGATGAATTAAAAGAAAGGGTTTACGAGATCTACCGGCACTTGGGCGAATGGCTGATCGGAAAGACCGAGTTTGATATTGAGAAACGCTATCTGCAAATCGGCGAACGCCGAGCCCAGCAACATGTGCCGTTTAGCCAAGTCGCAATGGTCATCATTCTCACCAAGGAAAATCTGTGGGAGTTTCTGAAAAAAGAGTCCGTCATCGTCAGACCGGTGGAAGTTTTCGGCGAACTGGAGATGCTGCAGATGCTGGAGCAGTTCTTCGATCACGCGATCTATTACGCGGCGACTGGATATGAACGGGCGGTAGCTGCAGGGCTGCAGGAAGAGATGACCTCCGGCCGAACGGCATAAGGAGAAGCGAGCGATGTCGTGGCAGAACGAATATGAGAAAAGGATACGCACGGCCGATGAAGCGTTGCGATGCGTGCAATCGGGGATGCGGGTTTACATTCAGCCTGGCTGCGCGGAGCCGGAGACGCTGGTTGAAGCGCTGATCCGCCGGGGTGCGCAAGTGGAAGACGTGGAAATCGTCCACATGATGACCTTGGGCAACGCGGCTTACGTGGCGCCGGAAATGGAAGGACACTTTCGCCACAATGCCGTGTTTATCGGCGCCAATGTGCGCGAGGCTGTGAACGACGGAAGGGCGGATTACACGCCGATCTATCTGAGCGAGATTGAGGAGCTGTTTGAGAGCGGGGCGATGCCGGTCGATGTGGCGCTGATTGAAGTTTCGCCGCCGGATGCGCATGGGTTTTGCAGCTTTGGCGTGGGCGTGGACACCACGCTGACGGCCGCGAAATGCGCGAAACATGTAATTGCGCAGGTGAACGATCAAATGCCGCGAACGTACGGCGACAGCTTCATTCACGTTAACGATATTGACATGGTGGTGGAATCGTCGCGGCCACTGTGTGCGCTAGGAAGAACGGAAAGCAGCGAATTACAGGTAGCCATCGCACGCAACGTGGCGGCACTGATCGAGGACGGTGCCGTGCTGCAGACCGGGATTGGTGGAATTCCCGACGCGGTTCTGCCCTTATTGATGGACCGGAAGGATCTGGGCGTACACAGCGAACTGGTGTCGGATGGTGTGATTCCGCTGATTGAAGCGGGGGTGATCACCGGGGCGCGAAAGAATTTCAAGCCGCGGAAGATCATTCTGGGATTCGCGCTGGGAACGAAAAACTTGTTCGATTTCGTGGATAACAATCCGATTTTTGAGTTTCATCCCACGGCGTACACCAACGATCCGCAACTGATAGCGCGAAACGACAACATGGTGGCGATCAACTCGGCGCTGCAGATCGACCTGACCGGACAGGTCTGTGCGGACTCGATCGGCACCCGTTTTTACAGCGGAATCGGCGGACAGGTGGACTTCCTTTGGGGCGCGTCGGATTCGAAGGGCGGAAAACCGATTATCGCGCTTTCTTCGACGGCGAAGGGTGGAACGGTTTCGCGAATTGCGCCGATGTTGAGCCCGGGGGCCGGGGTGGTAACGTCGCGGGGACTGATCCGGTACGTTGTAACGGAATACGGAGTGGCGTATTTGCACGGAAAGAGCATTCGCGAACGCGCGAAGGCGCTGATTGAGATTGCACACCCGAAGTTCCGGGAAGAGCTGTACGCGTATTGCGAAAAAACCAAGTGGCTGCAGCGGCCGGTCGCAGCAGCAGTCACCGGGAGGTGAGAGATGGCAGGGCCAGCGCGGGGAAGAGTCATCGTCGATGTGGAAGAGTGCAAGGGATGCGGGCTGTGTGTGGAGGCGTGCCCGCCGAAATGTTTAGAACTGGCACCGGAATTGAGTGCCTATGGGGTCCATCCGGCGCAGTACGTCGGGGATGACTGCACGGGATGCGGGATTTGCTTCTACTGCTGCCCGGAGCCGGGAGCGATTACGGTGTACCGGCGGGTGGCGCCAGCAAAAGCTGCGGACAAGAATGTCCACGCTACACTGACCACGGGAGGCGAACATGCGGCAGCTATGTAAGGGAAACGTTGCCGTCATCAAGGGCGCGATCCAGGCGGGATGCAGCGCGTACTACGGATATCCGATTACTCCGGCCAGCGAAATTGCCGAAGCGGCAGCGTTGTATCTGCCGCAAGTGGGCGGCACGTTTTTGCAGGCGGAGAGCGAAGTCGCCGCCATCAATATGGTGTACGGCGCAGCTGCGGCCGGGGTCCGCGTCATGACCGCTTCCTCTGGCCCCGGCCTCAGCTTAATGCAAGAGGGCATGTCGTATCTGGCGGGCGCCGAGCTGCCGTGTGTGATCGTCGACGTAGTGCGCGGCGGACCGGGATTGGGAAACATCGCCCCGGAACAGAGCGACTATTTCGCCATGGTGAAGGGCGGAGGGCATGGATGCTATCGCAACATCGTGCTGGCACCGGCATCGGTGCAGGAGATGGCGGATCTGACGGCGCTGGCGTTCGAATTAGCAGACAGATACCGGAATCCGGCGGTGGTCCTGACGGATGGCTTCGTCGGTCAAATGATGGAGCCGCTGGAGATCGACTATCACGAGCCAAAGCTGCCAGAAAAGCCATGGGCGGTGAAAGGAACGGCGGAAACTCGCGCCAACATGGTGAGCTCAATCTTCCTGGAACCCGACGAATTGGAAAAGCATATTCGCGAAATGGAAGCAAAATACATCCGTTGCGAGGAAGCGGAGACGCGCTATGAGACGTATCGCACGGATGACGCGGAGATTCTACTGGTTGGGTTTGGAATCGTTTCGCGAGTTTTGCGGTCGACCGTGGAGAGCTTGAGAAAAGAAGGATTGAAGGCTGGTTTGTTCCGGCCGATCACGTTGTGGCCGTATCCGTCGAAGGCGCTCGTGGAAGCCGCGGCGAGGGTGCAGAAGGTGCTGGTAGTCGAACTGAGCAATGGGCAAATGATCGAAGACGTGAAGCTGGCGCTGAACGGGAATGTGCCGGTCGAATTTTATGGACGAGTCGGCGGGAACGTGCCAACGGTGGAAGAGTTGTGCCGGCAGGTCATTGAGCAGGTGAGTGTGGTGGTGTAGCTGTCGAGCGGCGCTCGTTTGGACGACCGAGACGGCCGTCCCCACAATAGGAGAGGACATGGCGGACGAGAACAAAAGCGCGGTAGCGGAAGCTGGGACTGCTGATTTCGAAGTCATACATTCTAAGTCGCCGGTGTTTTATGACTTATACGAACGGAAATCGGAGCTCAAACAGCAGACGCACTACTGCCCGGGCTGCGGCCACGGGGTAGTGCACAAGTTGATCGCCGAGTCGCTTGAAGATCTAGGCGTTCAAGACGACACCGTTTTCGTTAGCCCGGTTGGTTGCTCGGTGTTTGCCTATTACTACTTTGATGTTGGCAATGTGCAGGTGGCGCACGGGCGCGCGCCGGCAGCGGCGACAGGGATCAAGCGGGCGTGCCCGGAGAAGATTGTCATCTCGTATCAGGGAGACGGTGACCTGGCGGCGATTGGAACGGCGGAAATCGTACACGCGGCGAATCGTGGAGAGAAAATTGCGGTTTTCTTCGTGAACAACGCAATCTATGGCATGACAGGCGGACAGATGGCTCCGACGACGCTGGTTGGGGAAAAAAGCACGACCTCGCCGTTTGGTCGGCAACCATCGAATGAAGGCTTTCCCATGCACATGGCCGAGTTGCTGGCCACGCTGGAGGCGCCGGCTTACATCGAGCGCGTGGCGCTCTCGGATAACAAGAACATCATGAAAGCGCGTCGGGCGGTGCGCAAAGCGCTAGAGATTCAGAAAAACGGCGGAGGGTTCACGTTTGTGGAGATTCTTTCGCCCTGTCCGACGATTTGGGGAAAAGATCCGGTGGAAGCGCGGGCATGGATTGCCGAGAAAATGATTCCCACATTCCCGCTGAATGTGTTTCGCGACCGCAAGCCCGAGATTCCTGCGGGCAATGTGCCACATCATCCCGCGCCGGAAGTATTGGAAATTATCACTGACCGCGAGAAGGAGACGGCCGCGCCGAAACCGCACCACCATCACCATCACTTCAAGAATTTCAGCATCAAGATCGCGGGCTTTGGCGGGCAGGGCGTGCTGTTGTTGGGGCAACTGCTGACTGAGATGGGCATGCGTGAAGGGTTGGAAGTGAGCTGGCTGCCATCGTATGGGCCGGAAATGCGCTCAGGCAGCGCGCACTGCCATGTCTGCCTTTCGAAGGAGCGGGTAGGATCGCCATTGATTTCGCATCCGGATGTGCTGATTGCGATGAACGAGATCTCGCTACGCAAGTTTGCCGCGCAAGTTCCGGCAGGCGGATTGATTCTCTATAACCGCGACACATTGCCCGCGGATTTCGAGAAACCGGCGGCGCAGGTGGTTTGCATTCCCGCCTCAGAGATGGCTGACAAACTGGGATCGACGAAAGCCACGAATATTGTGATGATGGGCGCTTTACTGGAAGAAACCGAGTGCCTCGCTGCGGACACGGCCATGAAGGTGATCGAGGATAAAGTGAAACGAGTGGCGCTGCTGGAAGTGAATCGCAAGGCGCTAGCAGCGGGACGAGCATTCATCGACCAGGAGGCGCATCTCCTGCCGCAAAGCCAGCCGGACGGTTTCGCGGACTAGTTCGAAACCAGTTCCCCGCGGATTCACACGGATGGGCCGTTAACAATAAAGTAGGGCGGACAAAGCGTCCGCCCTTATGTTCTTTCTTGCCAGCACGTTTACGGCTTAAACAGGAAGCCGTGAGCTACACCGCCCGCGTCGATGTATTCCCCATCGATCAGATCGGTTGGGCCATTGCTGTCTGGGATAGTGCCTTGGCCGCTGCTTGTGCCTGCGCCCGGAACGTTGCCGGTCTGAATGGCACCCGAGGCAGTGCGCTGGAAGCCATGATTCACGCCGTTGGCGTCAAGATACTGGCCAACAATGACTCCCGACGCGTTGATGTTTTCTGGCTCGGTCCCAGTCCCGCTGCCAGTGCCGGCGCCCGTCACGTTGAAAGTAGTAAAGGTACCGCTCGCGGAGCGGACAAAACCATGGAAAGCGCCGTTAGAATCGATGGTTTCTCCGGAGATTGTGCCGGTGTCATTGATGCCAGAGACTTCGGTGCCTTGCCCGCTGCCAGTGCCTGCACCGGGAGCGTCAAAGCTGGTGACAGTGCCGTTGGCGGCGCGGACATAGCCGTGCAGCACGCCGTTCGCGTCGATGTAGTTTCCCACCACCGCACCGGAGGTATTGATGCAATCGACGCCGCCGGTAAGCGTGCCCTGGCCGCTTCCGCTGCCGGCTCCCGGAGCGTCAAAGTTGGTGATAGTGCCGCTCGATGTGCGTACGAAACCGTGATAAGCACCCGAGGCGTCGATGTAGTACCCGGCAGAAGTACCGCCGTTGTTGATGTTGGCGGCAAGAGTGTTGTCACCCGACACCGCCTGGAATGTGGTAAAAGTTCCGCTGGCCGAGCGCACATAGCCGTGATATATGTCGCTCGCGTCAATATAGAATCCCGCGATTACGCCGGTTGAGTTGATGCTATAGGCGTATGTGCCCTGGCCGGAACCAGTGCCTGCGCCGGGAGCATTGACCGCCGAAATGCTGCCGTTGGAGAGCCGCGCAAAACCGTGGAATGCATCGTTGGAATCGATGTAGTAGCCTGCGATGATCCCCGTCGAACTGATAGCCAGGGGGACCGTGCCCTCGCCGGAGGCCGTCCCTGCGCCGGGGGCATTGAATTTGACGATGGTTTGAGCGCTGGCGGAAAGGCTCAGAGCGAGCGCGCATCCGACAAGGCAAAAAGCAATCTTTGACAGAGTTAAGGTTTTCGATGTCGAAGAATGTGGGCTGGTCATAACTATTGTCAACCTCGCTTTGTGGAATGGGTACAGAGTTTCTAGCTGGCTTGGGAAGCGGCAATTCACTATACACCGAATTTCGGCATTCGCGATGTGCAAAAGCGGAGAGATTCCCACCCATTTATCAGGGACTTTTGGCCCTATTGATCAGGACAGAACCCCTTCGCCACGGATTTGCTGGGATGAACATGGATAACCGTTCTAAGGATTCTGCAAAATTCGGCTCGGGCAGAGTCTTCGCGAATAAAAGGCCTCCGCGCTACAGGTCGTTGGCGAGCGGGATACACTCTGCGCGGCTGATACCATAGCTTGGTGTCTGCGCTGGTGGAGGTTCGTCATCTCACGGTTGAATTCCCTTCCCTAAACAGCGCCCGGGCCCTAACTGCCGTGCGCGATCTCAGTTTCAGCATTGCATCTCGGGAAGTGTTCGGGTTGGTGGGCGAGTCAGGATCCGGAAAGTCGCTGACGTCGCTGGCATTGATGCGATTGCTTCCACCACCGGCTCGGGCGACAGGAGAAATTTTGCTGACCAGTTCAGGCACAACCCGCGATCTGCTGCAGCTCGGCGAAGAGGAGATGCGAAGCCTGCGCGGAACATGTGTGGCGATGATCTTTCAGGAGCCGATGACGGCATTGAATCCGGTGATGCGGGTTGGAGATCAGATCGCGGAAGCGGTCGCAGTGCATGCTCGTGTCACCAAGAAAGAAGCTTGGGAACGAGCTGTGGAGGCTATGCACGAGGTCGCGATCACAGATGCCCGGCATCGCGCCAGAGACTATCCGCATCAGCTTTCGGGCGGAATGCGGCAGCGTGTGATGATTGCAATGGCGATCGCGAATCGCCCGCAACTGCTGATTGCCGATGAACCTACAACGGCGCTCGATGTCACGATTCAAGCCCAGATTCTGGATTTGTTGGCGGAGCTGCGCGAAAAATTTGGGCTGGCGATGCTGTTTATCTCGCACGATCTGGCGGTAGTTTCGCAGGTCGCTGACCGGGTTGGCGTGCTTTATCTCGGCAGTTTGGTGGAGGTTGCTACGAAGCGCGAGATTTTTCAGGCCGCGGCCCATCCTTATACGCGTGGGCTTTTGCGGGCCGTGCCCACGCTGAAAACAGATCGAAACAAGCCGCTACTGACGATCGAGGGTTCGGTGCCACAGCTACAGGCTGTCCCGCCGGGATGCGCATTTGAGCCGCGCTGCGATTGGCGGATTCGGGAGTGCTCGCGGAGTCTTCCGCCGCTGCTCGAGGTCGCTCCTGGGCACTGGGCACGATGTCCGGTAGTCAATTCTGTTGGTTGAGCCGAACGTGTTAAAAACCTGCGCTAGGTCTATAATCGCCAATTCGCCTGGTGATGCGTGCGGATCCTTCTTTTAAGCGATATTCATAGCAATCTCGAGGCATTGGAGGCATGCCTTGCGGCAGCACCGGCCTACGATGCCGTGGTCAATCTGGGTGACATTGTTGGCTACTGCGCCAGTCCGAACGAAGTTATCGAGCGTTCCCGTCAATTGGGAAAGGTTTTTGTGCGTGGCAACCACGACAAGGCAGCCAGCGGATTGATGGATCTGAAGGATTTCAATGCACTGGCGGCGTTGGCGGCGGAGTGGACGCATCAAAATCTTTCTGCGGACAATCTGAATTGGTTGCGCACCCTGCCGCAGGGACCGGTGAAATTGGATGACCTAACCGGCGCGCAATTCGTGCATGGCTCCCCGCTCGATGAAGACGATTACGTGGTGAGCGTGAGGGATGCCGTCGAACCGCTGCTTCTTTCAACCATCCCAGTGACTTTTTTTGGCCACACACACTTGCAGGGTGGATTTGAAATTGACGGAGTGCAACTGGAGTCGTTTCGCCCTCCGTACAGAACAGTGGGGCAGGCCGAAACCAGCGAGCTTCCGTTGAAGGATGGCTTGCGGTATTTAGTGAATCCGGGTTCCGTCGGTCAACCGCGCGACGGCGATTGGCGGGCGGGGTTCGCAGTTTTCAATTCAGATGAGCGCGTCATTACGTTTTGCCGGGTTCCTTACAATCTTAAATCGGCGCAAGATCGGATTCTGCAGGCGAGCCTTCCGCAGCGTCTGGCAGCGCGTCTTGCCATGGGCAGATAAGAGTCTGGAGTGTTCCAGCGTGAATTTAAACGGTAAATGTGAAACACGGTTAGCGGTTTTTCTGCTGTTGGCAGGTTTAACGATTTGTTGCCACGCACAGAATGCCGCTCACGTAACCGATTTCAAACAAGTGGAGATAAGCCCCGACGGGACCCGTGTGGCGTGGGTTCGCGACGCAGTGGACGCGACGGGAGAAACGTCGGGAACTGTGATTGAAGTTTGTGAACTGAAATCGAGCGGCTGCACACCACAACGCATTTCGGCGACTGAAGGAGGTTCGGCAGACGAGGACAGCATCGCCTGGTCGGCTGATAGCCAACAACTCGCGTTTCTCTCCGATGCCGGCAACGAACTTCAGTCCCAACTTTACGTCGTGAACGTCAGTGATGGCAAAGCGCGAAAGCTAACGAATCTGACCGGAACCCTTGCGGATCCCGCATGGTCCCCGGATGGAAAGAGCATTGCGTTCCTTTTTACCGAAAACGCGCCACGGGCGAATCCGCTGTCGCCGATGGCTCCAGAGACTGGAGTGATCGCGAACAAAGTTTATGAGCAGCGGCTCGCGGTCGTGGACCTGACTTCAGCGAAGGTTTCTCAACTGACGCCGAACGACGTCTATGTGTACGAATTCGACTGGTCGCCGGATAGCAGGGCTTTTGCTCTTCTCGCGGCGCATGGCGCGGGCGACGCGAATTGGTATGTCGCCCAGCTTTACACACTAGATGCCCAGGGCGGCAAAATGAAGGCGCTCTATAGGCCGAATTTGCAAATAGCGGATCCTCGCTGGTCGCCGGACGGTAAAGGCATCGCGTTCATCGAGGGATTGATGAGCGATGAAGGATTTATCGGCGGCGACATTTTTGTAGTTCCCGCAGAAGGTGGCACCGCCCGCAATGTGACCCCTGGAATCCCCGCATCGCCATCCGCGCTGTACTGGCAAGCACCGGACAAAATTTTGTTTGGCGAATATCTGGACGGTGGGTCAGGTGTTTCTACCGTGGACTTGGCGAGCGGCAGTGTCGCGAGACTATGGAGCGGCGGAGAACTGATCACCGAGGGTTTTGTCGACGGCATGTCGTTGTCGCTGGCGTCGGACGGCAGGAGTTCTGCGCTGATTCGACATTCCTCGGCGCGTGCCCCCGAGGTCTGGGCTGGAACGGTTGGCGAATGGAAGCAACTGACGCATCTGAATGAGGCTGTTCACCCGGAATGGGGTGAGGCGAAGAGCTTGCATTGGATGAACGATGGCATGAAGATTCAAGGCTGGCTCCTGTATCCGGTGGACTACAACCCCGACCACCGCTACCCCATGGTCGTGGTTCCCCATGGCGGACCCGCGGGAGAAGCGCACATCGGATGGCCCTATGCATTTTTCAATACGCATGAACTTTCGGCCCATGGATACTTTGTCTTTTATCCGAACCCACGCGGGAGTTATGGCGCTGGCGAAAAATTCACTCAGGGCAATGTGAAGGATTTTGGCTATGGCGACTTTCGCGACATCATGGCAGGCGTGGATGAGATTATTCGTACGTTGCCGGTGGATAAAGATCGACTAGGAATTACCGGTTGGAGCTACGGCGGGTACATGACGATGTGGTCTGTAACTCAAACCAATCGTTTTCGCGCGGCAGTTGCCGGTGCAGGAATTATCAATTGGCAAAGCTATTACGGCGAAAACGACATTGACGAATGGATGATTCCGTATTTTGGCGCGTCGGTGTACGACGATCCTGCGGTGTACGCCAAGAGTGCGCCGATGACGTTTATTAAGAAAGTGAAAACACCTACGCTGATCCTGGTCGGCGAACGCGATGGAGAATGTCCGGCGCCGCAGTCGCGAGAATTCTGGCATGCGCTGAAGACGTTTGGCGTCGAAACCGAGTTGGTGATCTATCCGGGTGAAGGGCACGTTTTCAGTCAGGCGGACCATCAACGCGATGTGATGGAGAGAACGCTCGGATGGTTCGATCGCTACTTGAGGGCGGGAAATTGAACTCAACCCGCGGTTCTGATGCGCAGTGTAGACTTCCACTATGCCTTCCGATTCCCGCGATGAGCAGGTGAACCGGGACCTTTTCGGCCCGCTTGTGAAAAGCGCTCCCGAACATCACTTGGTAGCTCACATCGATGGCGGAGCGCGGGGCAATCCCGGCCCCGCGGGGTACGGAGTAGTCATCCAAGACGAGGCCGGACAGAAAATCGCAGGCCTCAGCGAATATCTTGGGCACCAAACCAACAATTTCGCCGAATATCAGGGATTGATTGCCGCGCTGGAGTTCGCAGTCAATAAAGATTACAAGGCGCTGAAGGTCATCAGCGACTCTGAGCTGATGGTGCGGCAGATCAAGGGCATTTACAAGGTTAAGAATGCTGTGCTGCAGGACCTTCATGCCCGCGCCAAAGAATTGATCCGGCAACTGGAATGGTTTTCGATCGGGCATGTGTTACGTGGGCACAATCAGGAAGCTGACCGTCTGGCGAATGAGGCCATGGACAAGCGGTCCGGACAAGCGCGGGCGCCAGAGATGAACCTCGCCCGCAGAACCGACGGCGAATTTGAAGGCGTGGTTCGCAATGGCAAGATTGAATTGCAGAGCGGCCAACTTCCTGACGGAACTCGAGTACAAATTCGCGTAAAGCGCTAGCTCAAATGATTTGCTCAAGGAACAGATTCGGTGGCAGGCTTTGAACGGGCGCTCTCGTTGCCCCTAACATCCAGAGCCGAGACTGAGTAATTGTAAGTGTGCCCAGAGGCGACGTTTGTATCGCGGAACGACGGGGTCTTTATGGGTTCGGGGTTGATTTTGGCCGGTTCGCCAGTGCCCTCCTGGCGGTAGACGTTATATCCGGCAAGGTCAGCTTCTGTGTCAGGTGTCCAGATCAAGTCAACAAACGGTTGCTGGCCAACTCCTGAAAATGCCGCTTGCAATCCGCCAGGCACGGCGGGAGGGAAGATATCGTGCGCGAAGATCTTGACCGGTGGTGTGTCGTCACTTTCAAACTGTTGCTCGGGCCGTTCCGGCAAGTGAACAAAACTGACAACCGTGGCACGATATAAATAAGTTTTCTGCCAGTCGAAGGTTCGGTCCGTCAGTTGGGATGAGCCCAGTGGGGCTTCGCCCGCAATCGTGTCCAAATTACTGCCCTTCTCGCGGCGGTACACACGATAAAGGCGACGAGTACCGGATGACTCGGTCACGGGAGGCACCGGGATCCAACTCAAAACGACCCCCGCCGCCGTAACTTCACCATGAAAATCCGCGGGCGGCGGCGAACTCGCGGCTGCGGGCACTTCGACCTCATTCGAGACTCCTGCGCTGCGGCCGCGATTATTCAACACAGAGACAGCATAGAAAAGCAGGCCTGAAGGGGCATTGGCAAGCAGTGCAGGAGTTAAGGTGTCGGTAAAAGTTTGTTGCAGTTTGGCGGGGAGCGCCTTTGCCGCCGTGGGAACTGCGGAAACTTCACCGACGGGGTCCGAGCAATCGCGCATGCCGGGGTTCGTACTTCGGCAAATGTGCGTCGGGCCAAAATGTCGGATCGTCAGTGAGTCCGTGGTCTCGGTCGGAACGGTCCAGCTAAGATAAACGTTGTTGCCCTTGCGAACCGCGTGAAGGTCAGTTGGCGGCTGCGGCAAATTCAGTGAAGGTGGCTTGGGAGGGCCAGGATAGCCACAAGAGATGAGCATGATGAGGGATACAGCCCCGAACGGTCTCCAGGTCAAAGGCTTCATCAGCGGAAGCAACAGGGTACCAGAAGGGCGGGCGGCGATCATTCGGTATAATCCCGCTTCGGTCGTGAGCGGAGGGTTTTTGCGTTCGAAAATTTTCCCGACTTTATTCGTGATCCTTTCCTGCCTGGTGGCGTTTGGGCAGCGCGAGCAAGTTCTCAAGCAGATTGATCTTCCTCATCCCTATTACTACTGCGCGATGTATGTGCCCCAGCTCACAACCGGACCCAGTTCCGCCGCGTGGTTGCGCGAGAAATTTACGTCAGGCTGCAGAATTGAGTTGGTGGGAAAAAATCAAATGGCAGCCCTGACGTTTTGATCCTTGTTAATACGTGCAGATCCGTGGCAAGAATTATCTAAACTTGCTCCATCTCCAGCAGAGCTTTCTTGCGCTCGAGACCCCACCGGTATCCACCCATTTCGCCGCCCTGACGCACCACCCGATGACACGGAATGGCGACTGCTACGGGGTTCGTTGCACAGGCCCGAGCCACAGCCCGCGAGGCCGAAGGCTGCCCGATGGCTTTTGCCACGGCTGCGTAAGAACGGGTTTCGCCGAAGGGAATCGATTGCAAGTATGACCAAACGCGGCGCTGAAAGGCCGTCGCCAGAATGTCGAGTGGCAGCGCTGAGTCAATATGCTCGCCGCGCATCTGGGCAAGCAAGTGATCCTTCCACGCACCCATCGCCTTGTCGTCACGACGTCGAATGGCAAAGGGAAATTCGCGCTTCAGCCCTTCTTCCAACTCCGCATCAGAATCGGCGAATTGAACTGCGCAGATCCCTTTATCAGTAGCCGCGATCAGCATTCGTCCCAAGGAAGAATCTGTAAAGGTGTATCGAATTTGAGCCGCCACAGCTCCACGGCGATACTTGTCCGGCGTCATGCCCAACTGCGAAGCGGTCTTCTCATACAACCGGCTGCTAGAGCTGTAACCAGCATCGTACAGAGCGCGGGTCACGGAGTGTCCAGCCCGCAGATGGCTCTTGAGCTGGTTCATACGACACGAGTCAGCGTAGGCCTTCGGAGTGATGCCAAGCACCGCTTTGAAAGACCGCTGCAGGTGGAAGGGACTTTGATGAAATTCCCGTCCCAAGCGGGAGAGCGTCAGTGGCTCATCGAGATGCTGCTCGATATAGCGACAGATGGCTTTGATGGTCGAACTCTGGCTATTGGCGGCAGACTTGGGGCGGCAACGCAAGCAAGCGCGAAAGCCAGCAAGTTCAGCTTCGGCAGGCTGGAGGAAAAATGAAACATTCTCCCGCCGCGGACGCCGCGAGGGACAGGAGGGCCGGCAGTAAACCCCGGTCGAGGAAACGGCGAAGACGAACTTCCCGTCCTGTCTGGCGTCGCGGGCCTGAACTGCGTCCCACCAATCGTTTTGGTTGTTTCGCGGCATCTCGACGGGTTCCGTCAGATTGAGTATTGCACTTGTCGCTGTCATGAGAAAAGGTTAGAACCGTGTCGTGAAACGCACCATCCGAATCTTGCGGTCAAAGTAAAATTGACTATCACGCTAGTTTGCGTGGTTGGACGCCCGCACCTACTTAGAAGCCTAGTGGAAATTATTGCAGCATATATAGATCGAGAAATTGCGCCACATGCTCGCCACCCTGTAGTCGAATGGCAGCGGGCAGACGCGATTTCATTTTGTTCTGACTGGCAGGGGAAGAATCCTGATCCCACACGCCAAACCGAGGTGCGGATTCTGTGGTCAGAACGAACTTTATATTTGCGATTCGATTGTTGTTACCGGGAATTGTGCATGTTTGAGGACTCTGATGCGGATGGCCGCCGGCACCAGCTATGGGATCGAGATGTCGCCGAGGCATTCTTGCAGCCTGATTCTTCGCGGTCAGGCTTCTATCGAGAATTTGAAGTCAGTCCGAATGGGATGTGGATTGATCTGGATATTTTTCCGGGCGGCCGGGGCGATCTTAAGAGTGGGTTGCGGCGGTCGGTCGTTCTTGATCCGGATTCACATACCTGGAGCGCCGAGCTCGCAATTCCAATGCGTACGTTGACACAGGATTTCGATCCCACCCTGAAATGGAAAGCAAATTTTTTTAGAGTCGAAGGATCGAAGGAACCTCGCGCCTATTTGGCATGGCGGCCGACAGACAGTCCGCATCCGAATTTCCACGTACCCGCGGCGTTTGGTTCTTTGCGCTTTGAGAAATGAACGAAGCGCAGGTCCTTTCGTAACTTGAGCTCGGTGGCAAATCAAACGGGCTGCTTATAAACTTTGAGTATCTTCGATTGGGGATGGCTCGAGACTTTTATCCTGTAATTGATCATCAGAGGTGTAAATGGCAACAAGCACAGCAGTTCCGAAGGCCAGAATTAGCGGCGGCAGCTTCTTGTTGGAAGATCGCCAACCGGAAGAGGTTTTCAGCCCCGAGGATTTCAGCGAGCAACACCAACTCATCGGCCAGACCGCGGAAGAGTTCGCGGTCAAAGAGATCGTGCCGAACATTGAAAAGATCGAGAACAAGGATTTCTCGATCACCCGCGAACTTCTAAGAAAAGCCGGCGAACTGGGATTGAGTTCGGTCGAGATTCCTGAGGCGTACGGTGGACTTGAAATGGACAAGGTAACCGCCGCGGTGATCGCCGATCACATCGCCAAGTACGCGGGCTTTGCAACTACATGGGGCGGGCATACCGGAATCGGCACGCTGCCAATTGTTTACTTCGGCACCGAAGAACAGAAGAAAAAATACTTGCCGCGGCTGGCAGCCGGCGAGATTGTTGGGGCGTATGCGTTGTCAGAGGCGTCGTCTGGGTCGGACGCCCTGAATTGCCGGGCACGCGCGCAGCTTTCGTCTGACGGGAAACACTACATTGTGAACGGCGAAAAGATGTGGATCACGAACGCGGGCTTCGCCGATTTATTTACGGTATTTGCGAAAGTCGACGGAGAGAAGTTCACGGCGTTTCTGGTGGAAAGAGATTTTCCCGGATTCTCGATTGGCTCCGAAGAACACAAGATGGGGATTCGCGGCTCATCGACGTGCCCGATCATCCTCAACGATTGCAAAGTGCCGGCAGAAAACGTACTGGGCGAAATCGGCAAAGGGCACGTCATTGCCTTCAATATTTTGAACGTTGGTCGATTCAAGCTGGGCGCGATGTGCGTGGGCGGAGCGCGGGTTTCCTTGGAACACGCCGTTGCTTACGCGAAGCAGCGCAAGGCTTTCAAAAAAGTCATCTCCGACTTCGGGCTGGTGCGCGAAAAGTTGGCGAACATGGCGATGCTGATCTATGTCGGCGAATCGCTCGTGTATCGAACGGTCGGGATGATGGACGTGGCACTGAGCGAAGTGGATAAGTCCGGCGCAGATGCGCTGAAAGAGACGCGCAAGGCCATTGAGGAATATGCCGTCGAATGCTCAATCATCAAGGTTTGGGGATCGGAGATGGTTGACTACGTGGTTGACGAGACGGTACAGATTTACGGGGGATACGGGTTTGTGGAGGAGTATCCGGCGGAGCGGGCGTATCGCGATGCGCGCATCAATCGCATCTTTGAAGGGACCAACGAAATTAATCGGCTCATTATTACAGGTTTCTTACTGAAGCGGGCCATGAGTGGGCAGCTGCCGCTGATGCCGGCGATCAAGAAAGTAATGGACGAAGTTCTTTCCGGACCGTCGATGTCTGAGGAGGCGGAAGGGTTGTTAGCAGAGGAGCGCAGGCTGGTGTCGCAAGCCAAAAAGCTAGGTTTGTTCGCTGTAGGATCGGCGACGCAGAAATACATGCAAGCGATTGAAGACCAGCAAGAGGTTCTGGGCGCAATTGCCGACATGGTGATCGAGACGTATGCGATGGAATCGGCGGTGCTACGGGCACAGAAGATTATCGAGCGGAGTGGAGAAATTGCTGCGGCGATGCCGGTTGCGATGACCCGCGTTTACTTGACACAAGCGATGGAGAAGATTGAAGCCGCGGCGCGAAAGGTCATCGCCGCAGTGGCCGACGGCGATATGCTGCGAACGCAACTGGCGATTTTGCGACGCCTGGCAAAATACGAGCCCTTCAATACCATTGAGTTGCGGCGGCAGATTGCGCAGAACGTGATTGAGCGGGGCAAGTATGCGCTGGCGTAGGGTTTCATTAACCACGGAGGCAGAGAATCCCCCAGAGGAAGACAGGGCTGCATTCCTCCTCGCTTCGATTCTCGGAATAACAAGCTTTACGCCGATTTCTCTTTAGACTGATTTTTCAAGTCTTCCATCACGCTCTGGATGAGTTCCTTCGCGTCAGTGAGATTTTTCATGACAATCTGAATGTCGAGCACTGGCTTGCCAGGCCAGCGGGTGCTTTGACAATAAACGCCGTGCTGTCCAATCAATGCCATGGCGTCGGTGATCGTGTCCATGGTCACCGCCAAGCGGCCGCGCGGAACGCCCATCATGGTTTCGTAATGTTCTAGTTCTTCTTTCTTTTCGTCGAAAACGGGCATGTAGGGATTGTAAACGCAGCATAGTCCTGATTGAGTGATGCCTAACTAGCTACTTTCCCTCGCCGCCACGCTGCTGCCAATCCTTGGCCATAGCAACGCAGGCATCTTTGACCGAATTGCCCAGAAATAGAGAGTCACCGGAAGCAATGACATTGCCGTTCGGATCGGATACAGCCCAGCGATTTCCCTTCCCGCCACCATGTTGCAATAGGAAGAAATAGTTCGCTTTATCCTTGATGATGTTCTCAACGAAAGGCTGGCACTCTTTACGATGTTGAAGTTCTTTGTAAATCATGGCCACTTGAGGTTCCTTCCCGTCGTGAGAAGAACCTTCCACGATTTGGGGATTCTCACTCGCGCCTGGACCGACGAGCGCATTCGGCATCACATAAACAACCGGCCGCTGGCCGGGTCCAGGCTCAACAGTCTTACCGTCAGCAGCGTGAGCTTGTGACAACGAAAGAGAAATGGCAAGAAACAAGAACAGGAAGTGAAACTTTGTCATGGCCCATTGCCTCCGAAATCTACAGTCTCCACTACGCTTGTAGATGGCCTATGGTTCGGCGAGATTCGTATTGATTTGTAAAGGGCCGCTCGGGACTCAGGTTACGGACAGGGCAAGGTCGGCGTGCTCGTGTGCGTGGTAGCTTGAGCGGACCAGTGGGCCCGACTCCACGTGACGGAACCCGCAGCCGAGAGCTTCGGTCTTCAAATGTTGAAATTCCTCAGGAGTGTAAAACCGTGCGATCGGTAAGTGATCGCGCGAGGGGCGGAGATATTGCCCGACGGTCAGAATGTCCACGCCACGGGAGCCGAGGTCGCGAAACACCTCGACCAGTTCTTCCATCGTCTCGCCGAGACCAACCATCACTCCGGACTTTGTGACCATTCTTGGCGACACCTTCTTGGCATTTTCCAAAAGCCGCAACGTGCGTTCGTAGCGCGCTCCGGAGCGAACGACGCGGTAAAGCCGAGGCACGGTCTCAGTATTGTGATTGAGTACGTCGGGATTAGCGTCCAGCACGATTTCCAAGGCCTCGTCTAAGCCCTGGAAATCCGGGATCAAAACTTCGATGCGGCAGTCGGGTGTGAGTTGACGAATCTCTCGGATGGTTTCAGCGAAGACGCGCGCGCCGCCAATGTTGTCGTCATCGCGGTTGACGCTGGTGACAACGGCATGTTTCAAGCCCAGAGTCGCGACAGCCTCCGCGACACGACGCGGTTCTTCCCAATCGATGGCTTCGGGCTTCCCTTTCGGCACGGCGCAGAAACCACAGCGGCGCGTACAAATATCACCCAGCAACATGAAGGTTGCCGTGCGGTGGTTCCAGCACTCACCGATGTTTGGGCATTGAGCGGATTCGCAGACGGTGTGTAATCCCAATCCGCGGGCCAGCTTTTTCAAGTTGTGAAAGTTATCGCCGACCGGGGCCTTGGCTCTTAGCCAGGAAGGTTTCGGCTGGCGAATTGGGGGGCCAGTTTCAATCTGTATGAGTTGAGGAGCGCCAGCCATCTGCTAATTTGATTCTACACGGACCCAAGTCGAAACCCACAGGGCACAGGGGAACCCAGAGGATTTTCCTTCTCGCGCAGGCGACAAAGCTACTCGTACGCCAATGCGTCGATCGGATCTTTCTGCGCTGCTTTGTAGGCCGGGTAAGTTGCTCCCAGGATCGCGCCCACGATCGCCACAACCGTGGCTCGCAGGATCCACGGCCCGGTTACATGCACGTGGATCGTCGGAAAACGCTCCACAATGCCCGCCCGAGCTGTCAGGCTCACCAGCACGCCCAGCGCGATCCCAGCCAAGGCGAGCAGAACGGTCTCGCGCAAGACAACGTTAACAATGTAAAGCTTGGAAGCTCCCAGCGACTTCAAGATGCCAATCTCTCGGGTACGTTCCATGACCGCGGTATACATCGCCTGAAAAATAACGATGAACCCTACAATGACCGAAATCCCAATGACCGAATCGATAAAAATCGGCAGTCCGGGATAGTTGCTCGGCGTCATCATCGAGAGATAGTAGGCCATCGAGGTAGCAACGTAGGTCTCCATCCCGGGGACGCTCTTGATCTCTCTCACGACCTCGTCGGCATTGTTGGGATTGTCTAGCTTCAAGTAGAACACCGACGCCTTCCCCTGGGCACCTTGCAGATCCTGCATGGTCTCGATGGGGATGAAAACGCGCGCACCCTTGCCGGGCTCGACGACCCCGCTGATGCGAAACTTGTTGTTCATGATTTCAATGCTGTCGCCGACTTTGACATGGTGGGAACGGGCGAATACCTCGTCGACCAAGACATCATCTGTACTGCGGAATGGCCCTCCCTCCAGGAAGTGGAAGGGGCCACCGAGGCTTTCGTAACTCTTCAGATCGATCCCGCCGATGATTTCCAATGCTCCGCTGGCGTTGATGTGATTGACGACCGGCGCCACGGTCACTACATGGGGCAGCTTGGCGAGCACGGCGCCAATTCTGGTTGGCATAGGCGCGCCGGTCAAACCGACTATGAATGACGAGCCCGGGGGCATGACGATGACATCCGCTCCAATGCCCGCTTGCCGCTGTTTGGAATCATTGACGAAGCCGAGGCACAATCCGACGATCAGTAAAATCAGCGTCACCTCGAGTGCGATGGCAACGATGCTGATCAGCGACCGGATAGGCCGGAACGTCAAGTTGGAAACGATCATTTTGTTCATCATAGAAAGCTTCTAGCTGCCCTACCGGCTTATGGGTCGCTGTCCCTGGAGCCGGAATTGGAACTCTCCTGCGGCTTGTCGAGATGCAGCACTTGTACTCCGGGCGGCTGTTCCAGCGTAAATCGATCATCCGGTAACGGCTGGTTGAGTTCCAGTTTCACAATGTTCAAAGTAATGTCGTACTCTTCCTGAGGCCGCGAAATCTCGATTTGCCAGGGAAAGTTGACATCGTTCTGCTGGCGATAATCTGCATATCTCGCGTTGGTCACTACGTTGCCTTTGTCGTCGTAAAGGATCTGATGATGCGGCAAGAGGTCGGCGCGATTGAAGACAATCTTACGCGACAGAAACCAGCCGTGCTCGCCTTTGCGGATCACATCGAGAACATAGTCAGCCTGTTTGACCTTGTGCCCTTTGGCATCAGTGATGGTCTCGATGTCATTCTCCTGCACAGCAATTTCGCGGCTCTCGTCGATGTGCTGCAACAACAGTGCATCATAAATATGCTGAGGACGCAGGTTCTCCAGCGGCTGCTCGGCATTGTGCGTCTCGACATCGTTGCGGCCCACAACGAAGCGGTTCTTGGGCGGGATCCAGAGCTTGAAGTCCTGGCCGTTGCTGACCATGTCGAAAGCGCGGTTGCGCACAATGGGCATCAACCCAATCATGCGCAACATGGAAGGCTTGCGCGCCAGTACATACCCGCGGATCTCTTCGTAATCTGTGACTTTTCCTTTTTTTTCGCCGCCGACAGAAGTATCGATGTCGACGGTGGCTTCCATGCTGTGGATCTTTTCCGCCTGCGTGTCAATGTAGTCGATTAATTCCTGCTGAGTTGCGGTTTTGAGCTGTGTGGGTGCAATCGGCTGCTCCACCTTGCGGGAGCGAAACAGGCAGCCGCTTAGCGGTACAACTGCAAAAAGCAGTGCGAGAATTCGAATTTTTTCCCATCGGCCCATGAAAGCTTGCGCGGTTTGAATAATAGATGAGTATAAGCGACGCGGCAGATCTTGATATTGCGGAGCCTTCGTTGGGCGAAAAACACTCCGGCTAAGGGGTCCGGCTGGAGATCGCCCGTCTGTAGGCAGCTACGTTGCGGTTGTGTTCTTCGAGATTGTGAGCGAAGCGGTGATGGCTGTTACCGTCGCTTACAAAGTAAAAATAATCCGTGTGGGCGGGATGCATGGCCGCTTCCAATGAGGTTTTACCCGGATTCCCAATGGGGCCCGGTGGAAGTCCGGCATGAGTATACGTGTTGTAGGCGGACTGAAATTCCATATCGGCGTGGTGAAGCGCCCCAGTGTAGGTTCCCTGCAGCTGTTCAGCGTAGATGACGCTTGGGTCGGCCTGCAGCGGCACATTCTTTTCCAAACGGTTGTAATAGACGCTGGCCACCTCTGGGCGTTCTTCAGGCACAGCGGTTTCCTTCTCAATAATGGAAGCTAAAGTTACCGTGCGATCGATGTCCGACGTCAAACCAATCTCCCGCGCAACCTGACGAAATTGTTTCACCATGGTAGCCGCCATCTCCTCCATGGTCTGGGTACGCATGAAATCGTAAGTGCTCGGGAACAGGTAACCTTCCAAGGTTTTCGCATGAGGCGAAAGGTCGGCAATTAAGGAAGTGTCGGAGGTAGCGACCGCGATGAAGTCCTGGCTCGATCCCAACCCTGCATTTTGGATGGCCTCGGCGATATCAAAGATGTTATAGCCCTCGGGGATTACGACAGTGTGCACGTACACGTCGCCCCGAGCCAGCCGATCATGGACCTCAAGCGAATCGGCCGCCTTTTCGAAGAGATATTCGCCGGCTTTCAACGACCGATGCGCATGAAGGCGGTGCCAGAGCTCGAATGCGGTCGCGCTACGAATGACGCCAGCCGATTTCAACTCACCCGCAATCTTGCGGCTGGAATAACCGGAATGCAGCAGGACTACTTTCTGCCCATCGGGCGTAACCGGTGTGAGCAGCGCCCAGGCCAGCCATCCGCCCAGGGCCAAGATGGCCAACGTACAGAGTGTGAGAAAAGCACGCATTCTAATGTAGTTTAGATGAGGATCGATAGCGGAGGGTCAGTCGTTGGTTGCTGTCCGTTCGTCCCTGCAGATGTGCAGTTGGGGTTAGCATCTCGCGAAGTCGCAGCTTTGGCGAGCCGCATCCTAAGTTTCAGCTCACAAATGGGCGCTGTGAACGTCTAAGTCTGTTGCATGGGCTGGTCGCCAAGGGAAGCGGAACTTTGACGACTGACGCAGCGTATCCTTGCAAGACCGACATAAATTATGTCCACTCTCTGAAATTGTGAGATTGAATATGAAACGGCTCATCTTTCTATTGTGCGTGGTTTCCCTTTGCGCGGCGGAACGCTTGCCGAAAACCGTAATTCCTCAAAGCTACGCTCTTCGCTTCACACCCGACCTTGCAAAAAATACTTTTGAAGGCGACGAAACTCTTCGGGTTAATGTGCTGAAATCCAGCTCGGAAATCGTGCTGAATGCGGCCGACATCGAGTTTCATGAGGTGACGATCAGCAGCGGAGGAAGCGTCCAAACTGCTCAAGTCAATCTCGATAAGGACAAGGAGACCGCGACACTTACGGTCGCCAAGCCAATTACGGCCGGGGCCGCCACCATTCTCATTCGTTACGCAGGTATTTTGAACGATCAAATGCGTGGGTTCTACATCGGCAAGGACGATCAGGGGCGCAAGTATGCCGCGACACAGTTGGAAGACACAGATGCACGGCGCATGTTTCCTTCTTTTGACGAACCGGTGTACAAGGCCACGTTCGACATCACGGTCGTGGCCGATAAGGGTTTGGCGGTGATTTCGAACGGCAGAGCTATCTCCGACACGCCGGGCCCGGGCGATAAGCATACTGTGCACTTCTCTACCACGCCGAAAATGTCTTCTTACCTGGTGGCAATCGTGGTCGGGAACTTTGAGTACGTGGAGGGTTCGGCGGACGGGATTCCAGTTCGCGTGTGGGCTACAACCGGCAAGAAAGATCTTGGCAATTTCGCGCTGCAGGCAGCGGAGTTCAATCTGCACTTTTACGATCAGTATTTCGGGATCAAATATCCATATGGGAAACTGGATTTGGTAGGCATCCCGGACTTCTCGGCAGGAGCAATGGAAAATAGTGGGTGTATTACATTCCGCGAAGTTCTGTTGCTGGTAGACAAGAACACCGGCATCAGCTTGAAGAAGACGGTTGCGTCGGTAATTGCTCATGAAATGGCACATCAATGGTTCGGTGACCTGGTGACCATGAAGTGGTGGGATGACAAGTGGCTCAATGAAGGCTTCGCTACGTGGATGTCGAGTAAGCCGGTAAACGCATGGAAGCCGGAATGGGAAGTCAACGTGGATAACACCTCGGATGCGGTGAATTCGCTGGATCTGGATTCCCTGGTTAATACGCACCCAATTCATCAGCCCCAAGAGACGCAGGAACAAGTCATCGAAAGTGACGATGCGATCACCTATGGCAAAGCGGCTGCCGTGCTGCGGATGCTTGAGTCTTATCTCGGGCCGGAAACTTTCCGCAAGGGAGTGCAGGCTTACTTGAAGAAGTATTCGGAGGGGAATGCTACTTCGGCGGACTTCTGGACGGCCCAGACAGAAACCTCGAAGCAGCCTGTCGATAAGATCATGCCCACATGGGTGGACCAGGCTGGGGCGCCATTGTTGTCGGTTAAGACCATCTGCGCGGGCAAATCCCAGACGCTCTCGTTCGAGCAAACGCGCTATTTTTATGATCGAGCCAAACTGGAGCAAGGCAATTCAGAGTTGTGGCAAATTCCGATTTGCATTCGACCGGGATCAGCGGCTTCGGGTTCGGGCGCAACCTGTAAGTTGATGACCCAAAAAACACAGACTTTTAGTCTTCCAGGCTGCACCGACTGGGATTTCGTGAACGCTAATGCACTGGGGTTCTATCGCTCGGGCTATCAAACGGACACCATCCGGGCAATGTCAATACAAGCTGAAACCGCGCTCACGCCATCGGAACGGATCATGCTGCTTGCCGATGTCGTGGCTTCCGTGACCGTGAATCGCGAGCCCATTGGCGATTACTTGAACCTGGCAGAAGGTCTGAAGTCGGATCGCAACGATGCCGTGCTAGGGCAACTCCTGCCCCAACTGACCTATGTCTCGGACCGATTGGTTACCGACGCGGATCGCGAAGCCTATCGCGCATGGGTACGCCAGTTGCTAGGTCCGATTGCGGCGGAAGTGGGATGGACAGCGAAACCGGGCGAGCGAGAATCGCTCAGCACGCTGCGTTCGCACCTGCTGTTCTCCCTTGCGCATGTGGGTGACGATCCCCAGGCGCAAGCGGAGGCGCAAAAGATAGTTGATCAAGCGCTGGCGGACCCGAATTCGGTAAATCACGAGATCTCGTTCGCTGCGTTTCGAATTTGCGCCGCGAAAGGAGATGCAGCGCTCTACGACAAAATCCTAGCGGATTTGAAAAATGCCAAAACGCCCGAAATTTACTACCGGGACGTGATGGCGTTGAGTCAGTTTGAAGATCCGAAGTTGATTGACCGCACTTTGCAATTCGCAGTTTCTCCAGACATGCGTTCGCAGGACAGTCCATACCTTATCTCGGGTCTCATGCAGAATCCGCTCGCAGACAAACAGGCTTGGAGTTTTGTCCAGGAGCACTGGGCAAATATCGAGAAACTCGGCGGCCCTTACGCGGCAGCCGCGATCGTGCAAGCGACCGGGGCATTCTGCGATGCCGGCATGCGTGATCAGGTGAATGCCTTCTTCGCTGATCATCCAGCGCCCGGAGCACAGCGCTCCCTGAAGCAGGCAACCGAACGCATGAACTATTGCGTGGAGATGAAAACCCAACAACAGGAACCGCTGGCCTCGTGGCTCCGGCAGAGAGAGGGGTCGAGCGGAACGGCTGCTGGTTCGGCGGCATCCCATTAGTTCCAACCATTGTGGGCCGTAGCCTGAACTGCGGCCCGTTTTCCCTCTCTTAGCATCGCCGCAATCAAACTCGCGTTCACCGGAAAGCATCCAAGGGCGCGTGTCGAACTCGGATCTGACTTCAATTCTCTTCATCCTTCTGCTCCTGGTAGCGCTCGCCCAATTGCTTGGTTTCTTATTCGTCAAGCTTCGTCAGCCCAAGGTTGTTGGGGAAATCTTGGCTGGCGTTGTGCTTGGCCCGGCTTTGATCGGACGATTGCCGGCCGCGGCATGGGTCGGGGAAGCAGCCAGGCACCAAGGCAGTATTTTGAATTTCATCTATTGGCTCGGGCTTTTGCTCCTGATGTTTCTGTCCGGAGCAGAAACTCAGCAACTGTTCACTCGCGAAGAACGCCGCGAAGTCGGATGGCTCGCCATCGTTGGTTCCGGAATCCCTTTTGTACTCAGCCTGATCTTCGGACCGCGCCTCATTGGTCCGGCGCTAGCCGGGCCTAATGGCAACCGGATTTCGCTCATTATTATTCTGGCCGTTGGGGTGGCAGTGACCTCCGTCCCCGTGGTCTCTAAGATCTTCGCGGATTTGAAGATCCTGCATACGCGGTTCGCTCGCCTCGTTCTGGGGGTCGCGGTCTTAGAGGATATTGTGCTGTGGCTTGCGCTGGCGGTGGTTACCGCGCTGGCGGGAAAGACTGCGCTGCATCCGAAACAGATGTCCTACCACCTTCTGGCCACGTTTGCATTTTTCGGGGTCGGGCTAACGATTGCGCCCTGGATTGTAAAGCGCATCAATAAATCGCGGTTCAATGTCTTTGCGAAGCACGCGCCTGTGGCGTATGCGCTTTCGGTTTTGCTTTCATATTGTGTGGTGGCCGGCACTCTGGATGTCAGCCTGGTTTTTGCAGCCTTTCTTGCGGGATTTGCGGTCGTCCACAAGAAACGCAGACTATTTGCCGAAGCGCTGGATGCGATCGGGAAAGTGTCGTTCGCATTCTTTATTCCAGTTTATTTTGCAATTGTGGGATTGAAACTAGACCTGATCCACGGCTGGTCGCTGTGGATTTTTGCAGCATTCCTTCTCGGAAGCTGTTTGATAAAAATTCTCTCGGTGTCGCTAGCGGGACGGTTCGCGGGCTTTCGGGGGTTGGACCTCCTCAACCTTGCCATCACCACGAACGCACGCGGCGGACCCGGGATCGTTCTCGCAAGCGTGGCGTTCGACGCCGGGATCATCAGTCCGAAGTTCTACACCACTTTGGTTGTAGCGGCGATTCTGACGTCGCAAGTGGCAGGCGCCTGGCTGGACTATGTGCTCAGGAAGGGATGGCCCCTGTTAACGCCGGCAAAGGATTGCGAAGCGACAGTCGGCCAAGTGGTCGAAGGCCCGGGAATCGCCTGATAGTTGTTCCAAGGCTAAGAGCTGGCTCTTGCTTCCATCCAGCTCTGTAGGATCAGAACTGCGGCCATTTGATCCACAACTTTACCTCGGCGCTGGATCGACATCTCGGTCTCGCGCAAGAGGCGGTTCGCTTGCGCTGACGTAAGCCTCTCATCCCAGAGATGGACAGGCAGGTTGAATCGCCGGCGAAGTTCGTCGGCAAACTGGCGCATTTTCTCTGATTGCGTTCCCTCCGCTCCACTCATCCGCAGGGGCAAGCCGACCACGATTTCGGAAATGTCATATTTTGCGATCACGCCTCCCAGGCTCTCGAAATCTATGCGCTTGTTTTGCCGGTGGATGGTCTCCAAGCCCTGAGCGGTAATACCAAGGGGGTCGGAGACGGCAACCCCAATTCTTTTCGAGCCCACGTCCAACCCCAGAATTCGCGGGTGGCCTGCGCCGGATTCGGTTTGGGGCGGCATTTGTGGATTATAAGGGCGAAAAATGCCGAATTCGTCTACGATATGGGCGAAGCAAATGGCAGGACAAGGCGAACTCGAGGGCGTGGCGATGGCCGCACTCCAGCGCCAATCGGCCCGACGGCATTGGGCGCTCAATGTCGGAGGCATCGCGGTCATCCTCGGACTGTGCTATTACGGGGAGACGGTGCTGGTGATCATGCTAGTTTCCGTCTTGCTGGCCTTCATTCTGGCCCCGGTTGTGGACTTTCTGACGCGCTTTCGCCTGCCTCGGAGTCTGGCTTCGCTTATAGCGATCCTGCTTTTCTTGGGAGCGCTGGCGGGGATTTTCTATTATTCCTACAACCAAGCGGCCACGCTCGCCCAAGACCTGCCCCGATACATAACGACATTACGCGAAGAAGTTATGCGCTTCCGCAGGCAAGCAGAAAGCCTGGAAGGCTTGCCGCCCTCTTCCGAACCTCGCTTCCTAGATGTTGGCGGCAATGAGGATTGGGGCGATTTCCTAAGGAACACATTCGGATCGGCAACTACAGCTGCATTGGCAGCCTCATTTGTGCCCTTTCTGGTTTATTTCATGCTCACATGGCAGCAACATGTCCGCTCGGCGACTGTAATGCTGTTTCCCATGGAGCACCGCCACACCGTGTACGTAACCTTAGGGCTGATCTCGGCCATGATTCGAAGTTTCATGGTCGGCAATCTCCTTATCGGTCTCGGCATGGGGTTCGTCAGCACCATCGTCTTCGGTATCGTGGGCGTGCCCTTTTTTTACTTCGTAGGATTCATCAGTGGCCTGCTAAGCATAGTGCCATACATGGGCGTGCTATTGGCCCTGATTCCTCCAATACTCGTGAGCGTGGGCCACCTGCGGCCCGAATCGTTCATTGCGATTCTGATCACCGTGTTCGGACTGCACGTCGTGGCGTTGAACGTTCTCTATCCCAAATTCTTGGGAAACCGGCTGCAACTAAATCCTTTGGCGGTGGCAATGGCGCTGTTGTTATGGGGTGTGCTGTGGGGAGCAATGGGGCTAATCTTGGCGATACCAATTACCGCTGCGATCAAGATCGTTTTCGACCATGTCGCTTCCCTGAAGCCCTATGCCGATTGGCTGGGGGAATAGCGCCAGCACAAGCGCAAGCATTTGTCAGTGATGAGATTGCCTCCGTTCCTGTGCTGATTATTCGACAATAAATTGCTTCATTTCAGCGATTTGTCGGCTTTTTTCGATCTTCTCTATCGCTTGCGATCACCGGGCTCGAGACGCCTGAAATTGCCTTTAGGGCGGGGTTTTCGGTAAACTAAATGGGTGATGTTCCCCTGATTTGACCTCGTCTCCTCTAGGGTGGTCCTGCATGTTAGGTACAGACGGAAATTTCCACGTCGGCGACAAGGTAGTCTACCCAAACCACGGGATTGGCACCATCGAACAGATCAGCAGCAGAACCATTGGCCAAACTGTGGAAAAGTACTACCTATTGAAGATTCATTCCAACAGCCTGAAGGTCTCGGTCCCGTTTCATAGCGTCGCTTCAGTGGGACTCAGGCGGGTTGTCAAGAATGGCGAGATCCAGAAGATTCTGGACTTCCTACAAGACGGGGAATGCGATAACAACGCCGATTGGAAATACCGCTTCCGCGAAAATTCGGACCGGATGCGCACCGGCTCCTTACTGGAGGTAGCCATCGTCTTGAAGGGCCTGGTGTTGTTGAGTGGGTCAAAGGCGCTATCTTTTCGGGAGAAGAAAATGCTGGAGCGCGCCCGCTACTTACTGGTGAGCGAGCTGGCATCGGCCCGCAACGTCGAAGAGCCGCAGATTGAAGATGTGCTTACCAAGGCCTTAGCCAAGTGTGGACTGCGCTTCCCCGAGCTCTCGGATTTCGCCGACGGAGCGTCTTCCTAATGGGTTCGGACTATAGCTGTTAATCGCTTACCGTGGCGCCGCTCGAAGTGGCGTGCGGTTTCACGTCGAATCCAAGGTTTATAATCCCTTCGAAGCATGACTGAACACATAAAAAAGAAACTCCAGGACGAAATTAACGCGCTCGAACACGAACTGGTCCACGAACTCCCGAAGGAGATCAAGCGTGCCGTCGCCCTCGGCGATCTCAGCGAAAACGCCGAATATCACATGGCCAAGCAACGCCAAGAGTTTGTGAAAGCGCGTTTGCGCCAGTTGGGCCGCCGCATGGCTGATTTATCGATGATCAATATGGACAACATTCCCAAGGACAAGGTTGGCTTGGGTTCGACGGTGCGCGTTTTCGATGCCGATAAGAACGAAGAAACGAAATACAAGCTTGTGACCAGTGAGGAATCCGATGTGGCAGCGGGAAAGATTTCGACCACTTCTCCCATCGGCAGAGCGCTGCTGAACAAGAAAACCGGCGATACAGCACTGGTCGTCACTCCAAACGGGAAGCGCGAACTGGAAATCTTGAGTCTGACCACCATTCACGACGAGGCAGAATCCTGAGATGGCAAAGACCTGGACCAGCGCATTTGGGCGGGCTTGCGGAGTTCTGCTGGATGCAATTGTCCGCTGGCTGGCTCTCGCACGTATCAACCCGAACGTCCTCACTTTTCTTGGGCTGGTTGTAAATACCATCGCGGCGTTTCTATTTGGCTACGCCAACGGGGAGAACCAGGCACGCTTGTTCCGCTACGCCGGGCTGGTGATTATTGGTTCTGGCTTTTTCGATCTTGTGGACGGTCGAGTAGCCCGAGCCACGAACCGGGTCACCCGATTTGGCGGATTCTTTGACTCCGTCATCGACCGTTACAGCGACGCCTCGCAATTCCTTGGGCTGCTGGTTTTTTACGCTCGCGGCGACCGCTTCTTCTACGTTGTGCTCACTGCCTTTGTCATGGTCAGCGCCATCATGGTGAGCTACACGCGGGCGCGCGCGGAGTCTTTGATCGGCTCTTGCCGCGTGGGATTCCTGGAACGTCCAGAACGTCTAGTGCTCGTGATCATCGGAGCATTGTTCAACCGGATGGCACCGGTTCTGTGGCTAATCGCCGTCTTCTCCACCATCACCGTAATTCATCGCATGCGCTATACCTGGACGCGAACTGAACTGGTGGACCGTGCGGCTGCAAGCCCTGGACAGGCGGCGTAAACGCGCCTTACCAGCGCCAGGGCATAAATATAATTACTGCAATCCCGCCACGTAATGATTAAAGAACTCCAGCGTGTCGAGAGCTAACTCCCGCCGGGCGGCAGGGGTTTCAAAAGTATGGACGTCATCGATTTTCACAAGTTTCACCTTCGCGCCTGCGGCCGCTAACTTGTCGTTAAGTTCCTGGGCTTGAGAGACGGGCACCTCTTCATCCTTAGTACCGTGCACGATCAAGAAAACCGCATCTTTTTTATCCACGTGAAAAACTGGCGAGGCATCCCGCCAGACTTCCGGATTCTTCTTGTAGTCGGTTCCAAGAAAACTGGTTAGAAACGCAACCCCTCCAGGGTCGTCCTGCACTGTGAAATCCGACGGCGCGCTCACATCGACTACTGCCTGCACTCGGCTGGAATATTTCGCCAGCGACGGGTCGGAGTTGTCGCGCGTGTCTTCCATTCCCAACAGTGCTGCCAGTTGACCGCCGGCCGAATGGCCGAAGGCTCCGATGCGATCGGGGTTGATGTTGTACTTGGAGGCGTTGGCTCGCACCCAACGGACAGCGCGCTGCACGTCGTCGAACTGTGTCGGCCAGCGGTTCTCCTTGCCATCAAAAAGGCGATAGTCGACAGCAAACGCCACAAAGCCGTTGCGCGCCAGGAATCCGCCCATCCGGCGCATCGTGCTTTTATCAAAAGCGGTCCACCCTCCGCCGTGAATGAGCAACAGTGCGGGACGAGCGGCAGTTCCATGATCGTTAGCCGGTTCGTAAATATCGAGCCGCAAGTCGTGGCCGTTTACGGAACCGTAGACAACATTTTCCTCGACTTTGACGTCTCCGAGATCAGCTTGTGCTGCGGTCGAAGGCGGCTGCGCGGTGGCTCCCCTGTCCTGGAGCGGAACCGCGAAAACGGGAAAAGAACTGAGCAGGGTGGCTAGGATGGATAGAAGGAGTCGCCGCATTGCTCGATTGTAATATTGATTTACAAAGGCAGGATAGAAAAGACTCATCCGGAACGATACCCGTATTTGCCCTCGGCATTTTCTATTTGTACGAAGTGCAAACCACATTCGGTTTTGGCGAAGCCGGACCAACGGCCTGCCCGGACGTCCTCTCCCGGACGAATAGCTCGGGTGCAATGAGTGCAACCGATGCTGGGAAAATTCTGGTCGTGAAGCGGATTGTACGGCACATCGTGATCGTACAAGTAACGCCAGACCTGTTGGCTGCTCCAATCGGCAATCGGATTGACTTTGACCAAGCCGAACTTGGCATCCCATTCGATCTTGCGCGCAGTCGCGCGAAACGAAGTCTGATCCCGGCGAATGCTTGTGATCCAGGCGCGGAGTTCGCGCAGCTTCCGGCTTAACGGTTCCACCTTCCGCAAAGCGCAGCAGCGGTCGGGGTCTCGACTCCAGAGGGCAGGACCGTATTGCCGCTCCTGTTCTTGGGGAGAAAGCAAAGAACGAACCTTCTCAATTCGGACATGGTATCGCTTCTCGATTTGATCCACGAGCCCATAGGTCTCGCGAAAGAGAAACTCGGTATCGATGGTGAACAGCCGGAAATTCGGCTGAATTCGCGAGGCCATGTCGATTAGGGCCATACCTTCCGCACCGAAGGCGGACGAAATAGCAACGTCGCGCCCGAATTTCTGAAAAGCCCAACGCAGAACTTCTTCGGCGGTCCACGCTTCCGCATGAATGGCTGCGATCTCTTCGATCATGCGACTGGCCCCTGTGCTGGGTTCAAGTTCGAAATCGAAGGATGGATGGCCATACTTGCGGTGAGCGATTGGAAGCGAGTTGAAAACCTGACAACATCTCCGACGATGAGCAGCGTCGGGGCCGCGAAATGGGGTGCGCGAGGCAGCGCCGCTAAATGGGTAACAAATAGTTGCTGATCTGGCCAGGAGGCACGGGAGACGATCGCGCAAAGTGTTTCCGGGCCGGCGCCGGCCGTGGCTAAACGTTTGGCAGTGCGCGAGTAATCTTGACCTGGCATATAAATCACGAGCGTGGCTTGGGCCGAAACAAATTTCTGCCAATCCTCCTCTTGATTGCCGTCGGCTGTCTGGCCAGTGAGGAAAACGACTGCCGAGGAAACATGGCGATACGTGAGTGGAATCTCGCCCGCAGCTGCGGCCCCGAACGCGGAAGTTACCCCAGGTACGATTTCAAACTCGATTCCAGCCTCCCGCAGGGCTTTGATTTCCTCGCCCAGCCGACCAAATATCAGCGGATCACCGCCTTTGAGACGCACAACGTTCTTTCCGGTTGAAGCAAACTCGATCATCAGGAAGTTGATTTCTTCCTGGCTGATTTTCTTTTTGCCGCAGCGTTTTCCTACGTTCTGTAGCAGAGTTTTTGGGGATGCCAATTCGAGAATTCCTTGCCCGACCAGGTCGTCATGAAGAATGACATCCGCGGTCTTCAATAAGCCTGCGGCTCGAAGCGTGAGTAAATCGTGATCGCCGGGGCCGGCGCCCACCAAATGGACTTTCCCTTTCATGCTGCCTCTCCTTTCGCGCGTGCGCTATGAACTATCGTGTTCTGAAAAACCTGCTGGCTCGCCAATGACTTCAGCAAATCGCGTTTCTGTTCTGGGCGAAGATTGCTGTTGAGGATTTTGCGACGCGTTTCTCCTAATTTGGCGACCCATTCCCCGTAAGCTGGGCCGAATTGGTTTTCAAGCTTTTGCCGAAGTTGTTGCGCTAGTGACGGGCTCTGGCCAGCGGTCGAAATTGCGATTTGCAAGTCTCCCCGCTTCACCACAGCGGGGTAGAAAAAGTCGCAGCGTTCAGGAACATCGACAACGTTGCATAGAATGCCTCGCTTCTGCGCCTCTAAGAAAATGAGCTCGTTGATAATGGGCGAAGAAGTCGCGACGACGACGAGGTAGATTTCTTTGAGATCGTCGGTCACGAAGCCGCGCCGGTCGAGTTCGATCAGCCTGCTGCCAGCCCACTCGACAACCTTCTCGGTGGCCTGCATCGCGACAACTCTGATCGTAGCCCCGGTATCGAGCAGGCCTGAGATCTTGCCTTCGCCAACCTTGCCGGCCCCCACCACCAGCACCCTGCGGCGCTCCAACTTCACAAACATGGGAAAGAGTCTTGGCATCACCCCTCTACTCCTTGCGGCACGCGCTCGGTGGGGAGATCGCGCGCCACTGCATCCAGGGATCGTCCGGCGAGGAACTCACGCAGCTGAGCTTCAGAGTGACGGGCGAAGAATTGCCTCAGGTTCTCGCCCGCCACGCGTTCACCGAGGTACACTCGCAGCAAACGCTCGATCGCATCTGGGACTTCGCTTGCCGGGCAACGGTATCCAACCGGCCTTGCGACAGCTTGATGAAGTCCGACAGAACCACCGAGGCAGAAGTAATACGCGTCGATCATGCGGCCTTCGGACTTGAGCTTTTTTCCTTCAACTCCGATGTCGGCGATCCAATGTTGTCCGCAGCTGTTGGGGCAGCCGGTGACATGAAGTTTCAAATCCTGATCGAAGCCGGGCAACCGCTCGTTCAATTCCTCGACGAGCCAACGAGTGAAGCTCTTGGTCTCGGTAATTGCCAGCTTGCAGAATTCGGTTCCGCTGCACGCGATCGCTCCACGCCAGAATGGCGAGGCATTTGCGGGCAGGCTAATGTCGCCAAGTTCGCGAGCCAATTCTGCAGCTTGATTCTGCGGCACGTTGACGATGACGAGGTTCTGCATACCAGTGGTGCGCAACTCGCCATTAGCAAAGCGATCCGCCAAGTTGGCTGCCGCGCGCATTTGGTCGGCACTGATACGTCCCCGTAGAACGGCGGCTCCGAGGTAGCAAAGCCCAGGCTGTTTTTGCGGATGAATGCCGACATGGTCGCGATAGACATCGTCCGGCGCATTTTCTTCCTCTGCCGGCTCAAGCGGAAAACCGATGCGGCCTTCCAACTCCCGTTGAAAAGTCTCCGCCGTCCAACGATGTCGCAGAAAGAGAAACTTCAAACGAGCGCGTTCGCGATGTTCGCGGAGCGAATCGTTGTCACGAAATATTTCTGCGATCCCTTTCACGACTGGCAGTACCTGATCACCGCGGACAAATGCATTCAGGCGTACCGCGAGATGCGGGTCGGCGGAGAGCCCTCCGCCGACGCGAAGCGAGTAGCCGACCTCTCTTAAACTGCCTGACGTGCGTTCTACCGCAGTGAGGCCAACATCGTTGATCTCGGGATAGGAGCACCAGGCGCGGCATCCGGTGACGGAAATCTTGAATTTTCGCGGCAGATTGTAGAATTCCGAATTTCCGACCAGCATCTCCGATATGCGCTGCGCAAGCGGAGAGGCATCGCAAATCTCGTTGAGATCGATGCCGGCTAGTGGGCAACCCGTGACGTTGCGAGTGACATCGCCACAGGCTCCTTTGCTGTTAAGACCGACAGCCCAAAGCGCTTCGAGTATTTCCGGAAGAGATTCGATGGTGACCCAATGAAGCTGGATGTTCTGGCGCACCGTGATGTCGGCGCTGCCGCGGCCGTAACGCTGACTCAAGTCGGCGATGACTCGGAGTTGCTGGGACGTCAGCAGGCCATTGGTGATGCGGATTCGCACCATGAAATGCGGCAGAGCCTTGCCTTCCCCACCTTGCCCGCCCAACACACCAGCACCATCGCCCTGGGTGTAAACGCCCCACCAGCGGAAGTAAGTTCCAATCCATTCGGAGGGAATCGAGGAGAAACCTTCGCGGGCAAAGTGCCGTATGTCGTCGAGCGCGTCCCATGGGTTCTTTTCCCGTTTTAAGCGCTCAACCCGTTGTGCTTTCGTCTCTTTCGTCTCTTTTGTCTGTATTGGCATAAAAAAGAAAAACCCACCGCCAGCTTTCTCTGGCGATGGGTTAATAAGTGCTGATGCTCTAAAAAATGTCTAGTTCAGCAGCCTCCCTGCGCCAGCGCGCACGCATCCGCAACAACAACAAGTGCAGACGTGCTGGCGATGGTTTCTGCTATTCATGATTACTTAACAAACGAACCAAGCGGCCCACTGACTTTAACTCACCTGCGTTAATTCGATGCAGGCTTTCACAAGTCGCTCCAGAATTTTTTCCTGGCAGCGGCAAAATACAACAACAGACCACAAAAGTGATTCCCCCTCCCGCCCGAGCGCGGGCTGAATGCTTGGTCGGGAACCCCCGATTGACGGCAATTGTAGGCTACTTCAGTGCTTTTTCCAACAAAGAAGCAGTGCTCGAACCGCCCTTGGTCTCCACAAACTTGGCCATGATGGGCACGAACTTGCCCATCATCTCTGGGGACATGCCCAACTTATGGAAGGCTTCGGCGGCTTCGGCTGTGCGGCCCATGTTGCCCGGCAGCGAACCTTCTAAGCCCGAAAGCTCCGAGTTTTGAGAGACGGCCGGAGCGGCCTTGAGCAACCCGCTCATCCCCGGAACTGCCGAGGAGACCTTGCTGAACTCATCTGCACTCAGACGGCTCTTGGCCAAAGAGAATAGCGCCCCAGCACCGCCACTAGCCTGAGTATGTGAAATGGAAAGCTCTTTGCTCAATTGCCCAACCAGTCCGGTTGCAGATTTGACAGTGGAGGTCTGTGCCTGGAGCTGCACGTTAATGAAAATGCAAGCGGTGCACAAACACATCCCGACAAGAAGAAGTATCGGTGAACGGTTTTCTGATCTCATATTCCTCCCCTTCTGGCATAGATAGTACCGCAGCGGTGAAGCAAGAATGGGGAAATATCCAGGATATTGGTTAGCCCTGGCAGGCGATTTTAGAACTCTCTTGGCTGAGTGCAGGAAGCAGTGTGTAGATGTGTTTTTCGTGCTGGTTCCAGTAGCTGGTGGAGGTGAATCTGCTCGATTGAGCAACTGCCCGATTTCACCTGTCGCAACCGCCGTTTCGTCATCATCCACAATCTTTGCGTCATAGCCGGGAATGATCTTTCCGCTCGCTTATGCGGCAAGCCCGTGCAAGGTTTGCCAGAGGGTTTTGAGCGCAATCGGCATAACAGAAATTACGACGCAACCGTTTCGCGTGATGCAAAGAAAAGGCCGCCCAGACCTCGGGCGGCGTGGTAGTTTGTTTGCGATTTTAGAACGCTTTCCGCAGGAAGCCGTGAAAAACACCGTTCGAGTCGATGATTTCTCCGGTAATCGCCCCGAGCAGGTTTGGGGTGAACGGAATGGTGCCCTGGCCGGCGGCTGTTCCCGCCCCCGGAGCGTCGAAAGTTCTGATTTGACCGAAAGGACTCCGCACGAAGCCGTGATTCACGCCACTGGCGTCGATGTAATTTCCGGTAACCAAGCCCTCCACATTGTTGCCCTCGGGTACGGTGCCTTGACCGGAGCCGCTGCCTGCGCCCGAAACGTTGAACGTGGTGAAGTTGCCGAACGGAGAGCGGATGTAGCCGTGCTCCACACCGTTCGAATCGATGTAGGGTCCCATGATTATCCCCAGGTCGTTAATGCCTGAGGTAGTCGTGCCCTGGCCCGAACCGCTGCCTCCGCCCGAGACGTTGTATTCCGTGATAGTGCCGTTCGCTGCGCGAAGGAAGCCGTGAAACACGCCGTTCGAGTCAACCCAAAGTCCCGTGACCGCGCCCGCCACGTTGAGGCCAAGCGCTGCTGGCAGAAAGGTCGCTACGGAACCCGTGGGATCGAATGAAGTGAAAGTTGTGTACGGCGGCGAAGTTACAAAGCCGTGTGACACCCCGTTGGCGTCAATGTAGCTTCCAGCCACCTCCCCTTCCAGATTGATGTCCTCGGCAAAAGTGCCTTGCCCGGCGCCTTGGCCGGCGTCGGGATCGTTCAAGATGGTGAAGGTTGTGTACGGCGGAGCGATCACGAAACCATGACCTGTGTTGTTTGAGTCATTGTAGAAACCCGTAATTACCCCGAATGGGCTAACGCCGAAAGCGTAGGTGCCCTGGCAACTGTCGACGGCCAAGCAGCCAGAGCCGTTGTCGGCCGTGCCCGCGTCCGGAGCCTGCAGGGTGGTGAAGGTGTGGGACGAAGCGCAGCCTGAAATGCACACAAAACCGTGAGCTACGTTGTTTGAGTCAGCCGAGAATCCCACAATTGCCCCCACCGGGTTGATGTCTATGGCTTCGGTACCCTGACCCGAGAGTGTGCCCGCCCCTGGAGCCTCGAATGTAGTTATGGTTTGCGCGTGTGTGGAAGCGGAAAAGCCCAGCGTGCAGAACGCCAAGCAAAGCGCCAGCGCCACTTTCAGGCGGACTGGCGCCGAAAATTTTGCGAAAGTAAAAGTGGGAATGGAATTTACTAGACTTCGATATAGCGTGGTCATGGGAAAATCCTCCGAGTTTTGAAATCCGCTCTGTCGTTTCGTGGAAATCTGACTGTCTTCGTCCGGTTGCCGGACTTCATCCTCTACTTGCTCTTGGAGACGTGCCCCGAATGAATATTGGAGTTTCATCCTGGAAATCCAATTGTCTTTGCGACAAGCGGCGGGAAAATCGCGACCAGCGGACGGAAGAGTCCGATATGATTCGGCTAGGTAAGGGGGTGATTGATCTCATGACGGCCGGCGCACGCAGCAGGAGTTCACGCCATTCCTGACGGTTTTGGTCGAGTGAGAGTCACATGAACGCGAGTCCTGTAACGATGTCGTCAAATCGAGACAAACCGCGGCCGGCGAGTTGGAACATCGCCAAACGGTGCGCCATGATCACTGGGTTTTGGCTCTTTTTTTCGATCTTTGGCGGTTTGACGACATATGTCTATAGACGGGATATGGGCAGACCCTCTTCTTGGCACGAAGTCGCTCTTTTCCCGTTTGCCAGCTCCATCATCTGGACCTTCCTCATTCCTCTGGTGGTCGCATTCACTTCCTGGCTGAAACGGCTCCATCTCAGCTTTGCCCTATGGCTCGCTGCACACACCGTGTTCGCTTTTCTGGTGATGATTTTGTGGGCTGTGGGATGGATTCCCTTCCCGCAACCGCCAGATTCCGACTTATTTGGAATCCCGCGCGCTTCGTTTCATTTCGTCCAACTTCAGTTTGTGCAGACCCTGGACTATTGTTTATGGCTGTACTGGACAATCGTCGGGTTCGTCTACGGTATCGACTACTATGTGGACGGGCGTGCGGCTCAGATCCATGCTGCCGAACTGGAAGGCCAATTAGCCCGGGCTGAATTGGATGTTCTGAAGCAGCAACTACAACCCCACTTTTTATTCAACACTCTGAATTCGATTTCCGCATTGATGCGTACCGACGTGGATGCCGCGGACGATATGATCGGAGACCTTAGCAGCCTTCTGCGCCGGAGCCTGGAAAATAATGGCACGCACGAGGTTCCACTGTGGCAGGAATTGGAGACACTCCAGTTATACATCGATATCCAGCGGGTCCGGTTTCAGGACCGATTGACGGTGGAACTGAACATTGATTCGAAAACTCTGAATGCGCGAGTGCCTCAACTGGTGCTCCAACCGCTGGTGGAAAATGCATTTCGCCACGGACTCTCCAAACTTTCCAGCGGCGGTCTGCTGCGCATCCAATCAGAATGTCGGAATGGAAACCTTCTGTTGCGCGTATCGGACAATGGGCCGGGCATGGCTGACAATTCCGCTACAAATCGCGGCATCGGATTAAAGAACACGCTCGCTCGTTTGCGGAAGTTATATGGTGAGCTTTCTGCCCTGCGAGTTGACGGTTCGAGCGCGGGTTTTACGGTTGAATTGGAGTTCCCGTTCTCGAAGGACGAGCCGGATGAAAAGTAACGGAGTTGGGAATCCACTAATCACCGCCCTCGTCGTGGACGACGAACCACTAGCGCGCGTCAGGATCACGTCGCTGCTGAAGATTGACCCTGAGGTCAGCCTTGTCGGAGAGTGTAGGGATGGTACATCAGCGATCCGAACTATCCAGCAAGTGACTCCGGCACTCGTGTTTCTGGATGTGGAGATGCCCGAGGTCGACGGATTTGGAGTTTTGCGCGCGCTCGACTTGCTCCCGACTATCGTATTTGTTACGGCGCACCCGACCTATGCCGTCCCTGCGTTCGAAGCATGTGCGCTCGACTACCTGCTTAAGCCGTTTAAACGCTCGCGATTCTTTCAGGTGCTGGCGCGGGCTAAGGACCACATTCGCCGCAATATCGAATGCGACAGCCGTAACGCTGCGATTCGACAGATTGTCGACGCGCACCAGCCCCGCGAGTTGCTGATCGTAAAATCGGAAGGACGTTTGCTTTTCTTGAGAATGTCAGAGGTCAGGTGGATCGAAGCCGACAAAGATTACATTCGACTTCATCTTCTTAAAGGCACGTCCCTGGTGCGAGAGACAATGAATGGCATTCAGGCACGGCTGGATCAAGCTGTATTCGTGCGCATTCACCGCTCGACCATTGTGAATATTCACGAAATACTCGAAGTCCAACCGATGCTGGGGGGCGATTACCGCATCGTGTTGCGCGACCGTACGCAATTGAACATGAGCCGCCGCTATCGTTACGCACTGGATGATCTTCTCCGGCAATACAGCGTAAATCTTGCGAAGTCGATCTGAATGTCAGTCTGAATCGAGCAGTCTTGACTTTCAATCGGGTCCCCATGTGCGTGCGCACTTATACAGCCTCAACGGTCGGCGATGAGTCTCGATTTCACTCATGAACTCCGTGAAAAGCGAACAAATAGCGGAAGCTTGCCTGAACGCGTCCCATAAGAAGGCCGGTCGGAGTCAAGTGGGTTCGTTTGTTTTCTCGTTGGACATGGTTTTTCTCTCCGCCGAGTCGCCACTGTCGCCATCCTTCCATCCGCACTCTCAATGAGCGATTGTCGCCGGGTGCAAGTTGGGCGTTCTTGTTTCAGCCGGTGCTTGCCACCTGACTGTCGAGCTTCGATCTCTAGGATGGAAGTTGGGACAGGCGATTAACGTAGTACCCGGAACTCGGCTTTGGGCTTGCCTTTCCTTCTTCGCGGAATGTTTTAAGCTGCCAGCGCGATCCGACTGCGAGGCATCTCGCCAATACACTTCCCGCATGGCCTTCGGCGTTGTGCTTACCTTCTGTTCCAGCAGCACTCTGCCCGCGTAACTGTCACCCCCACATACAAAAAGCCCTTCGACATGATCTCCCGGCGGGACGAAAATGAAGAATGGTCGGGGCGATTGGATTTGAACCAACGACCCCCTGCGCCCAAGGCAGGTGCGCTACCAGGCTGCGCTACGCCCCGACTCTTGCTGCACTGATTCTAAACTACATCACTAAAGCCGGCCAGACTCATGCATCTCAAGCGCAGGCTGCATTGGTGCCGAGTTACCTGTACAATTTGCGAACCGATATTTTCGCCGCGACCATCTGCCGCTGATTGTGGGAGAACAGATGAGGAGTGGCAAGTTGCATTTCCCGGATAGACAAATGTTGGTTCTAAAATTTTGTGCGCTCACGTTTAGCGCGTTGCTGCCGCTGATCAACCCATTGGGGTCCGCCCTCATTTTCCTGGGCGTGGTGGGCTATGCTCCGCCGAGCGAATTTCATTTCCTGGCAAGAAAAGTAGCCGTGAGCACGGTATTGTTCCTGCTCATCATTGAACTGGCCGGCGCCACGATTCTGACCTTCTTCGGCATTTCGCTGCCGGTCGTGGAGCTCTCTGGTGGGCTGGTGCTGGCCGCCATGGGTTGGGGATTGCTGAATCAGAAAGACGGAGGTACTGTGACATCCGCGGCTGGCACTGCGGGCGTCGGGCCGCTCAGGGACCAGATCTTCTATCCTCTGACGTTCCCCATCACGGCCGGCCCGGGTTGCATTGTCGTCACCCTAACATTGAGCGCGCATGCATCCCGGCCAAAAGTCGCGCCGACGATTTTGGCGCATTTGGGCATCGCGTTAGCTATTGTGGGTTTAGGGATTACTGTCTGGCTGTGCTACGCGTACGCGCCGAGAATCGCGCAAAAAATTCCGCCTCAAACTGCGCAGGGAATTCTACGAGTGATTGCATTCGTCCTACTGTGCATCGGCGTCCAAATTGGGTGGAAGGGTCTGGACGCACTGATAAAAAGCGGGCCATAGCTTTAATAATGATGCCGCAACCGACTAGGCCAGCGATGCGGTGTATTGTCCGCGTGGTAAACGCGCAACTGGGAGTTTCAGAGGTATAATTTCTGCGGTTCCCATGCAGAATCCCCGCTACGCGCTCGTGGCTTACGTTAAGAATACGGCGGGGGAATTTGTCGAGCGCATGCGCCAGGACCTTCATCCTGACCTGCCCCATTTACCGGTCCACCTAACGATTCTGCCGCCCCGTCAATTAAACGGAAGTGAGCTTTCTGCACTGGAAACGCTGGAAGAAATCTGTAGCCGGGCAGAGCCTTTCGAGGTTGTCTTGGGAGAGGCTGAGACCTTTGTGCCCGTTACTCCCACCGTCTTTATTCGGGTGGCCCATGGGGCGGAGCGAATGCACGAACTGCATGATCGCTTGAACACAGGGGTTTTCTGCGCGGAGGAAGAGTGGCCTTACATGCCGCATCTTACCATCGTAAAACTTAGTACCGAGGAATTGGCGGAGAAGGCATATATCACGGCTCGAGACCTCTGGGCGCAGTTCCCGGGCTTGCGAAGAGTATCGGTGCGAGAACTCACTTTCGTGCGTGAGGAAGAGGAGAACCGCTGGCTTGATTTGGCAGGAGTTCCGCTTGGCCGAAGCCTGGTTAACCGCTAGTCTTCTGCAGAGAAGAAACTGGCCTCCCTTTCACGGGAGGCCAGTGTTTTTTCTCGGTTTGATCCTATCTTCTATTGCACCGTGATGGGGCGCAGATTGGAGTGGATTCCGTCGGCTACGACCACGATGTCACTAGCGCCAGTTTCGATGTTAGTGGGTACATCGAAGTTCGTTCCGACCTTCGTGCTGCCCGTGGCCACGCCCATCGTGCTGTGGTCGTGAGTTCGGCAAAAGAAGATGTGCCCAGTCTTGCGATTGCGAATTACCACCAGAGGATAGTTGGTGGCCATCTGGGCATCGTCTCCGTAGTACGCACCTTGCGTCAGACCGTTGAACTGCGTACCGCCAATCTGGTAGGTCTGTCCAGGCGTTACGGACGAAGGAGCTTGGAGAATCTTTGGAGCCCAAGCGGGATTCGGGCTGCCGGCTGCCGTATAGATCTCAACGTCGCTGGATCCGTCGGTCCAAAAAACCTGGCCGGTCGGAAGCAACAGCATACGTCCGGCGAAGGATGGATCGTTCTTCGCATTTTGTGTGGAAGGAACCGCGGTAAAGGATGTGCCGTTGAATTCGAAGAACGAACTCGGAGAACGGTAAACTCCGGGGCTGGCCTGGATCAGGACATTCCCGCTGGGCAGGAAGGAAGCCGGTCCATCGGCAATATCCAAACCGTTGGGAATATCCGGGCCGGCAGTCCAAGTGCCCGGATCTGTCGGGCTGGGCGGAATGGTATAGATCGAAGTGTGTCCGGCGCCACTGGCATTTGCCCCCGTGGCGAAAACCGTGCCGTTGGGAAGCAGGACAGCAGGTCCAATCTCCTCTGAGGAGGGATCTTCCAGACGCACAATAGTGTTGCCGGCGTTAATCCAGTCGCCAGCGCTGATGACAAACTTTTCGGCATTGGGAGCGTCGATGGCGTCCGTGGTCAGAACCGTGCCATCCGGCAACAGGTTCCAGCCTTCTTCCGAGTTGCGATCCTGCTTTCCAGTGCCAGGCAATACGGTCCAGGTCATGGTCTTCGGATCCAGTTCTGCGCTTTGTTCGTTGAAGATGTCGGCGACCATGAAAGTTCCATCGGGAAATACAACACTCTGCGCATCGCCGATGCCAGAGAACCCTGGAGGCGGGGTGAGCGGGGTCCAGGTATTCGTGGTGGGCTGGTACACAGCGCCCAAATTAGTTTCCACCTGCTGATCGCCGAGGTTATATTCTCCACCCTCGACGATAACTCGCCCATCAGCCAAAACCGCCGAGGCGTAATAAAGGGGGCCGTAACCGGTCGGCAAGGAAGCAAGTTGGGTCCAGGTTCCATTGATGTAGTTGGCGTTTTCGTCTGGTGTAAGGCGCCACCAATCGGAAGCATCGCCATCTTGAACCATAATGGTGCCGTCGGTTAACAAGAGAGCCGTACTCGGAGAAGCGAAAGGAGCTTTATTCTTGATTGGGGTCCAGTGTTGAGCATTAGCGATCCCGGCTAAAGAGAAAAGGAAAATCAGGCCCATTAGGCCGAAGCTGCGCAGAGTTTTCATCCTTCATCCTTCTTTTGATTCGCCGAGCCTAAGAACCTGGGCAGCGGCGAGGTGGAATTAAAGTCGCAGAATTGTACTGTCATTTTCGATAGCTCCGATAGAGTCAAACTTCTCAGCACGAACGGCTACTTGGCGCCCGGTGACAACGATAGCCAGTAGTAATTGAAAACAAGCGGGCTAAGCATAGAGCCTTCATTGACCCCAGCCAGCCTTATCCCGCCGAACACCTCGAAAACTCGGCGAGAACGGCTCAAAAAACGAGAAAAACGCTTGCTTTCACTAAGAGCCAGAGTGCATGTCCTAATTCGCGTGAGACGCGGCCTCCGGCGCGAAGCACACACTCCCTCGGTGCTTTGCCAATGGGGAATGACGAGAGTAATAAAGAAGTAAGCCGGTTGCAGGTGCTAAGTTGCCCGCCGCCTGGCTGACGGCGAGAGCTTATGCTAATTGGGGTTTACGGAGCGGGGTATCTGGGCACGGTGGTTTCGGCATGCCTGGCGGACTTCGGAACTCCGGTTTTGTGCTGCCATCCCGATAGCTCGCGCATGGTTACTATGGCGCAAGGCACGGTTCCCTTTCACGAAAAAAATCTCTCAGAAGTCATCAAACGTAACGTGCGTTGCGGCCGGCTCGCCTATTCCACAGACGTCGACTCATTCGCACGCAAGGCTCAGGTAATATTTCTGGCAGAGGATCAGCCGCAGCATCTGGGTGATTTGGCGTTGCGGATCGCTCGCGCCGCTAGTAGGCCGTGCATTATTTCGATCGTCACCCCCGTTCCGGTGGGTGCCGCGGCTGAGATTGAAAAGCGCGTTCAAGCTGCAGGTTTGCGAGCCACCATCGTTTCGCAGCCTATGTTTTTCACCCCAGGCTGCGCCGTAGAAGATTTCAATTGGCCTGACCGCATTATTCTGGGCACCGCGTCCAACGAAGCCGTACTGGTGTTGAAGCAAATTTTTCACTCTTTGGTGATGCGCGGCGTGCCGGTGATTGTGACCAATCACGAAACTGCAGAACTTGCGAGAGAAGCAGCAACCGCATTTGTGACCACCAAGATTTCGTTCATCAACGAATTGGCCGAGCTTTGCGAGCGTGTCAATGCCGACGCGGTCAATCTCGCCTTGGCGCTTGGTCTGGACAAAAAGATCGCTCCGCGCTGCCTGCAACCGGGCACCGGCATGGGAGGCATATTTGCCGAATCCGACATGGATTCGCTGGGAGCTCTTGCCGAGAGAAATGGCATCGCCCTCAAGGTGCTGAAGGCTGCGCGTGAGGTGAATTGCCAGCTGGCCGACCACCTACTCGAGAAGATTTCCCGTTATGTGCAACCGGTACAAAATAAGGATGTCGGGATTCTCGGTTTGGCGTTCAAGCCGAACACAAATTCCGTAGCCGGTTCCTCTTCCCTTCAACTGGTGAAGAGTCTGATTGCCCGGGGCGCGCGTGTGCGGGCGTATGATCCGGTCGCAATCTCCTAAGCGCGCGCAGAGTTGAACGGCACCGTCTGCTATTGCGAGTCACCCTACGTGGTTGCCGAGGGCGTGGATGCACTGGTCGTAGGCACCGGATGGCCCGAATTTCGTGCGTTGGATTTCGGCCGCATTAAGCAAGTGCTGCGGCGACCACTAATTGTTGACACCAAGAATATCCTTGATTCCGCGCGGCTGCGCTCGATGGGATTTGAATACGTCGGGGTTGGACGAGGATAATTTCTGTTTCTGAATTTCCCACCATCCTTTGATCGCATTTCACCGATCCTCGTTGCGGTCGTGGAGTGAACGGCGGTCAGCCTTTTGCACGAAATTGTTATAATCAGGAAATGCGGTGGGAGTAGCTCAACTGGCAGAGCACCGGACTGTGGCTCCGGTTGTTGCGGGTTCGATTCCCGTCTCCCACCCCAGATTCTGATCCGTTCGCAGATCTGTCCCGCAGTTGGTTCCTTAGCTACGGAATATACCTTTTGGGTCGTTTCGAATCAGAGCGTCTAAGAGTTGCCTCTCTGAACAACGATTTCGCCGCCGTGACGCATTCACTGGGACTGTCCTATAAAGTCGGGTCTAGGCGGAGAGCATATCGACTCGAACCATCGGCTGATGTAGATTTGCGCGTGCGCTTCTCCGCAGAAGTGACGAGCACCGCCGGCATTTGCCGCTTCTGAATTCCACTTAAGCACGGTGAGCGCCGACTCGCTACACTGAATCACAAACCAATGATTCGGACTGGTGGTGATCCGGCCACAAATTTCGCACTTGAATTCTTTGATAGAGGTCACGAGATTCCAAGCTCCTGCTATAGCGATCTACCCGTTACCTGCTTCGGGATAAGTACGCGAGTTGCCGATTTTAGTGAGTGCCATTATAACTTCGTAATTTATTGTCTGAAAATCGGCCAATTGGCAGTGTTTTCAGAATATGCCAGCAATTTGACCACACTGAGATTTTTAATTCCCCGACCCTAACTTTGTGCAACGGAATGTAAAATTTGTGATCTAACTATAGAGTCTCCGTAGAAGGTCGCTTTCGTCTGGTTAGGTTCCCTCTGTAGGTGTTCGCTTATGGCCAAGCCTATTTTACTCAGTGTTGATGATGATGCCGATGTATTGCGGGTAATCGAACGCGATTTGCGCTCTCAGTATGGAGCTGAATATCGTGTGATTGGCAGCGACTCTCCCGAGAAAGCGCTCGACATTCTGAAGCAACTGAAGGTCCGCAGCGACAGCGTGGCCCTTTTGCTTGCGGATCAGCGCATGCCCCGGATGAACGGGGTGGAATTTCTTCAGGAGGGAATGCAAATTTTTCCCGATGCTAAGCGGGCGCTGTTAACCGCCTACGCAGATACGAGCGCCGCAATCAGCGCTATTAATGAAGCGAATATCGATTACTTTTTCATGAAGCCTTGGGACCCTCCGGCGGAGCACTTATATCCACAGTTGGACGACCTGCTTGATGACTGGAGGGCAGCCTATCGACCGTCCTTCGAGGGAATACGCGTTTTGGGGACGAGGTGGTCGCCACGATGTTATGATATGCGCGATTTTCTGGCTCGAAACCACGTTCCGTACCAGTGGATGGACGTAGAACTTTCTGCCAGCGATCCTGAAACCAAACGTCTTCTCGATGTGCTGGGACCCGAAGCTGCCAACCTTCCCATCGTCTTGTTTCCTGACGGCACAAAACTTCTAGAGAGCCTGCCAGCCGACGTGGCGCAAAAAGTCGGGCTGCGTACGCGTGCCCAAACAGATTTTTATGATCTGGCGATTATCGGAGGAGGGCCCGCCGGCTTGGCGGCGGCCGTTTATGGCGCCTCTGAAGGCTTAAAGACGGTAATGGTTGAGCGTCAGGCTCCGGGCGGTCAAGCTGGAATGAGTTCTCGGATAGAGAACTATCTCGGGTTTCCCACCGGGCTGAGCGGGGGCGATCTTGCGCGGCGCGCCGTGGTACAAGCGCAACGCTTTGGAGTAGAGATTTTGTCCCCGCAGGAAGCGGTGAGTGTTCGCACAGAAGGCCCTTACCGGATTATCAAGCTTGTCGACGAAAGCGAGATATCCTGTCATGCCCTGATGGTCGCGACGGGAGTGCAGTGGCGCCGATTAGCAGCTCCGGGCATCGATCAACTACAAGGGGCGGGCGTCTACTACGGAGGTGGTGCGACAGAGGCACTCTCCTGTAAAGGCGAAATCGTCTATGTGGTGGGGGGCGCAAATTCGGCAGGCCAAGCTGCAATGAACTTTGCCCGGTACGCAGAGAAGGTCGTAATTCTGGTACGCGGGGAGGGACTGGCTGCCACCATGTCCCAATATCTGATCGACCAGGTGCAACGAACTCCCAATATACAAATATGGAGCCGCGCGAGCGTTGCGGAGGCCCACGGCAATAGCCACCTGGAAGAAATCTCGGTATTGTGCTCGGATACCGGTAAAGTGGAACGCGTCCCCGCAAGCTCCATGTTCATCTTCATCGGCGCACTGCCGCGGACCGACTGGCTTGCCGGATTAGTCGAGCGAGACGATCGCGGCTTCATCTTGACTGGCCCAGACCTCATCCGTGATGGTCAGCGTCCGAAAGGATGGGAACTCGACCGCGATCCATTCCTCTTAGAAACCAACGTTCCGGGCATCTTCGCAGTTGGAGACGTCCGGCATGGATCAGTGAAGCGCGTCGCGTCCGGCGTTGGTGAAGGGTCAGTAGCCGTTCAGTTCATTCATCAGTATTTGAGCAAGGTCTAATGATCACCCCAGGAGAACTGTTGCGCTTCCCCGCATTTGCTAATTTGCCTGAGGACCAGATCGCGTGGTTCCTCAGCCAGTCGCAAGAAGTCACCCTTAAAGCGGGCGAGGTGTACGCGAAGCAAGGCGACCCTCCCCATAGCATGTTCGTGCTGCTTGACGGCGAGTTCGAGTGGCGCGGGGAGTTTGGCGGCGAGACGGTTGTATTTGCCGGTAAAAAGGGCGACGTGACCGGAGCATTGCCATTTTCGCGCATGAAACAGTTCACGGTTACTGGTCGTGCGCTAAGCAATGGCCGCATTCTGCGGTTTCCTGCGGTGTTGTTTCCGGAGCTTGTCCACAAGATGCCGGAGTTGGCTAAGCGTCTTGTCGGCGTGCTCACCGACCGCGTCCGTGAGAGTACGCGGCTAGAACAACAGCGGGACCGGCTGGCGGGGCTGGGAAAGCTTTCAGCAGGGCTTGCTCATGAGCTTAACAATCCTGCTTCCGCCGCCAAACGCGCGGCCGCACAGCTGCGGGAGACTCTGAAGCGCATTAAGGACGCCAGCCACGAACTTGGACGTCGAGAATTGACTCCCACCCAAAAAGCAGAAATTGAGAAACTGGAATTTTCGTTTACTCATCAAGACGCGCCGCCTCCCGACGCTCTGACTATTAGCGATCTTGAAGACAAAATTGATTCGTTGCTGCGAAGTCACGGGCAGAACGATTTGTGGCAACTGGCAGCAGAGTTAGCGCAGAGAGGAATCCAACCTTCGGCGCTAGAGTCCTTATTCGAGAACCTCGATAGCGGTTCGGCACGTGCGGCTCTCGTGAGAATTGCGGCTTCCGTCGAAATTGCCAGTCTCTTGAACGAAATTGAGAGCAGCACTTCGCGAATCTCTGACCTGGTCGGGGCGATTAAGCAATACACGTTCATGGATCAAGCACCGGTTCAGAACGTTGATGTCGTAAAGAGTTTAGAAACTACATTGACAATCCTGAATCACAAGCTCAAACGTGGTGTCACGGTGCAACGCGAGTATCAGCCCATTCCGCTACTTGTGGACTCTTTTGGAAGTGAGCTCAATCAGGTCTGGACAAATCTTATCGACAACGCGATTGATGCCATGAGCGGCAAAGGCGAGCTTCGAGTCCGGACTTATCGCGATGACGGATGTGTGGTTGTCGAAATCGGCGATAACGGTCCGGGAATTCCGCCAGAAGTGCGGACCCATATTTTTGAACCTTTCTTTACGACCAAAGGCGTGGGCGAAGGCACAGGATTAGGCCTTGATACAGTGCAGCGGATCGTACGGAAACACCGCGGCAACATTCAGGTAAATTCGAAGCCGGGGGATACTCGTTTTCAGGTATGGCTACCGCTCGCAGACGCTGGGCCTCGATGAATATGGTTGATTGAGTCGATTGTCTTTTAAAATCTGGGATGATTCATGTTTGAAAGCATTATCTGTCAGGTGACGGAATATGACGCGGCAGTTTTAGAATCTCTCATTGAATTGGCAGTGGAGATTGCTCGTGAAGGCCGCGAAGGCCGGCGTGTTGGCACTTTATTCACGCTGGGCGACGAACAGGCCGTCTTGGCGAGGTCAAGGTCACTCATTCTCGACCCACTCATCGGACATCCGGAGTCTTCTCGCCAGCTCACTAACCCCAATCTCCGGGGTACGGTGAAGGAGTTGGCTCAATTGGATGGAGCATTCGTGGTCAGCCACGACGGTGTCGTTATCTCTGCATGCCGTTATCTGGATGCCGCGGCGACGAACGTCGAATTGCCTCTCGGGCTCGGTAGCAGGCACATGGCGGCGGCCAACATAAGCGCGGTGACCAAGGCGGTGGGAATCCTAGTCTCGGAAAGCTCGGTCGTTCGGCTATTTTGTCACGGACAGCTCGTCGGTGAGATCATTCCGGAACTTTGGATGATTGACCGGGCCGCACAAATGCAGGGTTCAGTAAAAAAAGAGACCTTCGGGGAACTGACCGTACTCACACCGAGTATGCCGCGCTCTTACTCTGCGAAGTAACCATTCCCGCTTAAGCGGAACAATCCAGGGCGTCAGTTGTTAAAGGGATACGACAGTCTGGTTAATTCTGGAAGAATAAATTCCGTAACATATCGCAAAATTCTCCTGATTGGCAGATCATAATCGTCTGGAGTTGCGCTGGCGATTCACGCGACAGCGAAGCTTTGCGCGCCAGGCTCGCACTATGTCCCAGTCGCCAAACCCAATCGTGCCTCCCGCGGTCGCACCCCTGCTGGCATTGGCCACTCAATGGCTCAGGGCTGGACGACCCGCGGATGCGATCGCTCCATTACGAGACGCTGCCCAACTTGAGCCGTCGAACCCGATGATTCAGCACGACCTTGGCCTGGCCTGCCTCGAGGTCGGCCGAGTTGAGGATGCCATCACGGCATTGCAGCAAGCCGTCGCCAGCAACCCCCGCTACGGGGATGCCCATTTCCGGCTGGGAATCGCCTTTGAAAAGCTGGGCAATGTTGGCGGAGCACTAGCAGCGTACGACCAAGCCACGAGGCTGCTTCCATCCTTGACGGAGGCATGGTTTCGCGGGGGCGCTTTGCTGTACACAATGGGCCATTTGCCACAGGCGATCGCTTGTTTCCGGCGCGCGGCGGCGACCGGAGGCGGAACCAGTTTCGGTCGGCTTGGTAAGGCGCGCGAGCTAGTGATCGGGGATCGCAACGAGGAAGCCGAACAGGTATTGCGAGACACGCTGGTAGCCGATCCGCAAAACGCCATGGCGTATGACTTACTGGGCAGCGTGCTCTCTGAGCTAGGCCGCTTCGACGAGGCGCGGGCCTGCTTCGAACGCACCGTCGCGATCGCTCCCATGATGGCCGGGAGCTACTACGATCTGGTCCGGTGCCGCCCGGTTACCAGCAGTGACAAAGGTCTACTCCAAGCGATGCAAGCCGCCCTGGACACCCCCGCATTGGAGGCGCAGCAACGCCTGCGGCTTCATCTTGCGATTGGCAAGGCGGCGGAGGATTTTGGCGACTACTGCCTGGCGATGCAGCATTTCGATGCCGCGGACGCCGTGCGCCGCGGCTCTCGGCCATTTGACTCAGCGGCGTTTTCCATCCAGATCGATCGCTTGATTGCCCGCTGCGATGCCGATTGGATTAAGCAGGCTAGCGAAGGCGGCAGCGATGACGCAACACCAGTGCTAATCATCGGGATGCCGCGATCCGGAACAACTCTCGTCGAGCAAATCATCTCGATGCATCCTGAGGTCATAGGTGGTGGAGAGTTGAATTTCTGGAACGAGCGCGGGGCGGAGTGGCATAAGTCGGTCACAGAAGAGACAGAGAGGACATTCCTCGCTAGGGCAGCGGCGGATTATCTCGGCGTGCTGGGCGCTATTGCGTCGACGCCAGCCCGAGTGACCGACAAGATGCCGTTCAACTTCCTGTGGGCCGGGCTGATCCATGTTGCATTCCCGCGGGCCACCATCATCCATTGCCGGCGTGCCGCAATCGACACCGCGCTGTCCATCCATCAGACGTTTTTCCATCCGGCCCTGGCGTTTCCTACAGGTGGCCCCGAACTGGTCGCATACTTCCGCAGCTACCAGCGGCTCGTCGACCATTGGCGGAAAGTGCTACCGGCCGATCGCTTCATCGAGGTCAACTATGAGGAACTGACTCAGACGCCCGAACCAGTTATCCGACGGATGATCGCGGCATGCGGTTTGGCGTGGCACGACGGCTGCCTGCGGCACGAATCGAATCCGCGGGCGGTGAAGACCCCAAGCAAGTGGCAAACGCGACAGCCAATCTATCGAACTTCGATCGCGCGGTGGAAACGATACGAAGCTTGGCTGGGACCACTCCGGGAACTGGCCGAATAATCCGGCGAACTCGAAGGGACGATCGCCCCCCTGTTATGCCACTAACTTATTGAAAGCAAAGTGGCAGGCTTGTAAGATTGCGATTTTGCGAAACAGAGCTTTGGCACGGTTTCCAACTCTCCAGACTTCATTGACTTGCCCTTGCATCCCGCATAACATGGCGTCGCGTCGCCAGATTTATCCACAGATGCTCGACCAAGAATGATCGGCAAGACGATTTCGCACTACCGCATCGTCGAGAGGCTGGGCGGTGGCGGGATGGGTGTCGTGTACAAAGCCGAGGATGTGAAACTGGGGCGCTTTGTTGCCCTGAAGTTCTTGCCTGACGATGTCGCCAACGATCCGCAAGCCCTCGCTCGTTTTCAGCGCGAAGCGCAGGCAGCTTCTGCCCTGAACCATCCCAACATCTGCATGGTCTTCGAGATTGATGAGCGCGAGGGGCAACACTTCATCGTCATGGAGTATTTGGATGGGTTGACACTGAAGCACAAGATTGCAGGCCGTCCGATGGAGACCGAGGAAATTCTCTCGTTGGCCATCGAAATTGCGGACGCACTTGATGCTGCGCATTCCGAAGGCATCGTTCACCGCGATATGAAGCCCGCGAATATCTTCGTCACCAAGCGCGGTCATGCCAAGATTCTGGATTTTGGCTTGGCGAAGGTGACGCCTCCGACGACTTCTTCAAGCCAGATTGGCTCTGCCAATACTGAGACAGGATCGATAGACGCCGATCATCTGACCAGCCCCGGTTCGACTCTGGGAACGATTGCCTATATGTCACCTGAGCAAGCCAAGGGCAAGGAGCTGGATGCCCGTACCGATTTGTTCTCCTTCGGTGCGGTGCTGTACGAGATGGCGACGGGATCGTTGCCATTCCACGGTGAAACCTCCGCACTGATATTTAATTCCATTCTGAATTTCGATCCACCACCGCCAATCCGCTTCAATCGCAACATTCCGCCGAAGCTGGAAGACATCATCAATAAAGCGCTGGAGAAGGACCGCACTCTCCGCTATCAGAATGCAACCGACATGCGGACCGACCTGCAGCGGCTGAAGCGAGATACGGAAACAGGGCGCGTGGCGAGAGCGAGTTCGGGAAACGTGCCTGCTGCGCAAGACAGTGTCATCAGCCGTGAGGGGACGATCACCCCAGAAGCAAGCCTTAAGCGAAACTCCGCAGATTCGCGGACAGGAGTGTCCGCGCCGCAGGGCAAGCAGCCGAGGGCGGCTGTCCCCAGGTGGGCTGTGACTGCGGCTGCCATTGTGGTCATCGCGTTTGCTGCTGTTGGCGTCTACTACCGTTCGCGCAAGGCCAAGCCGCTCACCGACAAAGACACCATTGTTCTCGCCGACTTCGCCAACAGCACAGGCGACCCGGTGTTCGACGACACGCTCAAGACCGCCCTTAGCGTGGCGCTGAACCAGTCGCCATTTCTGAATGTTCTCTCAGACAACAGAGTGGCCGAAAGTCTGAAGCTGATGACCCGACCGCCAGACACTAAGCTCACGCCTGCCGTGGCCCGCGAACTTTGCCAACGGACCGACAGCCAGGCTTACATAGCCGGATCGATTGCGAGGCTGGGCAGTCAATATGTGGTGGGGTTGGAGGCAGTGAACTGCCAGAGCGGAGACTCGCTGGCACAGGTGCAGGCTACTGCGCCCGCGAAAGAGAAGGTGCTCGATGTGCTGGGCAAGGCGGCATCCAAGCTGCGCGGCGAATTGGGAGAGTCGCTGACATCGGTGCAAAAGCTCGACGTCCCTCTATCGGAAGCTACCACGCCTTCAATTGAAGCGCTGCAGGCGTACAGCCTTGGCGTAAGGGCTGCACGAGAGCAGGGAGTTACCGCAGCCTTGCCGCATGACCAACGCGCCATCGAACTTGATCCAATTTTCGCTTTGGGCTACAGGTCACTAGGCAACGACTACTCCGATCTTCTCGAGCCCGAACGCGCCCGCGAGTACTTTACCAAGGCATTTGAGTTACGGGAACATGCCAGCGAGCGAGAAAGGCTTGCGATCAGCGCCGATTACTATGACAAGGTTACCGGCGAACTCGACAAAGCTGAGAAGGCCTATCGGGAGTGGGTAGAGACCTATCCGCACGACTTCAGCGCACATGGAAATCTCGGCATCGTGTACAGCGAACAGGGGCAACATGAAAGGGCGGCGGATGAATATCGCGAAAGCCTCCGCCTCGTCGGAGGCAACGTTGCCACCTATGCAGACCTTGTGAACGCGATGCTCGCTTTGCAGCGATTTGACGAAGCGCAGCAGATCATCCGCCAGACGCAAGCACAAAAGCTGGATGATCCCGTACTCCACAGCGCGCTATACGCACTGGCCTTTCTCCACGCAGATTCGCGGGCCATGGCGGAACAACAACAATGGCTTGTAGGCCAGCCCGAGGTTGAGAACCTTGGCCTATCGCTGGCTTCCGACACAGAAGCATACGCGGGTCACCTGAGCAAGGCGCGGGATCTGACCAAGCGCTCGGTAGATTCCGCCATCCACGCTGACAGCAAGGAGAGCGGGGCGATCTGGCTGGAGAATGCGGCTCTGCGAGAAGCCGCGATGGGCAATGCTGCGAACGCGAAGCAGGCGGCCACTGAAGGTTTGAAACTTGCTCCCACCAGTCAGGGCGTCCAGGTCGAAGCCGCACTCGCATTTGCGATGGCGGGTGATGCGTCGCGCGCCGAATCGCTGGCGCAAGGCCAGAACAAACGCTTCCCACTCGACACCCAGGTGCATTCGCTTTGGCTAACGGCGATTCGCACGCAATTGGCGGTGGACCGGAAGCATCCTGCCGCCGCACTGAATGATTCACAAACTGCCGTTGACCCCATCCAGTTTGGGCAAATCGCATTTGTGGCAAACATTTCCTGCCTATATCCCATTTACATTCGCGGCGAGGCATATCTGGCAGCGGGACAGGGCAAGGAAGCCGCAGCCGAGTTTCAGAAAATCGTTGATCACAACGGCATCGTGTGGAACTGCTGGACAGGAGCCTTAGCGCATCTAGGCGTGGCGCGGGCGAACGCATCGCAAGCCAAGAGTTCGCAAGGTGCTGACGCAGACGCCGCACGCGTAAGAGCCTTGGCAGCCTACAAAGACTTCCTTGCCCTCTGGAAAGACGCCGACCCCGAAATCCCTATCCTGAAAGAAGCCAAAGCCGAATACGCGAAGCTGCAGTAGCCACCTGAGGCTGTCAGGCGTTTAAAGCGGCGGCCGATTTCAGGAAAGGTTGCGCCGCGGTTGCAATGGGCAATATATTTTCCCTTTCGCGTGCGACGCTCCGATAGCAAAACTTCCCCCTCTGTAACGGAATTTTCACCGCATCGTCATACGGTCGTCACATTTCATCTTTAAGGTTAAAGTTCACAGCATGCAGCCTAGGTGAATCAGTCGCAGCACTCATTACGTTCAACCAACAAATCAACTTCCAACTGCGGCGAGTACGGCAAGTCTTTTTCTCAGTAGCTCACCGCGCAGTGACATCGAGCGTATGAGAATTCTGGTCATCGAGGATGAAATCAAGACCGCCCGTTTTCTTCAGAAAGGACTTGGGGAAGCAGGCTTCGTTGTCGACTTGGCTGGTGACGGACTGGACGGGCTGCACTTGGCCCAGGGGATAGAGTTCGATCTCATCATCCTGGACGTCATGATCCCCAACCTTGATGGCTGGCAGGTTCTTACGGAATTGCGCAAGTCCGGCCGTCAGACGTCAGTGCTTTTTCTGACCGCCCGCGACGCGGTGCACGAGCGGGTTCGCGGATTCGAGTTGGGAGCCGACGACTACATGGTGAAACCATTCGCCTTTTCCGAACTGCTGGCGCGCGTGCGTTCGCTGCTGCGCCGCAGTTCGGCTCGCATGCAAGAAGCTATCCGACTTGCTGACCTGGAGATCGATCTGCTGCGTCAGCGTGCCACGCGAGCCGGCCATCGATTAGAGTTGACCGCGAAGGAATTCCTGCTTCTCTCCCTGCTGGCCCGGCGCGCGGGCGAAGTTTTGTCACGTACGTTGATCGCTGAGTCCGTCTGGGACATGAATTTTGACAGCGACACCAATGTGGTTGATGTCCACGTGCGGAGGCTGCGCAGCAAAGTGGACGATCCCTTTCCTCTCAAGTTGATCCACACCGTTCGTGGCGCCGGCTATGTCCTGGAATCTGGGGGATAAATTCGGAAAAGCATCTCGGTTCTCTGGCACTCTGGCTTTTCGCTTGACTGCCTGGTACGTTCTCGCTGGCCTGGCGCTGGTCGTCTTCACCACTGCCAGTCTTTATTTCGTGCTGCTCACGGAACTGGAAAAAAGCACGGATCTGTTTCTGGCCGACAAAATCCATGTGCTGCGCACCATGCTGCACGAGCGACCTGATGATTGGGACGGGCTGCGCGAGGAGATCGAACTGGAGTCGGCGGCGAGGAGATACCAGCAGTTCTACATCCGCCTTTTGGACGAACGAGGAACTCCACTCTTAACAACTCCGGGGATGGAGGAACAATTAGATCTGACACGATTGACGTCTCAAACCCAAGGTCACCCAGAGCATGCCACACGCCTGAGAGGGAACAATGGCCGGGTCTTTGTTGCGATGAGCGCTGCTGCTCCGGTAGGCGGTTCCCCTCAAATCGATACCATGCAGATCGCCATCGATATTTCCCAACAGCAAGATTTTCTGGCGCGGTACCGGAACCGTTTTTGGGTCATCCTGCTGGCTACACTGGCGGTGTTTCCCCTGATCGGCTATCAGATTGCGACCCGAGGCATTCGCCCCGTAAGAGAAATAGCGATGACAGCCCGGCACATCAGTTCAACCAACCTGCACGAACGTATCAAACCCGAAGGCTATCCTTCTGAGCTGGCGTATCTGGCGGCTACTTTTAACAAAATGTTGGATCGACTGGAAGAGTCTTTTGACCGCATTTCGAAATTCTCTGCGGATATTGCCCACGATCTGCGCACCCCCGTAAACAACATTCGCGGTGAAGCAGAAGTCGCGCTGGCTCGCGCCCGAACAGTCGATGAGTATCGCGAAGTTTTGGGCTCGTGTCTGGAAGAAGCCGTGCGGCTATCGGATTTGATTGGCGACCTGCTGTTTCTCGCCCGTGCAGAAAGTCCGCTTGCTCACCTGCATCGCGAGAACATCAATGTAGGGGAATTGCTCTCGGGGATTCGCGAATATTACGAAGCTCCCGCGGCCGATCGAGGCGTTGCTCTTTCGACAGACGTGCCCAATGAACCAGTGATTGCCCAATTGGACCGTACTCTTCTGCAGAGGGCAGTGGGGAATCTCGTTTCAAATGCTCTGGCACACACTCCTCCAGGAAAATCCGTCGTCCTCGGCACTTCCGTTGAAGCCGCCGTCGTCCGCATCAAAGTCTCTGATACTGGGGCCGGCATTCCTCCGGAGGCGTTACCGAGAGTGTTCGACCGCTTTTTTCGAGTGGATGAGTCGCGTTCTCAAGCTTTGGGGGGAACCGGGCTAGGCCTGGCGATTGTTCAAAGCATCATGCTATTGCATGGCGGGAATGTGGAAATCGCGAGCCAGGTTGGGCAAGGAACCCAAGTAACTCTCCAAATCCCCGTATCTCGTGCCGCCTGAAGCCAATCCAAGATGACGAAAACGTAATCTGCGCGTCATGCTGCCGTTACAGGCCCTCTGTTAAGGTTGCCCCCACGATATGGAAGGGGCCCCGGAAAAACCTTAAAGAGGAGAACGGTACATGTCTCGAAAAGTGTCTCGACATAAGTCTCGAAACAGGTCTCGCATCAGCCGCCTGCGTCCGCTCGCAGGGTTGGTGGCAGCGGGGCTCAGCCTTCCGGGGCTGGCTGCTGCTCAGAATTACTATCCGACCTACTTCGTGGGTCCACAGACGAACGGCACGTGGGTGGTTAGTTCAGGCCAGATCATCAACCCGGCTGGCACACAAGTAAATCTCGGCATCCGAGTTCGCGCGAAGGCCGTGGCCGTGAACCCCAACCTCAGCACTCATACAGCTGCGGTTCTTACCCTGGGAACGTCGACCAGTGATGGCAACGGTGCCGTCGAAGTCTTCGACACCAAGACCGGCGTTGTCATCCAGAACTACATCCCGGCGGGAGGTAATGATTCCAGCGGCAGTTATAGCGGCATCGCGTATTCTGCCGATGGCAAACATCTAGTGTTTAGCCAGGACAGCAGCAACGTCACCGTCACCAACGTTAATGCACAGGGTTTGCTAGAAGACGACGCCCAGATCAGCGTTCCGCCGAATAATACCTTCATCAACTGCTTCCCCAACAGCCCTCCGGGATCTTATGACGTACCCTGCGGCACGTTCTACACTCCGAGCACTTCGTATCCCGGAGGCGTAGCCATCTCTCAGGATGGCAGCACTGCCTACGCTCTGCTAAACCAGAATGACACGCTTACCCAGATCAATCTACAGACGAACCAGCAAGGCACGCAGATTCGCGTCGGCAACGCACCGCACAGCGTCGTGATCAGCCCCAACGGCAAGACCGCCTACGTCAGCAATGAAGGTGGCCGGGCCGCTACCGCGTCTGACTTCCAGATCTATTCCGCTGGCACTGAAATCGTCGCTGATCCGTTCGTTGGCGCCGCGGTTACAGGTACTGTTTCGGTGGTGGATTTGCCATCGATGACCGTCACGGCCAACATCTCGACCGGCGGTTACCACCCAACCGGATTGGCTTTCTACGGAAAATACCTGCTAGTGGCCAACACCTACAGCGACACCATCTCGGTGATCGACACGACAACCAACTTGGTGGTACGCACGATCAGCCTTGGGCTTCCAATCGGAATTCCCGGCGCAGGAGAGCCAGCCTACGGCGCGGCCCCGGACTCGATTGCCGTTGACGCCCGGCAGGGCATTGCTTATGTCGCCCTTTACAATGCTAACGCGGTAGCGGTGGTTCAGCTGACCAATCCCGCGAAAGAGCCTGTCTTGGGCTTAATTCCGGTAGCGTATGCGCCGGCTTCAGTCGCGCTGGATACCGAAGCCACGCTTCTCGTTGCCAACGACAAGGGCATCGGCGCACGTGACTCGTTCGAGTGCGACCACGGCGTCTGCGGCTACAACACGCACCAGGACAACGGCACCGTCAGCATCATTCCCGTGCCGAATAGCCAGACCTTGGCGACCTGGTCCAAAGAGGTCTACGACTACAACCACTGGAACTTGGTTGACAACATCAAGTCCGCTTCCGGCGGCAACCCGAGGACCGCGCCGGTGGCAATTCCGGCCAGAATCGGCGATCCGTCGTTCATCAAACACGTGTTCATGATCATCCGTGAAAACCGCACCTATGATCAGATCCTGGGTGACGTGGCCGCTGGCAATGGCGACTCCTCATTGGCGGTGTTCGGCTACAATCCACCGAATTTCTTGGATACGCCCAATGTGCACAACCTGGTGACTCGCTTCCCGTTGTTGGATAACTTCTACAACCCAAGCCGCCAGTCGGCCGACGGTCATCAGTGGATCCAAGAGGGAATGGCGCCGTACGCAGATGACATCCAGTCACCTGACTGGGTGCGCAGCTATCCTGGCGGAAACGCCGGCGATGCACTCGCTTATCAGAACAAGGGTTTCCTGTTCTCAGAAGCTGAAGCCGCCGGTTTGCCGGTCAAGATCTACGGCGAATATGTCGAGTACGATACGTTCCTGCAGCCGAACGGATCAACCCAGGAACCGACGTGGAGTCAGTTCTACGCCGACTCGCAGTGCTTCGAGGGAGGGCCTAATTGCGGACCTCCAGGAACGCAGGGTGAAACGACGCTGTACTATCAGAACACCGTGCAGGCACACTCCTCTCTCCCGGCTGTGTATCAGCACCTGATTCCGAACTTCCCGCAGTTCGATCTCGGCATCCCCGATCAGTTCCGCGTGGACCTGTGGATTCAGGACTTCAACAATGACGTCACCAACAACACCGTGCCCGCACTGACCGAAATGTGGATTATGGACGACCACACCGGCGGACCGCCAACCCCGGATGCTGAACAGGCCGATAACGACCTAGCCGTCGGCCGCATTATCGACTACATCACCCACAGCCCGATCTGGTCCTCGTCGGCGATCTTCCTCGAAGAGGACGATGCCCAGAACGGCGTCGACCACGTCGACGGTCATCGCAGCCCGGGCTATATCGTGAGCCCATACGCTGTGCAGTATGGACCGACGGACCACAGTTACTACTCTCAGGTCAACATGACGCGGACGATCGAGCAAATCCTCGGTCTGCCGCCCATGAACCAGTTTGACCTCACGGCCTCGCCGATGACGCCGGACTTCACCAATAATCCGCCCCAGTCGAATTTCCAGCCGTGGTCGCACGTAGCCAACGCGGTCTCGCTGAACGAGGGCGTTGGACAGAGCAAGGAAAATTCGAACGAGAGCCCCAAGGTAAAGGCTTTGAGGGCGGCTTGGCTCCAGAAGAAGGCACAGATCTTTGCCGGCAAACTGACCAAGCCCGACTCGGAAGACCCGGATACCGTGAACCATCTGAACTGGTACATGTCCACCGGGTTTGTACGGCCGTATCCTGGCGAGAGCACGGTTCGGCCACCGAGCGACTTCAACAACCCGGCGCCCGCTGGTGATGCTGACGGCGACGGGGACGAATAGAATACCTTACGGGTACAACCGCCCTCTCCCCAAAAGGGGAGAGGTTTTTTTGTTTACCCCTCAAAACTCAGTGGAGATCCAATCTCATTTCTTTCTCTCGCCCATGAAAGCTAACTTGTAAGGTGCGTTGCTGCTTTTGAGAAAAAGCTGCGGAAACGATTCCGAATTGATCATAATTATCTTCAGGGGAACGAACATGCACGCGCAGCCGGTGCGGTCCAACTTCGAGCCGAACGGCATCTGACGCTTCGCCCTCAACCCTTGAAAACAAACCCAGGCGCTTTTTCCGTTCTCCCTTTAGGGAATGCGAGTAGATCAGCTTGTCATCGCACGCGATGCTGATATCGGCATCGGCGAAGGGATAAGCGATCCCAATGAGAAGTTTGGCGAATGGGACCGCCGCATGTCCCGAGAGCTGTTGTGGAAGGCGTGCGGCAGACTGCGGTTTCAGGGCGATATCCGGAACATTTGCCGGCGGACTCGGTTGTATTGCGGTGAAGCTCGGCGGTTTCGGAGGCGGCCAATAGGTTCCTCGATACCAAGTTGCGGCCCCAAGCGCAACGGTCAAAATAGCGACCGCGAATATACAGGCCGACGGATGCTGCGCAAATACTTCCATGAACCTTCGCAGTGATTTCTGACAGTAACCGGCCCAATTGGCAGTGCCTTCGAGTATGCGACGATGGGACAGAAAAGAGGGCAGGCGACCGGCCTCGGAATTGCCCGCCGTAGGCTTGCGCGGAAGTAACCGTTCCTGCGGATCCGCCAATAAGCGGTCCCTTAATTCACGGGCATCCAGGGCGAATTCCAGACCTCGCTGATATCGTTCCCCCGGCTCCTTTGCCATGGCCCGCGAGACAATTGCATCCAGTCCCGCCGGGAGGCCGGGATCAAAAGCGCTCGGCGGCAGCGGGTCACGATTTGTTACCTTGAAGCAAACCGTAGTGACGCTGTTTCCTTGAAAGGGGCGATGTCCAGAGACCATGTTGTAGAGAATGACGCCGAGCGAAAACAGGTCAGAGCGCCCGTCGAAGGGCTCGTCGTTCAATTGCTCAGGCGACATGTAGGCCGGGCTCCCAAGGACTTGGCCGGGCAATGTCAGATGAGAAACATTTAGTTTCGCGATTCCAAAATCAGTGATCTTGGGGTGGCCCGCCTTCGTAATCAGGATATTCGCCGGCTTGATGTCTCGATGAACAATGCCCTGACCGTGAGCACAGTCCAATGCTTCGGCGAGTTGCTCTACCAATTGCAGGGCGGTGTCGATCGAGAGTTTGCCTCCCTTTTCGCCCAGAAAACGATCTAAAGACTTTCCGTCGACATACTCCATCACGATGTACGGTGTCCGGGTTTCGGGGTCCTCCCCAACGTCAAAAACAGTGACAATACCGGGATGCACCAAACGGCCGACGGCTTGAGCCTCATGGAAAAAACGCTCGCGATAACTTTGCGCCTCAGAGTTATCGACGTGGAGCAACGAGATGGTTTTAACGGCAACGAAGCGGTCAATTTTTGGATCGCGAGCCTTATAGACCACACCCATGGCGCCTCGGCCCAACTCGGCGACGAGTTCATAACGTCCGAGACATTTACCCCAGCGTGCTTCCATGGATTTCTAGCAACTTCGATTTCGCGGACAACCCATTTTCATATTAGTTTCTTCATGCCGTGGAACCTACCTCTGAGCAGTCACTTCGGTAATAGCACCGCGACGCTCGGTAATACAGTGAGAGCCTGATACGGAGGGCATTCCCTGAAACGATTGATTACAAGCCAGCGTTATTACCTCGGTAATTCCAAACTTCTCCCCAAAGTCGATCACAATCGTATGAGACCGGTTTGGGGAACTTCATTCATGTCTTATGGTTCTAGCCGCGGCTCATCCGGCGCTTTGCCATTGCTCTGCGTGCGTGGGCTGCGAGTCCAGTACAGTGGCAGCGAATCACCGGCGGTTGCCGAGGCTGACCTCGACATTGCTCGCGGCGAGACCATCGGAGTGCTGGGTGAATCAGGATCGGGCAAAAGCACGCTGGCACTCTCGCTGATTGGACTATTGCCGGCTAAGGCGACGGCGCAGGGGACCGCCTTCTTTCATGGTCACGAGACGCTGAACGATGCAAAGGAAGCCCGGCCAGCGGTCAATCTTCTGCAGATCGATGAAGCGCAATGGAGAAAGATTCGTGGCGCCAGAATTTCTATGATTTTTCAGGAGCCAAGTCTTTCGCTAAGCCCAGTGATGCGGGTTCGAGATCAAATTGCCGAGGTACTAGGTGCGCACCGGCGCGACAAGCCCCGACGTCAAGAAATTGAGGAGGCACTGAAACAAGTTCGCCTTGCCGATGTCGACCGAATTGGCAGCGCTTATCCACATCAGCTCAGCGGCGGCCAGCTTCACCGGATTGCGATCGCGCAGGCCATCATCTGTCGCCCGGATCTCTTGATTGCCGATGAGGCTGCTCGTTCTCTCGATGTGACTGTGCAGGCTGAGGTTCTGAATCTTCTGCGAGAAATAAATGAAGCGGTTGGGTCGGCGCTTCTGTTCATAACTCATGATCCTAAGCTGCTTGCTGGATTTGCCGATCGCGTGATCGTGATGTACGCCGGCCGTGTTGTCGAAGAGGGCCCAGTCGAGCGCGTGTTTCAGCAACCGCAACATCCCTATACACAGGCATTGTTGCGGCTAGTCCCGTCGATATCTAAACGTCCCGCTTCAGGCGGCGGACGGTTGCCTGCGATTCCTAGCAGCCTCACCGATTCCGACCGATTGAGTCTGGGTTGCGTTTTCGAACCGCGGTGCGCGGCACGAATCGACGTCTGCCGGAGTGATTCGCCTGGGATGACTGCGGCAGCGCCAGACCATCATGTGAGTTGTTTCAACTATGGGAACTGAACAGGCAACGCGGCTTGCACGTAAACCGGCGCTTTTTAAAATGCGAGGTTTAAGCAAACGCTACGTGCAACGCAGGCCTTTTTCGCGGAAGAAATTCGTGATCGACGCGCTCGTCGAGGTAGCCCTCGAAATTCCCTCGGCATGCCTGACCGCACTCGTTGGAGAGTCAGGTTCGGGAAAATCCACTTTGGCGGGGTGCCTTGCTTTATTGGAAAAGCCAGATGCTGGGGAGATCTGGTTTGAAGGCCAGGAGATTTCTAGGCTGAACGATGCGAAGCTTGACCCGCTACGCCACAAGATCCAAATGGTTTTTCAGGATTCAGCGGGAGCACTGAATCCACGCTTCTCCGCGGCAGAAATAATCGCTGAGCCATTAGAGGTGCAGGGCCGAGCAAGCGGACAAAAGTTGCGAAACCTCACTTGCGAATTGATGGAGGAAGTCGGGCTGTCTCCGGATTGGGCCGACCGACGCACGCTGGAATTCAGTGGAGGCCAGAGGCAGCGCTTGGCGATCGCAAGAGCCATCGCGTTGAAGCCGTCGTTTCTGATCTTGGACGAATCGCTTTCCGGCTTGGATCTTTCGACGCAGGCCCAAATCCTGAACTTGCTGTTGGATCTTCAGGCTGCGCACGAATTGACTTACCTCCTGATTTCACATGATCTCAGCCTTGTGGCTCAGATCGCTGACTTCATTGCGGTGATGCATGAAGGCAGAATCGTTGAACAAGGACCGCGGCAGGAAGTGATTGGCCACCCAGGACAAACGCAAACCCGCGAATTGCTGAATTCGATTCGAGTTTCCGAGGTTGCGTTTCAGGCCGCGCGCGCTGGGGGTAGATCGTGAGATACCTGGAACGCCGCTTCGTGCATGGTGTCCTGCTGCTGATCAGCGTGTCGATCTTCTGTTTTCTATTGAGCGAACTGGCCCCAGGTAGCTTCTTCGATGAAATGAGACTTAACCCGCAGATTTCTCCTGAGACAGTCGCGGCGCTGCGGGTGCAGTATGGGCTTGATCGGCCATTGCCAGCGAGATATGCCTACTGGGTCAAGTCGGTTGTGCACGGGGAATGGGGCTACTCATTCGCATATAACTCACCCGTTCGAGGGCTGTTGCTGCAGCGGGCGCGAAACACGCTGGCGTTGACTGGGGTGGCAATGGCACTCGCTTGGCTGTTGGCCATTCCTATTGGAGTTTGGACCGCAAGCCTCCCGGGAAAACCTGTTGACCGCCTCAGCATGGCTGGCACATCGTTTCTTCTAGCCGTTCCGGAAATTGTTCTCTTACTCGGGTTCCTTTATTTCGTCGTGCGGACGCATATTTTGCCGGTGGGAGGAATGGTATCGGTCGACTTTGACGATCTGGGACTGGGGGCAAAGATTCTTGATGTAGTACGGCACTTGATCGTCCCTGCGACGGTCTTGGTGTTCGCCAGCCTGCCGATTCTCGTCCGGCATGTTCGCGCGAGCATGATTGAAATCCTGGGATCGCCGTTCATTGAGGCGGCACGCGGGCACGGGATCTCGCCTGCAAGAATTCTCTTCCGATATGCGTTGCCTGCCGCGGCGAATCCGCTAATTTCGCTGTTCGGATTGTCGGTGGCTGGACTCTTAAGTGGCTCGCTGTTGGTCGAAGTCATGACCGGATGGCCGGGCCTGGGACCCTTGCTGTTAGAAGCCTCGATGTCGCGAGATCTTTACGTAGTGGTCGGAGTCGTGATGGCCTCCACGTCGTTTATGGTATTGGGGAATCTTCTGGCGGACGTAATGCTCGTGGTTGCCGATCCTCGGGTGCGGACGGACTAAGCCATGAATAGGAATCGCAAGGTCGCCATCGCGTTGATATTCCTGTTTGGGCTACATTTGGCAATCTTCTGCGCGGGATTTGTCGCGCCTTATGATCCGGCGGCACAGAATCGCGACTTTCCTTACGCGCCACCGACGCGAATCCACTTCTTCGATGCACGCGGATTCCACTTCCGTCCCTTCGTCTACGAATTAGCGGCGAATCCGGATGGCTTGTATCAATATGACGAGGCACGCGAGCGTGATTATCCGGTTCATTTTTTCGTTAGCGGTCCCGAATACAAGTTCGCTGGACTGATTTCTACGCATCTGCACTTGTTTGGGGTAGATGCGCCGGCGCAAGTATTTCTGGCAGGCACGGATAATTACGGACGCGACCAGCTCTCAAGAATTCTGTATGGCGGGCAAATGTCCCTGGCGGCTGGCCTGCTGGCGACTGGGATCTCGCTATCTCTGGCATTGATCATCGGCTGTGTCTCGGGTTTCTACGGAAGCTGGATTGACGAATCGTTGATGCGGTTGGCGGAGCTGTTTCTTGTCTTGCCCTGGCTCTATTTGCTTTTGGCGGTGCGGGCATTTCTGCCGCTGCACATCTCCCCGGCGGAAACCTTCTTTCTATTGATCGCGGTAATTGGAACCATCGGCTGGGCGCGTCCGGCACGGCTGATTCGGGGGATCGTACTTAGCGCCAAGGCCAGGAAATACGTCCTGGCAAGCCGCAGTTTCGGCGCTTCAGACCTCCATATTTTGCGCCGGCATGTCTTGCCGCACACTTACGGCGTTCTCCTAACACAAGCCGCGCTGCTAGTTCCTCAGTACATCGTGGCCGAGGTGACGCTTTCGTTTTTCGGGCTGGGTTTAAGCGAGCCAGCGCCAAGTTGGGGAAGTCTGTTGGCAAATCTACAGCAATACAACGTTATGATTTCCTATTGGTGGATGTTCGCGCCTGCGTTGGCCTTGGTCCTTGTCTCTTTTGGTTACCTTAGCGTAGCCAATGCATTTCACGAATGGTTACAATCTGGCTCAATGTGAGAGTCTGTTTTACAGGATAGATATGGACCGCTGGGGTCGTATCACTGCAATCGTACTCACAGGTATTGTTACGTCTTTTGCATCGCCCGCTCCTCAACCTCCGCAGCGCGGTGAAGAACTACTAATCACTAATAATGAGGTCGGGCATTACGGCGGAACCCTAACCGTCGCTCAGCGCAGCGAACCGAAAACATTAAATCCCGTTACTGCCGCGGATGCTCCTTCTCGCGAAGTGATTGGTGAACTGAACGCGGATTTAATTCACATCAATCGCGCCTCGCAGAAAACTGAACCTGCGCTGGCGAAGTCGTGGAATGTATCAAAGGATGGCCGGGTTTTTACGCTCAAACTGCGCCGTGGTCTGCGATTTTCCGATGGGCATGCTTTCGATGCGGACGATGTCGTATTTTCATTTCAGCTTTACCTCGATGAAAAGATTCATTCTCCGCAGCGGGATCTTCTAATTATTGGCGACAACCCGATAACGGTGCAGAAGATCGACCAATATACGGTTCGCTTCACTCTGGCGCAGCCTTATGCCGCAGCAGAGCGAATCTTCGATGGGTTGGCGATGCTGCCGCGGCATCTGCTCGACCAAGGCTACAAAGAGGGCAAATTTGGGCAGACCTGGACTTTAGGAACAACGCCGAACCAGATTGCGGGCATGGGCGCATTTCGCGTTAAGGAATATGCGGCTGGGCAAAAAATCGTGCTCGAGCGCAATCCCTATTACTGGAAAGCAGATCACAATAAAAATCGTCTTCCCTATCTCGATGAAGTGGTTTTCTTGTTTGTAGGAAATGAAGATTCACAGGTAATTCGGTTTCAAGCTGGGGATACCGGAGTTATCAGCCGGCTGAGTGCAGAAAATTATCTATTGTTATCAAAAGACGCGTCGAGCCGTGGAATTCAGCTGGCCGATCTGGGACCAAGCCTCGAATATAACTTTCTCGTCTTCAACCAGAATGATCTTAAGGGAAAGAATCTGGACAAAATTGCGTCGGCACAAGCCTGGTTTGAGGACCTACACTTTCGGCAAGCGGTCTCTTCGGCAATTGACCGCGAAGGCATAGTGAAATTGGTGTATGCGGGTCGCGGCGCGCCGTTGTGGGGGAACGTGAGCCCCTCCAATAAGTTCTGGGTAGATCAGTCTTTGGCGCATCCTCCGCGATCTCTCGATCACGCTCGCGAATTGCTGAAATCTGCCGGCTTCTCGTGGCGCGGCGACGGTCAGTTGATCGATCGCCAGGGCCGAGCGGTAGAGTTTTCAATCATTACCAGCTCATCGAATGCGCAGCGCACCAAAATGGCGACCATCATTCAGGACGACCTGAGCAAAGTCGGAATGAATGTGCACGTCGTGCCGCTGGAATTTCGAGGTCTGCTGGATCGTGTTTTTCAGAGCTATGACTACGAAGTCGCGATTATGGGTTTAGGCGGCGGCGATGCCGATCCGAATCCGGAGATGAATGTGTGGCTCTCGAGCGGAGGCACGCATCTGTGGCATCTAGGAGAGACGAAGCCTGCGACCGACTGGGAATCGCAGCTCGATCAACTGATGAAAAAACAGATGGTGACGCTTAAATACAAAGATCGCAAAAATCTTTATGACGAAGTTCAGCAGATCATCGCCGGCGAGGATCCGTTTGTTTTTCTCGCTACGCCAGACATACTTGTGGGCGCGAAAACGAATCTAGCCAACTTCCAACCCGCAATTCTGGAGCCGACGGCATTGTGGAATGTTGAAGAGCTTTACTATGCTTCGCCGGGTGGATCGCGAGCCGGTGGCAGGCCGTGAACGACGTCGCTCGCGAACTGGCCTGGACCGACGAACGGCTGGTTCGCGAATGTTGCAAAGGCAATGAAGCCGCATGGTTCGCCTTAATCGACAAGTACAAAAACCTGATTTTCTCCGTTCCCATCAAGTTTGGCCTGTCTCGTGAAGACGCCGCCGACGTTTTTCAGGCGGTTTGCGTCGATCTGCTGGCGGGGCTTAAGGGCTTGCGTAAACCGAAAGCGCTTCCCAAATGGCTGATGCAGACAAGTTTTCATCAGTGTCTGCGCTGGAAGAAAGATCGCATGAATCTCGCAGAGGATTCGTCGGAACTCGACATTGCAGAAGGAACCGGAGATCTGCCGGAGGTGATGATCTATGAGATTCAACGCGAGCAAAGCGTTCGTGTGGCGATCGCATCCCTTCCGCCGCGCTGCAATCGAATGGTGAGCATGCTTTTCTTTGAAGACCCGCCGCGTCCTTATCAGGAAGTCGCCAAAGAACTCGGTATCGCAGCCGGGTCAATCGGCTTCATTCGGGGACGCTGTCTGAAGAAGATGCGTCAAGCACTGGAAGAAAAGGGATTCAAGTGAGCAAGACGGGTCGCCGGGCGGATCCCAATCTCCTGCTCAAGAAGCTGGCCGATCTGGAAGATGAAGCTCGTCTGAAAAGCTTTGTGTCGCGTAATCGAGTCCTCGTCGATCCCAAAATTGTGGCGCAGTTGAGTGAACAGGTGAGAGAGCAGGTCCGCGTGGACATGTCGTGCGCCCTGCGCATGGCGAACGCCGCTCTGCATATCGCCGAAAAGCTGAATGATCACGAGTCGCGAGCCCTCGCCTTGCGGGCCAAAGCGAACGTGCTGTACACGAAGGGGGAACACGGCGCTGCAGTCGACCACCACGAGCAAGCCGTTGCCCTGTTCGAGGTAGCCGGAAAGACCAACGAGGTGGCGCGCACATTGAGCGGGTGCATCCAACCGCTGCTCCTCATGGGCGAATATAACCGCGCGTTTGCGGCCGGTGACCGCGCACGAAAAATCTTCGTGAGCGAAGGGAACACCTGGCGACTGGCTCGCCTGGAAATCAACATCGGAAACATTTATTACCGGCAGGACCGTTTTGCCGAGGCGTTGGCTTGCTACCAGCGGGCTTATGAAGGCCTTCCGGCCAGTCAAGATCCCGAAGGAGTTGCTGCAGTCCTCAGCAACATGGCCACCTGCTACATCAGCCTGAATAAGTTTCAGAAAGCACTGGACTCGTATCAGAGGGCACGCCAGTTCTGCGAGGAGCACGGCATGCCTCTCCTAGTGACCCAGGCGGATTACAACATCGCGTACTTGTACTATCTGCGCGGGGAATACAGCCGCGCGATTGAAATGCTGCGAGCGACACGGGTAAATGCCGAGAAAATTGGCGACGCATATCACCACTCGCTGTGCAATCTCGACTTGTCGGAGCTTTACTTGGAGTTGAATCTCAGTTCAGAAGCTGCCGAGTTGGCCCAACAGGGATACGAGGGATTTCGCAAGCTGGGGATGGGGTACGAAAGTGCAAAGTGTCTGGCATTTTCTGCGATGGCTGCTGGTCAGCAAGGTCACGCGTTCGAAGGCATCAAGGTTTTCACGGAGGCCCGCCAGATTTTCGTGAAGGAAAAGAACCGGGTATGGCCGTCGTTAATTGATTTGTATCGTGCTTTGATGTTTTTCGACGAAGGGAGATTTTTTGAGGCAAGGCGGCATTGTGCAGAGGCCCTGGAGTCATTTCTCGCTCTAAAACTGACAAGTAAAGTCGCCATGGCGGAGCTTTTGTTGGCACGGATCGCGTTGCACACCGACAACGCCCAGCAAGCCTTCGAGCACGCCAGTCGGGCACTCGAAAAAGTCACAGAACTCGAGTTGCCCGTTCTAACCTACCAAGCCTATCTCCTGCTGGGAAACGTTCATGTGACGCGCGGGGACCTCGAGAAGGCTTACTCGTCCTATCTCAAGGCTCGCGAGGCACTCGAGAGGCTGCGCGGGAGCCTGCGCGGCGAAGAACTGAAAATTGCGTTCATCAAGAATCGACTCGAGGTCTATGAAAACCTTGTAGAGCTCTGCCTGGCGCGGCAAAGCGGCTCATCCGCCGCAGAGGAAGCATTCACCTATGTGGAAGAAGCAAAATCCCGTACCTTGATGGATCTGTTTGTCAGGCCCGCGCCAACCGTCAGTGGGACATCACACGGTCAAAGTGAACTCGTGTCTTCCATCCGGGACTTACGGGAAGAACTCAATTGGTATTACAACCTGATCGAGCGTGCGCAGCTTCAGCCCGAACAAAATTCTGCGGCGCGAATTGCGACCCTCGAAACACAAGCCCGTCAACGTGAAAAGGAGCTAACTCGGATTTTGCGAGAGGCCAGCGAGTCCGACGCGGCCGAGGCCGGACTACAAATGCCCAGTCATTTGCCGATCGCTACGATTCGCGAGGCTATTCCAGCCGATACTCTGCTCGTCGAATATTTTCGTGTTAGGGATCGGATTCTGGCTTGTCTTCTCGGTCGAAATACGATTGAAGTACTTCCCGTCACGCTGGAAAACAGAATTGGCGGTTTGTTGCGGCTGCTGCAATTTCAGCTCTCCAAGTTTCATATGACTCCACACTACTTAGAAACGTTTCATAACTCATTGGTTCAGGCGACAGAAGCGCACCTGAAAGAACTCCACGACGAGTTAATCGCCCCGATTGCGTCAGAGTTATCTGCTGATCATCTGGTTTTTGTTCCCCACGGATTGCTGCACTACATTCCGTTTCATGCGCTTTTTGATGGCTCTCAGCATTTGATCGATCGGCACACGGTTTCTTATGCGCCCAGCGCCAGCATTTACGCGCTTTGCCAAAACCGGAGTGCGAACACTTCGGGCACATCGCTGATTTTGGGTGTTCCGGATCCGCAAGCTCCCGCCATCCTCGATGAAGTGCAAGCGCTGACCGGAGTCCTGGATCGGACAGAGTTATTTGTCGGCCCGAGTGCAACCGAGGAGCTTTTGC
>Ga0335073_10000143_pt1 | contig 82743 bp, 60 predicted proteins | sample Lox_Sample_22_FD_207093 | JGI IMG/M metagenome (GOLD analysis project Ga0335073, IMG submission 207093) | Soil microbial communities from Loxahatchee National Wildlife Refuge, Florida, United States - Lox_Sample_2.2 | ecosystem: Environmental > Terrestrial > Soil > Wetlands | place: USA...
CCCCGGCCGACTGGCCGGGGCGATATTCGGGCCGCTCGCTGCCGCTGCTGCTGCTGCTGCTGCTCGCTGCTGCTGCTGCTGCTGCTCGCCGCTGCTGCTGCTGCGGGCCGCTACTGCTGCGGGACTGCGAGCATCCCGTCGGTGTTGCCTGCCGAGTCGACGTAGAAGCCAACCAGCTCGCCAGCGTCGTTCACGCCGTTGATCGTGGTGGTGCCGATGCCGTGCGGGTCATCGACGGTCTGGAAGCCGCCGCGCGGGGTCCAGGTGAACCCGTGCATGACCGCGCTGCTGCCGCTGCCGACCGTGTACGTGCCGACCACTTCGTCGTGGTCGTTGACGCCGAGCGCCATCGTGGACGACGCGCCGGGCACCGCCAGGTCGATGAACTTGCCGCCATCCTTGAGGAACCCGTCGGTGTTCCCGTTGGCCGGGTTGGTGTAGAAGCCCGCGATGTCTCCCTGGTTGTTGATCGCTGCGGCGGTCAGGCTGGCCGTCGGCGCCTTCGGGTCGGTCACCGTGTAGTACCGGTTGGTGTTGATGTTGTACTCGTAGCCGTGGTTGTTGCCGTTGGCGTCGGTCCAGAAGCCGACGGCGACGTTGCCGTCGTTGACGCCCAGGAGCTGGTCCACCGGCGGGCTGGCCGGCGATCCGGTCGGGAAGTCGGCGACGTGGTACTGGCCGTTGCGCTGCCAGAAGCCGAAGTTGTCGTTCGTCATGCTGGCGTTGTTCATCGTCGAGAAGAACCCGACCTTGGTCCCGTTGTCGTTCAGCCCGGTGAGCTGGGTCTGTGCGGAGCCGGGGAAGTTCTCGTTCACGTAGTTGCCCTGCCCGTAAGGCGGGAAGAGCAGGTAGCCCTTGTTCGGGTGGCCGGCCGCGCCGGAGCCGAAGTACCCGGCGATGGTGCCCTGGTTGCTGATCCCGAGCAGCTGGTTGAACGTCAGGTCGTGCTGGTTGTCCAGGGTGACGAAGTTGTAGCTGGTCGCCGCGGGGTGCGCGAGCGGTGCGGCCTGTGCGGTGGCTGCCAGGGCGCCGCCCGCTACCGCGATTGTCCCCGTGGCCAGCGCGGCGGCGGCCATACGCAGCTTCCGGCGGTTGATCTTGCTCATCGGAATTCCTCCTTGGTGTCCCCGTCCGTGTCGTCCGGTACGGCGTTGTCCGGTACGGCGCGTCGCCCCGTACGTTCCAGCGAACGGCTGCCCGCTGGACCGGGTTCAAAGGTGCGCCGGAACTCCGGGGGATCGGCGGGGGGATCGACAGGGGGACCGGGGGAAACGAATTGTTAACATCTGATTGAGTAGGGCACCTGCCCTATTCCGTGACCCGCCGCGTTTGATTAGCTTCGTTAGGGCGTGGCAACCAGCGAACCGGCAAGACGCGGAGCGGACAGGCACACACATGGCGGTGCTGACCACAGGACGGCTCCCCGTGCGGCTGACGCCGCTGGTGGGCCGCGAGGCGGAGCTTGGCGCGGTGATCCGCGCCCTCGCCGGGTGCCGCCTGCTCACGCTCACCGGCCCGGGCGGCGCCGGCAAGACCCGGCTGGCGCTGGGCGCCGCGACCAGGCTGGCGGGCCAGCCGACACCGGACCCCCGCGGCGCGGCGGCCGCTGACGTCGCCTGGGTCGAGCTGTCTGCGCTTAACGAACCGCAGGTCGTCGCGCCGACGGTGGCCGCGAGGCTGGGCGTTCCCGATACCCCGGGCATGGAGCCGGCCGCCGCGATCGTGGCGCACCTGGCCGCCCGCCGCGACGCCGGCGACTTCTATCAGGGGCGGGTCCTGGTCGTGCTCGACAACTGCGAGCATCTCGCCGCCGGTGTCGCGGACCTCGCCGAGACCCTGCTCGCCGAATGCCCGTCCCTCAGCATCCTCGCCACCAGCCGCGAGCCGCTCGGCGTGGAGGGCGAGCGCTCCTGGCTGGTCCCGCCGCTTGCGCACGCGTACGCGGCCCGGCTGTTCGAAGAGCGGGCCCGGCTTGTCGCGCCGTCCTTCGCGGTCACCGACGCGAACCGGCAGGCCGTCACCCAGGTCTGCCAACGGCTTGACGGGCTGCCGCTGGCGATCGAACTGGCGGCGGCCCGGATGCGCGTACTTTCCGTCCGGCAGCTAGCCGAACGGCTCGACGACGTGTTCGGCGTGCTCACCGGCGGCGCGAGGTCCGCACCGCCGCGGCACCAGGCGCTGCGCGCCACCCTGGACTGGTCCCACGACCTGCTCAACGGCAGGGAACGGACAGTCTTCCGGCGGCTGGCGGTCTTCACCGGCGGATTCGCGCTCCCCGCCGCAGAACGGGTCGTGGCCTTCGGCGTTATCCAGCACGGCCAGGTGCTCGACCTGCTGACCAGGCTGGTCGACAAGTCCCTGCTCACGGTCGACGGCGAGCGCTATCACCTGCTCGCCACGATCCGCGAGTACGCGGCGGACAAGCTCGCCCAGGCGGGTGAGCGCGACGAGGCACGCCGGGCCCACCTGGACTACTACACCGAGTTCACCGAGGAAGCCGGCGACCGCGTCGAGCACGCGACGGCGGCCGAGCTCGAGGACGAACTCGACCGCCTTGACGCCGAACGGGCCAACCTGAGGGCGGCCACCGAGTACGCCAGGAATACCGGCGACGCCGCGAGCGCGCTGCGGATCGTTGGCCAGCTCGGCCGTTACGCTTACCTGCGCGGTCACTACCACGAGGTGCGCGAGCTGATGGACCAGGCGGTGGCCGCGGACCCGGCCGCGCCGCCGCCGTACCGCGCACGGGCGCTGTACGGCAGCGGCCGGCTAGCGCACCTGCAGTGCGACTACGAGCCCGCGGTCCGCCGCCTTGACGCCGCACTGCTGCTGTACCGCGAACTCGGCGACGACACAGGAATCGCGGCGTGTCTCCAGGCGCTCGGCAGCGTGGCCCGGGAGCAGGGCAGGTACGTCAGGTCGGCGCAGCTGCACGCAGAAAGCCTGGACCTGGCCAGGGCCGTCGGCGACCCGTGGGCCGAGGCAAGCGCGCACAACTATCTCGGCTTCGTGTCCTGGCTGCAGGGCGACCTGGACCTGGCGGTCGCCGAGTGCACGCAGGCACTGACCATGTTCCGAGCGCTGGGTGACGTGGAAGGCACCGCGTGGTCACTGATCAGCCTGGGCGTCGCGGCCCGCTACCGCGATGACCTGGAGTCGGCGACGACGCTGCTCTCCGAATCCGCTGAGCTGTCCAGGTCAATCGGGTTCCGTGAGGGCATCGCCTGGTGCGAAGAGCAGCTGGGCCTGGTCGCGCTGGAACGGGGGGACCTGCCGGACGCCAGGGCGCGGCTGCGGCTGAGCTACGCGACGCACCACGACCTGCGGGACCGCTGGCGGATGGCGAGCGTCCTTGAAGACCTGGCTGCCGTGGTGACCGCTGAGGGCGGCGACGCCCAGCGTGCCGGGCAGGCGGCGGGTCTGCTCGGCCTGGCGCAGGCGACCCGCGAGGCGATCGGCGCGGTGCTCGCTCCCTGCGAGCGTCCGCAGCACGACAGGTCGGCCGCGGCCGCCATCGCCGCGCTCGGTGAGGCCGGCTTCGAGGCGGCGTGGCAGCGCGGTACCGCCGCGTCCGACCCGGACGAGCTCGCGCAGGAAACCAGGAGGCCGCAGGCGCAGGCGAGCGCCCAGGCGCCGGCCGGTCAACGGCAGACCGCCAGTGACCAGGAAACGTTGTCAGGTGACACGCCAACCCCCACCGTTTCGCCGGGCAAGGTCGCGTCACCCTTCCCTGGCCTGGTCACGTCGCCGCTAACCGGCGCGACCCCGGTCCTGACGGACCCGTCGCTCACGTCGCCGCCGCCCGGTGCCGCCCGGGTCCCTCCGGGACGGTCACCGGCCCCGGCGAGCGGTCCCGGCGCCGCCCAGGTCCCTCCCGGCCGGTCACCGGCCCCGATGAGCGGTCCCGGCGGTGCGACGCCAGTAGCGCCGGTCCCGCCAGGCGCACCCCCGGATCTTCCAGCCGGCCCGGCCGGCGCCGGCAATGCCGGTTCGCCGGGCAGATCGCCGGCCCTGCCGGGTGCGCCCCCGGATCTTCCAGCCGGCCCGGCCGGCGCCGGCAATGCCGGTTCGCCGGGCAGATCGCCGGCCCCGGACCTTCGGGCCGGCCCGGCTGGCGCCAGCCCGGGCAGCAGCAGCGCCGGTTCGGTGCCGCCGGGCCTCGCCCGGGATGAAGAACATGCGCCCCCCGGGCATGCGCCCCCCGGGCATACGCCCGCCGGCATGCCCGTTCCGGCCGGGACAGGCCAGGCCGCCGGGTCGGCAGCAGGCCCGGTGAGCAGCGCTTCCGGTGCGGGGTCAGCCGCGCTCGTCCGGGATGACGGCCTCGGGTCTGCCGCACCAGGCGACGGCACGGAGTCCGAGTCCGCACCCGGGGCGGCCACCAGGCCCGCCGGGCGACGCGCCGTCCGGGTGCCCGCCCAGGCGCGGCCCGGGGACAGGCCGTCCGGCCCGCTGCGCGTCCGCGCGCTCGGCCGGGCGACGGTGGAACTCGGCGGCACCGCGCTGACCGCCGCTGACTGGGGCTATGCCAAGCCCCGCGAGCTGCTGTTCCTGCTCATCACGTCGCCGCCGCTGACCAGGGAGCAGGTCGGGGCGGCGCTCTGGCCGGAGTTCTCAAGCAGGCAACTGGGCAACGCGCTGCACACCGCGCTGCGGGAACTGCGCCGCGCGCTCGGTGATCACGAGTGGATCGTGTACGCCGCCGGTCATTACTCCGTCAACCGGGACCGGACTTTCGACTGCGATGTCGATGTGTTCGAGTCCTCGCTCGCCGCCGCGGGCCGTGCCCGGCCGCCCAGCGCCGGGCTGCCCGACCTGCGGCGCGCGATCGCCGCGTACGGCGGCGACTTCCTCGCCGGGATGACGACGGGGGAGTGGGCGCACGTCCGCCGCGACGAGCTGCGCCGCAGGTTCGAGACGGCACTGCTCGCGGCCGGCCGGATGCACATGGCGGCGGGGAAGTACCAGGCGGCGGTCACCCTCTTCCGCCGCGCGGTCGAGCACGAGCCGCTGAACGAGTCGGCGCACCGCGAACTGATGACCTGCTGGGCCGAGCTAGGCGAGACCGCCCGCGCCGTACGGCATTACGCCGAGCTGACCGCACTGCTCAACGACCAGGTAGGCGTCCCTCCCGCGGCCGAGACCACCGCCCTGGCCGAGCGCCTGTCCGGACGCGGCTGAGCCCGCCGCAGGCCGCCGCCGCGGCACCGCGGCCCGCCCGTCGCCGCGGCACCGGCCCGGCATTCCGGATATTTCATGATCTGGGATCTCGGCGTGACCTGGTCATCGGGCGGTGCGCGGGTCAGAATGATCGCCATGACTTCCACCGACTGGACCGGTGTCCCCGAGGACGTGGCCGCCGTCCGTTCCGAGATCGAGAACGAGATCGCCGGCTCAACGCTGCTGACCGTCTTCGCCGAGACGGTGGCGCAGGTACCGGATGTCGTCGCGCACACCTGGCAGGCGGGCGATAAGTGGCGGTCGCTGACCTACCGGGAGCTGTACGACCAGGTGCGTGACGCGGCCCTCGGCCTGGCCGCAGTCGGCCTGCGGCCAGGGGAGTTCGCCGCGGTCTGGTCACGGAACCGGTCGGAGGCGACGATCTCCGACTACGCGGTGATGCACGCCCGTGGCGTCCCTGTCTTCATCTATCCCACGGTCGCGCCTGAGCAGGCGGCCGACATCATCGCCCACTGCGAGGCGACGGTGGTGCTCGTCGAGCGCGAGTTCCTCCCCGTGCTTCACTCGATCCAGGGCCGGCTGCCGCAACTGCGCGCGGTCGTCGTACTCGGCGAGGGCGAAGCCAGCGGGCCGGCCCCGGCGGGCCAGGTGCCGCAGTCCGGCGAGGCCCAGGCGCTCGTCTGGCGGACGCTGCTCGAACTCGGTCACGCCGAGGCGGAACGTGACCCCGGCGCATTCGAGCGTGCCTGGCGGCAGGTCACGCCGGACAGCCTCGCCACGCTCATCTACACCTCGGGGACCACCGGCCGGCCGAAGGCCGTCATGATCAGCCACAGGAACGTGCGCTACGGGCAGGAAGCGACGCTGCGGGTGATCCCGCTGACGGACCAGGTAGGCCCGGACGGCGCCGCCACGCTCGTCTCCTACCTCCCTATGGCACACGTCACAGGCCGTACCGTGGACCACTGGGGGCCGCTCGCGCACCCGGTCACGCTGGCCTACTGCCCGGATCAGCTCCGCCTCTTCGAGGTCGCGGCGCAGGTTCATCCGACCGCCCTGATCGGCATCCCGCGGGTGTGGGAGAAGCTGCACGCCGCACTGCGCGGCGTGCTGCCCGACGTCAGGGCGGAGGCGGTCCGTGCCCTGCCCGACGCGGTGAGGCAGGCGGTGCTGACCAGGATCGGCCTTGACCGGTGCCGGATCGCGACGACGGGCGCGGCGCCGATCGACCCGGAGATCGTAGAGTTCTTCCGTGCCCTCGGGGTGCCGCTGACCGAGGGCTGGGGGATGAGCGAGCTTTCCAACGCCGCGACGCTCGCCGCGCCTGACCGGGCCCGCGTCGGCGCGGTCGGCCTGGCCTTCCCCGGCATGGAGGTGCGGGTCGCCGACGACGGCGAGGTCCTCGTCCGCGGCCCGCTGGTCATGGGCGGCTACTACAAGGACCCCGAGCTGACCATGGCGACGACCGACGCTGACGGCTGGCTGCACACCGGCGACATCGGCGAGGTCGACGCCGACGGGTTCCTGAAGATCATCGACAGGAAGAAGGAGCTGATCATCACTTCCGGCGGCAAGAACATCTCGCCGGCCCAGGTGGAGTACGAGCTCCAGCGCCACCCGCTCATCGGCCAGGCCTGCGCGATCGGTGACCGGCGCAACTACGTGACCGCGCTCCTCGTGCTCGACCCTGACACGGCCCCGGCCTGGGCGCGGGCGCACGGCGTCGCGTTCGACTCGCTCGCCGATCTCGCCGCGCACCCGGAGGTGCTCGCCGAGGTCGAGCGCGGCGTCGAGGAGGCAAACTCGCACCTGGCAAGGCCGGAGCGGGTCCGCCGGTGGACACTGCTGCCGGCCGAGTGGACCGCGCAGTCCGGTGAGCTGACCCCGTCGATGAAGCGCAAGCGCCGGGTGATCATCGACCGCTACGCGAAGGAGATCGAGCACCTCTACGAATAGCGCGTACGAATAGTACGAGAAGACATCGGCATTAACTGTTAGCAGCATCGTTAACAGTTACGGTCCGCCTCTGGTGTGCGGCGCACTCCCGGTGCCCGGCCGGCCCCTATCATGGCTTGGGTGACAGGACAACAGCTCAGGCTCTACAACTCGCTCGGACGGCTGACCGAGGAATTCACGCCGTCCGCCGATGTCGTGGGCATCTACAGCTGTGGGCCGACCGTCTATTCCTATCAGCACCTGGGCAACATGCGGCCGTACGTGTTCGCCGACACACTGCGCCGCGCGCTGCGCTGGAAGGGCATTCCTGTCCGGCACGTCGTCAACATCACCGACGTCGGGCACGCCGTCGCCGACTCCGACACCGGCGAGGACAAGCTCGAGGTCGCCGCGGCGAAGGAGCGGCGGTCGGTCGAGGAGATCGCCGAGTTCTACACGCGGGACTGGCTTGAGGCCCTGGCCGCGCTGAATGTTCAGCCGGCCGACGTGTACCCGAGGGCGAGCGAGTACGTCGAGCAGATGATCGCTTTCGCGGCGGTGCTCGAGGAAAAGGGCTACACCTACCAGTTGCCGTCCGGCCTGTACTTCGACACCTCCAAGTCCCCTGGTTACGGTGCCCTGGCCCTGCTTGACCTGGCCGGCCAGCGCGAGACGGGCCGCGTCGAGCACGTCGAGGGCCGCAAGCACAACAGCGACTTCGCGCTCTGGCGCGCCGAGGAACCGGGCGTCCGCCGTGTCATGCGGTGGAACTCCCCGTGGGGCTGGGGCGCGCCAGGCTGGCACCTGGAATGCTCGGTGATGTCGATGGCGCTGCTCGGCGAACACTTCGACATCCATACCGGCGGCATCGACCACCGCGAGCTGCACCACGTGAACGAGATCGCCCAGAGCGAGGCGTACCTCGGTGATGGCCGCACGTGGGTGCGTTACTGGCTGCACAACGAGTTCATCCTGCTCGACGCGCAGAAGATCGCGAAGTCGGCCGGCCACACACTGCGCCTGGCCGATCTGGTCGAATCCGGCTACCACCCGATGGCCTACCGGCTGTTCCTGCTCGGCGGGCACTACCGCAGCCAGATCGACTTCACGATGGCCGGGGTCGAGGCCGCCCAGGCCACCCTGCGCCGCCTCGTCACCCGCGTCGCGCCCCTGCGCCCGCTCCCGGACGTCGAGACGCTCGCGGACGCCTGCGGGCTGCTCGGCGAGGACAAGGCCGCGCTCGCCTACGTCGAGGCGGTCGACGCGGCGATCTCGAACGACCTCGCGACCCCGAAGCTGCTGGCCACGCTCCAGGAAGCGCTCCGCGACCCGGACATCACCACCGAGGGCCTGCGCGTGGTGGTCGCCGCCGCCGACGCCCTCCTCGGCCTCCGCCTCGGCGACCTGGACCCGGCGGAAGTCGACCAGCGCCGCACCGCCGCCGACCTGACTGCGGAGGAACTGGCGGCGATAGAGCGCCTGATCGCCGAGCGGACCCAGGCCCGCAAGGAGAAGAACTGGCCCCGGGCCGACGAGATCCGCGCCGAACTCGACGCCCTCGGCGTCCAGGTCACCGACACCCCTGCCGGCCCCACCTGGCAGCTCCGCTAACCGCGCCCCAGCCGCCGGGACACCGGGCAAAGCCGAGCTTGGGCGGATCGCCGGCGGTCGTTGCTCCCGCCCGCGGCGTGATGGTTGTAACCGTGGCCGGGGACGGCTCACCCAGCCGGCCCGGCGCCGCCAGTGGCCGCTGGCCGGGATCAGGATTAAGCGGACAATTCGCGCTCTAGCGGTGTGCGGAAGCGCGGGGTGACCCGGGCCGGCCCGAGCCATGCCTGCAGCGAGGCCGCCTCGGCGCCCACGGCGGCCTCGCCGTCCCCGCCGATGTCCTCAAGCAGCCGGAACACCACCTCGCCCGAGGGTCGCTGGGCCCAGCCGCCCACCACGCGTCCCTCCCACCACACGGTTGGCCCGATGTTGCCGGTCCGGTCGAACAGGGCGGATACGTGCGGCCCGAGATACCACGCCCGCGACTGCCAGCCCATCGGCGTGGGGTCAAGCGCGGGCAGCAGGGCCGCGACCGGTGGTGCACCGGCGGGGAAGTCGAGGTCGTCCGCCAGGGCGATCCCCGCCTGCCCGTCCAGATCGACCTCGGCAACCGGGAGCGCCGCAAGCGCCGCCTTGGCCTGCGCGGCGGTCCATCCCGCCCACCACTGCAGATCGCTCACCAGGGCCGGCCCGAACGCCCGCAGCCACCGTCGCGCCAGTTCCACCCGCGCCGCGCCCGCGTCATGCCTGCCCCCGCCTCGGTCATCCGTGCCAAGCCGGCCCGCGCCAGGCTCGCAGGCGCCAGGCTCGCTCGTGCCGGGCTCACCCGCGCCAGGCTCACCCGCGCCGCGGCGCAGCCACGCGGACGGCAGGAACCACTCGAACTGGCCGGACGACCAGCCGCCGCGCCGGTGTCCTCGGATCATCCGGCCCTCGGCCGCGATCAGCACGAGGACCCGTGACGTGATGTTGGCCGTCCCGCCGTAGGACTTGTCAAGCGCGTAGCTCAGCTGGGTTCGCAGCCTCGGTTCGTCGGCGGCAAGCTGTGCCCCGGACGCGCCGCCGTCGCGGGCGGCCAGCGCGCGCAGCACCCCGGCCTCCACCGATCGCAGCCACGCGGCGGCGTCTCCGTCACCGGCCCCGCCCTTGGTCAGGTCCTTCTCCAGGTTCCGCCGCATCCGCCTGGCGACGTCATCAGTGCACGCCGCCTGCACCACGCCGGCCAGCCCAGCTGGCAGTACGAACACCGTCCGCCGCATCCCCAGCATCCGCACGATCGCCCGCTCTTCGTACAGGGCGGCGTCCACATCAGGAACCGCGCACCGGCCGCGTGCCCAGGCCGACAGGTAGACGGTCACCGGATCGGTGGCGTGCAGCGCCACCAGCGAGCCGGCGACCTCCGTCACCGTGCCAGCGGTGGCGCCGAGCCGGTGCCGCTCCACCAGCCGTCCCTGCCGCTCAGCAACGCTGACCTTCCGCATCATGACGTCCCGCTCGCCTGCCGGGGATCAGGTAGCTCGGCATCCTCAGGCCCAGCGGCCGTCCGCGCTGCCCGGCCGGCGCTGCCCTCGTCGCGCCGGCCAAGGGAGCCGGACGGGATACCGCACTCCCGCAGGCCGTCGTCGCGCCGCACTCCGGTGACCACGGTGGCGCCGTACTCGTCATCGGCGTAGACCCGCGCGGTGAGTCCCGAGGCTGTCATCGCCGCGGCCATCGATGGTGCCTGACGCCCGCTCGTCTCCACGAGCAGGACACCGCCGGGCGCGAGCCAGCCGGCCGCACCGGACGCGGCCCGCCGCAGTACGGCCAGGCCGTCCACGCCGCCGTCCAGGGCCATCAGCGCCTCGTGCTCGCGCGCCTCAGCCGGCATGAAGCCGATCTCCGCCGTCGGCACGTACGGAGCGTTGCAGACCAGGACGTCGATCTGGCCGCGCAGGGAACCGGGCAACGCCGCGAACAGGTCCCCGGCGTACACGTGCCCGCCGGCCGGCTCGACGTTCCGCCGCGCGCAGGAAACGGCGGCGGGATCGATGTCGGCAGCATGCAACTCGACCCCGGACAGTGATGCCGCAAATCGCGCCGGGAATCCGGCCCCGCCGAACCCGGCGGTTTCCTCGGCCGGGTCCTCCCGGCCAGGCTCGAGGCTGCCGGACCGGGAGGACCCGAAGGGCCGGCCATCCCGGTCAGGCCCGCCACCGGGCTCGGTACCGAGGCCAAGCTCCGCGGCGACCGCGAGCCCGAGCGCCCCGGTGCCGCAGCACAGGTCGACGATCACCGGCGGCGCGGACGCGGCACGTCTGCCGGCATGCCCGGCGGCGACGGCGACCAGGAACTCGCTGCGGCGGCGCGGCACGAACACCCCCGGATCCGCGAGGAACTTCAGGCCGCAGAACTCCGCCCAGCCGACCACCTGCTCAAGCGGCTCCCCGGCAGCCCGCCGCGCGACCATAGAGTCAAGCTCCCCACGGGTGCGCGCGGCGCTAACCAGGACCTGGGCCTCGTCCTCCGCGAACACGCATCCCGCGGCGCGCAGCCGGGCGACCACCGCCGGGTCGACCTCGGCATCGGGCCCGCCCTGACCGGCGAGAGGAGGCGGTGAGGACACAGCGTCACGCTAGTAGCGGCCAGCGGGGAGGCACAACCGATTTTCGTATCGAACACCGCTCGCAGGCGAACGAGAAGGCCCGGCCGAACGGTTGCGGCTTACTCCCTCCCGTTCCGCTCCGCTCACTGGACACCCGGCACGCGGCGGGCACCCGTCAGTGTCCGGGATGATCCGGGCCTTGATCTCGCCGTCACAGTTCACCGACGTCGGTGACGTGGATGACCGCCGCGCCCTCCTCATCGGAGGCGGCGAGGTCGACGGTGGCCGAGATGCCCCAGTCATGGTCGCCGGCAGGATCGTCGAAGATCTGCCGGACAGTCCAGGCGGTCTTGCCCTCCTCGATAATCAGCATCGCCGGGCCGCGCGCGTCGGGGCCGGTGCCGAGCTCGTCGTGCACCTCGAAGTAGCCGTCGAGAGCTTCCTCCCAGGCGGCGGCGGTCCAGCCGTCGGCCGCGTCAAGCGCGCCCAGTTCGTCGTAGTGCCGCAGCGCCGCGAGCGTGACCCGCCGGAACAGCGCGTTGCGCACCAGCACCCGGAAGGCGCGCGTGTTGCTGGTCAGCGTCTTGGGCTGCGCCCTGAGTGCGGCGAACTCCTCGTCCGGGTTGGTGAGCTTCTCCCACTCGTCGACCAGCGAGGAGTCGACCTGGCGGATGAGCTCGCCGAGCCACTCGATCAAGTCGGTCAGCTCCTCGGTCTTCGCCTCGTCGGGGACGCTCTGGCGCAGGGCCTTGTAGGCGTCGGCCAGGTAGCGGAGCACGATCCCCTCCGACCGGGACAGGCCGTAGAACTGGACGTACTCGGGGAACGTCATCGCCCGCTCGAACAGGTCGCGGACAACGGTCTTGGGGGAGACCATGTAGTCGCCGACCCACGGGTGCCCGCGCCGGTAGATCTCGTACGCGGCCTCGAGGAGGTCCTCAAGGGGCTTGGGATAGGTGACCCCGTCGAGCAGTTCGATCCGGGTCTCGTAGTCCACGCCCTCGGCCTTCATCGCGGCGACGGCCTCGCCGCGGGCACGGAACTGCTGTGCGGACAGGATCTGCCGGGGGTCGTCGAGCGTCGACTCGATGACAGAGAGCACGTCGAGCGCGTAGCTGTCGGCGGTTTTGTCGAGCAGTTCGATGGCCGCCAGGGCGAAGGGAGACAGCGGCTGGTTGAGCGCGAAGTCGTACTGCAGGTCCACGGTCAGCCTGACGTAGCGGCCCTTCTCGTCGGGCTCATCAAGGCGCTCGATGACGCCCGCGGCCAGCAGTGCCCGGTAGATCTCGATGGCGCGGTGGATGTGCTTGCGCTGCTTCGCCCGGTCCTCGTGGTTGTCAGTGAGGAGGTGCTTCATCGCCGCGTACGCGTTGCCCGGCCGGTCGATGACGTTGAGCACCATGGCGTGCGTCACCGTGAAGCTGCTGGTGAGGGGTTCAGGCTCGGCGTCCACCAGGCGCTCGAACGTGGGCTTGCCCCAGGAGACCATGCCCTCAGGCGGCTTCTTCTTGACGACCTTCCGCCGTGCCTTGGGGTCGTCGCCGGCCTTGGCCAGGGCCTTCTCGTTCTCGATGACGTGTTCCGGGGCCTGGACGACGACGCGGCCGGCCGTGTCGAAGCCGGCTCGCCCCGCCCGGCCGGCGATCTGGTGGAACTCGCGGGCCTGGAGCAGCCGGGTCTTCCTGCCGTCGAACTTGGACAAGGCGGTGAAGACTACGGTGCGGATCGGCACGTTGATTCCGACGCCGAGGGTATCGGTGCCGCAGATGACCTTGAGCAGGCCCGCCTGTGCGAGGGTCTCGACGAGCCGGCGGTACTTAGGCAGCATGCCGGCGTGGTGGACGCCGATGCCGTGCCGTACCAGCCGGGACAGGGTCTTGCCGAAGCCCGACGCGAACCGGAAATTGCCGATCATTTCCGCTATGGCGTCTTTTTCCTGCCTGGTGCACATGTTCGTGGACATGAGCGCCTGGGCCTGCTCAAGCGCGGCCGCCTGGGTGAAGTGCACGACGTAGACCGGGGCCTCGTTGGTGGTGAGCAGTTCGCTGAGCGTCTCGTGCAGCGGCTCGAGGCTGAAGGAGAAGATCAGCGGGACAGGCCGCTCGGCGTTCTTGACGACCGCGGTGGTCCAGCCGGTGCGCTTGGTGAGGTCTTCCTGGAACCGGGTGACGTCGCCCAAGGTCGCCGACATGAGGATGAACTGCGCCCTGGGCAGTTCGATGAGCGGCACCTGCCACGCCCAGCCCCGGTCCGGGTCGGCGTAGTAGTGGAACTCGTCCATGATGACCTGGCCGACGTCGGCGTCCGTGCCGTCGCGTAGCGCGATCGAGGCCAGGACCTCGGCGGTGCAGCAGATGATCGGGGCCTTGGCGTTGACCGAGGCGTCGCCGGTCATCATCCCGACGTTGGCGGGACCGAAGACCTCGCACAGCGCGAAGAACTTTTCGCTGACCAGGGCCTTGATGGGCGCGGTGTAGTAGCTGCGCTGCCCGTTGGCCAGGGCGGTGAAGTGCGCTCCGGTCGCGACCAGGGACTTGCCTGAACCGGTCGGGGTGGACAGGATCACGTTCGACCCCATGACGACCTCGATGAGCGCCTCTTCCTGGTGCGGGTAGAGGCTGAGGCCGCGGTCCTTCGCCCAGTCGGCGAAGGCACTGAAAATGGCATCCGGGTCCGGCGGGTTGTCCGACGGCGGGGGGAGCAGGTCGGTGAGCGTCGTCATGTCGCTATCTATCGTGCCGTGCCGCGCCGGCTGCCTGGGCCGTCACGGCGCAGGAGCGATCGCGGGTCAAAAAAGCGGGGGTTAGCGCGGGAAAGCTCCGCGCAATGATTTACAACAATCGGCGTGGCACTGTTTGTGCCCGGTGCCACGGCCGGCGGCGTGGCGGCCGGGGGCCAACGACGGAACCGCCAGCAGGCGGCCGGTACCCGGGCGATCCGGGGTGTCGGCGGGCGGCTTACGTTGCGAGCTCCGCGGACGCCCGGCGGGAAGCCGTTGTGTGGTCTTTTGGCCCGGCAAGTAAACACTTGATGAAGTATGCGGGACCGTTTGCGCGTGCCGTGCCGCTGGCTGTATAACCGGGTCTCCGGCTGTCTTACCCGCCGCCGGGCAAGCCCGCTCAGCGGTGCTCCGCACCTCGTTTAACTGCTTATTGACAATAGGATCGCGCGTGCCGCATCATGGGGGCGCTTGCTACCGCAAGCAACCTTATTCCAGGCCATTAACTTAGCACCCGGATGTCGCCCATGAATAATCACCTCCGATTCGTCACGCTCAGCAAGTACCCGCCATATCGGTCAGGGCACGCAAAGCAGGCGCTATGGAACAACACGGCGCTCGCCGCGCTCACCGAGACCGAGCAACACCAGGTAACGTACTGCGGGGTGTCCATGGATCCGGAGGACGATGCCGGTCCTGGTGTCCAGATACACCACGTTAAGGAAGTTCGCGGAAATCGCCGGGTGCCAGACGGGCATCTGCTCCGCGCGGTCGCGGCCGAGCTTTTCCGGGTCGTCCTTGAAAACGATATCGATGTCATAAACACTTATTACATCGATCCGCACGCGGCGCTCGCCAATAGGGTCGCCGACGCTCTCGGACTTCTCGGCCGGCGGCCAATAGTTATCCACAGCATTGAGGGCAGTGACGTTCTCGAATCGGTCTGCGAGCATCTTGCCGACGGGTCGGCGGCGCCGCTGTTCGGCGACGCAATGCGGGCAGACGTGCTCTGCACGGTGTCGCACTATACGGCGCGGCGTTTCCTGGCCGGCGCCGAGGCGATCGGCGGGGCGCTGCTCGCCGACACGCTCGCGGAGTCGATCGTGCTGCGCTACCCGGGACTGCCGCCCGCGGCATTCGCGCAGCCGGGCCCGGGGGAGCTGCGGGACTTCCGCCAGCGGTCCGGGCTGCGCCAGGACTCGGTGCTGATCTCCACCCTCGGGCGCCTTGAGGAGGAGAAGGGCCTCGACACGATCATGGCGGTCGCCGAGCTCGCCGCCGCGATCCGGCCCGAGCTCGAGTTCGTCATCGCCGGAACCGGTTCGCTCGGTGACGGGCTGGTCGAGCAGGCGGCGACCACGCCGAACGTGACGGTGCTGCGCAACATCACCTCCCACGACGCCCAGTGCCTGCGTGCCACCTCTGAGGCAGGCATCTTCCCGACGCGCGTCATCCCCGGGTTCATCGAGACCTTCTGCGTCTCGGCCCTGGAGTACGAGGCGCTCGGCGTTCCGGTGCTGGCCTCGGCGATCGGCGGGGTTCCGGAGGCCACCCCGGACGCCCGGTTCCTGGTCGCGCCGCGCACGACGGCGCCCGAGTGGCTCGCCAGGATCGACGAGGCGCTGATCAACCGGGCGGAGCGGAGCGCGGTCGCGGCCGCCTTCGCCGCGAAGTTCACCAGTGCCCGCAGCGCGCAGCGTCTCGTCGACCTGGCAATGCTGGCGGCGGACCGGCTGAACCGGCTGGCGCCGCTCAAGGCCGCTGCCGTGGACGACTACCTGGCAAGCTGGCCGGCCCGCGACGCGCTGATCGCGGAACCAGTCCAGATGTAGCCGGCCTCCGGTCGGGTGACCGCCTGGCTTTTCCGAAGGTCAGGCGGTCACCTGGGAGGCGTCAGGACAGGGCCGTGACGCGGCGCACCACCTCGGCGCGGCCGAGCGCTGCGGCCACCTCGGCCAGGCCGGGTGACCTCAGACTGCCGGTGAGCAGCACGCGGATGACCCCGGCGGCGTCGGCGATCGAGCCAGGGTACGCGTCCGGATCCTTCTTGTAGTCCTTTTGCCGGAGCGCGAAGCCGAGCGAGCCGGCCAGCACGCGGATCTGGTCGAACCACTCCACCTGGGGTCCCGGCTCGACGTACGCCGCCGCGAACCCGGACGCGAGCGCCCGGACGATATCCGGGTCGAGCCCGCCGAACCGCTCATCCGCCGGGTCGGTGACAAGCTCGAAGATCTCCGGGAAGAAGTATCCGTACACGCCGCGGAAGTCCGCCCACTTGCGCAGGTCCTTGCGCGGGTTCGGCACGCCTTCGCGCTCGATCGCCAGCGCCCGCAGTGCCAGGTCGCGCTCGGCGGCAAGCACGGACGCGAGGTCTTTGTCGTACTCCTGCGCCCACGGCAGCAGCCGGTCGAGGATCTGCGCACCGGGCAGCGTCCCGACGTAGTCGGCGCTGATGTCGTCCAGCTTGACCATGTCGAGCAGCGGTCCGGCGACGCCGAACTCGGCAAGCCGCAGCGGTTCGGCGAGTGCCTGCGGCAGCGGCAGTTCCGCCAGCCTGCCGTTGGCAAGCCCGCGCAGGTAGTAGAGCACCGCATCCGCCGGGAAGCCCTGCTCGATGTAGTAACCGACGCTGGCCTCCGGGTCCCTCCGCTTGGAGAGCTTGCGGCGGCTGCCGCCGTCCTGCTTCATCAGCGGTGCCACGTGGGCGTAGGGGATGCGGGGGAAGCCGAGCGCGTCGAACAACTGGTGGTGCAGCGGGACGGAGGAGATCCACTCCTCGCCGCGGATCACCAGCGTGACTCCCATCAGGTGGTCGTCGACGGCGTGCGCGAAGTGGTAGGTGGGCAGCCGGGGCTCGACGTCGCTGCGCTTGAGTATGACCGCGTCGTTGCGGTTGTCGTCGGAGGTGATCGCGCCGCGGATCACGTCGGTGAAGCTGACCCGCTGCGCGCCGATTCCCGGGGACCGGAACCGGACCACGTAGGAATCGCCCGCCTCCAGCCGGGCGCGAACCTGGTCTTCAGGCGCGTCACGCCAGGTCGCCCACTCTCCGTAGTAGCCGGGCAGCGCGCCGACCGTCCGCTGCCGCGCCACCCGCGCCTCTGCCTGCTCGGGCGTCTCGAAGCACGGGTAGGCCTTGCCCTGCCGCAGCAGTTCCCGCACGTAGGTCTGGTAGATCTGGGCACGGGCCGACTGGGTGTAGGGGCCGTACCCGCCGCCGACGGCATCCGACTCGTCGGCCGCGATGCCGAAGTAATCGAACCCCGCCTCGAACTGGGCGAGGGCGCCCTCTTCGAAGCGCGCCTGGTCGGTGTCCTCGATGCGCAGCAGGTAGCGCCCGTCGCTGCGGCGGGCGATGTCCAGGTTGACGCTGGCGGTGAAGATCCCGCCGATGTGCAGCCAGCCGGTCGGCGATGGCGCGAACCGGGTCACTTCCGCCCCGGCCGGCAGCGCCCGCGCCGGGTACACCGATTCCCAGTGCGAGGGTGACGGCAGGTCGGCGGCAAAAAAGGAGTCGATCAGCTCCAGGCTCAGCATGGCTCAAGCCTACCGACCGGCCCCACGCGCCCGAATCAGTCGCGCCCGGAGTAAGTCGCGCCCGCGCCAGCGGAACCGGCCGCGAAACGGCGGGAGCGCCTGGTACTCGGCGATCCGGACCGCGACCGGGTCGGGCAGCCAGGACCGAGGCTGCTGACCGACCTCGCCGGCCAGCCAGGTGTGCACCTCGCCGGCCGCCGGGCGCGCCGTAGGCTCGGGGGCCAGGCACGCGCGGACGACGCGCACAAGCCACGGCGGACATCCGGCAAGCTCGGAGTCGCCGGGCAACTCCGCCCCGGCGGGCGGGGCGGTGGGGAAGTCATCGCCCCAGGGGGAGCGGCCGGTCGCGGCGAAGAACACCGTGGCACCGAGCATGAGCACGTCGTCGGCGGCGATCCCCGGTCCGCTGAGCAGCGCGGACCGGCTGAGGCCGAAGTCGGTGAGCACGGGACCGCGCGCGTCGAGCAGGAGGTTACGCGGCGAGACCGCGTGGTGGGTGAGCCCGGCCTCGTGCAGGGCGCCGAGCGCGCGGGCGAGGCCGAGGGCGACCCAGCCCGCGGTGGCGGCGGGCAGCGGCCCGGTCTCGGTGACCGCGGCGGCAAGCGAGGGGCCGCGGACCAGGGTGCTGGCCACCCAGGGGTGGCCCTGCTGATCCCGGGTGTCGTAGTCGATGACGGACGCGAGATGGGGCTCGCGCACGACGCTGGCGGCGAGTGCACCGACGGACAGGTGGCGGCGCGCTTCCGGGTCGCCCGCCAGACGCTGGTTGAACACCTTGAGCGCGGCCCAGCCGAGATCGCCGGCCGAGCCGCCGGGCCCGGCGCCGCCGCCAGAGGTCCCGCTCGCCAGGTACACCGTGCCAGCCTGCCCGGCGCCCAGCCGCGCGACGACCCGGTACCTGCCGGCGTCCCGCGGATCCGCCACGACCAGCGGCAGATATGCCTGCTCGCTCCACTGCCGCGTCGATACCCATATCCAGGCAGGCCCGGCGAATTCCTTCGCCACGACGTTCACCCGGGTGAACTGGCCGGCCGGGATACCCGGGTAGCCGGGCTGTAGGATAAGCGCGTGCGCCTGGTCGGATACCGCGACCGCCAGGTCGGCATCAGGCTCGTCGGCGAGCGCGGACCGCAGCACCTCGCTGTCGACCAGCCGGTTGATGTCGACGATCACCGGCCCGCTGAACCCGGCGGGGCTCGGCTCGACCAGCCCCACCCCGACCGCCATCCGCAGCCTGATCCGGTCGGTGTGGCGGTCGTTGTCCCTGCTCAGGTCCGACGCCAGGGACCTGATCAAGATGGTGAGCACTGCGGTGGGGTCGATGTCGGCCGGCAGGACCATATTGATCCCGTCTCCGGTCCACTGATGGTCGACGGCCCGCGCCTCGAGTTTCAGCCCGCATTCCGCGAGCGTGGCGACCACGAGCTGGCGCAGGCGCTCCTGCACGTGGTCCCGGTCGGGCACGGGGCGCTTCGCGTATCCGGCGACGTCGAGCACGAATGCCATTCGCAGCGCACGGCCCGAATGGCGCTGCGCGCCCGGTGCCGCATCGGTGGCACGCCGGTCACCGGGCCCGGCCGTCTCAGCGTCTCCAGTCCCCGAGTCTCGCATTTCTTCCCCACGCTCCCAGGGAATAGCGTAATAGCTATTTTCCCGGAGTGGCTGTGCCAGATCTCGTTGTGCACGCACGAGATCTGGCAAAATCGACTGTGTGCCATCCTCGCTTTCCAGGCCGGCCGCTCCCGCGGGACAGACGCGCGGTCAGCGGCCCGCGCATGTACGGACGCCGGTCGTGACGGTCGCTAGCCGCGACGAGTGGCCGCAGGGCAGCTTCATCGGCAGGCTCCCCGACGCCGAGCGCGCCATGGTGCTTGACGCCGGCTCGCCGCAGGGCTTCGCAGACGATCAGATCATGCTGGTCCAGGGCGACGTCGGTGACTTCGTGTACGTGCTGACGAGCGGCCTGGTCAAGGTCATCGTCGCCGCGGAGAGCGGCGCGCAGACGATGCTCGCAATCCGCTCACGCGGCGACCTCGTGGGCGAGTTCGCGCTGCTCGACGACCTGCCGCGGACGGCGACGCTGCGCGCGGCGGGCGAAGTCACGGCCCTGCGGATCGGCGGGTCCGCGTTCATGGCGATCGCCAGCGAGTCCCAGGCGGTGCGGACGGCGATCACCAGGTACGTGCTCGCCAAGATGCGTTCCGCCACCGAGCGGCGCGCCGCGGAGCGCGTGTGGGACGCCAGGGAGCGGCTGGCCCAGGTTCTCTACGAGCTTGGCGAGATGCTCGCGGAGCCAGAGCCGCATGGCGCGATCCGGGTTCCCATCACGCAAGGGGATCTCGGGGAACTGGCCGGCGTCGGGGTATCCACGGCGGAACGGGTGCTGAAAGACCTGCGCAGGGAAGGCGCGATCAGCACGCGGTACAGGGAGATCACAATCAAGGACATGGCTTACCTGGCCAGCATCCGTTTTTCTTCATAATTCTTCGAAATTCCCTCGGTAGAGGGAATCTGCGATCACCTGGTCCGCTAAGTTCTCCACCGGAGATCACGTCCTGGCGGAGGGGCATTTCCCGCCAGCGGATGATCACCGTACCCCTCGACGCCGAGGACGGGCGGCTTAGAGGAAGACGAGCGACCGGCTGGGGGTGGTGGCCGGTCGCTCGTCATCTTGCCCGGAGAACTCCGCACTTCTGCCGGTGATTCGCGGGCCTCTTCGGTTACCATGAGGGTACTGAAGGGGAGTAGCTCCGTTTGCCGGGTTGCCGACAATCGCGGTTCAGTGGCCGGTTAGGCCGGCCAACTGAATCCGGTACCCGGGGGCCGCGATGCGGCCTGAGTGAGACTTTCGGCCGACAGCCAATGCCACGTACGTCCGTGGCATTACCCGCTGCCGTGCCGGAGGCTTGGGACAGCCCCGTAGCGACGAACCGGCGCGGCCTGACCCACGGAGCCCCCGAGCGATGAGCCCGACCGCAGCGGCCGCGACATTCCTGGCCGTGCTGCCAGCGGAATTGCCAGACAAAACGATCCTGGCGTGCCTGATCCTGTCGAGCCGTTATCGTGCAAGCGCCGTATTCGGCGGAGCCGCCGTCGCATTCCTCATTCAGGTGATAATCGGGGTAGCGGCTGGCGGGGCGCTCGGCCTGCTCCCGCACCGCATCGTGCAGGCGTGCGCCGCGGGAGCGTTCGTCGTCGGCGCCGTCCTGCTGTGGCGGCAGACCGGGGAGGAAGACGAGAGCGACGACGACACCGGCAGGGACGGCCTGCGCACCGGGTTCTGGCCCGTGTTCGGAACCGCCTTCGCGGTGGTGTTCCTGGCCGAGTTCGGCGACCTGACCCAGTTCATGACGGTCAGCCTCGCTGCCCGCTTCCACGACCCAGTCTCTGTCGGTATCGGCGCGACGCTGGCGTTGTGGGTCGCGGCCGCGGCTGCCGTCACGCTTGGCTGGCGCGTGCTCAAGCTGGTCCCCATGCACTGGCTGACCAGGGGCGCGGCCGTGGTCATGCTCGTTCTCGCCGGGACCAGCGCCTATGCCGCCGCGCACTGACCGGGCGACTGGACTTTTCCGCCAGCCCGCTGAATTACCCTAGCTGGGGAGAGCCGTTTCCCCGCGGCCGCCAGGCAGATCCCGACGCCAGTGCTCCCTGAAGCGGTGTAACTCAGCGAGCTCCGCAGCAAAAGTGAGCGTTAGTGCTGGCTCCGTTCGCCCCCAAAGTGGATAAGATTTTGTAATGCTTGATATCCGCAGGCTCCGCATGCTGCACGAGTTCGCGGCGCGGGGCTCGATCGCGCGGACCGCCGAGGCGCTGGGCTATACCCCCAGCGCGGTCTCGCAACAGCTCGCGGTGCTCGAAAAGGAGGCGGGCACCCCGCTGCTCGACAGGACCGCGCGCAGCGCGGGCCTCACCGACGCCGGCAAGCGCCTGGCCATCCACGCGGAGCGCATCCTCGCCATGGTCGAGGCCGCGGAGGCGGACCTGTCCGCACAGGCCGCGCAGCCGAGTGGCCGCGTCGTGGTGACGGCGTTCCCGTCTGCCGCCGTCGCGTTCGCCCCGGCGCTGGCACGGAGCCTCAAGGAGCACCAGCATCTCAGCCTGCTGCTGCGCGAGGCCGATCCGGCTGACGGGCTCCAGCTTGTCAGGTCGGGCGAGGTCGAGGTGGCGATCGTCGACGACTGGACCGGCCGTATGTCGGCCGACCTGGAAGCCGGCGACGCCGGCCCTGGCGTGCTCAGCTACTACCACCTGGTCAGGGACCCGCTGGTGCTCGTCGTCGGCCGCGACCACCCGGCCGCTGACCCCGACCGTCCGGTCGACCTGCGGGCCCTGCGCAACGAGTCCTGGCTCGCCGCGCCCGCGGGCGAGCCGTCGAGGGAGGCGGTGGACCGGCTGCTCGCCGCCGTCGGACTTACCCCGCCCGTCCCGTCGGAATTCGAGGGCCTCGGCACGGTCGCCAACCTGGTCGCGCGCGGCCTCGGCATCGCGATCATGCCGCGGCTCGCCGTCGGCGCTTACGAGCGGCGGGTCGTGGTCCGCGAACTGCCGGCCGGCCTCGACCTGGCCAGGGACGTATTCGCGGTCGCCCGTACGGCGTCGGTGATCCGCCCGTCGGTCGCTGTGATCGTCGCCGCGCTGCGCAGCGCGGCCAGGGCGATGTCCCGCCAGCCGGCGCCCGGGGTGCCCGACCCGGTGTAACGGGCGGCCCCGGTAGGTTGGTCCCGTGGATCACGACCTTGACCTGCACGCCGACGGCCCGGCGCTCACCGCCGCCCTGGTCGACATCGCCTCCGTGAGCGGCGAGGAGGGCCCGCTGGCGGACGCCATAGAGCGCGGGCTGCGCCGCCTGCCGCACCTGACCGTGACCCGGCACGGCAACACGCTCGTCGCGCGCACCGCTTGCGGAAGACAAGAAAGAGTGGTGCTGGCTGGTCATATCGACACCGTGCCGCACGCCGGCAACTTTCCGTCGCAATGGAACGACGAACGGAACCGGTTGACTGGCGTCGGCACCTCGGACATGAAGGCGGGGGTGGCGGTCCAGCTGCGCCTTGCGGCCACCCTGACCGAGCCGAACCGCGATGTGACCTACGTGTTCTACGAGTGCGAAGAGGTCGACACCGCCCGCAACGGCTTGTACCTGCTCTCCCGTGACGCCCCTGATCTCCTGACGGCGGATTTCGCCGTCCTGCTCGAACCGAGCGGCGGCGTGGTCGAGGGCGGCTGCCAGGGCACGCTCCGCGCGGTGGTCTCCGCCGCCGGCGCGCGGGCGCACACGGCGCGCTCCTGGATGGGGCAGAATGCGATCCACGGGGCGGGCGCCATCCTGGACATCCTCCGGGCCTGGGTGCCGCGCCAGCCGGCCGTTGACGGGCTCGAGTACCACGAGGGCCTGAATGCCGTCGCTATCTCCGGCGGCGTTGCGGGCAACGTGGTCCCGGACGAGTGCGTGGTCACGGTGAACTACCGGTACGCCCCCGACAAGTCGGCCGAGGAAGCCGAAGCCTACATCCGCGACCTGTTCGCCACCTGGCCGGTGGAGTTCCTTGACAACGCGTCAGGCGCCCGCCCCGGCCTCACGGCCGCCGCGGCCGCCGACTTCGTCAAGGCCGTGGGCGGCAACCCGCGGGCCAAGCTCGGCTGGACCGACGTGGCGAGGTTCGCCGAGCTGGGCATTCCAGCCGTCAACTACGGCCCGGGCATCTCAGAGATCGCCCACACCCCTGGTGAGTACGTAGAAGCCGCCTCCATCGTGGCAGCCGAGCAGGCTCTCCGTACCTGGCTGACCGATTAGCGCAACCTGGCCGCGCTACCTGGCCCAGCCGGTGAGGGTCACGGTGGTGGAGTGCTGGGTTCCGTACTGGTCGACGTAGTCGATGCTGAACCTGTCACCGGGGTGGGAGCCCGTCGTCAGGGCGGTCAGGCCGTCGGCCGAGGAGACCGTGGTCCCGTTGACCGAGGTGATCACGTCACCGCTGGCCAGGCCCGCGACGGCGGCCGGGGCTTTGGGGTAGACCTCGCAGACCAGCGCGCCCGAGCTCACCGGGGAGCTGAACCCGCCGAAGCCGCCGAAGCTGTCGCCGCCGGTGTCGCACTCGCTCGGGCTTGACGCGTCGGCGACGTTGACGCCCATGAAGCCGGCCAGGCCGATGTGCACGGTCGAGGACGCCTTACCGGAGTTGATCTCGCTGGCGATCGACATGGCGGTGTTGATCGGGATCGAGAAGCCGGCTGTCTCCGACGACGATCCGCCGTAGCCGCCGTACGAGGACGAGGTGCTGGCCGCGGTGTCCATGCCCACGACCGCGCCGCTGCTGTTGACCAGCGGGCCGCCCGAGTCACCCTCCTGGATCGGCGCGTTCGTCTCGATCATGCCGTGCAGGTTCTCGGTGGTGCCGGCACCGCTGTCGCTGGCCTGGATGGACTGGTTCAATGCCTCGATTTTGCCCTGCGCGGTGGACGGGAGCCCGCCCTTGCCGCCGGCGTTGCCGAGCGCGAGCACCGCCTCGCCCACCACGGCCTTGCTGGAGTCCGACAGCGTCACGGTCTTCAGTCCGGACGCGCCGACAAGCTGGAGGAGCGCCACGTCGTCGGTGGAGTCGTAGCCGACGACCTGCGCGGTGTAGGTCCTGCCCGAGGTCACGACGGTGGCAGAAACGCTGGTCGCCTCGTCGATGACGTGGTTGTTGGTGAGGACGAGCCCGCTGGAGGTGAGCACCATGCCGGTACCCTCGGCGGTAGCGTCGCTGTACTTCAGGTCGGACGTGACGTCGACGATGCCCGGGTCAACCTTGGCGGCGAGCGCGCTAGCGTTCAGCGACCCGGTGCCGCTGCTGGTGCCGCCGGAACCGCTGCCGCCAGTCGGGAGCGGGTACGGGTTCGAGTTTCCGTTCCCGCTTCCGCCGTACGGATTGGACTGCGACCCGCTCCCCCCGATCGGGGAGGACGCGGAGGGCGACGAGGAAGAGGTGTGGTTCAGCGCGACCGCTGCGCCCGCGCCCGCGGCGGCAGCGACCACGGCGACGGCCAGGTAGGCGACCGCCCGGCCGAACCCCGACCGGGGCGGCGGTGGCGGCGTGCCGTATCCGCTCCACGGGTACTGCCCGTATCCGGGCTGCTGTCCGTAGCCGGGATGTCCGTAGCCGCCTTGGCCGTACCCGGCTTGGCCGTACCCGCCCTGCTGTCCGTAGTCGGGCTGGCCGTATCCGGCCTGCTGCCCGTACCCGGGCTGGCCATAGCCCGGGCTGTACCCGGGCGGCGGGTAACCGCCCTGTCCGTATGTCTGCCCCCGGCCGAAGGAGATGGTGTCGTTGTCGCCGGCTCCGCCGCCGGGCTCGCCGCTCCGGGACGCACTGCCGGAGTCCTCGTCTTCCGGGCTGGACGCCGGAATCCAGGGGCTCACGTACTCCGGTGGCTGCCAGCGGCCGCGCTGGGCGTCACCACTGTCGTCGTCGTGCATCTATCTCGCCTTCGTAAGAACAGCGTACGAATCCGTGCTGTGGCAGCGTTCCCGCCTCACGCCGTCACATCCCATATCTAGTAAGCGTTCCCAACCTGAGAGAAAGCTGAAGGCGCGCTAATGATTGGCGCCTTCGCGTCAGGGCGCGCTAATTCAGCAGGCTCCCAGCTAGGCGGCCGGGGCGGTGCCGAGCCGCACCCGCGAGGTCCTTGTCGTCCCGCCGGTGCTGACCCAGGTGAGCGACATCATGGTACCTGGCCTGCAGTCGCTGACGATGCCGGTCAGCGCGTCGGCCGAGGCGACCGGCCGTCCGTCCGCGACGGTAATTACATCGCCCGCCGCGATCCCTGCCGCCGCGGCCGGGGTGCCGCAGAGCACGCCTTCGACGAGCGCGCCGGCGTGCGCGGGGGCGATCGCCGCGGGCGCTCGGGCGTCACCCTCGGTGGGGACACAGACTGCGGTGCGGATGCGAGCCGCGTCGGTAATCCGGCCGTTTTCCTTCTTTTCTTCCTGGGCCCGCTGTACGGCGGGGGCGTGTGCCGTGCTTGAGGCGACCACGACGCCGAGAAAGCCGTCAACCCCCCGGCTGACCCCCGGGCCCGGGCGCCCATCGGTGATCTGCCGTTCGGCGGCCATCGCGGTGCCGATGGGGATCGCGTAACCGGTGTTCGTCCCGCCCGTGCCGGCCGCCGTGTCCACGCCGATGACTGTCCCCGCCGGGCCGGCCAGCGGCCCGCCGGAGTCGCCGGGCACGATCCTGGCGGTCGTGGCCAGCATGTCGTGCAGCGTTTCGGTAAAACCCGAGGCGCCGTCGGCCGCCTGGATGGTCCGGCCGGTACCGCTGATGACGCCGGGCGCGACCGTGGGCGATCCGCCCGCGCCCGCCTGGTTGCCGAAGGAGATGACCCGCGTGCCCGGGCCGACCGCGGCGCCCTCGCCCAGGGGAGCGCCGGCCAGTCCGGTCACCGGAGCGATCTGCAGGACGGCGATGTCCGCGGTCACGTCCACGCCCACGATGCGTGCCGGGTAGGTGCCGCCGGTCGCGGGGACCGTGACGGTGACCGAGGTCGCCAGTCTTATCACGTGATTGTTGGTGAGGATGAGCCCGGCGCGGGGATCGATCACGAAGCCGGTTCCCGAGGCGGTCTCGTCGTCAAACGTGAGAGCGGCGGTGATATCGACGACGCTCGGCTCGACCCGCGCCCGGATGGCCGCGTCAGACAGCGGCGCGGACGGCTGGGCGGTCCGTTTGTCGGCGGTGGACGCCCGCGGCGCCGTGGCCGCCGGGTCGAGCGGACCAAGCAGCACGATGCCGACCACGCCGAGCGCGATGCCGAGCACGGCTACGAGCACAGGAATCAGCATCCGGTTGCGCGGCCGCGGCTCAATTGGCATCACCCTATGTAGTTTTCCCGTGGCATAGTGTAGTCATGCCTGTTGTGACCGGCTTAAACGCGGTATTGCCCGGAGTCGGCCGCCGAGACCTGGTACGCGGGATATCTCCGTCAGGCCGGCAGGCTCGGGAGGCTCGGGAGGCTCGGGATCGCGGCCGTCGCCCCGGTGGCCTTTTGTGCGGCGTTCCAGATCGCGTCGACCGCGGTCCGCTGCGCGTCCAGCTTGACGATCGCGGTCTTCAGCGTCCCCTGCGCGGTCGCCCGCGCCGCTGGCGTGGTCGCACTCAGCACGGCGCTCATGTCCTGCTGCACGGCCGTGGAATCGAACGACCACGACAGCACGTCGTTGTCGGCCGTGTCCAGGTTGAGCGAGGCGAGCGACTCGGTGACCTGGTAGCTGCCGAAGTCGGTGAGCGGCTCGTTGTTCGCCAGCGTGCAGTTGTTCGCGCCGTAGGTGAGGATGGCCTGCGCGGTCTTCGCGTGCGACGCGGCGCCGCCGAGCACCTGTTCGTAGGCGGTTTCGGAGTTGCCGAGCCCGGCCGCGCAGGATCCGATGCCGCCGGTCACGTCGGAGAAGTAGCCGGCCAGGTCGCTGGCCCGCTGCGACTGGGACGGCTTGTGCGACAGCGAGACGAGGACCACGCCGACAGCAAGGACGGCGAGGGCGGCGAAGACCCACAGCGGGGTCCGCTTGGTGGCCCATCCGGTCTGCCGCAGCGGCACGAAGGGGGGTTCGGTCTGCGTGGGGGAGGTCATGCCGTGGTCACCTTTCCCGAGCCGTCACGAGGCTCACGAGGCCGAGTTCATTAGGCTGAGGCCCTTGGCGAGCTCGGCCGTGGTCACAGCGCCGATCACATGGTCCACGATGCGGTGATCGGCGTTGAGGAAGAACGTCTGCGGCAGGCCGTCGACGTTGTAGGCCAGGGCCACGGTCACCTCCGGGTCGAACCCGATCGGGTAACTGACCCCCTTGGCCTTGGCGAACTTGAGCGCGCTGGCCGCGGTGTCGTTCTCGTCGAGCCCGAGCAGTACCACGTGCCCGTTCTGCTGCCGGTACCAGCTCGCGAGCAGCGGGGTCTCCTGCTGGCAAGGCGGGCACCAGGAGGCCCAGAAGTTGATGATGACGGGCTTGCCGCGGTACTGGCTCAGCGAGACCTGCTGTCCGGGCTGGCCGAGGGCGGACAGCGTGAACCCGGGCGCCGCAGGGTAACTCGGCGGCCCGGACGACCCGCTTGTGGCCAGGGTGACCGCGATCGCGGCCACGATGAACAACGCGATCACGCCGGTGATCACCTTGTGCCGCCGGGCAAGGCCGGCCGTCAGCCGGGCCGCCCTCGGCAGGCTCATCGTGGTCATCGCCTGGCACTCCCTTGAATCTCCGCTTTCTGCGTCGTCCTGTCGGCCGACGCCGCGACCAGGGCCGGCCTCTCGGCGGGCACCGGCAGCGCCACTTCGAACTCACTGCCTTCGGCTGGCTCACTGCGGACGGTCACATCGCCGCCGTGGGCCCGGGCCACCGCGCGCACCAGGGGGAGCCCCAGGCCGGTGCCCCGTGACAGCCCAGCGTCGCCGGTACGGAACCGGTCGAAGATGAGCGGCAGCTGGTCCGCAGGGATGCCGTTGCCGGTGTCCGTGACGACGATCCGCGCGGGCATCCCCGGATAGTCCCTGATGACAGACAACTGTATGACATCACCGCTGGCGGTGTGCCTGACCGCGTTCTCGAGCAGCGCGTCGAGTGCCAGGCCGAGCCGCTCGCTGTCCGCATGCACGGTCACCTGGTCGAGGCGTCCGATGCGCCAGTTCCGCTCGGCGGTCGGCCGCCAGCGCCGGATGACCTCCGCGACCAGCTGGTCGAGGGCGACGGGCGCAGGCCGCAGGAAAGAGGGATCGCCCACGGCGGCGATGATGAGCAGCCGTTCCGAGATGCGCCTCAGCCTGCTCAGCTCGCCGATGACAACCTCGATGTCCTCGCTCTCCTGCTGGGCATCGACGGCGCTCGCGAGCAGTTCGGCGTGCCCGAGGGCGATCGTGATCGGCGTCCGCAGCTGGTGCGCGGCATCCTGGAGGAAGCGCCGCTGGGCGTCGACGAGCCGTGCGTTGTGCTCGCTGACCTCACGGAGAGAGTGCTCAGCCGCCAGCTTCCTGTGAGCATGCCACGCCATCGCGAGAAACATCAGCGCGAGCATCGGGTCCTCGGTGAGCTCCGCCACCGGCTCGCTGCCGACCCATACGTCGACCGCGATGCCTGCCGCGGTCAGCAGCATGACCGCGGTCATGATCCACAGCGTGGGCCCGACCTTCCAGGTGCGGAAACCGTACACGAGCGTGAGACTGGCCCAGATCGCGTGGAACGGTATGGTCTCCCAGCCGGGGAACATGAAGATGAAGTCGAGGTTGGCGAGCGCGAAGATCGTCCAGGCTGTATCGATCACGCCCGGCGGCCAGGGCCAGCCGAGCCGCGCCAGCCAGCGCGGCGGCCACGGCATCGCGGGCGCGCTCGGCACCATCTCCGCGACCAGGCCCCGCTCACTGGGCGACGAGCTGATAGCCCTCACCCCGCACGGTCTTGATCAGGTCGAAGCCGAGCTTAGAGCGGATCCGCCGCACGCACACGTCCACCACGTTGGAGCCGGGATCGAAGTCGTAGCCCCAGACGGAGGCGAGCAGGCTGCCCTTGGACACCGACTGCCCGGCGTGGTCGGCCAGTTCGCGCAGCAGCAGGAACTCCAGCCGGGTCAGCGGCACCGGTCCCTGGCCGATGTCCGCGACCAGGCGCCCGACGTCGAGCGTGACCCGGCCGGCGTGGACCACTTCCGCGGGCGCGTGGCCGGCCGACCTCGGCGCGGCGAGCGGCGGCATGAGCGGGCGCAGCCCGGCATTCGCGCGGGCCACCTCGGCCTCGGCATGCGCCTCGGCCTGGTGCGGTTCGCTGCGCAGCCGCACCCGGACCCGGGCGAGCAGTTCGGCGAGGGAGAACGGCTTAGTCAGGTAGTCCTGCGCGCCGCGCTCGAGCAGGTCGACCTTGGCGGCGACGTCGGCCACGCATGACAGCACGATCACGGCCTGGTCCGGGCGGACCGCGAGCAGTTCGCCGAGCACCTGACGGCCGTCCATGTCGCCGATCACCAGGTCAAGGATGACCAGGTCGTAGCGTGACCCGGCGTACCGGCGCAGGGCCTCGGCGCCGCTGCAGGCGAACTCGGTCACGTAGCCCGCGGCGGTGAGCGCCCGGCCGATAAACGAGCCGATCTTGGGCTCGTCATCGACGATGAGGATGCGCCCTAGATACGTCACGTTCACCTGCCTGCCGGATCCGTTTCCTCCTGATGCTCTCTGTGTCGTTTTACACGGTCAACCGCACATTGCACGACGTATCGTACTTGTTACCTGCCTGTGGCGCAATCGTTTGCAAGCCGTTCCCTGCCCCCGTTAGAGGCCGTCCGCGCCGCTGCCAGGAGTGGGTCATCATGCGCGGCGAACGTGTCAGCGGATGACAATTTTGTCATCCAGGGGTCTGGATGTTGCAGGTGCGTCGTCGCAACCGTCACCATCGGGGTCGTAAGTGGGCAACTCGCCTGCCCGCTTGGCGTGCGGTGAAAGGCGCCGCGGGTCCGCCGGACCGCTGGGCTTGGCAGCGGGAGGCTCGGGAGGCTTGGCAGCAGCTGGGCGCAGCCGCGTGGCGCGCGTTGCGCAGGAACGAGGTGGTTTCCGGTGTCTCTACCGGCTCGGGCGGTGACCCTCGTGGTCGCCTTCCTGGCGGTTGTCGCGGGCGTGCTATGGGTCGTGTTCGACATCATCGGCGCGCAGCCGCAAACGGAGAACTACACGGCGTACGCGAAGGACGGCCAGGTGAACGTCACCCTGATGACCGCCCCGCAGACGACCGTTACCAACAAACCCGACTGGGTTAGTTATTTCATTCAGAACCCGTCGACCAAGCAGTTTGACCACACGACGTATTTCTCTGTGCCGGCGAACACCACGGTCAACGTGACGATCCTGGGGTACGACGGCTGCACGCCGCTGCGCAACCCGCTGTGGGGCAAGGTCTCGGGTGTGGTCGGCGACGTTGAGAACGTGCAGTACTACAACGGCAAGACCCTGTCGGCGGCGCAGAACATCTCGACGTTCGACTCGTACGCCGACTGTTCGGTCCAGCACACGTTCGCGATCCCAGCCCTGGGCGTCAACGTCCCGGTCGCCTCGCCGACGACGCTGAGCGAGAACAACAACCTGTGCGGCACCTCGCCGTGCACGGCCGCCAACGGGGACGCGAGTTCGCCGTACGCCCTCGTCAAGTTCAGCTTCAAGACGCCGAGTACCCCGGGCGCGTACCGCTGGCAGTGCTTCGTGCCGTGCGGCCTCGGCTACGTGGACGGCAACGGCGGCCCGATGGCCACGCCGGGTTACATGGCGGGTGTGATGGAGGTGCAGGCCTGATGGCTGCCGACGCATCAGCAGCTTCCCCGGGCCGTGGTCCGGCCCCTATGCCTGTCCCGGACCGCGGGGACGCCAGGTGGCTGCTCATCATCTGGATTGGGCTGAGCATCATCGGCTGTCTGCTCGTTGCCCTGGTCCTGGGACCGCACCTGCCACCGGGGCGCGCGTCGAACACGGCGGCGAGCCAGCAGACGGACTTCATCGTGCTCAGCACGATGGCCGCGCCGGTCGTGATCGGCGTGTTCGTCTACTTCGGCTGGGCGCTCGCCTTCTGGCGGAAGCGGCCGGGGGACGAGACCGACGCCATGCCGCTGCACGGCAACACGAAGGTCCAGGCGACCTGGATCGTCGGCACCTCCGTGCTGGTGCTCGCGCTCGCGGTCTACGGCACGATCGAGCTGTTCGTCCCCGCCGGCGCGGGCGCCGGCCAGGGGCCGCAGCCGATCTTCGATCACGGCGTGCCGGCCGCGGCGTCCGACACCTCCTGGGCGCCGAACACCAACAACATCCTCCAGGTACAGGTGATCGGCCAGCAGTGGGCGTGGACGTACCGCTACCCGCAGTTCGGCGGCTTCGAGACAACGCAGCTGGTGCTCCCCGTCGGCCAGGCGGTGCAGTTCAACGTCACCTCGCTTGACGTCATCCACTCCTTCTGGGCGTACACGCTCGGCGTCAAGGCCGACGCCAACCCCGGGGTGAACAACATCGCGTACACGACGCCGACCGTCACCGGCGACTTCCAGGTCCGGTGCGACGAGCTGTGCGGCATCTGGCACGGCTCGATGTACGACACCGGCCAGGTCATGAGCGTGTCGAACTTCCTGGCCTGGACGAAGGCGACGTCGGTGAAGCTCGCGGACGTGACCAAGCTGCTGCCGCCGTACGCGCTCACGTACGACCCGACCAACATCGCCACACTGGGCAAGGTCAACACCGCACTCGGCCTGACCGGCGCGGGCGGCGGCTTCTACAACCCGGCGGACCCGGAACAGCCGTAGGAAGAGGAGCGAGGTAACCCCGTATGGCTATCGAAACCCAGCCGGAAAGTGCGCAGGCGCCCGGCGGCGGCGACCCGGGCGCCGCACCAAAGGAGCGGTCCTGGTGGCTGCGCCCGAACATTCTCACCGCCATCGTCGGCGCCGTCATCGGCTATACATTCGGCCACTTCCTCGGCAACTGGATGGGCAGCGGCTACCAGCAGGTCGGCACGTCGGATGACAATGACATGGCGATCGTGCTCGGCTACGCCTTCCTCATCATCGGCTGGCTGATCGGGCTCGGCGTCTTCAACGACCTGATCCGCCAGATGCTCGGCAAGCCGCTGAACAGGAATGTCCCCACCCACGAGGGTTATGTCCACGGCCCAAGCGGCGGCGTGGCGAAGTACTTCAGGTTCACCCTTGACCACAAGGTGGTGGGGCTGCAGTACCTGATCGGCATGCTGATCTACTTCTTCACCGGCGGCCTGCTGGCGATCGGGATCAGGACCGAGCTGCTGTCCCCCACGTACCACGTGATGTCGCCGGCCATGTACCTCGAGGTGGTCGGCGAACACGGGACCATGATGATGATGATGATGACTTCGGTCGTCCTCGGCCCGTTCGGCAACTACCTGGTGCCGATCATGATCGGCTCCAAGCGGGTCGCGTTCCCCCGCATCGAGGCGCTGAGCTTCTGGCTCACGCCGTGTGCCTACCTGATCCTGCTCTCGGCCTTCCTTGACGGCGGGTTCCCGACCGGCTGGACCGGCTACGCGCCGCTGTCCATCCAGGCCGGCGAGGGCATGGACGCGTACGCGGTCGCGTTCGGGCTGATGGGTATCTCGGTCATCCTGGCCGGGTTCAACATCGTCGTCACGATCATCTGCTACCGTGCGCCCGGAATGCGCTGGTCCCGGCTACCCATGTTCGTCTGGGCGATGCTGACCACGGGCTTCCTGCTCGTGCTGGCGGCACCGGTGCTGGTCGGCGGCATGTACATGATCATCACCGATCGGATGGCGCAGACGGCGTTCTTCATCAACCAGCTCGGCGGGTCGAGCTACCTGTACGAGGACCTGTTCTGGTTCTTCGGCCATCCCGAGGTGTACATCCTGGCGCTGCCCGGGTTCGGCATCGTGGCCGAGATCCTCCCGGTCTTCACCAGGAAGCCGCTGTTCGGTTACAAGGTCGGCGCGGCCGGCATGTTCGGCGTCGCGATCCTGTCGTTCTTCGTCTGGCAGCACCACCTGTTTGACTCCGGCATGGACCCGGACATGCGGCCGCTGTTCATGCTGACGACGGAGCTGATCTCGATCCCGACCGGCTTCATCTACCTGACGGCGATGGGTACCTTCTGGAAGGCGAAGATCCGGCTGACGGTCCCGATGCTGTTCGCGATCGCGCTGTTCATCAACTTCCTGTTCGGCGGCATCTCGGGCGTGTTCCTGTCCGACGTGCCGGTCGACACCACGGCGCACGGCTCGTTCTTCGTGCTCGCGCACTTCCACTACACGATCATGGGCGGGCTGATCTTCGCGTTCTTCGGCGCCATCTACTACTGGCTGCCGAAGGTCATGGGCATCACTATGAACGAGCGGCTCGGCAAGATCCACTTCTGGACGATGTTCATCACGTTCAACTCCACGTTCATGCCGTTGTTCGCGGTCGGCCTGGCCGGCCAGCCGCGAAGGGTCTGGGAGTACGCGGCCAACCTGCAGACGCTGAACGACTGGGCGTCGATCTCCGCGTTCTGCCTGGGCGGCTCGATGTTGATCTTCATATTCAACTTCGTGATGTCCACGGTGATCTGGCGGAAGAAGGCCCCGCAGAACCCGTGGAACGCCCGCGGCCTGGAGTGGCAGATCCCGAGCCCGCCCCCGGCCGACAACTTCGACCACATCCCGGTGGTCCTGGCCGGCCCGTACGAGTACGGCGACCCGGACGCGCTGCCCGTGGCGGACCTGCATCCGCCGGCCGGCGTGATCGGCGGCGCACTGGCCGGGGCCGCGGCCACCACCGGATCGGAGGGATAGGAGAGCAATGGCGGAGATCACCGCCCCGGGTAGCGGCGAGGCCGCTACCCGGGCCACCGAGGAGGCGGCCTTCTATCACGAGGCCTCGCTCAACGCGAACTGGACGGCCAGCAGGCTGCTGATCGGCTCGCTCTCGTTCCTGTTCGGCGCGTTCGCCTTCGCGTACTTCTACCTGTTCTCGTCGAACGGCCACGGCATGTGGCTGCCGAGCTCGACGAGGATACCGTCGAACCACTACGGCGAGGCGATCACGGGCCTGATCGTGGTCAGCGCGCTGGTGCAGACCGTCGGCCTGCAGCGGATCAAGGCGGGCTACAAGGGTCCATGGCTCATCGCTGCGGCCGTTGCGCTCGTCTTCGGCTTGGCGGCTGTGGCGCTGCAGATCAAGGAGCTGCTCGTCCTGCCGTTCCAGCCCGGCCAGTCCGGCTTCGCGAGCGTGTTCGTCGGGTTCTACCCGGTGGCACTCACCATCTGGCTGGTGGCGATGGTCTGGCTGGAGATACTGCTCGCCCAGTCGCGCAACATCCCTGCCATCTCCTTCGTGGAACAGCCGCCCACCTATGCTCAGGCGTACGAGGTGCAGCGGTTCCAGTCGGCGCTGAGTGCTTTCACCGTCGTGTGGAACTACCTCGCCATCGTCACGTTCATATTCTGGCTGCTGTTCTACGTGCGCTGAGCTGGAGGAATGACAACCGTGTCGACGCTAGCGGCCATGCACCTGGCGGACGGGCCCGCGATGTACTTCGGCGGGACGATCGAAACGTTCGCTCTCCCGCTCGGGGCGTTCATCGTGATCTCGATCGTGCTGTTCTACCTGTTCAGGTCGGCGCACTCCGGGCCGAAGCTGAAGTACCTGACGACCGCTTCGGTCACCTCGCTGCTCACCCGTGAGCCAGGTCCCGTCCCGGCCCCGCCGGTGCGGGCCACCGAGGTGGACACGACGGCGGCCGAGGCGGAGGCGGTCGTGATCCCGGAGGTGGTGACTGCCCCGGATGAGACGGCTATTCCGGAGACCACGCCACTCCCTGAGACGACCGCGGATCCCGAGACAGAAGGCAAGGACAGCGCGTAGTGACGTCCTCGCCAGCCGCGCTCGCGGCGGAGGCTGAGGGCAGCCGGGCAGCCGGCCGTCCTCAGCTTCCCGCCCGGCGGACTCCCCGGGCAGTGGCCGGCGCGCTGATCGCGCTGACCAAGCCGCGGATCATCGAGCTTCTGCTCGTCACCACCGTCCCGACGATGCTGCTTGCCCAGCGCGGCCTGCCCTCGCTGAAGCTCGTCGCGGTCACCCTCGTCGGCGGCACCCTCGCCGCGGGCAGCGCGAACACGATCAACTGCTACATCGACCGCGACATCGACGCGGTGATGAAGCGCACCTCCCGGCGCCCCCTGGTGAACAAGCAGGGCGCGATCAAGCCCGCCGAGGCGCTGATCTGGGGCATCGCTCTCGGCGCCGCCGCCACGCTGCTGCTCGGCCTGGAGGCGAACTGGCTCGCCGCCTCCCTCGCCGACGGCGCGATCGCCTTTTACGTCTTTGTCTACACGCTGCTGCTCAAGCGCCGCTCGCCGTCCAACATCGTGATCGGCGGCGCCGCCGGCTGTTTCCCCGTCCTGGTCGGCTGGGCCGCGGTCAAGGGCACGGTGGCGGTCCCGGCGCTCGTGCTGTTCGCGGTGATCTTCCTGTGGACGCCGCCGCACTTCTGGGCGCTCGCGATGAAGTTCAGGGACGACTACGCGCGCGCGAAAGTCCCCATGCTCCCGGTGGTGGCCAAGCCCGCCGTGGTAACCCGCAAGATCGTCGGCTACTCGTACGCGATGGTCGTCGCGACCCTGGCCCTCGTCCCGTACGCCGGCTGGCTCTATGCCGTCGCCGCGGCGGCCCTCGGTGCCTGGTTCCTCGCCGAGGCCCACCGGCTGCACGCGCAGGTCCGTGCCGACGGCACGGACAAGCCCTTCCCGATGCGACTCTTCCACCTCTCCATCGCTTACCTGACCTTGCTGTTCGTGGTCGTCGCGATCACCGCGCTGCTGCCATTCGGCCGCTGGTAACGAGCCAGGACCCAAAAGCCAGGTCCCGCCGAACGTTTCGTGGCTACGTGTGGCCAGTCTGGGATTACCCTGTGAACCGCTGAACCACCGCATACCGTGCCTTCCGCCCCGATATCGTGAAAACATGCTCGCCGCTGGCGAGCGTCCGGGGGCCAGGCAGCCGATGTCCAGAGCGAGAGGCCGGTGGGCGGTTAGTGGTATCGACGAGGAGGTCGAGTACCAGCGGTTCGGCAGGGCGCGGGCAAGCGCCACGAAGCCCGCGGCCGTCGCCGGACAGCTGGGAGCCGCCGCCTTGGAGCTCTGAGCCGTCGCCACGGGCCCCGGGACCCTCGCCTCGTACCTCGGGACCCTCGCCGCGGAGCTCGGGGCCGTCGCCTCGGACTTCGGGGCCGTCCCCGCGGACCTCGGGACCCTCGCCGCGCACCTCAGGGCCGTCGCCGCGGAGCTCGGGGCCGTCGCCCCGGACTTCGGGGCCCTCGCGACGGAGCCGGGGGCGGCCCCCGGGGGGGGCCGGGGGGGGGCCCCCGGGGGGTGCGGTGGTGGGGGGGATCGCCCCGGTCGGCCTGGTGCTGATCGGCGTCGAGGTGTTCCGCCCGGGATCGCCCGCCGTGTCCGCGCCCCCCGGCGTGCAGGTGGCGTCCTCGCCGACGACCGCGTCGATGGGCGGTGCCGGCGTCGCGCCGCCCGTGCCCGCGGGCTATTCCCAGGTTTTCCTCGACAACTTCGACGGCCCGGCCGGTTCCGCGCCGTCACAGCAGAACTGGCTCTACGACCTCGGCGACAACTTCGGCAACGGCTCGGTCGACAACGACACAACCTCGACGAGCAACATCTTCCTCGACGGGCAGGGCGACCTGGTGATTAAGGCCATCGAGAGCAAGGGCAAGTGGACGTCCGGCCGGATCGAGAGCACGCGCGACGACTTCGAGGCGCCGTCCGGCGGCAAGCTGGAGATGACCGCGTCGATCCAGCTGCCCGACGTCGCCGACGGAACCGGTTACTGGCCGGCGTTCTGGGCCCTCGGCTCGGACTTCCGGACCGGCGGCCAGTGGCCGAATGTCGGCGAAATCGACATGATGGAGGACGTCGACGGCATCAACAAGGCGTCGCAGACGCTGCACGACGCGGGGCCGAGCGAGGGACATACGCTGCGCACCTGCCCGACCGCGAGCTGCGAGACCGCCTTCAACACCTACTCGGTGATCATCAACAGGACCCATCCCGGCGCCGAGTCGCTTGAGTTCCTGATGGACGGCCAGGAAGAGAAGACGATCACCGAGGCCCAGATCGGCACCGCCAACTGGCAGGCCGCGATCGACCACGGCTTTTTCATCATCCTCAACGTGGCCATGGGCGGAAACTATCCGACCTCCTACTGCAACTGCACCTCCACGCCGGCGTCCGGTACTACCTCCGGCGGGGAGATGAAGGTAGCCTACGTAGCGGTCTACGAACAGGGCGGCAACACCACGTCCACCGCGAAGGCGACAGCCACCGGGAAGATCACCGGTTACACCGGCGACTGCCTCGCCAACTCGAACTCGCTGAACACAGAGTCCAACCAGACGGTCCTTTACGGCTGCGACGGCAGCGCCGGGCAGGAGTGGTCGGTCTACAGCGACGGTACGCTTCGCACCCAGGGCGGGTGCCTCGACCTGGACAACGGCGACCAGTCAAGTGGCACCGAGGCGGTGTGGTATCCGTGTACCGGTGAGTCGTCGCAGGTCTGGCAGCAGAAATCCGGCGGCGAGCTGTACAACGCGTATTCCGGCCTCTGCCTCACCAACCCGGGCGATGACACCGGCAACCCGCTGACCATCGAGTCCTGCACGGACTCGGCCCAGCAGCAGTTCAAGCTGGCCAGCTAGCCGGCGCAGCCCGGCTTAACCGGTTGCGAACGGGTCTACCGGGGCTTGCTGCACCTTTGCATAGCTAGTGACGCGACAAAAGCCGCGAAACGGGCGTGATCATGGTCACCAGCTATGCAAAGGCGGTTGATCATGGTCACCAGCTATGCAAACCGGGCGGCAGGAAGGCCGCTACACAGGAAATGCAGCTGCGGGCAGGCGGACGACCGCTCGAAGGCCTGCATGCGATCCTGAAATGCCGCTTGACGAGGGATCTGCCGGCGGGGCCGGCTCCAGGTGGGCGGTCCCGCCATAGGCCTGCGCCGTCGCGCGGACGATCGCCAGGCCGAGTCCCGCCCCGGCCGCCTCATCGCCGTCCCGGCTGCGCGCGTCGTCAAGGCGGGCGAACCGGTCGAAGACCCGTTCCCTGTCCGGCGCGGGGACGCCGGGGCCGTCGTCCGTGACCGTCAGTTCGGCCCACTCCCCGTCCCGGCGGGCCGCAACCGTCACCGACGACTTCGCGTACCGCACCGCGTTGTCCACCAGGTTGACAAGCAGCCGTTCCAGCCGCTCCCTGTCACCGATCACGACGACGGTTTCGTCGGTTCCGTCGGCTGCGTCGCTCAGCGGCGGTGCGTCCGCGACGGCGACCGCAGCGGGCCGCGGACCGGCCGCTGCCCCGGCGTCCGTCGCGTCGGGTACCACGGGTTCCGGCGCCGCGACCGTCACCGGGACCCGGGCATCGGCGTACCGGCAGACAAGGGACCGGCTGAGCGAGACCAGGTCGACGACTTGACCCCGCCTGCCCGCATCGCCGCCGGCGGCCCGGCCGCCGGTCACTCCCGGCCCGCCCGCGGCCGGGCCCGCTTGCTCGTCGAGGCGGGCGAGCAGCAGCAGGTCTTCGGCCAGCCGGGCGAGCCGCAGCACGTCCGCGTGCACGTCCCTGGCCGTCGTCGCCCAGTCCTGCGTGTCGGGGAAGTCGAGCGCGACTTCGAGCTGCGTCCTGATCGACGCGATCGGCGACCGCAGCTCGTGCGCAGTGTCCGAGACCAGGGCGCGCTGCCGCTGCTGGGCGGCCGACAGCCGGGAGAGCATGTCGTTGAGCGTGAGCGCGAGCGACCGCACCTCGTCTCTCGCCTCGGGAACGGGCAGGTCAGGCACGAGGCCGGTTTCCGTGACCCGGGCCGCGCCCCGGCGCAGCGCACCGATCGGCCGCAGCGTCGACCCGGTCACCAGCCAGATCGCCCCGGTGAAGACCACGAACAGCACCGGTGTGAAGATCACCAGCGCCCGCGCCACCACGCTCAGCGATCCCGACGCCTCACTGAACGGCACGGCGGCGATCACCACCTCGCCGTTGGCGGCCCGCACCGCCGCGACCCGCAACAGCGGCGGCATGTCGAACGGCGCACCGTACACCAGGATCGCGCTGCCGCTGTCCGCGAGGGCCGCCGCCTGGCCGGCGGAGACGATCGGCACCAGCCGGTCCGCGTCCGGTGAGGCGTCCGTGATGTCTCCGGCGGCGCTGACCACCTGGATCGTGATCGTACCCGCGGCGACGGGCACCGGGTCCGGCAGCCGGTCGGCGTCGATCAGCGCCGCGACCTGCGACGCACCCGACCGCGCGTAGTCGTCGACCGAGCGGGTGAGTGACACCCGGAGCGCGTTGAACAGCAGGAGGTCGGCGGCGGTGAACGCGACGATAAGACCGAGGGCGGCGGTGAGCGTGACCCGTGCCCGCAGTCCCCGGCGGCGCCACCAGCGCAGCAGCATCGGCCCCAGCCCGTGCCGCAGCCACCAGCGCCCCGCCTGTCGCCCGGGGGTCCGCCGCGCCGCAGGCCGCGCCTCGGCCACGTCAGCCACCGTCGCCTACAAGCAGGTACCCGGCCCCGCGCACGGTCTGCAGAGACTTCCGGCCGAACGGCGCGTCGATCTTCCGCCGCAGGTACCCGACGTAGACCTCGACCACGTTAAGGTCCACGATCTCATCCGGGTCGTCCCAGACGTGCGCCAGCAGTTCGGCCTTGGGCACTACCGAGCCGCAGCGCCGCATCAGGTACTCGAGCAGCGAGAATTCTCGCGCGGTCAGGTCCACGCAGACAGCGCCGCGGCGCACCGTGCGGGACGCGGGGTCGAGGGACAGGTCGCCGGCGCGCAGCACGGCGGGCCGCGGCACGGCGCCGCGCCGCAGCAGCGCCCGCAGCCGCGCGGCGAGGACGACGTACGAGAACGGCTTGGTGAGGTAGTCGTCGGCGCCGAGGTCGAGCCCGTCGGCCTGGTCGTACTCGCCGTCCTTGGCCGACAGGATGAGCACCGGTACCCAGTTCTCGTCGGCCCGGAGCCGCTCGCAGACCTGATAACCGGAAAGGCCGGGCAGCATGATGTCAAGCACGACGCCGTCGTAGCCGCCCTCGCGGGCCATGTGCAGGCCGCTGACCCCGTCGAACGCGAGGTCAACCGCGAACCCCGACGCCTCGAGACCACGCTTCACCGCGGCGGCCAGCCGCCGCTCGTCCTCCACGACCAGCACCCGCAATGTTGTCTCCGAATCTTCGCCGGGACGGCTCCGGTCATTTTCTCCAGTGTCGCCGTTCCCGGCTATCCGCGCATGCCGCTCTCAGCCCGCCCTCAGTTATCACCCGGGGGGACGACCCCCCGTACCCCCCGCTGTCCGCGCGGCCCGCCTTCTCAGCATGGTCACAGCGGCACTGGTTCAGAGTAAGGACGAACACTTTTCACCTTGAAGTCGCTGGGGTTGGCAAAAGCCCCGGGTGCGGGGGCAGGATGAAGAGGGTTCGCGGACCAGGGAGACGAAGGACCCGAGGAAACGGGTGAGGACGCAATGCCAGTAAGAATCTCCAGGCGAGCCCGGTGGGCCGCGCCGGGTGCCGCCGTCGCGGTCACCGCCATTGTCGTCGCCGCGCTGCAGATCCCGGCGGCGCAGGCTTCACCTGACCTCCCCGCCAGAACCCCCGCGCAGCTGCTGGCCAGCGTCAGCAGCGACGCCAAGGTCCCGCCGCTGACCGGGACCGTGGTGGAGACCGCGAGCCTCGGCCTTCCGCAGCTTCCGCAGACGGGCAACCCGACAAGCATGGCGTCTTTGCTCACCGGCTCGCACACGGTGAAGGTGTACTACCAGGACGCGAACCACTTCAGGCTGGCCATCCCGCAGCCGGAGTCGGAGACCGACGTGATCGCCGACGGATCTAAGCTCTGGCTCTGGGAATCAACGAACGACTCGGTCACCGAGTTCGTCGCCCCGGCGGGCAAGAGCACACCGCCGGCGAAGAAGCTCCCGCCGGTCCAGGCGCTGACCCCGCAGCAGGCCGCGAACGAGGTGCTGAACGCGGTCGGCAAGACCACGCTGGTCTCCGTGCAGGCCAATGTGATGGTCGCGGGCGAGCCGAGCTACCAGCTCGTGCTGGCGCCGAAAGACAGCCGTTCGCTCGTCGGCCGCATCGTGATCGCGGTCGACGGCAAGTACGGCGTACCGCTCCGCGTCCAGCTCTTCGCGAAGGGCGCGAGTTCTCCCGCCTTCCAGGTCGGCTACACCGCCCTGCAGTTCGTCGCGCCGAGCCCGGCCAACTTCGACTTCACCCCGCCGCCTGGCGCGACCGTCGACGTGGTGAACCTGAGCAAGGACGAAGGCAAGTCGGCCTCCGGTGGCGGCACGCAGGAAGCCAGCGGCTTCGGCAGCTACGGCAAGAGCTGGCTCACCGTGGTGGCGCTTCCCCAGCAGGATCTCATGCAGGGGTTCGGATCGGGCGCGGAGAGCTCCGGTAAGCAGCCGGACATCGCTGTGGCCAACGGCAACGGGGTCGGCGTCACCTCGCAGGAGCTGCTGAACGCGCTGCTCGGCTCGGCTAAGCCGGTGAGTGGCGCCTGGGGGAGCGGCACCCTGGTCACGACGAGCCTGTTCTCCATGCTGATGACGGGCGGCGAGGTCTACATCGGCGCCGTCGAGCCGAGCGTCCTGTACGCCGCCGTGGGTCACATCCAGCCCCTTTCATCCTGATGACGCCGGCCCGCCAGACCTTCAGAACCGAGGGCGGAATGAGAGAGGTTCACTGGTGAGCGACCTGGCGATCGCGAGCTCCGGCCTGACGAAGCGGTTCCGCGGCGGCCAGCTGGCCGTCGACCATGTGGACCTCGCGGTTCCCAGGGGCGCCGTATACGGCTTCCTCGGCCCGAACGGCTCGGGGAAGACCACGACGATCCGCATGCTGCTCGGCCTCGCCTACGCCACGAGCGGCAGCGCGGAGCTCCTCGGCGTCCCGATGCCGGAGGGCACGACCTCCGTGCTGTCCCGGGTCGGCTCGCTGGTGGAGGGCCCGGCGTTCTACCCGTACCTGTCCGGGTGGGACAACCTGGCCCGCTACGACGCCGCCGACCGCACCGCCACCGCCGCGACGGCGCGAGCGCGGATCGGCGAGGCCATGGAGCGCGTCGGCCTCACCGCCGCCGCGCGAAAGAAGTTCCGCAACTACTCCCTCGGCATGAAGCAGCGCCTGGCCATCGCGGCGGCGCTGCTCGCGCCGCGGGACCTGGTCATACTCGACGAGCCGACCAACGGCCTCGACCCGCAGGGCACCCGCGAGGTCCGCGCGCTTGTCCGGCAGATCGCGGCCGACGGGATCACGGTCTTCGTCTCCTCGCATCTGCTCGCGGAGGTGGAGCAGGTATCCAGCCACGTCGGCGTGATGCGCCTGGGCAAGCTCGTCTTCCAGGGCGAGCTGGGGGAACTGCGCCGCACCGCCGCCCCGCGGGTCGCGGTCCGCACCGGCGACGTCGCCGTGGCGGCCGAGGTCTTCGCCAACCTCGGCCTGGCCGACCCCGTGCTCGGCGACGCGCAGATCACCGCCGAGCTGGGTGACGCGCAGCCGGAGAAGATCACCGCGGAACTGGTGCACGCCGGAGTCGGCGTGCGCGCCCTTACGGTCGAGGCGCCCAGCCTCGAGGACCTTTTCGTTGGCCTGACAGGGGAAGGCTTCGATGTCGAACGTTGAGCTCGCGGACACGCCGGCCGCGCCGCCGGAGACGCGTGGCCGGCCGCAGGAACGCGCAACCGTTCTTCCTTCCCTCAGGTTCTTCGCCAACGAGCTGCGCGTCACCTTCTTCCGGCGCCGCAACCAGCTGCTGCTGCTCGTCGCCGCGCTGTTCCCGCTGCTCATCGGGATCGGCCTGAAGGTTGCCGCGCCGCACGGTGGCGGCGGCGGCGCGTCAGGCCCCGGCTCGAGCGGCGCCGCCTACTTCAGCCAGCTGGCCGGCAACGGCGTGTTCCTCACGTTCGTCGCGCTGTCGCTGCTGCTGATCCTGGTGCTGCCGATGGTGGTCGGGGTGGTGGCCGGCGACTCGATCGCGGGCGAGGCCGGCTACGGCACGCTGCGCTACCTGCTCGCGGTGCCAGCCGGGCGGACCAGGCTGCTCGCGGTCAAGTACGCGGTGATCGCCGTCTGGGCGGTCGCCGCCACGTTCGTCGTCTCGGTGATCGCCCTGCTCACCGGGGTGGCGCTGTTCGGGGCCGGGCCGGTGACCCTGCTGTCGGGCACGACGGTGTCACTGGCCGACGGCCTGGTGCACGTGCTGTGGGTGACGCTGTACGTGTGCGCCGCGATGGCGGCGCTCGGCGCCATCGGCCTGGCGATCTCGACGTTCACCGAGCATGCGATCGGCGCGATCGCGGCGCTGCTTGTGCTCGTCGTCGCCAGCGAGGTGGTGGAGAACATCCCGCAGTTCGCGCCGGTGACCCCGTACCTGCCGACCGACTGGTGGCTGTCGTTCGACTCGCTGCTGCGCACGCCGATCGACACCACGACCCTGTGGCACGGCCTGCTCTCGTTCGCGGTCTACGCGGCGATCTTCCTGCTGATCGCCTGGGCGCGGTTCACCTCGGCCGACGTCACCAGCTGACCCGCCGTGACCGTTGCGCCGCGGCATGACGGTAACCGGGTCTACTTCGGGCGGTTAATGGCCACTCGGTACACAGGTCAAGGGTGCCCGGCGATGTGCCGGCTACCAGGTGAAGTCTTCCTCCCAGAATTCGGTGATGCCGCGTGTGCCGCGGGAGTCTTCTTCCTGGGCGCGGAGTTCGACGCGGCGGATCTTGCCTGAGATCGTCTTGGGCAGGTCGCCGAACTCGACGCGGCGGATCCGCTTGTAGCCAGGGACCCGCTGCCGGACGAAGGCCATGATGTCCCTGGCGAGCTCGGCACTGGGCTGTGCCCCGGGGGCAAGGATCACGTAGGCCTTCGGGGCGGCGAGCCGCAGCGGGTCGGGCGAGGGGACTACGCCGGCTTCGGCGACGGCCTCGTGCTCGACCAGGACAGACTCGAGTTCAAAGGGCGAGATCCGGTAGTCGGATGCCTTGAAGACGTCGTCGGTGCGGCCCACGTACGTGATGTAGCCGTCGTCGTCGGAGGTGGCGATATCGCCGGTGTGGTAGTAGCCACCGCCCATGGCCTCGGCCTCCCGCTCGGGGTCATCCTGGTAACCGGTCATGAGGCCGAGCGGGCTTCTCGCCAGATCGAGGCAGATCTCGCCGTCGCGGCCCGGCTCGCCGGTGACCGGGTCGACGAGCACGACCCGGTAGCCGGGCAGCGGGCGGCCCATCGATCCCGGTTTGACCGGCTGGCCCGGAGGGTTGCCGACCTGCGCGGTCGTCTCCGTCTGGCCGAAGCCGTCCCTGACGGTGATGCCCCAGGCCTTGCGGACCTGCTCGATGACCTCGGGGTTGAGCGGCTCGCCCGCGGCGACGCACTCGCGCAGCGCGGAGACGTCGGCGGCGGACAGGTCGGCCTGGATCAGCATCCGCCACACGGTCGGCGGCGCGCAGAACGTGCTGACCCCGCAGTCGCCGAGTGCCTTGAGCAGCCCGGCGGCGTTGAACCTCGACTGATTCAGTATGAGGATCGTGGCCTGCGCGTTCCACGGGGCGAACAGGTTCGACCAGGCGTGCTTGGCCCAGCCGGGTGAGGAGATGTTCAGGTGGACGTCGCCGGGCTGGATGCCGATCCAGTACATCGTGGACAGGTGGCCGACCGGGTAGCTGGCATGGGTGTGGCCGACCAGTTTCGGCTGGGACGTCGTACCCGAGGTGAAGTAAAGGAGCAGCGGGTCGCTGGCGCGGGTGACGCCGTCGGGAGCGAACTCGGCCGGTGCCGCGGCGGACCCGGCGTAGGCGTTCCAGCCGGCGGCGGCGCCGCCGACGACGACGCGCGTCCAGTCTCCGGAAACTGCGGCGAATTTCGGAACCTGCGCCGCCTCGGTGATCACGTGCCGCACGTGGCCCCGGGTGATCCGGTCCTCGAGGTCGGCGGGCTGGAGCAGCGTCGAGGCCGGGATGACGACCGCGCCGAGCTTGATCGCGGCGAGCATGATCTCCCACAGCGGAACGATGTTGCCGAGCATCAGCAGCACGTGGTCGCCCCGCCGCACGCCGAGGCCGCGCAGCCAGTTCGCCACCTGCGCGGACCTGGCCGCCATCGCCTCGTAGCTCACCGTCTCGTCGGACCCGTCGTCGCCGACCACCCGGAGCGCGAGCCGGGCGGGATACTCGGCGGCGATCACGTCGAACCAGTCCAGTGCCCAGTTGAACTGGTCAAGCTCGGGCCAGGCGAATCCGGCGACGGCCGCCGCGTAGTCAGTCCGGTGGGTGAGCAGCAGGTCGCGGGCCGCGCGGAGCGCACCCGTCGAGGCGTCATTGCGCATTGCTAAATACTGGCAGTTCCCGGTGGCCGAGCAAACCCCCGCTGCCAGGCAGCGACCGTCTTACTGAGAACATTCTGAGACGGTTCATCAACAGCGCCTGCAGCCGGGCGTGTAACACTGTCAAACGTGAGCAGCTGGGATGAGCGCGACGCGCGGGGCCGGTCTGCCGGGCAGGTCAGCAGGGCGCGGCAGATCGCGCAGGCGGTGGCCGAGCGCGAGCAGGGCCGGCGTCGGCTGAACGCGACCACCGCGACGGTGTCCGTGGCGAGCGTGGTCGCCGCCGGCGTCGTGGCGGTGATGCTCCCCGGGTCCACCCACGCGGCGGCTAGCTCAGGTAAGCCGAGCACCGGCGGTACCTCGTCGACGTCCGGTTCATCGTCGGGTTCGGGTTCGTCGTCAAGCTCATCCAGCGGGGACAACGGCTCGTCGAACGGGTCGGGCAGCAGCTCGTCCAGCGACCAGGGCGGCTTCCAGCAGCCTGCCAACTCGCCGGGCAGCGGTGGCGGCGGGGGCTCGCAGTCCACGTCTGGTGGGACGTGACGGTGGTGCAATCGTTGGCGGAGGACGCGACGGGGTTCGCTGCCTGGCGGGCGCTCGGCATGCTGGTCCAGCTAGTGGTCACGGAGCAGCGTCGGCTCACGGCGGCCAGGGAACTACTCGAAGCCGATCTGCTCGCACTTGACCTGGCCTGCTCCCGGTTCCGGCCGGACTCGGAACTGGTGGCGGTGGGCAACGTGGCGCGGGGCGCGTCCGGTGACATCACCGTGTCGGTGAGCCCGCTGCTCGCCGAGGCGGTCGCGGTGTCCCTGCGGGCGGCGCGGCTTACCGACGGGGACGTCGATCCGACGGTCGGCGCGGTCCTTGCCGACCTCGGGTACGACAGGGATTTCGCTGAGCTGACGCCGCCGGGAAAGCCCGCGAGCGCGAGAGCCGGTGCCGCGAGCCCCGGTATCGCGGGCCAGGGTACCGCGGTTGTGAGTGTGCGGGTGATTCCTGGGTGGCGGTCGGTGCGCGTCGATCTCGGTACCGGGCGGCTGACCATCCCGGCCGGCGTTCAGCTGGATCTGGGGGCGACGGTGAAGGGCTGGGCGGCGGACCGCTCCGCGGCCAGGATCGCGGCAGAACTCGGTTGCGGCGTGCTTGTCAGCCTTGGCGGGGACACCGCGGTCGCGGGGGAGCCACCGGACGGCGGCTGGCGGATCCGGGTGCAGGACAGGACGGCGCTGCCCGGCGAGCCGCCCGACGGGCCGAGCCAGGTGGTAACCATCCGCGACGGCGGCCTGGCCACGTCGTCGACGGCGGCCCGCCGCTGGCGGCGCGGCGGCGACGTGCTGCATCACATCCTCGATCCGCGCACCGCACGCCCGGCCGCCCCGGTCTGGCGCACGGTCTCGGTGGCGGCGGCGACCTGCGCCGACGCGAATACCGCGGCGACCGCGTCGATCATCAGGGGCCGTCAGGCGCTGCCCTGGCTCACCGGCCTCAATCTGCCCGCCCGCCTGGTGGCGCTCGACGGCACCGTCCACACCCTGGCCGCGTGGCCGGACGACCGCGGTTAACCCGGCCAGGACGAACGCTAAAACCGTGGCTTTCTCCCCCCACTCCAGGAAGAAAGCCACGGTTTGACAGATCCGGCAACGTTGCCCGGTATGCGGAGGAAACTACTCCTCGTCGAGCAGCCAGTCGAGGGCCACGGCCGCGGTCCAGGACTGGTTCAGCGAGCCGAGCGGCGCACCGGTGACGGGGTGGTAGTACTCCGCAAAGTTCTCGTCGACTAGCTGCTCAAGCGACGCGGTGCGCAGCCTGGACGCCGTCCGAGAATCGCCCGACCGGGACAGCGCCCAGGTCAGCAGCCAGGTGAAGACCGGCCACACCGGACCACGCCAGTAGCACGCCGGGTTGTAGGCGGCGGAGCACGGCGAGGTGGAGGGCGGCAGGGCGTACCGGAACGAGGGGTGCCCCGCCCACCGGGGGCCCGTCAGCAGATCGGTCAGCCTGCGCCGCAAGGTCACCGGCATGCCGCCGGCGATCAGCGGCGCGAAGCCGGCGATCGTTTCCGTCGTCAGCCACTTCCCCGTGCGCAGGTCGACATCGGCGGCCAGGCCCGTTGCCTCGTCGACTTGGCAGAAAACAGCCGCCCTGGCCTGGGCGGCGTAGTCCTTGAGCTCGGCTGCGTCATCTGGTTTTTGCATCCGCAGTGCCATGGCCGCCAGCAGGTCGGACGCGCGCGCGAAGATCGCCGTGAACAGCACGTCCCCCACCTGGAACGACCCGGTCTGGCGGAGCAGCCCGGCGTCGTAGGAGGCACGCTTGGCCTCCTCGACCAGCCACAGGTAGCGGTCGTACTCCCGGTCGGTCGGCCGCTGGCAGGCGTCCGACACGTGGGCCTTGTCCTTGCGCTGATAAAAAGGGAGGTCGGGGCCGACCTCCACCCCGGCATACGGGACGTCCCAGCGGGGGGAGTTGTCCGTGCCTGACTCCCAGCCGTGGAACAGCGTCATCAGCCCGGTTTCCTTGTCAGCCCGGTCCCTGGCGAGGAAACGGTGCCAGGCGAGCAGCTTCGGGTACAGCCGCTCGGCCCAGTCGCGGGTCTGCTCGGCCTGCTCACCGCCGGCCCGCTCGGCCAGCACGAGGATGCGGTCCACCGCAATCGCGTGCACCGGCGGGTCGATGATCCCGCTGGTCGCGGGCACCTGCGGCGCTTCCTCGTTGTGCTCCGCGCAGTTCCACTGCGCCGGGCCAGGCCAGTAGCCGTCGGCGCTCGCGTCGAACACGATGTGCGGCAGCAAACCGTTGCGCCACTGTCCGGCGAAGAGCGAGTCCAGCTCAAGCCGGGCGCGGGGCAGGTCGACGACTGCCAGGCCGATCGCGTTGAACGCGGCGTCCCAGCTCCACTGATGAGGGTAAAGGGCGGGAGCGGCCTTGGTGATCAGGCCTGTGCTGTTGTCCCGCAAGATGTATGCCGCTCGGGCGGCAATCGATAGTGAGTCAGTCATCAAGTAACGACCACGTTTCTAAATATGTCAAACATGTTAACTACGGAGGCAGCAAGAAACTTCCGGTTCAAACGCGCAGGCCGGCCAGGCGCGGTACCACAGGCGAAGTTACCTGTCTCCAGACACCCGTGCTACGGGCCGGACGCGCCGTGAGGCACACCATTGGTAAAGCTGGGGGATAGCAGTAGTTACGGTCCGTGAACCAGGACCAAGATGAAAGTCGGTGCCCTGACGGAGAACAGCACCATAGTGCAACTAAGAGTAATTTACTGATTACGCAGTGGAATCAATTGGATGCGTGCGGAATCCCAAGAGCCCGCTCAGAGCAAGTTCATAGTGCCCTTGTACCACGCGCTGGGTTTCGGGACGCATGCTTGCAATCGTGAGCGGAATCAACACCTCCACCGCGCTGTGGTACGCCAGCCGCGCCACGGGCGTGGTCGCGCTGCTGCTGCTGACCGCGGTGATGCTGCTCGGCCTGCTCGTCACCAGGCAGGGACGGCTGCCCGGGCTGCCGAGGTTCGCCGTCAGCGGGCTGCACAGGAACCTGTCGCTGCTCGCGGTGGCCTTCGTGGCGGTCCACGTGCTGACGGCGGTCTTCGACGGTTACGTGGACATCCCGGTCACCGCCGCGGTGGTCCCGCTCGCATCGCCCTACGAGCGGTTCTGGCTTGGCCTGGGCGCGGTGAGCTTCGACCTCATCCTCGCCGTCGTGGTGACCAGCCTGCTGCGCCGCCGCCTGTCGCGCAAGGCGTGGCGGGCGGTGCACCTCACCGCCTACGCGAGCTGGCCGGTCGCCTGGGTACACTCCGTCTTCTCCAGCGGTGACCTGCGGCACGGGCTGCTGTTTTTCCTCGCAATCGTGTGCGCGGCGGCGGTCATCGCGGCCACCGCGTGGCGCGTGGCGGCGGCGGCCAGGGAGATTCCGCGCGCCGAGCGGGTAGGTCTCCTGATGACCGCGGTCCACGCGCGAGACCGCGACAAGCCTCGGGAGAGGACGCCGAGCAAGTGACGGCCACGATGGAAAACGCCGAGGACGCCAGGACGGGGCTGCCCCGCCTGCTGCCGCCGCCGGAGAGCAGGCAGCCGCACGACTGGCAGGCGCACACCGAGCGGCACGGCAGGCTCCCGTACCGGGACCGCCAAGGCGGCCTGATCAGGGAGATCGAGGGAGCAGGCCTCACCGGGCGGGGCGGCGCGGCGTTTCCCGTGCACCGGAAGCTCCAGGCGGTCCTCGACGCGTCGGACAGGCGCGGGCGCACCCCGGTGGTGATAGCCAACGGTGCCGAGTCCGAGCCTGCCAGCGACAAGGACGCCACGCTGCTGTGGCTGTCACCGCACCTGGTGCTCGACGGACTCCAGCTCGCGGCCGAAGCGGTGGGCGCCGACACCGCCATCCTCTACACGCACGTTGACCGCGCGCACGACGTGGGCGACCGGCTCAGGGAGGCGATCGGCGCGCGCGAGGCGGCGAGCGTCGACCGGGTTCCCGTCCAGCTTGCCGCCGCTCCCGCCCGGTTCCTGTCCGGCCAGGAAACCGCCCTGGTCAACCACGTGTCCGGCGGGCCGTCGATCCCGACGTTCATGCCGCCGAGGATCACCGAGCGCGGTCTCGGCAACGCCCCGACCCTGGTACAGAACGTGGAAACGCTCGCGCACCTGGCGCTGATCGCCCGCAAGGGGCCGCAGTGGTTCCGCGGCGTCGGCACGGACGCCGAGCCCGGCTCGATGCTCGTCACCATCCGGCGCGCCGACGGCCAGCCGAAGATCACCGAGGTCCCGCTCGGCATCCCGCTGAAGGACCTGACCGGAGCAGTGCGCCCGGACGGCGCGGTGCTGATCGGCGGCTATCACGGCACCTGGATCAGCGGCAGCCAGGCCGCCGAGCTGACCTTGGACAACCATTCGCTGGCCCAGGCGGAGGCGCGGGTGGGCGCCGGCGTCATCATCACGCTCCCGTCCGACCGCTGCGGCCTGGTGGAGACGGCCAGCGTCGTCCGCTACCTGGCCCTTGAGTCGGCCGGCCAGTGCGGCCCCTGCCTCAACGGCCTGCCGAGGATCGCCGCCGCGCTCGCCGAGATCGCCGGCGGCCGCGCCCGCTCCCGCACGATCGCTGACGTCGAGCGCTGGTCGGGCCTGGTTACCGGCCGCGGCGCGTGCCATCACCCGGACGGCACGGTCCGGTTCGTGCGCAGCGCGCTGCGCACGTTCGCCGCCGAGATCGAGCGCCACCGCAACGGGCGCTGCTCGGCCGGCAGCACCCGCCCCTTCCTCCCCGTCCCCAAGGCCGCCGCCAGCGCGGAAAACGACTGGATCTGAGACCGCTATGGCTGAGAAACTGCTCGTCAACCCCATCGACTGCGCGGGCCACGGCGCCTGCGCCGAGCTGCTCCCCGAGGCGATCACCATGGACGAGTGGGGCTACCCGGTCGTCGACCCCCGCCCGCTTCCGCCGAGCCTGGAGCGGCACGCCCGCGCCGCCGTCTCCGCCTGCCCGACGCTGGCCCTGCGCCTGCAGCGGGTAGCAGACCGCTGACTTACGCCATTTCTGGCCGGCCAGGCCGCCGGCCCGGCCCTGACAAATCAGCAGGCTCCGAGGCTAGGCTCGTAGTGATTGACACCACCAGATGACTGTGCCTATGTTTTGAGAGTCACTTTCATTTAATTGTTGCACCCCAAAGGTGGTGGCTGTCATGACAGCGCGACCGGCCTCCCGCCCGGCAACCGCCGGCAGCTCTCCCACTTCCCCCGACGTCACCCACTCCGCCCGCCGCTGGTGGGCCCTGGTCGCGATAGCGGCAAGCGTCCTCGTCGTGGGCCTGGACCTGACTGTGCTCAACCTGGCGCTGCCGACCATGGCCGTCAGCCTGCACGCGTCCACTGGCGACCTGCAGTGGATCGCCGACGCCTACAGCCTGGTGCTCGCGGCGCTGATTCTCCCGGCCGGCCTGCTCGGCGACCGCTACGGCCGCAAGCGGATGCTTCTTGTCGCCCTGGTCATCTTCGGCGCGAGCTCCCTGGCCTGCTCCTACGCGACCTCAACCGGAGAACTGATCGCCGCCCGCGCGGTTCTCGGTATCGGCGCCGCCGCGATCTTCCCGCTCGCCCTGTCGGTGCTCCCCGTGCTGTTCGACCAGGAAGAGCGGCAGCGGGCGGTCGCGGCGATCGCCGGCGCGACCATGCTGAGCTTCCCGATCGGCCCGATCGTCGGCGGCTTCCTGCTCGACCACTTCTGGTGGGGATCGGTCTTCCTGATCAACGTCCCCGTGGTGGTGCTCGCGCTGGTCGCCGTCACGCTCCTGCTGCCGGAGTCACGCTCGGCCCGCCGGCCGACGATTGACCTGGCGGGCCTGTTCGTCTCCACCGCCGGGCTGGTCGCGCTTACCTACGGCTTTATCAAGGCGGGCCAGGACGGCTGGTCCGACGCCGCCGCCCTGGCGCTGATCGTGGGCGGCGTCGGCGTGCTCGCCCTGCTGCCCTGGGTGGAGCGCGAGGTCAGCAGGCGCGGCGGACAGCCACTGGCCGACCTGCGGCTGTTCCGGTCGGCCGGATTCCGCTGGGGCACGATCCTGGCCACCGCGGTGTCGTTCGCGATGTTCGGCATCTTCTTCGCGCTGCCCCAGTACTTCCAGGACGTCCGCGGCGCGGACGCGCTCGGCAGCGGGCTGCGGCTGCTGCCGATGGTCGGCGGGATGCTGGCCGGCATGATCGCCGGCACGCGCCTGCAGGCGCCGAGGCGCGGCGGGGGAGCGGCCCCGGCCGGCCCGAGCGCGGTCGTCGCCGTTGGCTACCTGCTGATGGCCGCCGCGATGGTCCTCGGTGCCTTCACCACGCTGGCCAGTTCGATCGGGTACACGCTCGGCTGGGTCGCGCTGGCCGGCTTCGGCCTCGGCATGGTGATGCCGGCCGCGATGGGCGCCGCGCTCGGCGCGCTGTCGGCCGAGCGCAGCGGGGCCGGCTCCGCGCTGCTCACGGCGATGCGCCAGGTCGGCTCGACGATCGGCGTCGCCGTGCTCGGCACCGTGATCAGCAACAACTACAGCAGCGGGGTGGCCTCCGCCGCGGCCGGGCTCCCCGCGCAGGCCGCGGATGCGGTGCGGTCGAGCGTGGGCGCCGGGGTCGCGGCGGCCGGCAAGCTCGGCTCGGCCACGCTGCTCGACACCGTGCGGAGCGCGTTCGTGCACGGCATGGACGCGATGCTGTGGACCTGCGGCGGTATCGCGGTGGCCTGCGCCATCCTGGCGCTGCTGTTCCTGCCAAGGCGCACCGAGACGGCGGAGCCGGCCGACGAGGCTTCGTCCCTGGCGCTGTAAGGAGCACAATCGAACCGTGACGGACGTGATGACGCAGGCCGGCTTGCGGCAGGCCGGCCTGCGGGAACGGAAGAAGGCCAGGACCCGCGCTTCCCTGCGGGAGCACGCGCTCCGGCTTTTCCGTGAGCAGGGCTTCCAGGCCACGACGGTGGAGCAGATCGCCGCCGCGGCCGAGGTGTCGCCGTCCACGTTCTTCCGCTACTTCCCGACCAAGGAAGACGTGGTCCTCCAGGACGACATGGACACCCGGCTGCTTGAGGCGTTCGACAGGCAGTCGCGGGACCTCGCCCCGCTCGCGGCGGTCCGCGCCGCCCTGCGGGAGGCCTGGCTCTCGTTCACCGAACCGGAGTGGGACCAGATCAGGGAGGGAGCCCGGCTGTCCATGCAAGTCCCTGAGATCCGCGCGCGGACCTTGAACGAGGCGGCCCGCATGGTCAACGTGATCGCCGAGGCCCTGGCCAGGCGGATCGGCCGCGCCCCGGACGACCTGCCGGTCCGTGTCTTCGCGGGCGCGGTCATGGGCGTGATGCTTTCCGTCTTCCTGCCGCAGGAACTCGAAACCGCGGGGGGCGACAACGTCGACATCGACGCCTGGTTCGGCCCGGCCACGGTCGAGTACCTCGACGAGGGGCTCGCCCTGCTGGAGGCCGGCCTGCCGCTCTAGATATCTGGTCTGCGTGCCCGGATGCTGGTCGCCGCGCCAGGAATGTTGAACGTTCATATACTGTTGCCGGAGTTGGCCGTCCGGCCAGCGGGTGCGCCACCGCTTAACACTGACGCAGCACCCCGGAGGTGTTCATCATGCCAGCCGTAACCGTCGAGAATCTCCTGGTCCTGCCCCGGGTGACCGAGCCCGCTGCGGAAGGGGACCGTCCGGTCGTCAAGCTCACGACCGCGCCATCGGACTTTGAGGGCGAAGGGTTCCCGGTCCGCCGCGCGTTCGCGGGCGTGCACCTGGGCGACCTGGACCCGTTCATCCACATGGACCAGATGGGCGAGGTGGAATACGCCCCGGGCGAGCCCAAGGGCACCCCGTGGCACCCGCACCGCGGCTTCGAGACCGTCACCTACATGATCGACGGCGTCTTCCGCCATCAGGACTCCAACGGGGGCGGCGGCCTGATCACCAACGGCGACACCCAGTGGATGACCGCGGGCGGCGGCATCCTGCACATCGAGACACCGCCGGAGGAACTCGTGATGAGCGGCGGACTGTTCCACGGCTTTCAGCTGTGGGTCAACCTGCCGGCCAGGCTCAAGCTGACCCAGCCCCGCTACCAGGACATCCGGGCCGGCCAGGTGGTCCTGCTCACCTCACAAGACGGCGGCGCGCTGCTGCGGGTAATCGCGGGCGAACTCGACGGCCACCCGGGCCCCGGCATCACGCACACCCCCGATCACCCTCGTGCACGCGACCGTCTCGCCCGGCGCGCGGGTCCGGCTGCCGTGGCGCGCGGACTTCAACGCCCTCGCCTACGTGCTGGCGGGCGCGGGCACGGTCGGCGCCGAGCGGCGCCCGATCCGCACCGGCCAGCTCGCGGTCTTCGGCTTCGGCGAGTCGGTCACCATCGGGGCGGACACGCGCATGGACGGCCCGAGCCCCGCCCTGGACATCCTGCTCCTCGGCGGCGAGCCGATCCGCGAGCCGGTCGCGACCTACGGCCCCTTCGTCATGAACACCCGTGAGGAGCTTGTGCAGGCCTTCGAGGACTACCGGGCCGGCCGCCTCGGCAGCATCCCCGCCCAGACCGCCACCTCAATCCCCGTCGATCACCCCGGGCACGACGTGCTCTAGCCGGGTGTCCGTTAGGTGAGATGACGCGGGGGCGCGGCCGTCCAGTACCGCGCCCCCGCTCCTAGCTGGCCGTGCTGCTCCCCGCGGGCGGCGCGGTGCCGCCGAGGACCCTCAGCAGTGCCGTCCCGTTGGGCGAGCCGAGGCCGGTGCAGGCGTCCCAGCCGGGGCCGGCCTTGTAGGCGCCGTTGCTGCCGTCGACGATGTCGTTGAAGCCGGCCTGAGCCGCACCCGGCGCGACCCCCGCGTACAGCAGCGGCTGGAGCAGGCCGAACTTCTTGCCTGTCGCCTGGGCGAGCCGCGCGATGAGCCCCGCCCACAACGGTGCCACCGCGGACGTGCCGCCGATCGGCTGCTTCTGGCCGTCCACGACGACCAGGTACCCGGTCACCGGGTCCGCGTTTCCCGCCACGTCGGGCACGCCGCGCCCGGTACCGCCGCTGGACGCCGACACCGGCACCCCGGCGTTCGCCTGGTACGACGGCAGCGGGAACACGTCGGACACGCCGCCGCCGCCCGCGCCCTCGTTGCTCGCGAGCTCGTTCCACACCACCTCGGAAGTGATCGCGGACGACGACGTGTGGCCGATGAGCTTGGTCCCGCCGCAGGCGAGCGCGTTCGGCGACGAGGCGGGGAAGTCGCAGTGCACCGACGTCTGCCCGCTCGGGTCGTCGCTCGCCCCGTTGTCACCGGCCGCGACCGTGACCGTCACGCCGAGCGCGGCCGCGTCGGCGAACGCCTCGTCCATCGCCGTCCTTGACTGCGCGGACCACGTGTCCTCTGACTGGCCCCAGCTGATCGAGACGGCGATCGGGGTCGGCGTGGCGTGCACGGCGTCGGAGATCGCGTCGATGAAGCCCTGGTCGGTGTTGGCCGCGAAGTAGACGTACATCGCGGCGCCCGGTGCGACCCCGCCGATGACCTCGATGTCCAGTTCTACCTCGCCGTCGTCCGGCCCGCCGGGGGAGTTGGACCCGCCGTCCACGCCCACGGCGGTCACCGACGGAACGGGCAGGCCGAGCCCGGAGAAGTAGGTGGACAGGTCTGACGCGGCGTAGCCGCCGCCGAGCTCGATGATCCCTACGGCATGTCCGGTTCCGTCGGTCCCGGCAGGGAACTGGTAAAAGCTCGCTACCTCCGGCGCGGTCAGCGGCACCGCCTGCGGTGCCGCCGGGGCGGGCGCGGGCGGCGCCGCGGTCTCCGGGTCGGCGGTCGTCGCTGCTACGGCCGTCGTGGTCGCGGGTGATGCCATGATCTCCGGGGTGACGGTGCTTCCCTGCCTGGCAGTCATCGCTGGTGTGAGCGCCGGGCCGCGGCGGAACTGCGGTCGTGCGGCCGGCCGGTCGTCAAGGCCGAGCACAGCGGTGACGATTCCCGACATCGAAGCGGGGACGGAGAGGGCGCCGGTCCGGTACCGGTGCTGCACATCGCCGGATCCGTCTGGGTGCGGGGAGGTGACTGAGGTCAGGGTCGTCCCGAACGCCGCCTCCATCGCCGCGATGGGCCCGCTCACCTTCAGCCGGCGGGACTCCAGGTGATACTCGGTCACGGTCAGCCCGTACTGGCCGAGCGCCTCGGCCACCCGCTGCGCGTCGCCGGCGTCGGCACCGTACCGCTCGCCGAGCTGCGCGGGCGTGATCGTCTCGGGGCCCTGGACCAGGGCCTGGGGCACCTCGGTGCGTCGCCGCAGCACCAGGGTCACGGTGATGACCTGGCTCGTATCGAGCGGGGTCGATGTGGGTGTCGCGCCCGGCAGTTCGGGGCGCTCGCTACCGGACAGCGGCACGAGATCTGGCATCGGGTCCTCCGCGTTGAGTCTTGGCCGTCTACCGCGATTCTGTCGCGGTATTCGAGCCGGCACCCTCCGTTCGGCGGCTATATTTACTTGTCTTTTTCGTGATTTGGTGTGTACGGCCCTGAGACCCTAGCGGGTCCACGTGTCACGCATCGTGATCTCCTGTCGCTTACTATCCGTGTTCAGTCTGCCCATGTATAGCATCGGACAGTAACTACATGCAGGCCAGGCAGACTGACCGGCAGACTCATTTTGCCGGTCAGTCCGTTGGTCAGCGAGCTTGCCTTGCTACGGAAAGTGACAATTTAGGCCGCGCCGACGGCCGTCGCCGCCCCCGGACCCGGCGGCCGCCCGGCCGCGAGAGCGGCAAGCTGGCCGCGGACCTGGACCGCGGCCGGGTGGTGCAGGACCCGGAGGATCGCCAGCGATTCGTCCCACACTTCCGTTGCGCCGTGCAGGTCCCCCATCGACACGTAGGTCTCGCCTAGGTGTGCGAGAACCATCGCCAGGTCGTAGCGGTTTCCCATTTCCCTGTCGAGCGTGACGGCGCGCAGGAAGCAGGGCAGCGCCTCGTCGTGCTCGCCCAGTCGCTGCAGCACGACTCCGAGCGTGTCCCAGGTGCCGGCCTCGCCGGGGGAGTACCCGATTGCCTGGCACAGCTCGATGGCCTTGACGCAGAAGGCCCGCGCCTCCGACAGATCCCCGAGCTGCACGCTGTTCCACGCGGAACCGTTCAGCGCGCTGGCGCGGACCAGCAGCATGTGCCGGTCGGCGGGCGCGGTCTCCGACAGCCGCAGCACGTCGCCCACGGCCGCCAGGGCCTCGGCGTACCGCCCCTGGAACTCATGCGTCTGCGAGATGATCACGCCCGTCCTGGCCAGCCCGAGGCTGTCGCCGAGCGTGGTGAACGCGGCCTGCGCGGCTGTCAGGCACTCGTGCGCTTCCTCGAAGGCGCCGAGCGACATCGCGAACGACCCGAGCCCGCGCAGCGTGTGCGCCTGCCCGCACAGGTCGCCGCGCCGTCGCGCCGCGGCCAGCGCCATCCGGTGCAGCCGCGTGCCGTCATGCCAGTGCCCGCAGACATTGTGGAAGGTCCACAGCACCACGGGCAGCCGCCACGCGTGCGCATCGAGCCCGTCGGCCGCCGCGACGTCGGTCACTTTAAGCAGCACCTGGTGCTCGGCTTCGAGCCAGGCGAGCGCGGCTGCCTTCCCGCCGAACGTCTCCGGTGTCACCCCGTCGGCGCACCGCTCAAGGCCGATCAGCTCACGCCCTGGGTAGAGCACCTGGTGCGCCCGGTGTGCCGTGTGCAGGTAATGGTCGAGCATCCGCAGCCTGGTGCTGGCGACGCCGTCGGTCGGCCTGCCCTGCTCGGCGGCGTACGCGCGCAACAGGTCATGGAAGGCGTAGCGCCCGGGCGCCACCTCCATGAGCAGCGATGCCCGGGTCAGGTCGCGCAGCGCGACACGGGCCTGCGACATCGTGACGCCGGCCAGCGAGGCCGCGGCGGCCGCGCTGATGTCCGGCCCCGGATGCAGCCCGAGCAGCCGGAACATCCGCGCCGAGCCGTCGGTCAGGTGCCGGTAGGACAGCGAGAGCACGGTCCGCACGCTCGCCGCGGGATCCCCCACGTCAAGCGCGTCGAGCCGCCCGCCGAGCTCGGTCAGCTCGGCTGCGAGCGATGAGAGCGGCAGGTTCGGCGCGGCGGCGGCGCGGGCCACGACGACCGACAGCGCGAGCGGCAGCCGCGCGCACAGCGCGGCAAGCTCGATCACCGCCCACGGCTCCGCACCGGCGCGCTCCTTGCCGAGCCGCGTGACAAGCAGTTCGTTCGCCTCTTGCTCGCTCAGCACGTCGAGCTGAAGCAGCCGGGCCCCCTCGCGCGCGGCGAGCGCGGCGAGCTCCCGCCGGCTGGTCACGATGACTAGGCACTCGGGCGAGGCGGGCAGCAGCGGGCGCACCTGGGCGACGTCGGCGGCGTTATCGAGCAGCACGAGCATCTTCCGTCCCGCGAGCACCGACCGGTACAGCGCGGCGAGCCCCTCGACGTCGGCGGGCAGCCGCTCTGGGTGAACGCCTAGCGCTCCAAGGAACCCGCGCAGCACGTCGGCCGCGTTGGCCGGCGTACTGTTCCCCGCGTCGAACCCGCGCAGGTTGGCGTACAGCTGCCCGTCAGGGAACCGGTGCGCCACCCGGTGCGCCCAGTGCAGCGCGAGCGCGGTCTTCCCTACCCCCGCGGTCCCGCCGATCGCGGAGATCACCACCCCGGTGGCCCCGATGGCGCCGTCGGACACAGCCTCGTCGAGGACGTCGTCGAGCAGCGCCAGTTCCCCGGCCCGCCCCGCGAAGTGCGGCACCCGCGTCGGCAGCTGCCGAGGCACGGTCACTGCACTCGCTGACCGTTCCGCGGGTTCGCCCCCGCCGTCTTCGCCGGCGTTTTCTCCCGCCCCCGTCCGGTAGCGCGCGAGCAGATCCGTCCCCGCCGCCTCCGGCAGCCCGAGCGCCTTTACCAGCGCCCGCACCGACGACGGATAAGGCTTGCGCGTCCGCCCGCGCTCCAGGTCGGCAATGGCCCGCACCGACACCCCGGACCGCTCGGCCAAGTCCTCCTGGGTCAGTCCCGACGCCATGCGCTGCTTTCGCAGCCATTCACCCGGACGTCCCTGACCTGGATATGCACTCATGATCACCACCTGGCCGTGATCACCCCGTCACGCATAGCCTAACTTGCCCACGCTGGTCGCGATAGTTGCCAAAGCCGCAAACCCCGCTAATCCCGCAAGCGCTCTAATTCAAGATCAATTGAACATCACGGTGATCAGGAACGGTTGCGATTGACTCTTTTCCCGCACGCCCGTGACTCGGCCCGCGCGGCCGCATCCGTAGGATCGGCGGTATGGAGCAGACGCGGGGGAAACGGTCAGCGGTGGTGGCGCCTGGCGGGGGATACGGCCCCGACGGGCCGCTGCTGATGTACGCCAGGCTCGCGGTAGAGCGGCGGGACGGCTGCACCCTTCCGGTCGCCTGGAAGTTTTCCGAAGGCTCAGACTTCACCTGCTGGCGAGGCCAGGTCGCGGCTCAGTCCGCAGCGGCGATCGGTGAACTGACGGCGGCCGCCGGCTCAGCGCCCCTGTTCATCGGGAAGTCGCTTGGTTCGCTTGCTGCCCCGGTGGTGGCCGATCACGGCCTGGCGGCGGTCTGGTTCACGCCGTTGCTGACCGACGAGCCGACGGTGACCGCGCTGCGGCGGGCGACGGCCCCGTCCCTGCTCGTCGGCGGCACCGCTGACCGGTTCTGGGACGGTCGGATCGCCCGCTCACTCTCTTCCCACGTCGTCGAGATCGACGGGGCAGATCACGGCATGTTCGTGCCGGGCCCCCTCGCCGCCTCCGCCACGGTCCTCGCTCAGGTCATCACCGCCGTCGAAGACTTCCTCGACCGCATCGTCTGGAGCTGACCGGCGGATGCGGGTGAAGTCCGGCGAAATCCTCGCCCGGTAATAACGTTACCGACCCGCGGGTTCGATCGCCCGCGCCCGCGAAGCCGGTTTAGAGCCGGCGCAGTTGATTCGAGCTCTTTGAATATCTGCAGCGTGTGCTTTACGGGCCAGAGGCCGGCCCGTCTACTGGCCGAAGGCGGCAACATTCTTCACCACTTCAGTCCCAGAAAGAATGTTTTGCCAGTGATGCGCCCAATGTGACCGTTTCGCCGCGAAGCGTCGCCATTTCTGCCAACATGTCGATGGGTAACCGGTCGAGCCGCATGCGTGGCCACCGAACCGCGCAGGCCGGTCCCAGCGAACGAAAGGGTCGCCGTGTCCCCCTCCCCGGCCCGTCGCCCGACCTTCCGCGATGTCTTCGCCGTACCCGAGTTCCGCGCCCTGTGGCTGTCCTACGTTCTGTCCGCCGGCGGGGACCGCCTCGCGCTGGTCGGCCTGACGCTGCTTGTCTATGACCGCTCCAGGTCGCCGCTTCTCGCCGCCGTTACCTTCGCGGCGGGCTTTGTGCCCTATCTCTTTGGCGGCATGTTCCTGTCCGGCACCGCCGACCGCGCACCAAGGCGGACGGTCATGGTCACCTGTGACCTGATCCGCTGCCTCCTCGTGCTCGCGATGCTCGCGCCCGGCGTTCCCCTGGCCGCAATGATCGTGCTGCTGTACGCGGTCACCCTGCTCCAGCCCCCGTTCGACGCGTCCCGCTCGGCGATCGTCCGCGACGTGATGGCAACCGACCGCTACCCGCTCGCCACGGCCGTCATGAGCACGACAACCCGCGTGGTCGTGGTGGCCGGCGCCGCGGTCGGCGGCCTCGTCGTGGGCGTCTTCGGCGCCCGCCCCGCCCTCGGCGCCGACGCGGCCACGTTCATCGCCTCGGCCCTGCTTATCCGGTTCTTCGTGCCCGCCCGCCCGGCCCCCGCGGCGGCTGAAGGCGCACAGAACCCGCTGAGTCAGCTCGTCGAGGGTGTCCGCCTCGTCTTCGGCGACCCCGCTCTCCGCACGCTCATGGGCCTAGGCTGGCTGGCCGCGTTCTACGAGGTTCCCGAGGGCCTGGCCGCTCCGTACGCGGGGCGGCTCGGGGGAGGGGCGGTAGCGGCCGGCCTGCTGCTTGCCAGCTCACAGCTTGGCGCCGCGGTTTCAACCCCGCTGTTCACGACGAAGATAGGCCCGCTGACCCGGCTGCGGTGGATGGGTCCGACGGCAGTACTCACCAGCGGCGTACTCGCGGTGACGGCCCTTCGCCCAGACCTTGTCGCCTCGATGGCGCTCTTCGCGCTGTCCAACAGCTTCGCGATGTACCAGGTCGCCGCCAACACCGCGTTCGTGGAACGGATACCGGACGAAAAGCGGGCGCAGGCCTTCGGCCTCGCCAACGCGGGCCTGGTAGTCGGGCAGGGCCTGGCGTTCGCGGCGGCCGGAGCAGCCGCCGAGGTGGTACCGCCCTCGACGGTCGTTGCTCTGAGCGGGGGGATCGGTGCCGTCATCGCCTGTGGCCTTGCGTTCCGCTGGCGGGGAATGTCACCCGTCGTCGGCCGTCACACTGCGAGACATCTTGGCCGAGAGGCCTCGCTTACCAGGCGGTCACCCATCCGAAGCGGCTCGTTGGTAACTAGGGGGTAGTGCAGGTGAGGGTTCGATCCGGCTATCGGGTCCAGGTGTCACGCATGATGCTTATTCCTTTCCGTGAGTCGCCTCGTGTACCGGATGCGGCAGAAGTCGCATCAGTGCCAGGTGGTGGTACGCACGGTGTATTCCTCCTCATGCGTAACAGCGGGCACATGAAACACTGTGCTCACTTCACTGCCTATGGCGCGAATTCATCTCTTCTGCATCCGAGCCGTCGGTATTACGCACCATTTAGCGCCCCAATGTCACGCCCTGTACTGGAATCCCGTGCCAATAGTTACCTCGCCCGTGAAGATGGGTTATGGTAGCTATACGCAGCTAGTCATTTACGATCAGCAGCTACTAGAACTGAGTAACAGGTGTCCCAAACGGAACGGTGGATCATGCAAGCATCGTCCCTCGCCAGCCGCCTCAGGCGCTGCCTGGCAATCAGGGACTGGGCATGGTGGGAACTCCCCCCACTTCTACGTTGGTACGTGGCCACGCCGCCAGTCGCGGCCGTGGCGGTGATTGGCATCGCCGCGGCCACGAACCACTGGCACGTCACTGACCTTGGTAAATTCTTTCTCCTTATGTGCTGTGGCATTATCTCAGTTATATCTGTGCCGAAACTCATGTATGCTTTCCCCGGATTGACTAGGGATTTTAGCTCGATCTGGGTTCTCCCCACCGCGATCTTGCTGCCGCCTCTCTACGCCGCACTTGTACCCGTCTCTTTCACTACTTCTCTGTACCTGTTCGTCCACCGGGGTGTTCCGCACAGGATGGTTTTCACGGCGGCGGCGACAAGCCTTTCCTACGCTGCTGCGTCGTTCGTATTCCGGCTGTTCCCCGCGTCCTTCGCCGGTGGCGCCGTAGGTACCGGGACGCATGCCCTTACCTGGTGTATAGCGGTTGCCGCGTGCGAGATCGTAGGCAGCAGAGGTCACCATTTCCTGATTCTCGGGGCGGTAAAGCTCTCTGCTCCTGAGGTGCGAATCTGGGAGATGGAATGGGATCGCGAGTCGATGCAGGCTCTGTTCGTTGAGATCGATCTCGGTGTCCTGATCACGCTTGCGGTCGCCCTCAGCCCGGCACTGGTTCTCATCGCTGTCCCGTCGGTGCTTCTTGTCCGGCGATTCCTTATCTTCCCGGTCCTTGTCGCTCAGTCTCGCGTTGATGCCAAGACCGGCCTCCTTAACGTTTCCACGTGGGAGAAGGAAGCCGAGACCGAACTCTCCCGTGCCATGCGCACCGATAGCCCCACCGCCCTCACCCTCATTGACATTGACCACTTCAAGGTGGTCAACGACACCTACGGGCACCTGGCCGGCGACCGGGTACTGAAGGCCATCGCCGAGGCGCTCACCGGCCAGTCCCGCGACTACGACCGGGTCGGCCGTTTCGGTGGCGAGGAGTTCGTGCTGCTCCTGGCCCAGACCTCCGAGCACGACGCCCGCAAGATCGCCGAACGCCTCCGTAGCTACATAGAGAATCTGGAGATCCGGGCCGACGACCGGCCGGACGCGCCGACGATCAAGGTCACCATCTCGGTCGGGGTCACGGCCATGGCGAGCGGCGAGGCCTTCGAACTGACGGACCTCCTTGCCGCCGCCGACTCCGCGATGTACCACGCCAAGCAGGCGGGCCGCAACAAGGCAGCCTTCGCCCGGCCGATGCGCGACATGGGCCTCGACGCCGCCTGGGACTCCGCGGAAGACGCGGTGTCCCGGCCCACCCCGTTGAGCAGCACCCCGCTGTCCAGCCACCACGTGGAACTGGTCCAGGCGGAGCGAACAGCCGCTTCTTTACGCCCAAAGTGGTAACTCTCCGTGCTCGCCACGGCACTCCACGGGGCTGCACATGCACCCGCAACCGGCGACGCACGTGCACGACCATAGGCCGCACCTCCCATGACGACCGCAGCTACAGAGAGTGACGCGACCGGCGGGTCATTCGGGCGCGGACCGATTAGTTTCTGTGGCAGGGGACGTTTCACAGGGTGTCAGTAACCTCGCACCCGGAAGGACGCTAGCCATGACCACCACCATCACCCCGTGCCTGTGGTTCGACGGGAACGGCCTGGAGGCAGCGGAGTACTACGTCTCGGTCATCCCGGACTCGCGCATCACGAACGTCAGCCACTACGGCCCCGGGCAGCCGGGCGAGGAGGGCGCGGTCATGACCGTGGCTTTCGAGCTGGCCGGGCAGCCGTACACCGCGCTCAACGGCGGGCCCCAGTTCAAGTTCACCGAGGCGATCTCGCTGATGGTCTCCGCGGCCAGCCAGGAAGAGGTCGACCGGTACACCGAGCGGCTCACCGCCGACGGCGGGCAGGTCGGCCCGTGCGGCTGGGTCAAGGACCGCTTCGGGCTCTCCTGGCAGGTCGTGCCCGATGCGCTCATCGAGCTGGTCGGCGATCCGGACCCGGTGCGTGCCAACGCCGCCGTGCAGGCCATGCTCGGCATGACCAAGATCGACATCCAGGCCCTGCGCGACGCCGCCGACGCCGCTGGCGTGACCGCAGGAGGCGGCCGCGCCTGATGGACGTGCTTGACGAGGCCCGGTTCGCCGAGCTCAGCGAGCGCCACCGGCGCGAGCTCCAGGTACACAGCTACCGCATGCTCGGCAACCTGGAGCAGGCCGAGGACGCGGTGCAGGAGGCGCTGCTGCGGGCGTGGAAGGGCCGCGCCTTGTTCGACGGCGGCCCTGGGGCGAGGGCCTGGCTGTACCGCATCGTGACCACGACCTGCTTCGACCTGCTGCGCGCGGCGCAGCGGCGCCCGGAGCAGATCGAGTCGATCGCGGACGTGCCATGGATCCAGCCCTGTCCCGACGCGCTCCTCGACGCGGCCGCAGGACCCGAGGAAGCGGTGATCCGCCGCGAGACCGTCGAACTGGCCTACCTCGCCGTCATCCAGCTGCTGCCCGCCAGGCAGCGTGCCGTGCTGCTGTTGCGGGACGTCCAGGGTTACTCGGCCGCGGAGACCGCGGAGATCCTGGAGCTGTCCGCCGCCGCGGTGACCAGCGCGCTGCAGCGGGCGCGGGCCACGATCGCCGGGCGGGTGACGGCCAGGGACGGGGACTGGTCGCCGACCGGGATCACCGAAGCCGACCGCACGCTGCTCGCCGCGTTCATCGAGGCGCACGAGCGGCAGGACCCGGTCGCGGGCCTGGCGGTGATCCGTGAGGACATCCGGGTCGCGATGCCGCCCAGCCCCGGGCTGTTCACCGGCAAGGACGTGGTCGCAGCGCTCATGGCCCATGCCTACGACCGCGCGGTCTTCGGCGACTGGAAGCTGCTGCCCGTCTCGGCTAACCGCATGCCGGCGGCGGCCTCTTACCTGCGCCGTGCGGGCAGCGACGTGTTCCTGCCGTTCAAGCTGGACGTGCTGCGCACCGGCGGCGGCCGCATCGCGGAGATCACCACCTTCGACGCTTCCCTGTTCGACCGCTTCGGCCTCCCGCCGCGGCTGCCCGCCCCGAACTAGCACGGACGAGCCGCCTCGGCGGGCGCCGCGCGAGGAACGCGAGCGGGCGAGAGCGGGGAAGCACGGGCGGAGGCCGGCGACAATAGGCCTCGTGCGGCTAGCGCTCCTCGGCCCCTTCGAGGTCAAGAACGACGCCGGCGACCTTCTTCCCGTCGCCGGCACCCGCCTGCGTGACCTGATCGCCCGGCTGGCGCTGGCGGGCGGCCGCCCGGTGAGCACGTCGGCGCTCGCCGAGGCGGTCTGGGGGGACAACCCCCCGGCGGATCTGGCGAACGCGCTGCAGACCCTCGTCTCCAGGGCCCGGCGTGTCCTGGGCGGCGCTCCGTCCGTGGAGCAGTCGGCGGCCGGGTACCGGCTCGCGGTCACGCCGGACGACGTGGACGCGCTCCGCTTCGAGCGGCTCGTCGCCACCGGGGATGTCGAGGAGGCGCTAGGTCTCTGGCGCGGCCCCGCCCTCGACGATCTCGGCGAGTTCGCCGCCCCCTACGCTGTGCGGCTGACCGACCTGCGCCTGGAGGCGACGGTCGGCTGGCTGGCGAGCGAAGTTGACGCGGGACGAGCCACCGCACACGTGGCCGAGCTTGAGTCGCTGGCCGTCGCCAACCCGCTGAATGAAAAGGTCACCGCGCTGCTGATGCGCGCGCTGGCCGGCACCGGCCGGCAGGCCGAGGCGCTCGCCGCTTACGAGAGCCTGCGCGCCCGCCTGGCGGACGAGCTTGGCATCGATCCCGGCGCGCAGGTGCAGGCCGCCCACCTCGCGGTTCTCCGCGGCAAGGTCGAGGTGACCTCGGCCGCCGCCGACGGCGGACGCTCCCGTCGGCGCACCAACGTGCGTGCCCAGCTCACCAGCTTCGTCGGCCGGGAAGACGAAGTCGGCCGGGTGGACAAGGCCCTGACGATCTACCGCCTGGTCACGCTGGTCGGGCCTGGCGGCGCGGGCAAGACACGGCTGGCCACGGAGGTCGCGGCCCAGGTCGCCGCCGGCGGCGAGCTCGCACCCGACGGGGTGTGGATGGCCGAACTCGCGTCTGTCACCGACGCCGCTGACGTGCCGCTCGCGGTACTCGGCTCGGCCGGCCTGCGGGAAGCACAAATCACGCTGGACGGCATACCGCGGGTCACCACCAGGGACGCGCAGACCCGGCTCCTCGACGGCCTGGCCGAGGCGCGTGCGCTGCTCGTGCTCGATAACTGCGAGCACCTCATCGACGCGTGCGCGCACCTGGCCGATACCCTGCTCGCGCACAGCCCGGGGCTGCGCATCGTTGCCACCAGCCGGGAACCGCTCGGCATCATGGGGGAGTCGCTGCTTGTCGTCCCGCCGCTGGAGCCGGACCCCGCGGTACGGCTGTTCGCCGACCGGGCGGCGGCGGTCAGCCCCGGCTTCGCGCTCGATGAGGAGTCCTTGCCGCTGGTGGCCGACATCGTCCGGCGGCTCGACGGCCTGCCGCTGGCGATCGAGCTTGCCGCCGCCCGGCTGCGGACGTTGCCGCTGGCCGAGATCTCCGGTCGGCTCAACGACCGGTTCCGGCTGCTCACCGGCGGCAGCCGCACCGCCCTGCCGAGGCACCGCACGCTGCGCGCCGTCGTCGAGTGGAGCTGGGACCTGCTCACCCCCGCCGAACGGCTGCTGGCCGAGCGGTTTTCCGTCTTTCCCGCCGGAGCGACGCCGGAAGCGGTCGCCGAGGTCTGCGGCGACCGGAGCGACCCAGGCCAGGGTGGCCCGCGCCAGGGCGGCCCTGGCGCGGGCCGCGGCGACACCGACGACCTGCTGTCGTTGCTTGTCGACAAGTCGCTGTTGCAGCCGGTGGACGGCGGCACGCGGCTGCGGATGCTCGAGACCATCCGCGAGTACGGTGCCGAGCAGCTCGCCGCGCGCGCCGAGGTCGGCGAGCTGCGGCGACGGCACGCCAGGTACTACTCGGACCTCATGAACGAGGCAGCGCCGCGGCTGCTAACCAGAGACCAGCTCGGCCCGCTCAAGGCGGTGGTGGACAACCGCGGCAACATCGTCGCTGCGCTGCATTACTGGTGCGATGCGGAGGAGGCCGGCCACGCCATCACGCTGGCGGTGTCGCTCAGCGGCCTGGCGTTCCTGCTCGGCAACCCCGGGGATATCGGAGAGTTGATCGGCCAGGTCGTCGCGGTGCGAGGGGATGTGGATCCGGATCTGCGCACGCTGGCCGACCTGCTGCACGCGATCAGCATAGCGATCGAGGCGAAGCAGGACAGCCAGGGAGCCGGTGGCGGCTTCCACGGGCTCGCGGGCCGGGTCGAGGCGCTGGACACCGAGAGATATCCGCTGGCCGGGCTGTTGCGCCCCGGGTACGCGATGTTCACCCAGGACCCCGAGGGTGCGCGCAGGTACATCGAGGAGGCCAAGGCCACCAGCGACGAGTGGGTTGCAGCCGCGGCATGGCTGATGTCCGCGGCCCTCGCCGAGAACATCGGGGACATGGACACGCTACGGTCGGATTCGGCGCAGGCTCTGGCCCGGTTCCAGGTGATCGGCGAACGGTGGGGGCTGGCCACCGCGCTGCGGCTGACCGCCGCCGTCCGGCTGCTCGACGGCGACCTGGACGGAGCGGCCGGAGCGTTCACCGAGTCCGACCGGCTCCTTAACGAGATGGGTTCCCGAGACGACGAGGCCCAGCGGCCACTGCAGCTCGCCAACATCGCCACCAGGCGCGGGGACTTGGCCACCGCCCGCGCGCTCTACCGGGCAGCTCTAGCGGCCGCCGAGTCCGACCCGGTGGGCATGGACGCACTGATCGTGTCCGCCGGGTATGCCATGTTCGAGGCGACGGCAGGCGGCACCGAGCTCGCGCGGTCGCTCAACGCCGCCGCCGAGCAGGGGCTGGCCCGGCTCGGCTCCGCGCACATGGCCCGCCGCCACCTGGCGGCCGTGACAGCGGCCGCCGGACTGATGATCGCCCTTGCCGATGGAGACCTGCCGCTGGCCAGGGAGCACGCCGCGACGATGTACGCCGAAGGGGTCGCGGCCGAGGACATGCCGGTCATGGCGTCTACCGGGGGTGCGCTAGCCCACCTTGCCTGCGCGCTCGGCCAGCCCGAGCGGGCCGCCGAGATGCTCGGAGCGTGCGCCGCCGTGCGCGGAGCGGAGGATGCTACAGACCCGTTGATAACCCTGCTCGCACCCCGCCTCAGGGAAGACCTCGGCGCTCACGGCTACGACCAGGCGTACGCCGCGGGCACGGCACTGAGCCGGGCCGAGGCGCTCAGGCTCCTCGACCCGGCCGCACTCTAGGCCCGCCGGATGTAGCCGCGCAGCGCCAGCGGGAAGAACACCACGAGCAGGCCGGCGCACCAGGCAAGCGTCCAGCCGACCTGCGCCGCCACGGGCCCGCCGAGCATCAGGCCGCGCGCGGCCGACACCAGGTGCGAGAACGGGTTCACGTTCACGAAACCCTGCAGCCAGCCGGGCAGCGTCGAGGTACGCACGAACGTGTTGCTCGCGAACGACAGCGGAAACACCATCAGCATCATCACGGCCTGCACCGCGCCCGGCGAGCGCACCGTCATGCCGACGAAGACCGAGATCCACGCGAACGTCAGCGCGAAGCAGATCACCACCGCGAACGCCGCGAGCAGCATCAACGGATTCGTCTCGATGCGGAAGCCGAGCACGTAGCCGAACGCGACCGTGACCAGGCAGACGGTCGCGTACCTGGAGAACTCCGCGAGCACCGCGCCGACCAGCGGCACCGAGCGGGCGATCGGCAGCGACCGGAACCGGTCGAAGACCCCCTTCTCGATGTCGGCGTTCATGTTCTGCCCGATGGCGACGCTGCTCATCGCGATTGTCTGGCCAAGCAGCCCAGGCAGCAGGAACTCCAGGTAGGCGTGCTGCGACCCGCCGGCCAGCGCCCCGCCGAACACATACGTGAACAGCAGCAGGAAGATGACGGGCTGCAGCGTGACGTCGGCGAACTGCTCGGGCGTGCGGATCATCTTGATCGTGTTCCGCTTGGCCAGCACCAGCGCGTGCCGGAAGCTGAACCGCTTCTTCTTTGTCATGACAGGACCTCCTGGGGAGCGGGAGAGCCGCCGGACCGGGCCCCGGTCAGCGTGAAGAACACCTCGTCGAGGCTCGGCAGGTGCAGCGACAGTTCGTCCACCGCGATCCCGGCCGCGCGCAGCCGGGCCACCACATCCGGCAGCACCTCGTCGCTGTCGACCTGGATCGTTACCGAACCACGTCCTTCGGCCTCCGGTGCGCGCCCGCCAGCCTGCGTGATCCCGGACAGCACCGTCACCAGGTCGTCGTACCTGGCCGGGTCGACCGGGCGGGCCGTCAGCCGCTGCCCGCCGACCACCCGCTTGAGGCCGTGCGGGGTGTCGTGCGCGATCACCGTGCCGTGATCGATGACGGTTATCTCGTCGGCGAGCGCGTCGGCCTCCTCCAGGTACTGCGTGGTGAGCAGCACCGTCGAACCGTCGCTGACCAGGCCGCGGACCACGTCCCACATGTCCTCGCGCTTGGCCGGGTCAAGGCCGGTGGTCGGCTCGTCGAGGAAGATCACCGACGGCCGTCCGACCAGCGAGGCGGCCAGGTCAAGCCGCCGCCGCATGCCGCCCGAGTAGGTCTTCGCCTGCTTGCCCGCGGCCTCGGTCAGGTCGAACCAGTCGAGCAGTTCCGCCGCCCGTGCCCGGGCCGCCTTCTTCGGCAGGTCAAGCAACTGGCCGATCATGACCAGGTTCTGCGTCCCGGTCAGGTCATCGTCTACCGAGGCGAACTGGCCGGTCAGGCCGATGCTCTCGCGCACCTTGTCGGCCTGGGTGCGCACGTCGAACCCGTTGACCCGGGCCGCGCCGGCGTCCGCCCGCAGCAGCGTCGCCAGGATGCGCACGGCCGTGGTCTTGCCCGCGCCGTTCGGCCCGAGCACGCCGAGTACGGTGCCGGCGCGCGCCGCGAGATCCACGCCCGCAAGCGCTTTCGTGTCGCCAAAGGTCTTGGTAAGCCCCGTGGCCTCAATGGCTAGCTCAGTCATGGTTTCACTGTGGACAGGGCCGCTGGCATGGCGCGTACACGCGGCTGGCACGCCCCGTACGGGACCGGTAAAACGCGATAGATCTCGATTGCGGTCTCGCGTTAGCATGGTGACGGCCGCTTCTCGCGGCGACGAGCGACCATCGGAAAGACCCGTGGAAGGGGCGACGTGGGGACGACGGCGGACGCGGTGCGGATCGGCGTGCTCGGCACGCTTGAGGTGACCGACGCGGCGGGCAGGCCGGTGCGGGTGGCCGGGCACCGGGTGAAGGCGCTGCTCATCGTGCTCGCCATGAACGCCGGACTGGCCATGCCCGCCGGTGCCATCATCGACCGGCTGTGGCCCGGCGAGCGCCCGGTGGACGCGGCGAACGCGCTGCAGTCCCTGGTCTCCCGGCTGCGCGTCGCCCTCCGCCAGGCGGGCGTTCCCGAGGGCGTCCTCGAGTCGTCTCCGGCCGGCTACCGGCTCGCGGTGCCGGCGGAAGCGGTGGACGCCCTCGCCTTCGAGTCGCAGGCCCGGGCGGGCGCTCAGGCCCTGGCGCGCGGCGACGCGCGCGCGGCGGCGACCCTGCTCGGCGCGGCGCTCAGCACCTGGCGCGGCAGCGCCCTCGCCGATGTGGCCAGGGAAGAGTTCGCGTTCGCGCCCGCCGCCCGGCTCACCGAACTGCGTGGCACCGCGACGCTCGACCGCATCGAGGCCGACCTGGCGCTCGGCGCGGCGGCCGCCGCGCTCACCGGTGAACTGCGCGAACTGACCGCGGCCGATCCCCTCGCCGAGCGTCCGGCCGCGCTCCTCATGCGGGCGCTGGCCGCCGCCGGCCGCCAGTCCGACGCCCTCGCCGTCTACCAGCGGACCCGCGACCAGCTCGCCGACCGCCTCGGCGTCGACCCGTCTCCCCAGCTGGAACAGGCCTACCTGGCGATCCTCCGGCAGGAGATCCCGCAGGCGGTCGCGCCGGTCAAGAACGGCGCCGCGTTCAGCGGGAACCGCGAGTCCGGCCGCTCACCGGGCGCCCCGCCCGCGGCACCAGCCAGAAGAACGGTTCCTGCTCTTCGCCGCCCGCCGACCAGCTTCATCGGCCGGGACGACGACGTGGCAAGCGTACTCAAGCGCCTCGCCACCGAGCGCCTCGTCACGCTCACCGGCCCCGGCGGGGTCGGCAAGACCCGGCTGGCGATCGAGGCCGCCGCCCGCCTGCCCGGCACCGGAGTGTGGTTCGCGGGCCTGGCCACGGTCACCGACCAGGCCGAGCTGCCCTACGCCGTCCTCGACGCCCTCGGCCTGCGGGAACGCTCCATCGCCAGGCGCGGTTCCGAGACCGGCGACCCGGTCGACCGCCTGTGCGCCGCCCTCGGGGACCGGGACGCGGTGCTCATCCTTGACAACTGCGAGCACGTCATCGACGCCGCCGCCGCTCTGGCGGAGCAGCTGCTCACCGATTGCCCACGCACCCGCATCGTGGCGACAAGCCGCGAGCCCCTGCAGATCCCCGGCGAGACCCTGCACGTCGTGGCACCGCTCGCAGTCCCCAGGGAATCCGATATCCCGGCGGTTTCTTCTCGCTACCCGGCGGCCAGGCTCTTCCAGGACCGCGCCGCCGCCGTGCTCAGCGACTTCGAACTCGACACGGCCAACGCGGAAGCCGTCGCCAGGATCTGCCGGGCACTCGACGGGATACCACTGGCCATAGAGCTGGCCGCCCCGTGGCTGCGCACGCTGACCCCGGCGCAGCTAGCGGAACGCCTTGACGACCGCTTCGCGCTGCTCACCGGGGGCAGCCGCACGGTCCTGCCCAGGCACCAGACGCTCCGCGCCGTCGTCGACTGGAGCTGGCACCTGCTGTCCGACCCGGAGCGGACGCTCGCCCGCCGCCTTGCGGTCTTCCCCGCCGGCGCGAGCCTCGCCGCGGCCGAATGGGCAGCCGCCGGGACCGCGAACCCGCTGCCGCGCGCGGCCGTGCTGCCCGCGCTGGCCGGCCTCGTCGGCAAGTCGATCCTCACCCGGGTCGACGCCACGGACGGCGAGCCGGAGCCGCGCTACCACATGCTCGAGACGGTCCGGGCCTACGGCATGGAACGCCTGGCCGAGGCGGGGGAGGACACCCAGGCCCGTGACGCCGCCGCCCGCTACTACCTCAACCTCGCCGAGACCGCCGATCCGCTGCTGCGCACCGCCGCGCAAGCGCACTGGTTCCACGTCCTCACCGCCGAGCAGGACAACGTGAACGCGGGCATCCGCTGGGCGATCGGCCAGGGCGACGCAGTCACCGCGCTGCGGTTCGTCCGGGCGCTCGGCTATTACTGGATACAGCGCGGCCACGGCGAGGCCGACGCGATCACCCGCGAGGTGCTCGCCCTGCCGCTGCCGCCGCTGACACGGCAGCTGGCCGAGGGACGCGTCATCTGCGCGGTGCTCGCGGCAGGCTGGAGCTGGGACATCGACCTGATCAGGCAGCCGCTGGCCGAGGCCCTTGCCGCCCTGGACCAGTTCGCGGGCGACGGCCAGGGGGAATTCCACCCCTTGGTGCTGATGGCCGAGCCGGTACTACTCCAGTACGACGGCGCGACCGACCAGGCTCAGCGGCAGTTCGAGCGCTACGTCACGGCGCCCGACCCGTGGCTGCGCGCGGTCGGGAAGGTCTACCTCTCCTCGTACGCGATATCGCTCGGCCGTCTCGACGGCGCCGAGGAGGGCTGCCGTGCCGGGCTTGCGGAACTGCGCGCACTCGGCGAGCAGTGGGGGGTCGCGATGGCGCTCACCCAGCTCGCCGAGTTCACCGAACTGCGCGCCGACCACGCCGCGTCCATCGAGGCGCTCACCGAGGCGGTCGCGATCAGCCGTGAGCTCGCCGCCTGGGGCGACCGCACCTACGTCCAGGCGCGGCTGGCGATCATCCACGCCAGGGCAGGCGACCTCGACCGGGCACGGGAGGAACTCGCCCAGGCGGGGCGGGCCGTGGAAGAGCGCGGCGGCCACGTGGACACCGACCGCTGGGTCGGTTTCATGCGCGCCGAGCTGGCCTGGCGGGACGGTGACTACGCCGAGGCGGCCCGGTGCTGCGAGGCGGTACTCGCCGTCATCGCGCCGCACAAGGCCCCCTGGTGGCAGTCGCTGGGCGCCCAGGTCAAGACGCGCCTTGGGATGGCCGCCTTGCGGCAGGGCGACAGGGGACGCTGCCACCGCCTGCTCAGCGAGGCCCTCGACGCCGCGGCCAGCTGGCGGGAGCCGCCGACGCTGGCCGCCGCCCTCGACGCGTGCGCCGCTTACCTCCTGGCCGGGAACCAGCAGGAGGACGCCGGGCGAGCGGCCACCCTGCTCGGCGCGGCCCGCGCGGTCCGCGGCGCGTTCGACGAGTCCAGCCTTGACGCCCCCCAGGCCCGCGACACGGCCAGGGAAGCGCTCGGCGCGCGGGCGTTCGATGCGGCCTACGAGTCCGCGAGCGCCAGCACGTACGAGTCGGCCCGCGCCCACGGCCGCGAAGCCCTCGGGCAACACGGCTAAAACCCGGCTAGACGCTGGCCAGGAAGGACGCCTCCGGGCGCGCCCGGGAGCAAGCCCCGGCGCTCCTGGGCAGAGGGGCCGTGCCCTCTCGAGGAGGCAGGCCCCGGCGCTTGCCGGCAAGGCTGTCCGTCGCGGTTAGGTCCGCCGGCGGTAGGCCGCGACCGCGATCGGTGCGAAGACCGCGAAGATGCCGACGGCCCACAGCAGCGAGCGCTCCACGGCAGTGGCCGCGGGGCCGCCGGTAAGCAGGGCACGTTCCGCCTCGGTCAGGTAGGTGACCGGGTTGACCTTGACGAAGGCCTGCAGCCAGCCCGGCATCGTGTTCGACGCGGTCAGGATGTTGCTGCCGAAGACCAGCGGGAACATGAACAGGAAGCCCCACAGCTGCACGCCCTGGGCGGACTTGACGAGCACGCCGAGCATGGCCGACAGCCAGCACATCGCGAACGCGAACGCCAGCAGGACCAGGCAGCCCATGACGGTGGCCGTCACGCTGGTGTGCACGCGGAACCCGAGGATGTAGCCGAAGCCGAGCGTCACCAGGATCGAGATCAGGTACCGCACCAGGTCACCGAGGATCGCGCCGGCCAGCGGTGCCCAGCGGACGATCGGCAGCGCCCGGAACCGGTCGAAGACGCCGGTCGTGATGTCCTGGCTGAGCATCATGCCGGTGCCCAGGGTGGCGAACACGACGGAAAGCACCAGGATGCCGGGCAGCGAGAACTGCAGGTACTGGTGCGTGCCGCCGGCGATCGCGCCGCCGAACACGTAGGTGAACAGGACGAGGTACATGATCGGCTGGAGCCAGAGGCCGAACAGGTCTTCCGGGTTCGTCTTGATCTTCAGGACGCTGCGCCAGGCGAGGGTGAACGAGTTCGCCACCGCGGTGGCCGGGCTTGGCCGGCGCGCCAGGGCGGGGACGGGGGCTGGAAGAGTGGCCGTTGTCATCGGGCGCTCCTGTCAAGTTCGCGTTCGGGCGCGGCCGTCCCGGCCGCTCCTGCTTTTCCCGCTGCCGCCGCCGTTTCCGCTTCCGCGGATGTTCCGTCTTCTGCGCGGTGACCAGTGAGTACGAGGAAGACTTCGTCGAGGCTCGCCCTGCGCAGCGCGAACTCGGCCAGCTCGATCGACCGGTCGTCGAACGCGCGGATGATGTCCGGCAGCGCCCTGCCGCCCTCGACCTGGACGCTGACCTGGCCGGACTCGACGCCGACGGTCGGCGCCGTGCCGAGCAGGACCTCAAGCAGCTCCGCGGCCGCGCCCAGGTCGTCCCGGCTGGCCGGGGTCACCTCAAGGACCTGACGTCCGGCGCTGGCCTTGAGCTCGTCCGGTGTCCCGGTGGCGATGACCGCGCCGCGGTCGATTACCGCGATATCGTGCGCCAGCTGGTCGGCCTCTTCCAGGTACTGCGTGGTGAGCAGGACCGTGGTGCCGTCCGCGACGAGCCGCCGGATCATGCCCCAGACCTCGTTGCGGCTGTGCGGGTCGAGCCCGGTGGTCGGCTCGTCGAGGTAGAGCACGCGCGGCCGGCCGACCAGGCTGGCGGCCAGGTCAAGGCGGCGGCGCATGCCACCGGAGTAGGTCTTGGCGGGCCGCCCCGCCGCGTCGGTGAGCTCGAACCGCTCGAGTAGTCCGGCCGCCCGGGCGCGGGCGTCCGGCCGGCTGAGCCCGAGCAGCCGCCCGACCATGATGAGGTTGTTGGTTCCTGACAGGCCCTCGTCCACCGACGCGTACTGGCCGGTGAGCCCGATGAGCTGGCGCACCTGGTGCGCGTCGCGCACCACGTCGTACCCGCATACCGTCCCGGAGCCGCCGTCCGGGCGCAGCAGCGTGGCCAGGATGCGGACGGCGGTGGTCTTGCCCGCCCCGTTCGGTCCGAGGAGTCCGAGCACGCTGCCGGCCCGCGCGGTGAGGTCCACCCCGGCCAGGGCCGTGGTCTTGCCGAACCGCTTCACGAGGCCGTGCGTCTCGATCGCGTAGCTAGCGTCTGCCATGCCTCCATGCTCGCCTACGTCGCTGTCAGCGTCCGCACCATTTACTGTCAGCCCGCGGGCGCGCTGTCAGAACCCGCACGCGCCACGGAATCCCGGCGAACCGCGAGACGCTGTTAGTGCCGTGGGCCGGCAGTCAGTGACCGCACGCGCTCGACCGAGGGTCCACGCCAGCCCGGGGCCCTGCCGGTCCGCCGGACCCGCCGTCAGTCGCGCACGCGAGCGCCGGCACGGCTTAGTATTTCGGCGGGGCCTTTTCTCCGCCGTCTTCTCCACCGTCACTCGTCACCAACGGGAGCCGTGCGATGTCCGATTACGACATGACCTGGGCGAAGTCTGATCTCGGTCATGTTCCGCCGCAGATCGACACGACGCAGCCGAGCGTGGCCCGGGTGTACGACGCGATCCTCGGCGGCAAGGACAACTTCTCGGTCGACCGGGCGGTCGCCGCCGAAGCGGTCAAGACGATGGGCGACGGCGGAAACGGCGCGCGGCTCAACCGCGCCGCCCTTGGCCGCGCCGTCAGGTACATGGTCGGCCAGGGTGTCACCCAGTTCCTCGACCTCGGCTCCGGTCTGCCGACCGTGCAGAACACGCACGAGATCGCCCAGGCGATCGCGCCGGGCGCCCGCGTGGTCTACGTGGACAACGACCCGAGCGTGTACCTGCACGGCCAGGCGCTGCTAGCCGACGACGCCTCAACGACGGTCGTCCTCGCGGACATCAGGCGGCCGGACAAGCTGCTGACCATGGACGAGGTGAACCGCTTCCTCGACTTCAGCCAGCCGGTCGGCCTCATACTCAACGCGCTCATCCACCACGTGCTCGACGAGGAGGATCCGTACCGCATCGTGGACAGCTACAAGCGGGCGCTCGCGCCAGGCAGCTACATGCAGCTGACCCACTTCTGCGACGAGTCGCCCGAGTCGCGTGCCAACGCCGACGTGCTGCGGCGCAGCCTCGGCCGCGGTCAGGTCCGCAGCCGCGAGGACATCATGAAGTTCTTCGACGGACTCGACCTGGTCCCGCCGGGCCTCGTCTTCCTGCCCTGGTGGCAGCCGGACACCCTGCCGAACGAGTCCGACCCGGGCAGCACGCTCATGCTCTGCGGGGTCGCGCTCAAGCCGTAGCCGCGGGTCAGGTGTTCGCGGGCAGGGCGGTGCCCGCACCGCGGCGGCGGATGTGCACCAGGTCCGGGCGGGCGAGGGCGGCGGCCAGTTCGCCCGGCTCAGTCTCCGCGCCCTCGACGGTGAAGCCGGCGTCGGCGATCATGGCCAGGTCGGCCGCGCCGGGCTGGCCCTCGCTCGTCAGGTAGTCGCCGAGGAAGATCGAGTTGACGATGTGCAGCGCAAGCGGCTGGAGCGTGCGCAGGTGGATCTCCCTGCCGCCCGCCAGGCGGACCTCCGCGTCGGGGTTGACGAACCGCACCATGGCGAGGATGCGCAGGCAGCGCTGCGGTGTCAGCTGCCAGTGGCCCTCGAGCGGCGTACCGTCGAACGGGATGAGGAAGTTGACTGGCACCGAGTCTGGGCTCATGGCGCGCAGCGCGAACGCGACGTCTACCAGGTCCTGGTCGGTCTCGCCCAGGCCGGCGATCAGGCCGGAGCACGGGGACAAGCCCGCCCGCTTCGCCGCTTCGACGGTCGACACGCGGTCCCCGTACTCGTGCGTGGTGCAGATATCGGCGTAGTGACCGCCGGAGGTGTTCAGGTTGTGGTTGTAGGCCGTGGTGCCCGCCGCCGCCAGGCGCTCGGCCTGGCCGTCGGACAGCAGGCCGAGACAGGCGCAGACTTCGACGCCGGGGTTGCGCTCCTTGAACGCCGCGACGGTGCCCGCGACCCGGTCGATATCCCGGTCGGTCGGGCCGCGGCCAGAGGCCACGAGGCAGACGCGGCGCGCGCCGCCGGCCACGCCGGCCTCGGCGGACGCGATCACCTCGTCGGCCTTCAGCCAGGTGTACTTGAGCACGTCCGCCGCGGAGCCGGCGCGCTGCGAGCAGTAGAAGCAGTCCTCGGGGCACAGCCCGCTCTTGACGTTGACGAGGTAGTTCAGCTTGACCCTGCGGCCGAAGAACCGGCGCCTGACCCGGAACGCTGCCGCGACCACGTCCATGAGTTCGTCGTCACCGCTGGTCAGGACCGCGAGCGCCGCCTCGCGGTCGGGGAGTTCGCGGTCCAGGGCCTTGCCGGCGAGCACGTCTAGCCACGTCATGGGAGAAGATGTTATCCCGTGGCGAAGAGAGTCAGCCGAGACCGTTCCTGGAGGCGTGGTTGAAGATCGCGATACTCGACGACTACCAGCGGGTGGCGCTGGCCTGTGCCGACTGGGACTCGCTCAAGGCGGAGATCGTCTCGTTCGGCAGTCATATCGCCGACACCGGGGACCTGGTATCCGAACTGCGGCCTTTCGACGTGATCGTGGCGATGCGCGAACGGACCCCGTTCACCGCCGAACGGGTAGGGCTGCTTCCCAACCTGAGGCTGCTTGTCACCACCGGGCTGCGGAACGCCTCGATCGACGTGGCGGCGTGCCAGGCTGCGGGCGTGACGGTGTGCGGCACGCGCGGCAGCGCCGCGGCCACACCCGAGCTGACCTGGGCACTGATCCTGGCGGTGAGCAGGCACGTGGCCGAGGAGGACGCCGCGGTCAGGAACGGCGGCTGGCAGCACACGGTCGGCTTCGGCCTGCGCGGGCGGGCACTCGGCATCGTCGGGCTCGGCAACATCGGGCGGGCCGTCGCGGCGGTCGGCCAGGCGTTCGGGATGGAGGTGCTCGCCTGGTCGCAGAACCTGTCCGCCGCCACCGCGGCCCAGGTCGGCGTGACGGCCGTCAGCAAGGACGACCTGTTCGCGCTGTCGGACGTGGTCACCGTGCACTACAAGCTGAGCGAGCGGTCGGTCGGCCTGGTGGGGGCGCGGGAACTCGGCCTTATGCGGCCGACCGCGTACCTGGTGAACACCTCGCGGGGACCGATCGTCGATCAGGACGCGCTCCTGCGCGCGCTGCGAGCCGGAGACATCGCCGGGGCCGGGCTTGACGTCTACGATGAGGAACCGCTGCCCGCGGGGCATCCGCTGCGGTCCGCGCCGCGAACGGTGCTCACCCCGCATCTCGGGTACGTGACCGATGACGGCTACCGGATCTTCTATGGAGACGCTGTTGAGGACATCGCCGCGTTCGCCGCGGGCCAGCCGGTCCGCGTCGTCGGCGCGGGCTGACGCGCCCGGCCGGCAGATAACCACACTTTTCCTACTAATTAAGTTGACTTTTCGGGGACGGAGTAGTTTTCTTAGTGGAGCGATCCTTGCCGAGCACCGCCCGACCCGCGGAGGGAGGACCTGTCCGTGACCGCGATCAGGCCTCGTGACCTGCTCTCCGACAGCCTGCTCGACCGCCTCGGCGGGTCGGCCGCCCGCGCGGGCGGTCAGCCGCCGGCGCCGGCCGGGGACATCGCGGCGCTCGCTGAGGCCGGCTACCTGAACGTCGCGCTGCCGCCGGAGTTCGGCGGTCTTGGCTGCACGCTGCGCCAGGCCGCCTGCGGACAGCGGCGGCTCGCCAGGCACGCACCGGAGACCGCGCTCGCGGTCAGCGCCCACCTGTACTGGACGGGCGCGGCGGCCGACGCTTACCGGGCGGGCGATGAGTCCGTGCGCTGGATCCTGGCGGAGGCTTGCCGGGGCGCGCTGTTCGCGGGGGGACACGGCGAGGCGGGCGCTGACCTTCGGTTCGCCGATCCCGGGTCGCGCTGCGAGCCGGACGGCGAGGGCGGGTACCAGTTCCCTGACCCCGGCGTCCTGTCCACCCGGACGCCGTCCTGGGACTGGATCGCGGTGCACGCGGTGCACGCCGCCCGCCGCGCCGCGCCGCCCCAGTGCGTCATCGCGTTCGCCGGGCGCGGCGACGCCTCCTCGCCGGGATTCCGGGTGACCCGGGTCCAGGCAGCGGGCGCCCCAGGGGATGTCTTCGGGACGAGCGTGCTCACCTGGGGGCACTCGATTCTCGCCAGCGTGCAGTACTCGGACGCGCGGCGCGCGTTCAACGACGCGATCACCGCGTCCGCCGAGGCGGCGACGCCCGCCTTCTTCGCGTCGCCTGTGCCCTCCCCGGCCGCCGGCGGGCGTTCCGTCCGCCGCTGGCCGGCCGCCGAGGCGGCGGCCACGCTGGACGCGATGAAAGCGAGGATCGCCGAGGTCACACATCCGTGGCGGCTGATACAGCTGCCCGCGCCCGACCTCGGCGGCCAGCACCTCATCGGCCTGCATGCTATGCGGCACGAGATCGCCGAGGGGGCCGCCCAGGTGCACGACCTGATCAGCCAGATCACCGGCACCCCGGCGCCGGCCCGCCCCCTCGCTCCGTAGCAGCCCGCTGCGTCGCCCTGGCTGGCGATACGAGATTCCCCTGGCCATGAGGCATACCCTCGTAGCGGTGCTCGCTGAAAAGGTGTGATTCAGCGAGTTCACAGCCTCGCGCAGGCGCACCTGTTCTGCTGCCTTGCCGGGGCCGGCCCGGCACGACGTCCCTGATGTCCGTGAAATGCTTGCGGAATGCCAACGATCTTCGATCTTGAGCGGATCGCGGCGGCGCACTGGCGGGGGACCGAGGAGGAACGGCTCGGCGACTGGCTGCTCCGCGCCGCAGCAGGGTTCACCGGCCGCGCCAACTCCGCCCTCGCGCTCGGCGACCCTGGCCTGCCCCTTGACGAGGCCCTCGCCGTCGTGACCGGGTGGTACCGCGACCGCGGCCTGCCCCCGATGATCGCGCTGCCGCTGCCGCTTGAGGCCGGTATCGCCGGTGACGCGCTCGATGCGGACCTGTCGCGGCGAATGTGGCCGACTCGCCCCGGGCCCGCCTTCGTCATGGTGGCCGACCTGCCCCTCGGCATCCCCATGGACGGGCTCGGCGCGGGCCGGGAAGTCCGCTCCAGCCGCGAGCCCGACGACGCATGGGCGGCCCGGTACCACTACCGGGGTCAGGAGTACCTCCCGCCGGTCGCGCGGCGGGTGCTGACCTCGGCCGCCGACCAGTCGTTCGTGAGCATCTGCGACGGGGCGGAGATCCTGGCGATCGCGCGGCTGTCGATCGCGGAGGGCTGGGCCGGCCTTACCGCGGTCGAGGTGCACCCGGACCACCGCCGCCAGGGCCTTGGCGCCGCCATCACGGCGGCGGCGTGCCGCGAGGCGGAACTTCGCGCTATCCGGCACGTCTTCCTCCAGGTCGAGGTCGGCAACCGGCCGGCCCGCACACTCTACGAGCGCCTCGGTTTCCGCTACGCACACCGCTACCACTACCGCATCGCCCCCGCCTAGGAGTCCGCTGAATTGGCGACGCTCGGGCGCGCGGTCACACCTGTGACCAGGCAAGATCCGGCAAGTAGTAGCCCAGAAACGGTCTAATTCAGCGGGCTCCTAGCCGCGGTCCCCGGCTATCCGGCCTGGGCGTGCCGTCCCGCTGTCCTCGCTGACCGTCGTGCCTGGCCGTCGTCCCCGGGCCGTCGTGCCTGGCCGTCGTGCCCGGCCGCGACACGCCGAGGCACTCGGGGTGCTTCGACCGAGAGGGGGTTTCTCGTTACGTTTGGGAGCATGGCTACCTCTCGGTCCAGGGGCCCGGCTGGCTCGCGGGGCGGGCGGCCGGCTACGGTCAGCGGCGAGTACTACCACGACGAGCCGTCCGAGGTGATACTCCCGCCCTCGCCGCCGCGGCGGAACTCGCGGGCCGGCGGCGGGACCGGTCGCGGGGGCGGGGGAGCCGGCGGCACGGGAGGCAGCGGCACCGGACGTGGCGGCTCGGGCGGTACCGCGCGCTCAGCCAAGGCGGGCGCGGCCAAGTCGGGGTCGGCCAAGGGCCGTCCCCCGGCCAAGGGCCGTCAGGGCGGCAAGGGCAAAGGCGGCCCGGCCAAGGGCGCCGCTCCGCAGCGCGGGGCCTCGCGGAAACGGGGTGCCGCGCCCCCGAACCCGCCCTCGAGCAACGTGCTCATTGTCCTCACGGCGTGGCTGTTCCGTGCCATCGGGATGACCTGGCTCCTGGTGGCGGGCCTGGTGGGCTCCATCGTCCGCCGCTTCGGCCGCAACGCGCGCAACCTGCACCCGGACCACAAGCGCGACGGGATCGGCCTGGCCTTCATGGGACTGGCGATCGTGTTCGCCGCCGCGATCTGGGCGCGGATGCACAATATGGCGTTCGAGGGCCTCTACACCCTGACAAGCTCCGTCGTCGGCGAGGGCGCCTTCGCCGTCCCGATCATGTTCGGGCTGGTCGGCTGGCGGTTCATGCGGCACCCGGACCGGAACGCCGCGCTGCCCCCGGCGGAGATCGGCTGGACCGCCCTGCTACTCGGCGGGCTCGGCCTGTTCCACATCGCGAAGGGCGTCCCGACGCTGACCCACCCAGGCGGCGGGTGGCCCGCGGTGCGGACCGGCGGCGGCCTCGTCGGCATGGCCGCCTCGTGGCCGCTGGCCAAGGGACTCACGCCCTGGGTGGCGTCACCGCTGCTCGGCCTGCTGGCCGCCTACGGGCTGCTTGTCATCACCGGCACGCCCGTGCGGCAGGTGCCGGCCCGGCTGAGGGAACTGGGGATGCTGTTCGGCCACGGGTCCTACGACGACGAGGACTGGGACGACGAGGCAGCAGGCGACCGGGACGAGGATGTCCCTGTCGAGGGCAGGCGGCGCGGCGAGATCAGCCGGGGCGTGATCCGCCTGAAGAACGCCCTTGAGCCGGGCGATCAGCGCAAGCCCTATGACCCCCAGGTGCTGATCCCCGGCGCGAGTGCCCCGCCCGCCCGGATGCCGGAGGCCAGGATCGGCCAGGGCGTGCTCGACGATGCCGGCTTCACCGAGACGGATCAGGCACGGGCGGCCGCGGAACAGCCGGCTGCCGCTGCGCCGGCACCCGAGGCCGAGGCTCCCCTGCCGCCGCCCGCCGCGCCGCGGCAAGTCCCCCACACGCCCGTCCTGCCCGGCGAACAGCTGACCCTCACCGGGGCCGCCGCGGGCAGCTACACGCTCCCGCCCCCCGCGCTGCTCCGCCCTGGCTCACCGCACAAGGCCAGGACCAAGGCGAACGACCAGGTGGTGGCCGACCTTCAGGACGTCTTCGAGCAGTTCAAGGTCGACGCGACTGTGGCGGGCTTCACCCGGGGCCCGACGGTCACCCGGTACGAGATCGAGCTGGATCCCGGCGTCAAGGTGGAGCGGGTCACCCAGCTGTCGAAAAACATCGCTTATGCCGTTAAATCAGCTGATGTCCGGATTCTCCCGGTCATCCCCGGCAAGTCCGCCATCGGGGTGGAGATACCGAACGTCGACAAGGAGATCGTCAGCCTCGGCGACATCCTCCGCT
>Ga0335073_10000144_pt1 | contig 82548 bp, 72 predicted proteins | sample Lox_Sample_22_FD_207093 | JGI IMG/M metagenome (GOLD analysis project Ga0335073, IMG submission 207093) | Soil microbial communities from Loxahatchee National Wildlife Refuge, Florida, United States - Lox_Sample_2.2 | ecosystem: Environmental > Terrestrial > Soil > Wetlands | place: USA...
AGCACCAGTCCCTGCCGAACTACCGCCCAACGCACCACGCTTCTATCCGCTCCCAGCGCCAGCCGTATTCCGATCTCCTGCCGCCGCTGCGCTACCGACCACGCAAGCACTGCATAGAGTCCGATCGCTGCCAATCCCAGCGCTGTGACGGAGAAAACGGCAAGCAGCATCATGATGAAGCGCCGCTGTGCGCGCGAGCCATCCATCAGTTCGTCAACCGTCCGAACATCCGTCACCGGCTGGTCGGGATCCACCGCCGCAATCTGCGCCCGCACCGGCTGCGCCATGCTCAGCGGAGGAACGACCGTGCGCACAAGCAGATTCATATCGCCCCACGGAAGCTGCGCAAACGGCAAGTAGAGCTGCGCCTGCGGCTCCTCCGCTAATCCCCTGTTTCGAATGTTCGCCGCGATGCCGATCACCTCCGACAATTGCGGCCCACGCCCCACCAGCACGTGCTTGCCCACCGGATTCTCAAACGGCCAGAAGCGCCGCGCGAACGCCTCATTCGCGATCACCACCTTCGGAGCATGCGCGTCGTCGGCAGCGGTGAATCCACGTCCTCCTACCATCGGGACACGCATCGTTCGGAACCACTGCGGACTGATCGCTTCTATGTCGATGAACGGTCGCTGCGCCAGCGGCACATTCGGCTGGCCGTCCGGAAGCAGCGGAGTCACTCTTTTCCAACTCAGCGGCAGCGCCGCCGAGATAGCCGCATCGCGCACTCCCGGCAGCGCGGATACACGTCGCAGCACATCATCGAAGAATGCAGTCTGCTGGTCCGGCTTCGTATACTTCGCTGTTGGCAACGATACATTCATTGTCAGCACGTGGTCTGCCTCGAATCCCGGATCGACACGCAGCAGCCGCTCAAAGCTGCGCAGCAGCAATCCTGCACCGATCAGCAGCAGCAGCGATAGCGCAACCTGCCCAATCACCAGCAGATTCTTCAGCCTGCCACGCGCGCGCCCAACCGAGACCCCTCGTCCCTCGTCGCGCAGCGTGGAGTTCAGATCTGTCCGCGCCATCTGTACCGCCGGAACGATTCCGGTCACAATTCCAGTGAGCAGGGAAGTAAGCACTGTAAATACCAGCACGCGCAGGTCCATCCCTACCGGGATTCCACCCGGCAGTTCGCTGGCTCCCCATGTACTCAGAGCACGCTCCGCGGCCCACCCCAGTCCCGTTCCCAGCGCGCCCGCCACTAGCGCGAGCAACATACTCTCTGCCAGCAACTGCCGTATCACTGCGCCCCGGCTCGATCCGAGCGCCGCGCATACCGCCATCTCCCTCCTGCGTGCCAGAGCGCGCGAAAGCAGCAGGCTGGCCACGTTCGCACAGCCGATCATCAGCAGCAGTGCAACTGCGCCGGTAAGCATCCACAACTTGCCGCGCACATCACCCACTACCAGATCGCGCAGCGGAACTGCCTTCATCTCAATCGAACTGTCCGCATCCGGAGCCGTTGGGTTCTGCTCTCGATACTGCTTGTTGATTACCGCAAGCTCGGCACTCCCCTGCGCCATCGTTGTGCCCGCGCCCAGCCGCGCCAGAAATCCGAGGTAGCCCACGCCCATCCGCAGCCTTTGCGTGCTGAACAAGGTGTGCTCAAAATACCGCGGAGTCCAGATGTCCGCCGGTCCGACGAAAGGAAACTGCACTCCTGAGGGCAGCACACCGATCACTGTGTGCGGTCTCCCGTCCAGCGTTACCGTCTGCCCCACGATGTCTCGATCGCTGTTGAATCGGCTCCGCCAGATCGACTCGCTCAGCACAACCACCGGCTTGCCTTCAGGCTGTCCGTCCTCATCGTTGAATGTGCGGCCAGTCTCTGGCTTCACTCCGAGCGTCGCGAAAAAGTTCGGTGTCACGCGCGCCACCGGCACCTGCACCGGCTCGCCCACTCCGGTCAGATTGAAATCATCATTGGCCCACGCCGCGATCGACTCGAATGCCCGCGCCCTGTCGCGGAGCAGCTCGTAGCGCAGCAGCGTGCCGCCGTGATCCGTCGTCTCATCCTTTACCTGGATGTTCACCAGCCGCTCCGGCTGACGATAGGGAAATGGCCGCAACAGCAGCGCGCTCATCACCGAGAAGATGGCCACATTGGTGCCGATGGCTACCGCCAGCGTCAGGATCGCCACAATAGTCAGTCCCGGACTCGACGCGAGCCGGCGCGCCCCGAAGCGAAGGTCCCTCATAAGTGCCTGCATTGCGCACAATTATAGATTCGCAAACACACCGCATCTCGGTCTCACGCGGTCGGCAAACTGTCTCTTGATATACTTCGCAACAATCGAAATCGCTGAGACCATTCAGCACGCTGCCCGCTCTTGCCCAATTCCATAAGGAACTCCGCGATGACACTCTTCTGCCGCTCTGCCGCAGCCGCCTCTATCCTCGCCTTTTCCGCACTCGCGCTCCATGCACAATCGGCCCCGGCCGTTAGCCCGATGACTCCGGACATTCCGCCGAAATTCACTCCGCCACGCACCGGCTACGACTACGTCAAGCGCGTTGAGATGGTGCCAATGCGCGACGGCGTCAAGCTCTACACCGTCATCGTGATTCCGAAAGGCGCGACCCACGCGCCCATCCTGCTCACCCGCACACCCTACAACGCTGCCGGCCGAACCAGCCGCAGCGAGTCGCCGCATATGCTCGACGAGCTGCCGCAGGGCGACGACGTCTTCGTCAAGGCTGGATACATCCGCGTTTTTCAGGATGTGCGCGGCAAGTATGGTTCACAGGGCGAACACGTCATGACGCCTCCGCCCACCGGCCCGCTCAACCCCAGCGGCCCCAACGACACTACCGACGCTTGGGACACCATCGACTGGCTGGTGAAGAACATCCCCGAATCGAACGGCAAGGTCGGTATGCTCGGCTCGTCCTATGAGGGATTCACCGTCGTCATGGCTCTCATCAACCCGCATCCTGCGCTGAAGGTTGCCGCGCCGGAAAGCCCCATGGTCGACGGCTGGATGGGCGACGACTGGTTCCACTATGGGGCCTTCCGCCAGCCCAATCTTGACTACTTCACCGGGCAGACCGCAGCCCGCGGCCGCGGTGAACACATACCGCGTGAAGGCTACGACGATTACACCAATTTCCTCGAGAAGGGCTCAGCTGGCGACTTCGCCCGCTATGGAGGACTCGAGCAGCTCCCCTTCTGGCTCAAAGTGCACGAACATGCCGCCTATGACGCCTTCTGGCAAGGTCAGGCGCTCGATAAGATCATGGCCCAGGTTCCCTTAAAGGTTCCCGTCATGTGGCTTCAGGGCCTTTGGGATCAGGAAGACATGTGGGGCGCCATCCACAGCTACGAAGCCGTTGAGCCCAAAGATACCAACAACGACAAGAACTTCCTCGTCATGGGACCCTGGCGTCACAGTCAGGTCAACTACATCGGCTTCTCGCTTGGGCTCCTCCAGTGGGATGGCGACACTTGCCTGCAATTCCGTCGCGACGTGCTTCTACCATTCTTCAACCAATACCTTCTCGACGGCGCGCCCAAAGCCGACACGCCTCCCGTCTTCATTTACAACACGGGCGAAAATCACTGGGACCGTTTCAAATCCTGGCCGCTGAGCTGCGACTCCGGCTGCAAAGACAAATCGCAGCCCCTCTACCTCACCGCAAACAAGGAGCTCTCTTTCCAAGCTCCCGGCACATCCGCGTCGAAATATGACGATTATGTTTCCGATCCTTCGAAGCCCGTACCCTACCGCCCTCGCCCCGTCTTTAGCGGCGACGGAGAAGCGTGGCGCACCTGGCTCGTTACCGATCAGCGTTTCGTCGACGGCCGTCCTGACGTGCTTATTTACGTTACCGAGCCGCTCACCAAACCGTTGCGCCTCAGCGGCGCGCCCCAGGTTAACCTCTACGCCTCCACCAGCGGCAGCGATAGCGACTGGGTCGTCAAACTCATCGACGTATACCCCGGAACCGTGCCTTCGGAACCCGCCATGGGAGGCTACGAGCTGCCGATCTCGCTTGACATCTTCCGCGGGCGCTACCGCACCAGTTTCGAACACCCCGAGGCCATCACGCCCGACAAGCCGCTGCTCTATCGCTTCGGCTTGCCCACCGTAAATCACGTTTTTGAGCCCGGACACCGCATCATGGTGCAGGTGCAGTCCAGCCTCTTTCCGCTGTACGATCGCAATCCGCAGACCTTCGTGCCGAACATCTTTGACGCGAAGGCCGCCGACTACAAGGCCACAACGCAGCGCGTATGGCACACCCCCGGAGACACAAGCTTCATCAGCCTACCCGTTGTTGAACAGAGCCCGTCGCAGTAGACGGGCTCATCCCGCAACGTTGTTGATATCTTTCATCTCCAGCACCTTCTTCGAATACCCGTGCCGGGCTACCGCAATCATCGCCCGGCCTAGCCGTTCGGTCGTTGTTACGTATTGCGGAAAGGCCGCCTTCAGCGCCGGCAGCAGCGGTTTGCTCGCAGCATAGAAGAACCGATAGACCCGCGTCTTCGACTTGATCCCGTGCAGCGGCTGGATAAATCCCGGCCGCAGCATGTACGCCTTGAACGGTAGCGCCAGCAGGGCATTCTCTGTCCTGCCCTTCACCCGCGCCCACATCGACCGGCCTTTTTCTGAGCTGGCCGTACCTTGACCCGAAATATATTCAAAGGTCAGCGCCGGACTCACTCTCACCAGCGTCTGCGCGGCCGCCATCGTAATGGCATAGGTCACTCGCGTGTACTCCGCCTCTGTCATCCCGGCCGACGAGACTCCAAGGCAGAAGAAACATGCGTCGCAGCCGGATAACTCACTCTCGATCCCCGAGAAATCCATGAAGTCGCTGTGCACCACCTCGTGCAGCTTCGTGTCGGTCTGTCCACTCGCGCTCCTTACCACCGACACCACCTGCTTCACTTCCGGATCGAGCAGGCATTCTCGCAGCACACCCTGCCCCACCATTCCCGAAGCGCCGAATATCACGACTTTCATGCCGCCCCATCATCTCAGTGATCAGTGAAACTATACAGCGTATAGCTACGTACTATACACTGTATAGCTAATGGCTGAAGCTCCCACCGCCGAACGAATCTCCCGCGCCGCCCTCGCCATTCTCGAGACCGAAGGGCCTGACGCCGTCAGCATGCGGCGGGTCGCCGATGCCGTCGGCATCACGCCCATGGCCATCTACCATCACTTTCCCAGCCGCGAAGCTCTGCTCAACACCGTCACCAACCAGGAATTCGCTACCTTTCTCAGTTACATCGAAAAGCGGCCCACGCGCGGTTCGCCCGAAACGCAACTCGTTTCTGCCATGGAGGCCTATATCGACTATGCCTTCGACCGGCCGCGCATCTTCGACTACGTCTTCGCTGAGCCCCGCCCCGGAGCGCGCCGTTATCCCGACGACTTTCGTGCCCGTCGCTCACCCACCCTCAATCCCATCGCCGACGCCGTCCGCGACGCCATGCACACCGGCCTGCTGCGCAAAGACGACGTCTGGGAAGTTGCACTAGAGCTATGGGCCCTTACCCACGGATACGTCGCGCTCTACCGTGCCGGCCGCTTTAACCTGCCCGAGAAAGAATTCCGCGCCCTCGTGCGCCGCGCCCTCAGGAGACTTATCCATGGCCTCAAAGCTTAATCCGCTCGCGTCGAATCAGATACCGGGCACCCGACTTCCCATCAATCCCGGTCAGATCACTGTTTTCGTCGTGGCCCTCGTCCTCTCCGCTAGTGTCTTCTTCTTCGGGACCGGCCTTCATCCCGTCTGGTCGCTTGTCTGGCTGGCCCCGCTGCCGGTGCTTGTTGCCGCCCCGGGTTTCTCCCGTGCGACTACATTTATTCTTGCTTTCCTTGCATTTACCCTCGGAGCTCTCAACATGTGGAGCTACGACCGGGTCGTTACCCCACTCTGGCTTACGGTGGTCATCGTTTTCGCACCGTCCCTCATATTCGCCTGGATCGTTTCCATTCATCGCGGCTTCATGCTGCGTGGTCAGACTCTCCGCGCCACCTTTACCTTGCCCGTTCTCTGGTCTGCTTTCGAATACCTCGCTGAATTTCGCTCCATTCACAGCACCTGGGGCAATCTCGCTTACACGCAGATGGATTGCCTGCCGCTCATCCAGATCGCCTCCATCACCGGCATCTGGTCCATCAGCTTCTTCGTCCTGCTGTTCCCGTCCGCAGTAGCTGCGTTGCTCGGGACCTTCAAACGGCCGGACCGCAGCCATTCAAAGCCGGCCGTTGCCCTCGCCGTCGCGGCCATTTTCATCCTCGTCTTCGGATACGGCTTCTACCGCCTCGCCACGTCCCCCACTTCACCTCGCGTTACGGTCGCGCTCATTTCCACCGATCAGAAGCTTTCGCCGCAGGGGCCTGCCGCCGTGGACCTTGTCCGCGCTTACGTCGGCCAAATCCCAGCTCTCGCCGCTCAGGGTGCAAAGGTCATCGTCCTGCCCGAAAAGATCGCCCGCATCAAAAATAGCGATCAGGGCAACTACCTCGCCCAGGCCGACGCCGTCCTCGATCAGGCGGCCCGCGACAACCACGTCACCATCTTCGTCTCCTTCGAGCATCAGCCCAACCTGCACGAGGCCCGCCTCTACTCGCCCGACGGGCGCCTCGAAGGCACCTACGAAAAGCACCACATGCTGCCTCCCTTTGAATCGCACCTGCTGCCCGGCACCGCGCGCCTCACCTTCTCACGCCCATCAGATCACGGAACAGCAGGGAAGTGGGGCGTCGAAATCTGCAAGGACATGGACTTTCCCCTCCTCGCCCGCCAATATTCGAACGATGGTGCCCGCCTCATGCTCGTTCCCGCGTGGGACTTCATCAAAGACGGCTGGTTGCACGGCCGCATGGCTATTCTTCGCGGGGTTGAGAGCGGATTCAGCATGGCCCGTTCCGTCAAGCAGGGAATCCTGACCCTGTCCGACAGCCGTGGACGCGTTGTCGCGCAGCACGTCACAGGCGCCGCACCCTTCGACATCCTCATCGGCTCTCTTCCGCTCGGCAGTGGGCCTACTTTTTACGACCGCACAGGAGACTGGTTTGCCTGGCTGAACCTGGCCTTCGCCGTTCTTATTCTTGTGCCGTCGCGGCGCAAAACGGAGGCATGACCGGCGCACCCGCCCCGCATCCAACATCGACAGGCACAAAAAGTTTGTTTGGCGTCGAAACAGACTCGCCCCTTAGGCACTCAAGCCCTTGCCAAGCACGCCGAATCGCGCCATGCTTATCACTAAGCTGGAGGCCCCATGAGTGGCTTCACGTTTACCAAAGGTTTTTTGCACAGGATTCACGGGCCCGCGTTCTATCTTCCCCTCACCATCGCGCTGTCCGCATTTCCCGTAGCCGCGCAGGTTTTCACCGTCGCCCCCGAGGGGATCGACGGCAAGTATCTCGACTTTCAGCCCACTAACATCGCCATTTCCACAGTCCCACTCACCAATCACAACCGCGAGGATCTGCTGCGTTTCCTTCAGTCTGAACAGGGCTTTGCGATGCGCCCGCTCCCCATCGCCACCATTACCCTCCACGCCAATGGACCCATGTCGCCCAGCGGATCCGATTATGTAAGCGCCATCCGTGATAAGGGCCTTGCCGTTAAAGCCGGCGAGCGTGTCGTTCTGACTGATATCAAGATTGAAAAGGACCGCATCCTACTCGATTTCAACGGCGGCCCCGAGCACAAGCACAAATGGCTGCGCCACATCGAGATCGGAATGGATCCGACCATGACGACTCCAATCGTCAATGACAACGGCCAGGCCCCGACAGGAACCCGTATCACGCTCGTCTTTCCGCATGACGTGCCCGACATGACTGGCATGCAGGTGGAAGCGCTCGTCAAGCCTATCGTAGACTTCAGCCTCAAAACTCCCGTCCAGGCCTATGCCGACACGCTTCCGCCCGCCCTGCGCAAATCCATCCTCGATCACCACGCGCTGGTCGGCATGAACACCGACATGGTCATCGCCGCACTCGGCCAGCCACGCACAAAGGTGCGCGAGCGTGAAGGCCAGATGCCTTTCGAAGAGTGGATCTATGGCGAGCCGCCCGATCCCGTCCAGTTTGTCCGCATCAACGGCAACCGCGTCATCCGCATCGAGATCGCCAAAGTGGGCGAGGAGCCGGTTATCCGCACCGAAAACGAAATGGGCGATTACTGGAACACCCAGCCCGCCCAGAACACCCGCATCGTCAAGCTCGGGGACAACGCACCCGCCAAGCCCGACGCCGAAACCGCGCCGCGCAAGCCGCCCACCCTGAGAAATCCCGGCGAGACCCTGCCCGCCGATACCAACGCGAATACTCCGCAGATGTCGCCCGTGCAGTTCCCAAAGGACCAGACGAAAGACCAGACCAAAGATCAGCCGAACACTCAGACTAACGGCCAGAACAAGACGCAGACGCCCGCTCCGGGCACAACCTCGCCCCCATCCGGACAGACCGGAACCCAGCCAGGCGCCTCCCAACCTCAGGCGAATCCGCCTCAGTCGAGCCCTCCTCCTTCCACCAGCAATCAGCTCATAGCCTTGAAGACTTCGGCGCCGTAATCACGGCTGCGATTCACTGAGTCCGAACGCATCGCGGCCACATTTGTACAGCGCGGCGAAGCGCCAGCTGCCAGTGCCTGGGTCGCCCCGGTTTTAAGCCGTGTTGCTCACGTGGCCTACTTCATATCAGGGTAGGATCGTAAGGAAGGCGTTTATTTCCCGGATGACATCCGCTTTACAGCCTCTTGCAGGTCGCGGTCGAACGCTGAGACGTCTGATGACATTTCCTGTATGGAATGTCTCGGATCGCCCACCTAGCCCCACGTGAATTCATCCAGTTGTTTCTGGATCTAGAAAAAATCGAATATCGTGTCGCCATGGGTTGCGTAGTAGTACGCGTATCCATACCCTGTCGCGCGTCAGATGATCGACGCAAAACGCCGACTCAGGCCTGAATTGGGGAGTCCTACGGTCACGCAGGCGGCATCGAGAACAAGTCGAAAGAAAGGCCAAAGTAGAGTTCGAACCTCAGTGGCTCGCCGACATATTTGCCTTCGTACGCCCTTGCAGCCATCTCTTCCGCCACTTCTTCTACAATCATTCCTTCGGGAGAATGACTTACCGTGTTCAACATCCTCCGGCTTCGGCCTGCAAAGAATTTTCTGCCTCTTATCGCGAGTGCCGCCTTCATGACTAGTTCCGCCCTTGCCCAGACCGCTCAGACTCAGACCGCCTCCACCTTTGGCCCATCGAACCCCTTCTACGCGCCCAGCTCGCTGCCGTTCCACGCACCACCCTTCGACAAGATCAAGGACACCGACTACCAGCCCGCTATCGAAGCCGGAATGGCGCAGCAGCTCGAAGAGATCGGCGCCATTGCCGACAATCCCGCGCCTCCCACCTCTGAGAACACGCTCGTAGCAATGGAAAAAACCGGCGCCCTCTTTCAGCGCGCCACAGCAGCATTCGACGCAGTCACCGGGGCCAACACTAACCCTACCCTGCAGAAAGCTGAAGAAGCTTTAGCCCCGCAACTGGCCGCACACAATGACGCCATCTATCTCAACCCGCGCCTTTTTGCGCGTGTCCAGTCCGTCTATAACCAGCGCGAATCCCTCCGTCTCGACCCCGAATCCGCGCGTCTCCTCGAAATCGTCTACAAGAAGTTCGTCCACGCGGGAGCCAACCTCTCTGACGCCGACAAAGCAAAGCTGAAGAAGCTCAACGAAGAGGAATCGACGCTCTCGAACGCCTTCAAGAATAAGCTGCTCGCCGCTACTAAAAGCGCCGCCTTTGTCACCACTGACAAAGCCGCTCTGGCCGGCCTGAGTGACGCCCAGATTGCCGCCGCTGCCGCGGCCGCGAAGTCCCGCGGCACAGAAGGCTACGTCATCCCCCTACAGAACACCACTCAGCAGCCGTCACTTAGTTCGCTCACCGACCGTGCCACGCGCCAGTCACTCTTCGAAGACTCCTGGACCCGCGCCGAGCACGGCGGAGACAACGACACCCGTGCCACCATAGCGCGGCTTGCTCAGCTCCGCACTGAGAAGGCCAAGCTGCTCGGTTTCCCCAACTACGCCGCGTGGAAGCTCGAAAACCAGATGGCCAAGACGCCCGAGGCGGCGCTCAAATTCATGGATGATCTCGTCCCTCCGGCCACCGCTAACGCCGAGAGCGAGGCAAAAGAAATTCAGGCAGTAATCGACTCACAGAACGGAGGCTTCCAACTCCAACCCTGGGACTGGAACCTCTACGCGGAACAGGTGCGCAAGGCCAAATACGACTTGGACGAATCTCAGGTTCGCCCCTACTTCGAGATCAATAACGTCCTTGAGAACGGAGTCTTCTACGCTGCCAACCAGCTCTACGGACTCACATTCAAAGAGCGTCACGATATCCCCGTGTACCAGCCCGATGTCCGCGTCTTTGAGGTCTTCGACGCCGATGGTAAGCCTCTCGCCCTTTTCTACTGCGACTATTTCAAGCGCGACAACAAGAACGGCGGAGCCTGGATGAGCGAGTTCGTCCCGCAATCGAAGCTCCTTGGCACGCTGCCCGTCGTCTATAACGTCGCCAACCTTCCCAAGCCCGCGGCGGGCGAACCAGCGCTCATCACGTTCACCGACGTTGTCACCATGTTCCACGAGTTCGGCCACGCCCTTCACGGCATGTTCTCGAACACCGAGTATCCCACCCTCTCAGGAACCTCCGTGCCCCGCGACTTCGTAGAGTTCCCATCGCAGTTTAATGAGCATTGGGCTACTTATCCGGCTATCTTCAGCCACTACGCGAAGCACTACAAAACCGGCGAGTCCATGCCCGCAGACCTCGCCTCCAAAATCGAGAAGTCGCGCACTTTCAACCAGGGGTACGCCCTCACCGAACTGCTCGCCGCCGCTCAGCTCGACATGCAGTGGCACATGCTGCCCCCCGGCTCACCCCTCGAGGATGTCGATGCGTTCGAAGAGCAGGCCCTCGAGAAGCAGCACATCGCGCTGCATGATGTCCCGCCCCGCTACCGCTCCAGTTACTTCTCGCACATCTGGGCCAGCGGATATGCCGCCGGCTACTACGCCTATCTTTGGAGCGAGATGCTCGACGACGATGCCTACCAGTGGTTCGTTGACCACGGAGGCCTCACCCGCGCCAACGGCGACCGCTTCCGCCATATGGTGTTGTCGCGCGGCAACACAGAAGATCTCGCCGAGATGTATAAGGCTTGGCTGGGATCTGAGCCCAGCGTGCAGCCCATGCTCAAGTACCGTGGACTTGCCCCGTCCGGAGCACCGCAGTAGCGTCGTAACAGCTTAAGGGGAGGCACTAATGGCAGGTTGCGACGCTCACACTTTCAACGGCGTGACGCCGGAAGAGTTCGCATGCATTGCTCGGAAGGCAGAGCAAGAATCTGGCCTCACGCTCTCCGGCAACAACGGCAGCGCATTGGCGCCTGGAATCAGCGTCAATTGGAACTTCGATCCTGCTTCATACACGCTGACCATCCAATGCATGGACAAGCCATTCCTCCTACCGTGTGCAACGATCAACTCGCAGATTCGCAACCTGGTGGACGGCTGCCTCGGCCGTTGATGCTAAGGCAGCCACCCCCTAATTCGCCAACATCGCCTTGTCGTCCACCAGCGCTTCCAACGCCAGTGGAAGCTCGCGGTCAGCGTCATACGCAGCAAATTCCTCGGAAAGCGCTCTGGCGCGCGCCCTGTATTTCTCACCCGAGAGAACTTGGTCGGCTGCCTCGCGTATCTCTTCAACGGATGGGTTATCCGTGCGGAGGTACATTCCGCTACCGGTCCATGCCACGCGGGTTCCAACTTCGGGCTTATCCTCGCCTAGACCCGTTACCACCATCGGCACTCCAAAGCTGAGAGCCTGGGTAACTGTGCCGTAGCTGGCGAATGCCACAAGCAAATCCACATCGGGCAAAATCTCACGGAAGTTGAGGAATCGCGAGGCGATCGTATTTCTTGTCAGACGGCAGGGAATCATCTCCAAAGGTTTTCCTCCCGTCGTGACCAGGATCAGGAAGTCTTCGCGATCTCCGAACGCCTGGATCGCAGGTGCCAGCAACTTGCCCAGATCGTCGTTGGCAACTGTTCCCTGGCTTACGAGAATCACTTTCTTTCCGGCTCTTTTCGCTTCCTTTACCCACGCCGGAGTATCGCCCGCCCCCTCCGGAATCATTGCTCCGATGAAGTGCAGCTTGTCTTCATCTTCGTCGCGCACAGGATACTCAAAGCCTGGCACACATGGCTGAAGAATCAAATCTGCAAGAGTCGCCATCGACTCAAACAGAGGGCCTGGCAGTGGTTCTGCGCCCATCGCATACAGGGTTCGGTCCGCATGCTCACACACTGGGGTGGTGAGCTCTTTTTGGAAGTCCTTCGCAGCTGCCGCATATCTTTCCGCTTGCCCTGCACTGGTGGCGGGCGGCAATCCGGAACCCCACGGCGCTCCGTCCTCCCTGGGAAGTTGCGATGTGCTGATCCCCAGGTAAGCGCATGGCGGACGCAGGGACGGCGGCCCCAGAAGAAGAGGAAGGATTCCACAGAAGCCCGTTTCATACACGATCAGATCAGGCGGATACTCACGCAGCACGGCTCGAAGGCCCCGGAACTGCGACGGTATGCTGTCAACGAAAACCACCTTAATGCCGTAACGGAGCTGCGGGATGCCGCTTAGCTCCATCCATTCGGGAAAGGTCGCACCAATATCGCGCATATCGAAATCTATGTCAGCAGGGAGTGGGAAGAACTGAATCCCGGCGGCCTCAATCTTCTCGCGAAAGAGGTGGCCGGTGTAAATGGCAACGGTATGTCCGGCATTCTCCAGTACGCGGGCCGCGACGATGATCGGATTCACGTGCCCGGTGATTGGGGAAGAGGTAAGTAGAATCTTCATGGTTTCCTTTCAGCAACGCTGGAGCTTCCTCCGCAGCGGAAGTGTTAAAAGCAAAACATTCGACGACATGATTTATTCCCGTCCGATAAGAAAGGCTTTCGCGTTGTTTTTAGCGAAACCCGCCCATTCCGGTTTCCTCCCTATCCGGGTTGTTAAACTGGCTATGTGAAGATCGCGCTCGCCCAGATCAACCCCACCATCGGCGACTTTGACGGAAACGCCCAAAAGATACTCGAATTTACTCGTCGCGCCGAGCAGGGAAGCGCCGACCTCGTTATCTTTCCCGAGCTATCCGTTTGCGGCTATCCGCCTGCCGACCTGCTCGAGAAACCGGCCTTCGTGGCCCGCGCTGGGCAGATAGTTGAACAGCTTGCCGCCGCCACAGCGAACAGCCGCACTGCCATCCTTTGCGGATACGTCACGCCCGCTCATCACGGCACAGGCAAACGCGTCATGAACTCCTCCGCACTCCTCCGCAGCGGACACATCGAGTTCGTCCAGTCGAAGATGCTCCTGCCCTTCTACGACGTCTTCGATGAGCAGCGCTACTTCGCCCCCGCCCTCAAGCAGCGCCTCTTCCCGCTCGCTGGCCAGCAGGTAGCCCTCACCATCTGCGAAGACGCCTGGAACGATAAGAGCTTCTGGGAAAATCGTCTCTACACCATCGATCCCGTCGAGGAGCTCATGCGTTGCGGTGGCTCAATCGTCCTCAACATCTCCGCATCACCATATTGGCGCGACAAGCGCCAGACGCGCCGCGACATGCTCGCCGCCATCGCGCGCCGCCACGCAAAACCGGTGCTCATGGTCAACCAGGTCGGAGGCAACGACAGTCTCCTCTTCGATGGCTCCAGCATTGCCCTTGGCCGCAATGGCGAGGTTATCGCCCAGGCCGCGTCTTTTGAAGAAGACCTGATCTTCATCGACACCGACACCCTCACCGGTGACATGCATCCGCAAATCGAGAACGAAGACGAAGCCATCTTTCGCGCCCTCGTCCTTGGCACGCGCGACTACGTCCGCAAGTGCGGATTCTCCCGCGCTATCGTCGCACTCAGCGGAGGCATCGATTCCGCCCTCGTCGCCGCCATCGCTGTCGAAGCACTCGGCAGGGAAAATGTCCTTGGCATCGGAATGCCCAGCCCCTACTCCTCGCAGGGATCGATCGACGACAGTCGCCACCTTGCCGACAACCTCGGCATCCGTTTCGAAGTCATCCCCATTACCGGCCTCTTCGAGCAGTACAACCACGCTCTCGCGCCCATCTTCGCCGGCCTCCAGCCCGACATCACCGAAGAAAACATCCAGTCGCGCATTCGCGGCAATCTCGTGATGGCGCTGTCGAACAAGTTCAACTCGCTCGTGCTCACCACCGGCAACAAGAGCGAGATGGCCACCGGCTACTGCACGCTCTATGGAGACATGGTTGGAGCCCTCGCCGTCATCGGCGACGTCGTCAAGACCGAGGTCTACGCTCTCGCCCGCCATCTCAACCGCGAGCGGGAAGTTATCCCTGTCTCCATCATTGAGAAGCCGCCTTCCGCCGAACTCCGTCCTGATCAGAAGGACACCGACTCGTTGCCGCCGTACGATGTCCTCGATCCCATCATCGAAGCCTACGTCGAGCGATACGAAACGCCCGAGCACATCTCTTCAACTCTCGGCGTCGATATCGAACTCGTCCGCCGTGTCGTCAAACTGGTTGAGCGCAGCGAATACAAACGTCAGCAGGCCGCGCCGGTGCTCAAAGTCACCGCCAAGGCCTTCGGCATGGGTCGCCGCTTTCCCATCGCGGTCAAGGTTCAGGTATAAACAAAAAGTTTGAAAGGGAATTGATGCAACTTCGTTCTGTCGTTCATGGAACCCTCGCCGTCCTCGCGCTCGCCGCCACTGCCACCTGTGTTCCAGCATTTGCGCAGGAGCCCGGCACCAAGCCCGAAATGCCTTCAGCTCCCGCTGCTGCTGCCGCGCCCAAGTTCCCGCCTATCGATCCCAAAAACTTCACCGCCGCGGCTCCCACCCGCGAAACCGTCGAAGCCTTCCTGCACGTCTCCTGGGGATACGACACCGACCGCGTCTGGCAGGTAGCCGCCATCCAGACCACGCCGGCTCCGAACGTTAGCAAGGTCACCGTCTTCGTCGCGCAGAAGAACAACCCGCAGCAACAGGTCGGCACACTGGTCTTCTACACCACGCCTGACGGCAATCACCTCATCGCCAACGATGTTCTTCCCTTCGGCGCGCATCCCTACGCCGAAATGCGACGCGTTCTCGACGAGCGAGCCCAGGGGCCTAGCCGCGGTGCGGCAGACAAGAAATTCACCTTCGTCGAATTCGCCGACTTCCAATGTCCGCATTGCAAAGCAGTGCAGCCATATATCGAACGCCTTCTTACCGACTTCCCGCAGGCCCACTTCATCTTCGAAAACTTCCCATTGACGACTCTGCACAGCGAAGCCTACAAGGCTGCAGCCTATAGTGTCTGCGTCGCGCAGCAGGGAGGCAACGACGCGTTCTTTAAATTCGTCGACGCTGTCTTCGCCGCGCAGGACGGCCTCACCCCGCAAACCTCCGACTCCACGCTCGCCGACGCAGTTACGAAAGTCGGCCTCGATCCCGCCAAGATCGGTTCCTGCTCCTACACTTCTGCCGCCAAGGCTCCTGTCGACGCGTCGATCAAGCTCGGCAAGGATCTCGATGTGAATGAGACTCCAATGCTCTTCATCAACGGCCGCCAGATCCCCGTTGGCGAAGTCGCAAACGGCCAGCTCCCATACGACATGCTGAAAAAGATCGTCGCGTGGCAGTTTTCTCTCGACCAGTAAGTATGTGCCCACCTCCATTCCGTCCGTCAGGGTGTGCAAAGGTCAGGTCGTCCAATCCTCCCATCAGCAATTCGCTCTGACGGCTGTCTTTTATTTGCTTCTAACTCGCGCCCGGCGAGTCTAGAATGCTCCCGTATCCAAAAGCCGTCTTGTACGACTCGTCTGCTCCTGGCTTAAAATCTGTACGCCCCCAACAAATCAGAGGTACTCCTATGCCAGTTTCTCGCGGAACATGGTTGTTGACCGTTTGCTGCTGCCTCGTAGCTGGTGGCACTCTTTCCCGCCCTGTCGCCGCTGCGCAGCAGCCGGAGCAGCAAAAGCCTGCAGCTGCTCAGACCGCCGACGATCAGTCCTCCACCGAGCAGGATGAAGATCTCTCTCCGGCAGCCGTTCAGCTCGATGTTTCTCAGGCGTCGCCGCTGATCCAGAAGCTGTATCAGGCTACCCGGGAGACCAAGGAGCAGCCCACGCTCGACCGCCTTACCGAAGCCAAAAAGCTGCTCGACGATGGCGCCGACGTCAAGACGACTGACCGCTTCGGCCGCACCGCTCTTCATTGGACCGTCTTCGGATCGAGCTACAGCACCAAGCCAAAGATCATCGTCGCCTACGAAGAGATCGCTGATAGCCTCATTCAGCACGGCGTCGACATCAATCGCGAAGACGCCTACCACGACACCGCTCTCGACTATCTTCTCTACTCACCGAACTTCGAGATGCAGACCCTCCTCATCGAGAACGGAGCCACCAGCGGATTCCTCGCTGCCGTCTACAATAATTCTGAAAGCCTCGACCCGGAAATCTCGAACGCCCCAGTCGCAGTCGCGCAGTCATCCAGGGCTAATCTCATCCCCGGACGCACCCTCAGCATCCGCCTCACCGGCCCGGTTTCCAGCGATGGCTCGCGCACCGGCGATCCCCTCGAAGGTGTCGTGACCTATCCCCTCTGCAGGAGTGGTGAAGACATCTCCTGCAAGCCCGGGGAACTCGTCATCCCACCCGGAACCAAGGTGGACGCCACCATCCTCTTTGCTCAGAAGGCTCCCAACAAATACATGCGTCCTCGCCTTGTCCTCGACTTCTCCAATGTCGTTCACGCCGATGGATCGAAGACGCCGCTCTACGCCCGCGTTATCGAAGTGGACAACGCCCGCGAGACAGTTCGCAATAACGAGATTCTCGGTATCGTTCAGCCACACGCTTCAACGAAAGTTTCTGTCGCCCTCTCGCTGGTCGGCACAGTCAATCCCATCGCCGGATACGCGATGAAGGGAGCCTCTGCCGTTTATGGCCTGTCCATCCGCCGTGAAGTCCTCTTCCCATCCGGGACCGATCTCCAGGTACAGATCGTGCGACCGTCGACTCTGAAGATGAAGCACGAATGGCCTGGCTGGCCGGTGATCCCGGTCGATGAGCAACTCAGAACCCTCGTCAATCAGGCTCCCCTGCGCACTCATACCGCAAACAACACTTTGTCTGACATGACCAACATCATGTTCATCGGCTCGCGCGCGGAGTTGGAATCGGCCTTCGCCGAGGCCAACTGGTACCAGGCCGACGCTCTCAGCGTTGGTTCTGCACTCAAGACCGTTCAGGCCACCATCCGCAACACGGACTACCAGAGCGCCCCCGTCTCCAGGCTCATGGTCGACGGCGGGCCTCCCGATCTCGTGTTTCAGAAGTCCCTCGACACCTTCGCCAAACGACATCACATCCGCATCTGGAAGCAGACAACTCTGTACGATGGCCGTGAAGTCTGGGTGGGCGCAGCAACCCACGATATCGCCGTCTCGAATGCCCGCAAGGGAACCAAGTGGTCGCACCGTGTCGATTCCCACATCGACCGCGAGCGCGATTGGATACAGAGCGACCTGCTCTTCGCTGGAACAGCAATAGGATATGCGAACGTCGACCGTCCAGCGGCACCCAAAAAGATCTCTAACGCCACAGGCGACGATATGGTTACCGACGGCAAGATGGCTGTGGTCGTCCTGAAGAAGGCCGGGTCCGAAGGCCTCAAAACCCGTGCGTCCACGCAGCCCAGTCAATGATTACACCTTAGCTCTTCAGCTCCGGAAACGCCGTGATCCTCAACTTCGCCGCTGCATAAGGAATCAATGAGATCCGCTCTGTCGGCTCTTTACTGCTCACCGGGCTCTGCGGAACAGGATCAGCCACGCCATCCACGGCCCGCCAGGTCGGCACTTTGCGAGCCTCCACCTCCACGGTCACCGGCGTATTCTTCAGCGCAAACGGACTCTTGCCGACCGGAGCGTCCTTTACCGCTGCACTCCTTATCGCCTGCTCATCGGTAGCCAGAGCATAGTTCCACTGCGACGACGGAAATACCTGCCAGTCCGCAGTCATCCCACGATCCCGCAGCTTCACCCAGTCCTCGCCAATCGGAAACGAAAAAACCAGCGGCCCTCGATCAATCGACACCGAGTCGTTGAAGCCTCTCGAAATCCTTTGTCGCAGCGGCAACTTTAGCTCGACCAGATCCCCGGCCTTCCACCTGCGCTCGACCTTCGCAAACGTCCCCGCCGTCGGAAGCGTCCGCGCCTGCCCATTCACGCTGATCGTCGCGCCTTCCGCCCACCCCGGAATCCTTAGCCGCAACGGAAACGCTATCTCCGACGCCGGATCGACTTTAATCCGTACCGTCCCGCGAAATGGATACTCCGTCTCCTCCGAAATGTGCACCACCGCATTCCGCACCCGCGTCCGCACCTCGCACGGTGAATACGCTGCCGCCACAAGCCCGCCATCGGCAGAAGCCATCCACAAGCTCGCTGCAAACTTCGGCCATCCCTGGTGAAAATTGGCCGTACAGCAGCCAAAATTCGGCTCCAGTCCGAAGAGGTTCGACTCCGGCCCATCTGTCGTCCACGGCTTGCGATGCAGACTCACTTCCACCTGGTTCGGTTCCTGGTTATACTGATGCGCCCACATGTCGTCGGTGAAGGTGCCGGGCAGCGCGTTGAACGCCAACCGCTCAAGCCTGTCTCCCACCGCCGCATCACCCAGGATCGCCAGCGACACCTCCAGCGAGAACATCGTCTCCACGACTGTGCACAACTCACTGCCTTGTGAAGGATTCCGCCCCGCGAAATGCTCGTCGCACGAAAACATCCCATTCGGCAGCCCGTGATATTTATCCAGCGCGCCCAGCATCTGCGCGAGACCTCGACGATCTGCATCGTCATTCGTCACCAGCGACCACACCGGCGCAGCCTTCAGCGCCTGCCCGTTGTTAACGCCGTGCGTCGACAGCGCAAGATCGCCCAGCCCGCCTCCATCATTGAGCTTGATCGCCTCCGGCGTCACCGGCTGCGTAAACTTGAAATCCGCATACTGCGCCTGCCAGTCGTGCCCCTGGCTGTGCAGCAGCCGTACCAACTCAAGCAGCTTCGGATCGCCGGTGCGGTTATAGAGCCAGATCGCAACCAGCGCATTGTCCTGCCAGCGAAACTTGCCCCAATCCCGCAGGGGCCTGCCCGGAAGCGCCTGCAGCTGATATGCAAAATAACGCGACAGGACCGGAATCACCCGCGGATCGCCTGTTGCCTCTTCATATTGAGCCAGCGCCTTCAGCATCACCATGCGTGGCCACCAGTCATCATTGCTGCGCGGTCCGATCATTCCGTTCGCCGCTTGGTTCTCGAGTGTCCAGTCCATGAACTTCTGCGCCTTCGCCTTCAGCCGTGCGTCGTCTAACTGATACGCAAGCGGCAGCAACCCATCGACGAAGTAGGGTCCGCGCTCCCATGACTCGCCTGTCCCGCCCAGCCATCCGCTGTTGGGTCCAACATCGGCCCACGTCTCGTCCAGATGTCCACCTAGCCCGTTTGCCTGAATTTCCAGCTGGCTCCGCAGCCATCCCGCCGGTCTGATCGATCCCAGCGGCAGCAGGTAAAACGCATTCTGCGCGAGAGGCGCGCGATTCGTGACCGCCTCACGCGGTTCAGCAGCTGTGTCCGCAAATGCCAGCCGCCGGCTGAGAGGAAGGGAAGACGCGATCGCCGCGGCGCCGGCCTGCTTCAGAAACCGCCGGCGGCTTGTCGAATACTTATCGAATCTGCACATACAACTCAAGTATCGCAGTCCAGCCCATCGAGTGGCATGTCCAAAAGAACTAAGGGGCGGCCCGGCATCGCGAACTCCCAATGCCCAGCCGCCCCGCAATGTTGTGAATCGAGAGGTCTCAGTGTCCCGATGAATCCGGGCGCCGCGTCGCCTCGAACAGGAACCACGTCCGCCGCTCAGTCTCATCAATCCAAACTTCGATTAGGCTGGTGGTAGCGACGTCGTTGTATTCTTCGCAGACGCTGTGTGCCTCGCGCAGGCGCGTCACGAGCGTCTGGTTGTCCTCGCGCAACTCCACGAGCATGTCTTCGGGCTCCACATATTCCGCCTCGTTGTCCAGCACACGCTGTTGTCGCGCAATCTGCCCGATCGACTTGATCGTCCGGCCTCCGATCTTGCGAACGCGCTCCGCGATCGGATCGGTCATCGCGAAAATCTGGTCGCCCTGTTCATCGAGCAGGAGATGGTAATCGCGAAAATGCGGCCCGCTCATGTGCCAGTGAAAATTCTTCGTCTTCACGTACAGCGCAAACACATCGGCCAGGATCGCATTCATTGCCGCCGAAATGTCTCTGGTCGCATTTGCCTTCAAATCCGTCGGAGTGGCCAGCGCCGCTCCTTGCCTGTGCTCGAGTTCCTCTACTGCTGAAGCTGACTTTTTCATTGATTTCGCTCCTTGCTCCTGTTGTTGAGACAATTGAGTGTTGCCGGTATTTCTCCCCGCCCATCAGGCGCCGGCTCGACACATTTTCCGGCGCTGCCGCGATGGCTACGACGCCGGTTGTTACATAATCAACCGTTGCAGCCTCAACGATTCACCCAATGTCACATCGTTTGTTTCCTGCATCCCATCAGATGCCGCGCGCGGACCTTCCGGTTCAACTGAAGTAAAGCGGTTCCAATTTTTGCGATTGGCCCTGCGGATCAGATCCACCCGCCATCCACAATGTAGCTCTGGTTGGTGATCGCCGAGCTGTCATCGGCGGCAAGAAACAGCACCAGGCGCGCCACCTCTTCAGGAGTGATCATTCGCTTGAGCGCCTGATTTTGCAGCACCCTTGCAACATACTCCTCACTGAACCACAGCCTGCGCTGCCGCTCGGTCAGGATCGCTCCCGGCAGCACTGCGTTCACGCGGATGTTTTGCGGGCCCAGCTCATGCGCCAGCGTGCGCGTCAGCCCCACCACGCCCGCCTTGGAAGCGGCATAGACCGGCAGTCCTGTTCCCGGAATCAGCCAGCTGATCGAGCTGATATTCACGATCGAGCCGTGCCCCGCGCGCTTCATCACCGGAGTCACAGCCTGGCAAGCAAAAAACTGCTGCTTGAGATTGATCGCGATGCACTTGTCCCAGTATTCCGGCGTCACCTCTTCGATCGAGTGCCTTGTGTCATTGCCGGCGTTGTTTACCAGTACGTCGATCGTCTCAAATCGGTCGGCAATTTCATCGATGGTCGCCGCGAGCGCAGCCGTGTCCGTAACATCACAACGCCGGTAGATGAGAGCCGCTGCCGATGCCTTGAGTCGGCCGACCAGCTTCGCCGCCGATTCATCCTGCACATCGAGAAACGCCACCCGCGAGCCCTGTCTTACAAAGTGCTCGACGATATGCTCCCCGATGCCACTCGCTCCGCCTGTAACCACAACAACGCGGTCGCGCAGGCTCGGATACGACGCGAACTCAGGCGTCGTCTCGCTCACTTCCCGTTCCACGCGACGACCTGCTGCCGCTGCTGCCCAAGCCCTTCGATACCCAGAGTCATCACGTTGCCGGGCCGCAGATAAACCGGAGGCTTCTGCCCCAGCCCCACTCCCGGCGGCGTGCCGGTCGAAATAATATCTCCCGGCTGAAGGCTCATGAAGCGGCTAAGATAGCTGATCAGGTGCGCCACTCCGAACACCATCGTCCGCGTGCTCCCGTTCTGATAGCGGTGACCGTCCACTTCCAGCCACATATCGAGCGCCTGCGGATCGGGCACCTCATCGGCAGTCACCAGCCACGGACCGATCGGCCCGAAGGTATCCGCGCTTTTGCCTTTGACCCATTGCCCCGTGCCCTCAAGCTGAAACGCGCGCTCTGAGAGATCGTTCACCACGCAGTATCCCGCCACGTGAGAAAGCGCATCCTCCTCGGATACATACTTCGCCGTGCTGCCGATCACGACTCCCAGCTCGACCTCCCAGTCGGACTTCGTCGAGCCCTTGGGAATCACCACCTCGTCATTCGGACCGCAGATGCACGACGTCGCCTTCATAAAGACAACCGGCTCCGCCGGCACCGCCATGCCCGACTCCGCAGCATGATCCGAGTAGTTCAATCCGATGCAAATGAATTTGCCTACACTGGCAACGCATGGTCCGATACGCGGATTTCCCGAAACGACCGGGAGCGTCGACACATCAAGCGCCCGAAGCCGCTCGAACTCGCTGGGTGAAAGCGCCCCGCCCGCGATGTCAGGAATTATTTTGGACAGATCGTGAATCTTGCCTTTTGCATCGAGAACACCCGGAAGCTCGTGGCCCGTCTCTCCGTAACGAACCAGCTTCATTTGTGTGCCTCGCCCGTGGTGTCGTTCCCATCTTCAAACCGAATCGCCAGCAACGTAAGATCGTCCTCCACTTCTTTTCCGTCCGCCCAGCGCGCAAGTTCTGCGAGCGTCGCATCGATAAAGTTGGTAGCCGTCAGGCTGCCGTTCTTTTCAAGAAATCCCTTCAAGCGCTCGACTCCGAACTCCTCTTCCTTAGGATCGTTCATCTCCGGAATGCCGTCCGTATAGAGAAGAATCCAGTCGCCGCGTTCAAAAGGCTTCTCGACCGCAGAATACACAGCCTGCGGAAATGATCCAAGAAACAGTCCGTTCTCGATCACCTCGCTCACCGCTCCAGACTGTCCACCGCGCAACAGCATCGGAGGGTGTCCGGCCCCGGCGTAGCGAAGGACCTTCGCTTCTGTGTCGATAAACACATAGGCCGCGGTAACGAAGTGGCCTCTGAATTTGCCACAGAGTGTCTGATTCAGCGCAGCCAGCAGCCCTGCGGGGTCAGCCGCAAACGCTGCCTGCTCCGCGAATGCGATCTTCAGCATTGAGGAGATCAGAGCCGCCGGCATCCCGTGGCCCGATACATCCGCAACCAGCGTGCCCAGCCGCTTGTCATCAACGCGGATAAAGTCGTAGAAATCACCCGCTACCGAGGCCATCGCCTGATAACAAGCCGCGATATCGAGTCCTTCAAGCTTCGCTGGTTCGCGGGGCAGAATTGACAGTTGGATCTGGCGAGCGGTTTCGAGTTCGGTTCGGATCTCGGCGAGCTGCTTCGCAAGCTTTTCTCGCGCCTCCCTAAGCATTAGGTGGTTATGAACTCGCGCCCGCACCACCGCCTGCGAAAACGGCTTGTGAATGTAGTCGACGCCGCCCACCTCGAAGCCCTTGGTCTCGTCCGCTACCTCCGTCATACCCGTCAGAAAAACCACCGGGATATCGCGCGTCGCGGGATCCAGCTTCAGCCGCAGGCAAACTTCAAATCCGTCCATACCCGGCATCAGCACATCCAGAAGAATCAGATCAGGCACCGGGTCGGAGTGCACCAGGTCAAGCGCCTTCTCTCCGTTGGTCGCAATTCGCACCCGGTACTGATCTTTGAGAATCGCATTTACGATCTGAATATTTTCGGGCGTGTCGTCGACCAGCAGGACCACCTTCTTCTCTTGCGCGCTCATTGCGTCGTCTGCCCCTCATTTACCTTGATCTTCGCCGCTATCTCGTCAAGCTTCGCCAGCGCCCCTTCAAAATCGAAATCTCGAATGGCCTTGGCCATCGTGTTCAGAGTCTCGGCGTCGATCTCTCCGCCCAGAGCCGTCCGCAGCTCCAAAAAAGCATCCTCAGCCGCTCCGTCACTCTCGTCCAGCAGACTCTTGAGTTTCATCGTCGCTGCAGCCGCCGCATCACGATCGAACTTGGCGCTTGCGCCATCCACGGCCGCAGCTTCCGTCTGCTTGAGCGCCTCGACGATTGCTTGTGTTTGCTGGCGAAGAAGGAAATCGAAATCCTCCAGCAGAGAGGGAACCGCTCCTTCCTGCTCACGGAAGGCCCGCTCTATATTCGCCGCCGCAAACTGCACCTTCGTGATCCCCAGATTCCCCGCGACGCCCTTAACGGTATGAGCTATCTGCTGTGCAAGCTTGGGATCGCCCTTCTCCACGGCCGTAATCATGCGCGCGCCCGCTTCGCCCTGCTTCTCTGCGAATTGCCCCAGCAGGCTGCGGTAGAGCTGTCTGTTGTCGGCCACGCGTCGCAGCCCAGACATCGTATCCACGCCCTCGATCTCCGGAACGACCGCCGCCGGTGCCGGTGCCTTAGGTTCCGGCTTCGCGCCGCCGTCCAATGAGCTCCGCTTGGTCCACCGCGCCAGCGTAGCGAATAGCGCATCAGGATCGATCGGCTTGCTCACATGATCATTCATGCCGGCTTCAAGGCAGCGCTGCCGCTCCTCCACCAGCGCGTGAGCCGTCATGGCGATGATCGGCAGCGACGCGAAGCGCGAATCGCCCCGCAGAAGTTTCGTCGCCGTGAAGCCGTCCATTTCCGGCATCTGCAGATCCATGAAAACCACATCGAACGATGGAGGCTGCGGGCCTTCGGTAAGTATCTTCACCGCTTCGCCACCATGCATTGCTACCGTCACAGCGGCGCCTGCACTCTCCAGCAACTCCGTCGCCACCTGCCGGTTCATCTCGTTGTCTTCAACCAGTAGCACCCGCACGCCCCTAGCGTCGTGGACATGCAATTCCTCCTTCGCAGCAATCGGAACGCTCGCCCTTTCCGTCGGCACACCGAACATGTCCATCAGCGCATCGTGCAGCAGCGAAGGGTTCACCGGCTTCAGCAGATACGTATCGATGCCGATCTCTTCCGCCTGTTCGCGAATATCTTCTCGCCCAAAGGCGGTGACCATTGCGATCTTCGGAATATGTCTCAGGCGGTCGCTGCGCTTGATGATGCGGCTTGCCTGCAACCCGTCCATCCCCGGCATATGCCAGTCCATCAGGATAAGTTGGTAGGGATCTACGCTGTCCGTCGCCACCAGTTCCCGAATGGCGTCCTCGCCCGAAGACACCGCATCCGCCCGTAATGCGAAACCCCGCAGCGAATCGGTAAGAATCTCGCGCGCCTGCGCATTGTCATCGACAACCAGCGCATGCAGCCCCGCAATATCGGGAATAAACCGTTTGCGGTCGCTCTCGTCCGAACACACTCCGAACCAGCCGGTGAAGTAAAACGTGCTGCCCTTGCCGTACTCGCTCTCCACCCAGATTGTGCCGTCCATCAGCTCAACCAGCTTTTTCGAGATGGATAAGCCAAGCCCGGTCCCGCCATATTTCCGCGTAGTCGAAGTATCTGCCTGCGAGAAGGCCTGGAACATGCGCGCGCTCTGTTCCGCAGTCATTCCGATCCCGCTGTCGCAGACCGAAAACTTCACCTTCACTCGATCCGAAACCCGCTCTTCCAGCACAACAGTAACTACGATCTGCCCATGCTCTGTAAATTTGACCGCGTTGTTGACCAGGTTGATCAGGATCTGCCCCAGCCGCAGCGGATCGCCAACCAATGTCGTTGGAAGATCGTGCTGCGCCGATATCAAAAACTCGAGATTCTTCTCCTGTACCTTCTGCCCGACAATCGACGACAGATTGTCCAGCACGTCTTCCAGCCGGAAGTTGGTCTTCTCCATGTCCAGCTTGCCGGCTTCAATCTTGGAGAAGTCCAGTATGTCGTTAAGAATGCCAAGGAGTGTCTGCGCCGCCGATTTAATCTTGCTCAGATAGTCGTGCTGCTTCGCCGTGAGTTCGGTCTTCAGCGCAAGGTGCGTCATCCCGATCACCGCATTCATCGGCGTGCGGATCTCGTGGCTCATATTCGCCAGGAAGTCCGACTTGGTCCGCGTAGCTGCCTCGGCCATCTCCTTCGCGCGCCGCATCTCTTCTTCGGCCCACTTGCGCTCCGTGATGTCCTTCACATTCACGACCAGCATCTGGCGGTCAAGATATTCTGCCAGGTATGCCGTCACTTCCACCTCGATCTGCCTGCCATCCCGTGCTGTATGCCGCGTCTCCCAGGTCGACACGCCCTTTTCATGCAGCTCGGTCAGCAGTTCTGCAAGTTTCTCCACGCTGAAATCAGGATTGAGCTGTGCAATATTCATCCCGAGCAATTCTTTGCGGTTGAATCCCAGAACGCGGCACGCCGCCTCGTTCGCATATTCAATTCCGCCATCCGACGGTCGCACCCAGAAGATCGTCTCCGCCGCGTGGTCCACCGCGTGCTGCGTGAACTGGAGGCGTTTTTCGGCCTCCCTGCGTCGCGTGATATCGCGAAAGGCGACGACGCTCCCCGTAACCTGCCCATCGCGCATGATCGGCGTCGTCGAGTACTCCACTGGAAAGTTTGTGCCGTCTTTGCGCCACAGAATCTCATCCGCAATCAACCGCGACTTGCCGTCCTTCGCGGTCTTGAACATCGAGCACTCGTCGTATGGAATGAGCGTGCCGTCGGCGCGCGCATAGTGCACGCGATCCTGCATCGCCTGCCCCACCAGATCCTCCGCCGCATAGCCAATCATCACGGCGGCAGCGGGATTCACAAACGAGATGACGCCCTCGGTAGTAAGCCCGAAGATTCCCTCACTCACCGAGGCAAGAATCAACCGGGAACGTTCCTCGGCAGCCGCAACCGTGGCGGCCTGCACCTGCGTATGCTCGAGCAGCTTCTTTGTCTCAAGATTGCCGCCAAGGATCTCGGCGTTCAGTGCGGCAGCTGGCAGCAATGCACTCAGCAATTCCCGTTGCCTCGATGAAGGCGGATCCACAGGCGCGAGCTCCAGCACTGCGGCCACCTTCCCATGGCTGACCAAGGGCGTGAAAAGAAGATTTCCGCCCGTAATGGTCCCCGCCCCGGCCGAGATACGTACCTGATTCTCCTCCGTCGCAGTAACTTCAAGCGGCCGCTGTTCCAGGGCTGCCTGCCCGGCCATCCCTTCTCCGAGAGAGAACGACTGCGGTGCGGCGGACGTTTCCAGAGCGAAGCCGCCGGAAGGAGAGAAGCGGTTGCCGTTCGCATCAGCCAGATAAAAGATCCCGTATAGCAGGCCCACCGACTCGGAGATTCGTGACAGAAGGACCTGCGCAAATTCCTCAAAGCTTTCTGCCGACTGCAGCCGCAACGTGATGGCAGCCACTTCGGCCTTCACCCATACCTGAGTCTGGCGTTCTCGCGCCGCCGTCTGCAGCGTGTTCAACGCGCGGCTCATGTCGCCGATTTCATCGCCCCGATCGAGGTTCGTGATCGGCCGGTCGAGACGGTCCTCAGCCACATCGAGGATATGGCCGCGAAAATCCTCCAGCCGGTCGACCACTGCGGTCTGCACGATGTAAACAGCGAAGGCGAATGATGCTGCGAGACCGAGGCTGATGACAATCCAGGTGATCAGGAATGTGCGGTGAGTGCGGGCGGTGAGATCGTCCGACTCCTGTTCGACCGTAACGTGCAATTTGCTGATGAGATCGATCAGCGCCTGGCGCGACTGCGCTAGTTCTTCATCCACCACCTTGCGCATGGCCCGCATCGCCGTGTCGGAATCATTCTTCAGAGCGGCTTCTCGGATCGGGCGCGAATCTGTCACTACCCGGTCAAAGAGTGTTCCGGCCGCGGCGATCTGTGAAGCGAGCAGTGGGCTATCGCGCATGGCCTCCTGTTGGGCGGAATGATAGTCGGCGATATCTTTGTTCAGCGAAGCGTCGATGCTCTGCATACGGACAGGATCAAGCTCGGCGATTTCGTTGTAGAGCAATTCGCCGTACTGCGTGGTCTTGGCGCGCGCCTCGGTCAGGCTCTGGAGCGCAGCGACGTCCCGGTCGATAAGCGTGCTGTACCAGGTATCGATGCGGATCATCTCGATCGACGAGTAGAGTGTCGCCGCCAGCACCATCAGTGCCAGTGGCAGCAGAGCGACAAGCAGCTTTTTCCGAATCTTGAGGTTCGGTAGCAAACCACTCCCCTTATTGAACAGCCCCATTGTAGGGCTGCGGCAGGGAAGTAGGCGTTAACTTTTATGTGTGGGCTGGAAACGCCCATGAAAAAGCGGCCGCCCCGAAGGACGCGCCGCTCTTCCCGCTGCCCTGACTTCGACTACTTTGGCTTCTCCAGATGTCCCCCAAAGGCAAACCGCATCGCCGAGAGCACCTTGTTCGCATAGTCCGCCTCGCCCCGTGAGCTGAACCGCTCGTAGAGTGCGGAAGTCAGCACGTGCGCCGGCACAGCTTCATCAATAGCGGCCTTGACCGTCCAGCGTCCTTCGCCCGAATCAGAGACGCGCCCGCCGAACTTCGAAAGCTGGGGATCCTGCGCCAGCGCTGACGCCGTCAGGTCCAGCAGCCACGACGAGATCACGCTTCCGCGCCTCCACACCTCCGTCACGTCGGCAAGATTCAGGTCGTACATGTAGTGCTCGGGGTCGCGCAGTGGGGTCGTCTCCGCATCAATTTCGTGCGTGTGCTTTCCGACATTCGCCGAGCGCAGAATGCCGAGGCCCTCCGCATATGCCGCCATGATTCCGTACTCGATGCCGTTATGCACCATCTTGACGAAATGCCCTGCTCCGTTCGGCCCGCAGTGCAGGTACCCCAGCTCCGACGTGCCGCCCAGTTTTTCGCGCCCCGGAGTGCGCGAAACATCGCCCATCCCGGGAGCAATCGTCTTGAAGATCGGATCGAGGTGTTTCACCACGTCATCCTCGCCGCCGATCATCATGCAGTAGCCGCGCTCCAGACCCCATACGCCGCCGCTGGTCCCCACATCCACATAGTGAATACCCTTCGCGGCCAGGTCCTTGGCGCGCCGGATATCGTCGATGTAGTAGGAGTTGCCGCCATCGATCAGAATGTCGTCTTTCTCCAGGTGCGGAACGATCTCAGCGATCGTGTCGTCCACCGCTGCCGCTGGAATCATCAGCCAGATGGCGCGCGGCTTGTTGAGCTTCTTCACCATATCCGCCAGGCCCGACGAGCCCACCGCCTTATCCTTCTCCAGTTCCTGTATCGACTGCGGCGATCTGTCGAAGACTACGCATTCGTGGCCTCCATTCAGGAGCCGCTTCACCATGTTGGCTCCCATACGCCCAAGTCCCACCATTCCAAGTTGCATAGACCACCTTTCTTTGAAAGACGAATTTATTCGATCACAAACCGGGCTGGACTGATATTGCGATGAGGAAAGCTTTCATTCCGGCGGATCGAAGCGAAGCCTCAAAAGCCGGAGTCAGTATATGAGATTCCCGTGACGGGAGTATGGATAGCGCTTTTATTCGACGCCTCGCCGGGCTTGCACTGCTCAATTTGCTGCGCAAAACAGGACTGCCCGATTCGGTCCTTACGCCGCGAAATCGATCGCAAATCAGCGCAGTTTCTTTGACGCCCCTGACCGCATTTGATATAAACACAAAGGAAACAAAACCCCCGCCATACACTCCTCAGTAGCTCAATGGCAGAGCATTCGGCTGTTAACCGAAGGGTTGTAGGTTCGAGTCCTACCTGAGGAGCCAATCAATTCAACAATTTAGGGTTTTCGATCTCCGATCGATTCGGCGATACCGGGGAAAATACCGGGGACTCTACCGAAGAATGCGCTTCGGGTCTGCTGATTTTCTCCATTGCGTCCCTGAGCTCGTCGGTGCTGAAGTGACCGTACTTCGCCGCCATCTTAACCATGGTGCTCGGCGCCCAACCAACGATCTTTGCGACCATCGGCAGCGGCACGCCGGCGCTGATCATGCGCGAGATCGCCGAGTGGCGGAGATCGTGAGTCCGAATGGCAAGCGGTTCTCCTGACAGCGCGTTGCCCGCAAGCTTCCGCGCGGCATTCCACGCTGTCTTCCAGCTGCCCATCGGCTTCTCTGGATTCACTTCGTAGGGGACAGCCTGGCCGTTCAAATACCCCGCTTCGCCGTCGAGGCCATACCGCTCCGTCGCGAAGACATAATGCTCTGGCTGCCGCTCGGGAAAGCGGGATGCCCAGAATGTTAGCGTGGCCATCGCTCGCTGATTCAATGGAATGACGCGCCCGGTGCCCGACGCGGTCTTGTCCTTGCCGAACTTCAGGCAGCGGTTCTCGAAGTCGATGTTCTTCCACTGCAGCGTCCGGACGGTGTTCTTCCTGGCGCCGGTCTCGAGTGTCAGCACTACGAACGGCAGAAGGGAACGAGAGCGCGACTTCGCGCATGCGTCCAGCAGCGCGCGCTCTTCCTGCGCGGTGATCGCCCGGCCGATGTCTTCACCAGGCGCGAGCATCGTCACGTCTGGCTGAATGCGCGCCCACGCACCCGATCGCTTTAGGATGGACCTCAGGGTCCCGATCTCGTTGTTAATCGTCTTCGGGCTGGCATCTTCCTCAATGCGCTCGTCCTGGTAGCGTCGGATGTCTCGGGCCTCAATGTCGACTACCAGTTTCCGTCCGAACACTGGGCGGAGATGCTTCAGGTTTGCGAGCTCACCGATCAACGTGTTTGCAGCCCAGGTGGGCTTTTTTCTCTCGAGCCATTCATCGGCCGCAACAGAGAAGAGCCGCGGCTGCTTGGCCTTTCGGAATCCGGAGACGCCGTCGCGAAGCTCCTGCTTGCGCCTCTCCATCACCTCGCGGGCGCGCATGATCGAGGTCTGATGAGTAGTCTCGCGGATCCTCTGACCCTGGAACCAGAAGTCCATCGTCCAGACCCGGCTTTCCTTCGTCTCGCCGTCCTGCTTTCTCTTGTCGCGATAGAGTGCCATCGGCTATTTCACCTTTCGTTTGTTTGCTTCCGCTGCAATTTCTTCCCGGTTCCTAGTTATCCAGTTCCGCTTGATCGGCTCATCGTCCACCCTACTAAGCCGATCATTGACCCACCGAGCGATCCAGACACTCCGCTCTTCATTCTTGCGGGTCTTCTCCCACAGGATCCAAGCCTGCGATGCAAGGTCTAGCAGCTTCCCGCGGTAGGTCTTTCTGGCTTCATCTGTCGACCTAGTCGCGGTCGCTTTGTGGACACAAACTCCGCAATAACTACCCCGTTTGTATCTGTCACGAGGACTGCGCCGCTCGAAATACCTGCCGCAACGGCGGCAGCGAAACAGGGAGTGCACGAACTCGCCGGAGTCGAGAAAGCGAACAAACAGGTCGTTTGCCGTGTGTTGTGCCGCGGCCACTGGATCATCCACATCTCCTGGGGGAGTCCAGGAGTGAGGTAGGAACATGTAATGTAGACCGGCATTTCTGCCTGCATTCAGCAAAAGCGCTGGGCGGTTTTGGTTGAGGAAAGCCTCCGCAACTTCGTAAGCGTCCTGAGATTCTGAAAGCTTCCGCTCAAAAGGACTTTCGCTCCCATCCTTCTCGTCGATGGCAGAATCGATCCACTGGTCGACCAGGTGCCGGAGTAGCCGCGTCACTTCCGAACTGGCTCGCTGATATTCGGCGTCTGGCGCAGCGGTCCACACCTTTGCTCGCCTCAACCATTCCCGTCGCTCGGCACCAAATTCCCGCTCCCCGTTCAAGGTCTTAAAAAACACTGACCGGTTGAAACTTGCAGAAGATGGCAACGCTGGCTTCACAAAAACATGCTAGCACATATCTACTACTATTTTGCAATCATATTTTCATGGATTTTCAATTTAACTCACACGATGATTGAGATCAGCAGCAGAAAAACGTTATTTGGAGAGGGAGATGAGCAACCACGGTCGGCTACTTACGGTAGAGGAGTTCGCCACAAGGACGGGCAAGAAGCCCGCTACTATCCGTCAGAAAATCTGGCGCCGGGAGATTGACTTTTTGAGGATCGGCCGATCGATTCGATTCACCGAAGAGATGGTTAGCAAGGTGATCGAAAGCGCCTTCGTACCAGCGATTCAGCAGTAAGAAGCAAACAAATTCAACCCCGTGGCCAGACAAGGAGGCCGCACCCGATGACAGAGAAACGTGTCTCCAAACAAATCGGAATCTTCGAGCCGGGCACGCCGAGCAAAGGACTGCCTGACCGCTATGTCGACGAAAGCGAGGCGCGCTCTCTGGTGGACGACGGAGAAGCTGACTGGATCAATCACCGGAAGGCCATTCGGCTGCGTAGATCGAAGTTCCGCTTGGGCTCAGTGGAATGCAATCGGGCCTTTATCGAGAAATACGCGCGTCCGGAAAGTGGTGCGGCGTAAATGCTGATCGTCGACCCTAAAGGCCTTTTTGAGGGAGAGCGTCTCGCTGCGTGCAGCGATGCGGCGCAGCTTCACTGGCAGCGGCTATTTCTTGCAGCGAACGGCTATGCCTGCCTCGAGTTGTCCTATGCAGCAATAGTGTCGAACGTCTACCGCAGCTTCAAAAAACCTCCCGCAGAGGACGAGCTTTGGGGTTTTTTCGAAGAGTACGCCGCCAATTTCCTGGTGATTCTTTATCAGGTCGACGGAATCTGGTGGGCGCAGTTCGCATGCAGCGCGAAATACATGCCCCGCTATAAGACTGCCCGCGACGAAAGCAGTCCGCGACCGCCGGTGGAGCTCCTTGAAAGGCATCGCGCGGGATATATCGGGTGGAAAAAAGCTAAGTCCATTCAGAATCAGCGTTTTCAGAAATTTACGGAAGGCTCTGGAAATGTTCAGAAGATTTCTGCTGCAGTTGCAGTTGTAGTTGCTGTTGTAGATGCAGGCGTAGTTGATGAGCAGAAAAGCTCTCTTGCGCTCACCTCTGCCGAGGTTCGCGCTGTTTTCGAGATGCCACTCGTCGGAGGCTCATTCTTTGGTATCTCTCAAACCCTGCACGATGAGTATGTCTCTGCCTATCCGGCGGTATCGGTCATGGAGCAATTTGCAGCGATGCGGGTATGGCTCATCAGTAACCCAACGAAGATGAAGACCCGCAGCGGAATCAAACGCTTCATGAATAACTGGCTCTCGAAAGAGCAAAATCGAGCGCGGCCGCAGCAGTCTCAGCCATCGTTCGCAGACACGGACTATCGAACTTCATACGGCCTCCCCGAGGGCGAGAATGTGGGGCTTTTGTGACGACAGTGATGAGCGAATCGAAAACCGCAACCTGCCCGAAACACGGCGATTTTGAATCCACGCTGTTGCGTATCCACAAAGTGTTGGGCGAGAGCTGGAGCAGATGCGAGAAATGCGATGCCGAACGCGAGCAGCAGATCCGGACCCAGGAGCACGAGCGTGAGCGAAAACGCGCGGCCGAGGCGCGGCAGCAAAGACTCGCGGCCGCCGAAATCCCACTCCGCTTCCAGGGCAAGACATTCGACGATTATCGGGCAGCATCTCCGGCGCAAGAACGCATCCTGAACATCGCGCGCGATTACGCGGCGAATTTCGAGACCGCCCATAAAGCTGGTCGTTGCCTGCTCTTCAGCGGCAAAGTCGGCGCGGGCAAAACGCACCTCGCATGCGCGATTTTACAGGCGATCATTGAAGCACCCCTTACACCAGTCGAAGGCTGGGAAGGGCGCAGCTGGTATCCGGTTCGGTACAGCAGTGCGTCGGAGCTCATCCGGACCATTCGTGAAACCTGGCATTCGAACACCTCGGAAGCCGCAGCGATTGCCAAATTTGTTGCGCCCGACCTGCTGGTCATCGACGAGGTTGGGTTGCAATTCGGAAGCGAAGCCGAACGGAACCAGTTAACCGAGATTCTTGATAAACGGTACCAGCGAATTCTGCCGACCATCATCGTGTCGAATGTCGCGAAGGAAGCCCTGCCAAAATACCTCGGCGAACGCGCCGTTGATCGACTGCGTGAAAACGGCGGCCTTGTCGCCGTCTTCGATTGGGAGAGCCATCGCGGAAAAGCGCGGAAACAGGAGTAAATACACATGGCAGATGACGACGGCATTTTACGGATAGGCACCGAGGTAGACATCACTGCTCTGCAGAGCGGCATGGCCAAGGCGCAACTCAAAGTGCGCGCGGCAGCCGCCGATATGAGCGAGGCCTATAAGCAGTTTGGAGCGGCCGCCCGAGCCGGCAGTGAGCAGGCACAGCGGGTCCTGGTCGAATACCAGACCTCCGTCAACGCTGCGCGCGACCAAGTGCGTGAGTATGCGGCTGCCCAGCGCGAGGCCCAAGCCGCAGTAAGGGAATCAGCCCGGGCACAAGAGGAAGCCGCAGCGGCTGCTCATGCCGAAGCCGCTGCACTCGAGGAAGCCGCAGCGGCTGCTCATGCCGAAGCCGCTGCACTCGAGGAAGCCGCAGCGGCCACCCAAGAATACGAGGTCGACACTACCAAGGCCCGCTTCGCTGCACAACTGCTCGGACGCGAACTTGGTGTACCAATTCCGAGAGCCCTGTCGAGCATAGCGGCTCAATCTAGCCTGCTCGGCCCCCTACTGGAGCTCGCTTTCCCGGTCATAGCCGCCACAGCTTTTACGTCAATCGTCGGCGAAACTGTAACGAAAATCACCGACTTGTACTACGCATGGGATGAGGTAACCCAGGCGGAAAAGCGCGCTCAAGAGCAGGCAAATGGTCTGATCAATGCCTTCGCTAAAGAGACAGAGAGGGCCCAAGAACTCACCTACAAGATCATCGGCGACACGCAAGGTAAAGTCGCAGAGCTGCAGGCGAAGGCCGCCGACATTCAGTTGAAGGTTCGATCCGACGACAATACGGCCATTGCTCAGGCGCGTGCCAACCTCGAGGATCTGCAGCGGCGTGCTAAGGCGATCGAAATTAAGCCAGGCGCGGTCGGAAATGAATATCAGCCAACGAAGGATGCCCAAGTGGCCCAAGCTGGTATTGATAATGCCCGGACTGCTCTCGACACCGCGATCCTCAAACAGAAAAACGATCAGAAGGAGTTGATTGATTTAAATCATCAGGCGGGCGAAGCTGCGCAGCAGCAGGCCGAAAAAGCTGCGAGGGCAGCCGAGGAGGTCAGCCGCAGGACAGCCGAGGCAGCGCGCAAGGCTGCGGAGGAATACGGTCGGGGCGTCGAGGAAATGGTTCGCCAGGATGAAGAGGCAGTCAAGGGCTCACAACGGGTGACTGACGCGCTGACCGAAGCCTGGACTGCAGCCATAAGGAAAGACCAGGAAGCCGCCGAGATCGCCGCGCGCGCCACCAAGGAACGCACAGAGGAATACAAGCGCAATCAGCAGGAACTCCAAAAGCTCAACGAAGAGCAACTGAAAGGCTCTGAGATTCAGGATCAGGTGTCGGCGTCGCTTCAGGAAGCCGAGCTCCACTATGAACTCGCTACCGGCGGCGTCACGCGCCTCGGAGCGGCTCATCAGGAAGCCGCTATCCGTGCCGCTGAGTACAAAGAGAAGCTCGATCAGTTAGACGCGGCCATCGCGCAGGTCCAGTCGAACTATGAACTCAGCCCTGAACAGCGCGCGATCCAGACGCAACAGCTACAGAACCAGCGTGATCAGGTTGCCGGTCAAGGTCAAGTCGCCGCGATTCAGGACCAGACCCAGATCGCACAGCAGGCCTCGCAGCCGTGGGTTTCTGCCGCAAATCAGGTCTCCGATGCGTGGATCGGCGCATTCAACAAGATCCTCGTCGGCGGGCGCGAGTCGTGGCGGGCGGCGGCCCTGGCTGGCGAACAGATGACTATGGCGCTGATCGGCGATGCCGAAAAGTACCTCCAGAAGAAGATCGAGAACTACATCCTCGAGAAAGTCTTCCACGTCCAGACTGAGGCCGCAAAGGTGGCCGCAACCACATCAGCCAATGCCACCGCTGCGACGTCGACTGCCGCTGCCAATGTGGCTATGGCCGAGAGTTATGCTGCCGTGGCTGCCGCCGCAGCTGCCGCTGCAACTGCCGCAATCCCGATTGTTGGTCCCGAACTGGCACCGGCCGCTGCTGCCGCGACCTACGCGGACACCTCCGCCTATGCTGCGCTCGCCGCGTTCGACACGGGAACGTCGTTTGTTCCCCGGGATGGCATAGCGATGATCCACCAAGGAGAAACCATCCTCCCGCCGCCCCAGGCGGATGTGCTTCGAGACGCTCTCTCGGGTGGCCGCGGAAGTCAATCTGGCCAGCCCGGCGGCCTGCAGCTTCATTACTCGCCGACCTTCACGTCGCATGGGACACCCTCCGACGCGCGGAAGACGGTTAAGGACCTCGGTCGCATGCTTCGGCAGATGAACTTGACGACTTAAAAGGAGAAAGAAATGGCAACGAAGATTTAGGGAACATCCTCACAATACGTGACGAGTACGACGACCTCAGCAAAAGGCTCGGCGTGCTCGAAACCAAGCATGGCGATCTGCAGCGACAGCTTGCAGACACCAACCAAGCCATTGAGACAACGACCGCGAAGTACGCCTTAGAAACCCGCGAATTCGCAGCGGGAAATACGAAGGCGGATCCAGGTGCCGCGCTGGCCCAAAAGGATTTTCTTGAGCATAAACGGCACGGTCTTGATCAATTGCTCGCCAGCACAACTGCAGAGCTCGAGCCTCTGGTTCAGCAGCGCGCTCGGCTTGCAGAAAGACTCGAGCGGCAGGCGGAACAAGAGGAGCTAGAACAGCGCCAGGCGGCGCTGGCCAATGCGGAACGCAATTGCGAAACCAAAAAGAAGGAGTACGACGAGGCTTACCGTTTGGTGCAGACTGCGCACCAGGCACTCGGCTCCTATCAACACAAACTTATGCGCGAGCAAATTCAGCGGGAGCGCGGCCAGCGGTAGAGCATCGTAGCCAACTTCCAGACCAGGAGAAAACAACATGAGAAACGATCCATTTGGCGAGGAGCAAGAATCAGACGGTCTCCACATCGAGATGCCAGCATTTACGAAAGCGCGGGGCCGCGTCGTCGACGGCATCGCGCTCGCGGGGTGCGGAGACTGCGGCGGTCCTTTCTGCGGCCAATGCGCCGACCGTGCTATTGAAAAATTGTCGGCTCCTGAACTGGCCGGTTCGACCGTGAAGGGGTTTCGCTTTGACGACGAGCCCGTCACCCCATCCAGGCCGAAAGCAGACGCCGCGAGCGACGGAGAATTTCGGAAGTCTCATCCCCGGGAACGGTCCCGCTTTCATCGCGGGGACACCATTCCGCTGGGCGGCTCTCGAAAGGCAAAGATTCTCGACTTCGAGCGGATCGGGCAGGGCTATCGCATCGACCTGCTTTTCAACGGCCAGCAAGTCGCGGTGGTCGTCTAAACGTTCGTTTTGTGACGGCGGACTCCTTCAGGCCTGGCAAGACCTGTTTTCGCCGCCGTGCAAAGAGGATTCAGCGAACCTGCTGGTCCTTCCCGGGAAGCGTTCGCGCGGAACGTCTTCCCGGTAAACATTCAGTTTGTCCGCATCTGCCGGCCTCACTCCCCGGCACCGACTCAACCTCGGAAGATTTGCGGGCGACACCGACGGGCGGTCCGCAGGGGGTCGCCCGTTCTTTTTGAAATCGACATGCGCAGTGACCTCCTTTCGGTGTGGCAAGCACCTTTCCTGGTCGCTGCGCTCGGTGGGGCGGTCGGCAGATCCGTCCCACCACAACTTTCCGTCTCCGGGGAACCGCGAAACCCCGGGGAACGCGCGGAACCGGAGGGCGCGAGCTCTCCGGACTTTTTTCAAATTTGAGGAGAAGACGAATCAATGCCGCCGACTTGCAAAGTCTGTACAGACCCGAGGTTGGAGGAAATAGACGCAGAAATTGCGAGCGGCAGGTCCATTCCCGCCATCGGCAGACAGTTCGCCTTGAAAGAATCGGGACTCTACCGGCACCGCAAAGATCACATGACGATCACTCGATCGATCAAGACGTCCAGACCGGCAGGCATCGCGGCCACCGTGGAGCACCTACTCAACCTCGACCAACAACTCGCCGAGGCACAAGTGATGGCGATACGGCGCGGAGCGGCACAAGCTGTCGTCGCAGCGCTCGCGCAGCGCGTGAAGCTGGCCTTAGAAATCTCGAACCTGCGCGACGAGATCAAGCCGCGTGCAAAGGACAATCACGTTCACTTCCATCTGAAACCGGAGGAAGCGGCGAACGTAGCACGAGCTCTCATTAGGCATGAGGAATTAACTGGCGGAAAGGTGATCGATGGCAAAGCAAAACAGTGACGACGCTCTCAGCCTGGCGCGCTCGAGCCTGGCGGCCTATGCCGCACTCGTCTACGATTCATATTGCGTCTACAGGCATCACTCGATACTCATTCGCCACCTGGAGGCGATCGAGCGAGGTGAGATCCGCCGGCTGATTATCAGCATGCCTCCGCGGAGTGGAAAATCGCTGACCGTAAGCGAAATTTTCCCAGCGTGGTACCTCGGTCACCATCCGGACCGATCCGTAATCATCGGCTCCTACAATCAGGAATTCGCTGAGAGCAATTTCGGGCGAAAGGTCCGCAACTACGTCGCGGATCCGCGTACTCGAGCCGTCTTCCCCGATCTTCGACTCGCCGACGATTCCCAATCCGTGAAACGCTTCGACACGACTACAGGAGGCTCCTTCTTCGCAGTCGGTCGCGGCGGAGCCCTGACCGGTCGTGGCGGCCATCTCATCATCCTCGATGACACACTCAAAGACTGGGAGGAAGCGCGAAGCGAAGCTGTCAGGCGCGAGCTCCACAACTGGTTTCGCACGGTTGTCTATACGCGTCGCCAGCCAGAAACAGCGATCATCCAGGTGGCCACGCGGTGGCACGCCGATGATTGCGCAGGCTTTTGCCTCCGCAATTTCCCGGAGGAGAACTGGACCGTGCTGTCAATGCCGGCGATAGCGGAGGTAGACGAGGGATGGCGGAAAGCAGGGGAAGCGCTTTGGCCCGAAAGATTCCCGATCGAGGACCTGGAAGCAACAAAGCGAGTGACCGGCACTGCCGGGTGGGCCGCCTTGTACCAGCAACGGCCAGTTCCTGAAGAGGGCGCCATTTTCAAGGGAGAATGGCTGCGCCGATATGACGAGCTCCCTCCGTTCTCTCAGGTTGTCATCAGTGCCGACACCGCGTTTGCGGTGGGCAAACACAACGATTATTCAGCCATCACAGTTTGGGGTGTGGCGGAGAACGGATATTACCTTCTTCACGTCACGCGCGAGCGGCTCGAATTTCCTGCATTGAAACGGGAACTAATATCCCTCGCTGCACAATGGAAACCCAATGTCGTCTTGATCGAAAAGGCCGCGTCAGGGCAAAGCCTTCTCCAGGAGTTGGATCATGCAACGCGCCTGCCCATCCGCGCGGTCCCCGTCGATCGTGACAAAGTCACGAGGGCACATGCGTGTGCGCCGATTGTAGAAGCCGGCCGTGTCTTTCTCCCGAAGAGCGCACCATGGCTCGCGGACTACATAGATGAACTCCAGGGATTTCCCGGCGGCGCTCCACATGACGACTGTGTCGACTCGACGACGCAGTTCTTGAACTACGTTCGCGATCGCATGGGAACGCTCGGCCTGGTCGAGTTTCTGAAGCAGGCCGCCGGCGTCCCAGGAACGCCATCTGAGCAGGCGAAGGTGATTGCCTTCGCCAAACCACCCGGGAACGTGCCAGCGACCGCAGAGAGCGGGCTGCGGTGCCCTGCGTGTGAATCGACCATCATTCAGAAGATCCCAGGCGGCAAACGCTGCGGGATGTGCGGCACGCAGTTCGGAATGCCGACCTTTACGTCACATTCAAGTCAAATGAGGGCATGATGGACCACCACATTCACTGCAGTATCAGAGGATGCGATTACGCCGCGCTGTTCCGCGTCCTTCGCTTCCAACGGATTGGCCTCGAGCCGCTGTGCGAGCTTCACTATGAATGGCTTGTCGACAATACGCGTCGGCCGTTTACAACCCGCCGTATCACGAATCCGTGCGATTGCATACGAGCCATCAGAGTACTCCGTCCCGTCGAATCCAAACACGTTATCGATCAGTTTGATCAGATCGTGGGAGAGGAGGCAGAACTGCTCTTCGGTTCTACCTGATCGGCGGCATCCCGGCCGCGTGTGGGTTGAAGTTCTGTGCGCGGCTACCGATAAAATATAATGACAAGTGTGTCATTCTTCGGCATATAATGCCGCGAGCAATGATCGACCACATCGGTGGGTGGCTGCAGCACAACTTGGTAGTCTTCGTTGCTGTAGTGCTTCTCCCAATGAAGTGGGTTGTCGTAAGACTATGCAAGGATCCAGAGGCCGAGGCTGCCGCATTACTGTCTGTTCCGGAGGACCTATGCTACGTTGTTTTGGGCTTGGTGCTTGGAGACTTGACCAGCAGTGCCGGAGCATTCCGACATCATTTCGCAGCGTCGGATCATGTGACAATGGATTTAGCAGTAACAGTCTGCGTCGGCATAGTGGTAGCCCTCACCGTTCATCGGATCGCACAACGCGGAACACGAAACTATCAGAGTTGGCGCGCAGCAGGGCAATCCCGATCTACCGACGCATCATCGGAGGGGCAGTTGGAGCTCCCCATTACTCCGATGGATGCGAACCTCACCATGATTATGGCCCGGCATTTGTTAATGTTTTCAGCATGTTACGCGATTCAACTGATAGTTGTATTGATATGGCTTCACTGGGTTGCTAGCGTGGTAGCTGCGGCCTAGCACCGGCATGCATCCAAGGAGTGTCGCGTGTCAGATCGGAGAAGGTTATGACTCTGTTGTTTGAAATCTTAGCTGTCTACGCGATCTACGCGTGTGGCACAGCCTTCCTCGTGTTTCGCTTCGGTACTAAGGATCGAGTACCCAGTGTGGTGGTTGCGTGGTTGGCTCCAGTGATCCTTGTGATTTCTTTCATCTCCGCCATTAACAGAAGTCTGAGGATCTTGAGTGGAAACGGCACGGTGAAACCGTGCCCACAGGGTCTGGAAGAGGCCGAACAAATCGTTGAGAATAAAAGGCACTCAATGTTCGGCGGTCCAACGAGAAAGCCGCATCTCGCCGCCGACTGGGCAAAGGTGTACGAATTTTCCATGGAGCTCCAGGCTGCTCGTGTTGAGCGAGTAGCGCGCAAGCTGTGGACAGCATATTCGCACGGTTCGGCAAATATCGGCCGTCCTGCCTAAAAGAGCCGGATTCATTTTCAGAGTATTCCGAAGAATTCACATTGCGGTGGCGAAACCTCAATCCAGACGCTGCCACGCCGCCAGCGGCGAATGTCGAGTTCCGCATCCTCAACGCTTCCGCCCAGCTTCGCAACAATGCGCAGTAGGGCCCCTTTGTCTGCGGCCTTCGTGTAACCGACCAACACCGTCTTGCAATCCTCGGCCAGGATGTGGAACCACCACCCGTCGCGGTGCATGAAGTTCATCAAGGCGCGCATGCGGATCAGCGTAGCGCAAATGCCCGTCATTCCGAAAGAGACACGATAAAACAGGAAAGATAAAGTGATTTACTAGGTTCGAGGGCCAAGATGCAGGCGGGGAGCGCACCTGAGTGCGCCCGAGGGGTGATTAGATGGAGTGTCACAACTGGACGCTAGCGACGGGGAATCGCCGGAGATGGAAAGAAGACGTGGAATGACTATCCACACGTTATAGGGTCCGGGATCCGTCAGCTATACCGCTAATGTGGATGAACCCCCAAAGTCAATAGTCAAAAAAATGGGGCGCCGGAGCGCCCCTATGCACGGTGATGTGTCTCGTTAACGGAGATCTAGGGTGAACATATTGATGCGCAATCGCACAGCATGGGATGCCTAGGGCCGCGCTATTCGGTCGAAGGTTTGTCTGAAAGATCGCTCAGTTTGATCGTGATACCAAGGACTTTCTCCAGGTCGGCAGTCGGAAATCTCCAGACTCGGCCCGATCCTCTTTGCCAAGAAATGGCCTTCTTCCATTCGGCGATATACGCTGCGCTGCGATGTTCTGGTGATGGTTGCGACCTCTTTAATGGTCAGCAATGCCGGTACTCGGTTCATGTGGCTATTCACCTGTTTGAAGAGGGATGGCTTGTCGCCATCCCTCCGTGAGGATCAAATTAGAGTTTGCATTCCAATGTGTCCCTCCAGTTCACCCTAGGCCACAGCGCTTGTGCAAGGTCGATGATGTAACGCCGGTACCGGCCATAGTGTTGCAAGAGGATCATGTAGCTATCGTCGCCGCTGCAAGAGAGTGTTCCGCGCTCTGCCGGTGCGAACGCTTTCATGATGTTGTCTAAGAGCCTTACGAGTTCGTTGCGATAAGGCTCAACGGCCGGAATGTCTTTATAGTAGACGAACAGTTCTCCAACTATCTGCCACCACCAGTGGAGCGCCGGCAGGAAATCTTCTCCAACGCCACCCCGCAGGTAGAGGCTATCGCCTCCAAAGCGACTGGATACATTCCACTCACCATTTTCCGGAACAACGTAGTCCGTAATCATCTCCAGCTCGTGCAGTTCGAGTCCCAAATCCGGATTTTCGTACTCTTCGATCAATCGAGCGATGGCGAAAAGCTGGTGGGACGGTTTATCCGTCGCGACACCGAAAACACGCCTAAGGGTGTCAACCTCCTCCTCATAATGGGCGCTAATTTTTCTTCGGTGATCCGTCGCCGCGTCCAGGGTATCTACGGCTGCTTTTGAAACCCAGCTATCCTGGGTGTCGTCGGCCAGACCGGTCTTGGGGATTGTCCAGCTAGGTTGCGTTCTGTAATCGTCGCGGCTCTCCGCACTCGGAGCGGGCTTTGTGTGGTTTCGCTGGCGCACGGTGGCGGATGTGGTATGTTTTGGGGATTTCGCGGACTTGCGTGCGGCTTCGGACGTAGCCATGGATCGTTTCTCCTCACGAACGGTATGCTTGGGCACCACTGCCGATGCTCGCGACATCAGGGCGGCGCGGACCTGTGTTTGTAAACCTGGGAAAGTGCGAGAGAACCAAATTCAGGCTTCGAAGCTCCAGATGAAGCCGTCGCCGGCCTTCTGAAGATGGAAGTATTCAAGGACACCGTTCGTGGCGGTCATGCGGCCCTCTGCGATCGCACGAAGCTGTTTGACGCTCGTGCAGCTTGCATCGGAGAGGTTTTTGGCTCGGTCGAGCATTGCCACTTTGACGATCAGCGCAACTTGGCGCTTGTCATAGCGAAGTTGATGTTGAGACACTGCGATCTGGCTGGTAACGTGTTGTGTAGACATATTGCCTCCTATCAGGCATCTGTTTAGGGTCAGGTCGGGTGCTTCCAACACCTGCCTGGCCTGTTTGTTTTTCAGCGCCGCTTGCGATAGCGCTGCTCACGATGACGCTGGGCCTGCTTCAGGTTCTCAGCGGTCCACACGCGAACCTCGACGCCTCCAAGGACCTGCTTTGATGGCTCAGGGAGCTCTTTGGCGTACAGCCAGCGCAGAAGTGTGCTCTTGTTCACTCCACAAAGAGCGGCGACCTCTGACGTCGAGTAAGTTTTCATGTGTGCCTATGGTATAGGCGTAGATGGAGACGGCTGTCAAGAAAATAAAATAGAGGCCGAACATTAGTTTGGCGCTGGCGCCGGAGTGGCTGACTCTGCGCTCGCGCTCTTCTGCGCCTGCTCGAGGGTCAACTTGCCGGAGCGGACCTGATCGGGCAATGGACACAAGCAGGTCGCTCGCCCTGTTTTTCCCCGAGTTCAGTGATTTCGGTATATAGATCCCCAGTTGGGTAATAACCCGAAAGTTGCCTTGTCGCCGGACCTCGCGAGAGCTATTTTAGCCACGAATACGAGGGGGAGGCCCGATGAAGAGCTGGTTTGCACTCTGCTTGTTCGTAGGAACTGTTGCATCGACACAGGCGCAGAGAGCCTTAATTACGGTAAGCGGCAAGGTCACCTACGTTGTTTCCCCCAGATCGAGAAGGCCAGCAACCGACGCCACGGTTTACCTATTGACGGGAAGCGCCCTCGAGACTTGGAACTCGTGTTGGGGTCAAGCACCCGAGAACCCGGATATGGACCGCACCACCATTGAATGCGTTAAGAAGGCGAACACCCCGTATATCACGAACACGACCCCGCAAGGCACTTACACCTTTCCTGGCGTGTCGGTAGATACGACCCAAACTACCGTGGGCTACGTGGTAGCAATTGCGGGGGCTGCTGAAGGTGGTAAGAGAGCCGCCTCGCACACTCTGGATAACGATAGCAGCGCTTTTAATGCTGTCGAGATTCCACCGCAGGCCATGAACCTCTCCATCGATTTGGACTAAGTTCGTCGAATCGATTCGCCCCGCACCCGGCGAGCCAGAAATACCGGGGACTTTACCGGGGACCCTCCGCACAAATAGGCAGACAAGAATAGAAGTCAAAGAAGGGAACTGAACGGATTAAGTGCCTGATTCCAGAAGTGAAGAGATAAGAACATAAACCAGCATAAAATCCTTCCTCACTTCTGTTAACCGAAGGGTTGTAGGTTCGAGTCCTACCTGAGGAGCCAATTCTTTTCAACAACTTGCAATTGCGCGCCCTTCAGTGGATTCGGGCGCAGGCTCTACGAGAGCGGCGGCCCGAGGATCTCTATCCCATAATCCCTGGCGAGAAGCTCCATTCCACCCATATCTGGCGTAGACCGTCCCTCGTGCAGCGAAGCAAGCTCTTCAACGAAGAGATTGAAGCGACCGGCCGTAACCACGGCCAGCATCTCGGCCGCCACATCGTCAAAGTTGCGAAAGCCCCCCGCCGCCACGATGTCACAACAAACTACAGCGAGACGGGAAGGGACTGAAAGCCGCGCAGCGAAAAATTATGCGCCCGTGTTGGTAAACGATCCGCCAGTCGCATGTTGGGAAATCGCGCAATCATCCTGAGAATCGCGACCTGCCCTTCCAGACGTGCGAGCTGGTTACCGATACAAAAATGCGGACCGCCACCGAAGGCAAGATGCGGATTGTTCAACCTTCCCAAATCGAGAGTGTCCGGGTCTCTAAATCGATTAGGATCGCGGTTCGCGGCTCCCAGCATGATGACGACTGGGTTTCCAGGCTGAATCTGTACGCCGCAGATCTCGACCTCTTCTTTGGCGACGCGGTTGAGATACTGGATGGGGCTATCGAAACGCAGCATTTCCTCCACACTGCTTCTGATCAGATCGGGATCGTCCAGCAGCCTTGCCAACTCGCGAGGATTGCAGAGCAGGCTATATATTCCGTTCCCGATCAGATTTCGCGTGGTTTCATGACCGCCGAAGAGAAGCATGACGCACTGGGCGTAAAGCTCGTCCACAGTGAGTGTCTCACCGTCGGCCTCGATCTCGAGTAAGAGGCTAATGAGATCGTCTCGTTTATGCAGGCGCCGTTCTGCCACGATCTGACGGAAGCAGCTGGTGAGACTGGTGATTGCCTTCTGAGCGGCAGCAGTCTGCTCGACCGTGCGCATAGGATTTCCGATAAAGGTAGCGATCGCGTCTGACCATTCAGTTAGTTGAGTTTGCATCGTATCCGGAATCCCCAGGAGTTCGGCGATCACGAAAACAGGAAGGGGATGCGCGATCGCAGGCATGAGATCTACTTCGGAAGTGTTTCCCATTAACCTGAGCATGCGATCCACAATGGCCTCAACCTGAGGGCGCAGGAGTTCAATGGCTGCAGGAGAAAAGCCCTTATTCATCAGCTTACGGAGACGGGAATGCTCGGGAGCGTCCATGAAAAGGAGCCAGAGTCCCATTACATGCTGCAATTCAGAAAATTGGGCTCGCTCTTTCTCGGGCAGGGAGGCGAGAGCAGCCGCCATTCGCCTGGAAGAAAGCCTCTGGTCTTTCAGTGCGGCGAGGCAGTCTTCATAACAGAAGGCGGTCCAAAGATTGCGGCCGCCCCAGTCGAGCTCGTGAATTCTGCCTGCGTCGAGAAACTCTTTATATGTTGGATAAGGATCCTCAAGAAATCCATCATGGAAAAGTGTTTGCTTTGCGAGAGGCGCATGTGCCGCTGCCATAGTTCGCTCCTTGATTCGGTGAAACCGACAGGGGATACATTACTGCGATTAAGACACTTGAATCGCAAAAATATTCCAGCCAATCAACCATTCCGGAGAAGTGGAGAGTTGTGGCCAGGAGTGCCGTTCGGTGACGGAACGATACATAAGCGCGGGCTATCTGCTCAAAGTATTCATAACGACAATGCTCTAAGTGCGGAGCCGCATGGGCTGCCGCTTCCAGTACGTAAGGGACCGCCACAGCCCGTGGCGGTGAAGGACTCTGTGGATGTCGCCAATACGTTCCTCAAATCTGAATAGAAATCTTGACCCGCACAGCCTGGAATGGAGGGCTGTTCAGCGGACAAGAACACCGCAGGCTGAGTTCTATTCCAGATCGATTTTTGAGACCGTTGGCAGACAGCGTAGATCCAAAGTACGTCCAGCTTTCAAACCTTTCCCGAAGTAAATTTTCCAGCCACTCCGGCTCTACTATGGAATAACTCCACTCTTCCGGTGTTGTTATATCCGAGTTCCAGCAGTGGAACTAAGTACTCCGACGCGCCTATCTGCTGGCAGTCGGACCCAGCCGTCTATCGGAGCGCCGAGTATCGATGATAGAGGCAATAAAGAAAACAACTGAAACCTAACCAAAAAGGTGGAGATCTTCCTATGAAGGTATTTTTGCGCGTTGCAGGCATTGCATCGCTGGCGCTATCTATGGCCGGGGTTGCCTTTGGACAGCATTACATTCAGACCAATCTCCAGGCCAATACATCCGGAGTTGCGGAAGCCACAGATCCGAAGCTGGTTAATCCATGGGGGCTCACTCGCACCTCAGCCAGTGCATGGTGGGTGGCCGACAACCTGACCGGTGTTTCCACTTTGTACAACGGGCCTGGGACGAAGCAATCACTGGAGGTTACGATTCCTCCGGCCGATCCGACTAACAAGAAGACGCCGAACGGAAGCCCGACTGGTACTGTCTCTAACGGTAGCACCAAGGATTTTCTGCTGGCGCCTGGCGCTCAGGCAATCTTTATCTTCGCTACCGTCGATGGAACGATTGCGGCATGGAATCCGAATATCGGCTTGTTGAAGGGGCAGGCGGCACCTTCTACGCATGCTGTAACCGTTGTCAGGACGAAAGATGGGTCGAGTTATACGGGGCTGACAATCGCGCTTATTCACAATAAGCCCTATCTTTATGCTGCTAACTTCACCAAGGGAAGGATCGACGTCTACGACAGCAACTTCCAACGCGTGAAGTTACGGAGGGAGGACTATGGGGACTATCGGCACGATGACGATGATCGCCAATTTCCGGACAATGAACCCTTCGAGGACGAGCGCCTGCCTCGGCATTTTGTTCCGTTTAATGTGCAGGCTATCGGTAGCGATGTTGTTGTGACCTATGTGCTGCACGAAGAGGGAGCACAACTTGAAACCGATGGGCCTGGTCTTGGCTATGTTGATATTTACAGTTCAGCTGGCAAACTTCTCCAGCGGCTCGAGCATGGAGATTGGCTCAATGCCCCCTGGGGTGTGGCTCTGGCTCCGCTCGATTTTGGGCGATTCAGCCACCATCTGCTGATTGGCCAATTCGCGGGAGCAGGAACTACTGAGTCGAGTGGCTTGATCGCTGCCTATGACATGGTGACCGGCAAGTTCGACGGCGTGCTCGAGGACGCCAGTGGCAAGCCACTAACCATTAATGGCATCTGGGCCCTCGCCCCCGCCAATGTGGCTCCGGCCAGCGCAGATCCGGACGAAGAACCTGCGTCGGAGATCTACTTCACTGCGGTGCCGGCAGCACAGGGCGTCGGCGGGCTCTTTGGCTATTTGAATGCTGTTCCCACCGAACTCACTGAAGGAAGCGTGCAGTAGACACGCCAGCACATCCCCCGATTAAGGGTGGAATAGCTCACACCTGAGATATTCCACCCGAGTCGTGATGTGTGGATGCTATGAAGAGCTCGCACTTACAGAATCACAAGCTGAATCGCTCTCACTCCGGAATGTTGCCAACGCTTGTGGCAACCCGCCGGAGCATTCGAGGCGTTAACGACATGCGCGCGAATGAGCCCTCGCAGGCAGGCCCTTACCGAGATCCGACAGGCGTAGCGGTCGTGCCAGCAGATAAATCCATGTTTCTGCGCCAGGGAAGTGTGATCGTGGGCGTCGGGATACTTTCCGCCTTGTTGATGAAGGTAGCTTGTGGTGGCATGACTCATTCGGGGCCGCGCGACCCCGGTGACTGGTTGCTCTTGATGATCGCCATAATGTGTCTGCCCTTTGGGCTGCTACTTCTGGCGATTGGCACAGTCGCGAAGATGAAGACCCGTTTTTCAGGCCGGAGGTAGACGAGGCCGAAGCACAAGGCAGTAATGCATCGTCGCACGCTGTCAGAGGGCGATGGTGCTGACTGTGGCGTGTGGCTGCTGGAGACCTGACGTGTGCTCGCTCGTCGGTTGGGGTGGAGGTGGCCCCTTTCAGCTCGACTATTTAGTTGGTCGCAGGATGCGATTTCGGAGAGTGGCCGGGGCGGAATAAAGGGGCCGCGATTGATGTAAGACGCGGGATAATTCCTCTTCCGCCTCCAGCACTTGCCTGCAGGCTTCACATATTTCTAGATGAGCGCGAAATTCGATGACCTGCGAAATAGATAGCTCTTTGTCGAGATAAAGCAGAATGTGTTCGCGACAATCACCGCAGTCCTTCATTTCGTGCTTTCTCCACGGGTGATTCGGGGTTCGCGCATGTAAGGAGTTCGCGAAGCTTCGAACGCGCTCTTGCAAGCCGTGACATTACTGTCCCGACTGGGCAGTCTAAGAGACGCGCAATTTCATCATACGGTAATTCTTCAAATTCCCGCAGCAAAATGATCTCGCGAAATTTCACCGGCAGCGCCTCGATGGCCGCACGCACTTGCTCCCTCTCGATCTTGCTCACCAACGCATGGTAAGAGTCCTTCGTGGGCTCCACTATATCTCCGGCCGAACCGTCTTCCACGTCGCTCCACGCGATCTCGGAAGCAGTTCGCCGCTTTCTGAGATGGTTGAGCCACGCGTTCCGCAGGATCCTGAAGAACCAGCCCTTTACATTGCTATCCGGCCGAAGCCGGTTCATTGCCGGTATTGCGCGGAGATAAGTTTCCTGTACCAGGTCCTCGGCTTCCGTATGGTTGCGAGTCAGAACCATCGCGTAGCTATACAAACCGTCTAAATATTCGAGGCCGGTCGCATCTGGGGCATCATAGTCGTTCGGCATAAATATTCACTTCCTATGCAAAAATTCGACGTGGCGTTGCGTCGCTGACGATGAGTAGTATGTGCTTCAGACCATTGCCAATAGCTCGCAATCGGCCATTGAACTCGTATGTTCGGGACTCTTAATGCTCTTACAGGCAGATCACAATGATTCGGATGAGCACGTCCAGAAAGCTGAAGTTATTCCCTGATTTGAGAGGTCTTTGCGGACTCTGTTTATTCATGACGTCTTCTCCTTCTACCTGAGACTGCGCAGAAAGATCCGGAGATCGATCACCCGAAGGGCGTCTAATTTTTGTCAGGAAGCTCGTCGAGGGCAACCCAGAGTTGATCCGATGCGTTCGTCTCGGAGCCTTTCGAAGAGCATGCGGTAGGGCTGCCATTCATCAACGTCGCCGGTCAGAATGCTGATATTGCGGGCGTGGTCCCGCAATAGGATACTTGCCGCAATCGTCGCGCGATATTCATCCCGGCAGTAGACAAGAATGGGCTTGGAGGGATCGATTGACACTGCTTGGCCGGTTAATTCAAGCAATGGCATGGAGGTTGCGCCAGGCAGGTGTCCCTGCAACCATTCAGCCCGGCTACGAACGTCTATAAGTTGGGCCGCGGGATTTGTTTGCAGGGTCCTGCAGGTGTCTTCATGCTGATATATCGGCAGGCTGGTAAGCTCTAATCCTCGCTGTTGCCATTGTTGCTTGTCGGCGAGGGTATAGCCGGCCACATTGTTAAGACCAACTCTTGCCAAACGGTTGTGCGCTTCTTGTGCACAATTGGCACTTTCAGCTACGAGCAGAATTCTTTGCGAGGCTCCGATCAGGATTGCTGCCCAGCTGGCAAATGACCCCATAAGGCCAATCTGCATAGAGCCGGCAATATGGAACGAGGTGAATTGTTCTGCTGGCCGCGTGTCCAAAATAAGAACGCCTCGGCCCTGTTCCAGCCAGAGTTGCGCTGCCGTTAGCTGCTGAAGCTGTGACGATTCCGACAAGTGAAACACTCCTCGTCATACATATGCGCAGCAGAACGCACATTTCGATCATCGTCATCATCAAATTTTTATTTATTTGCTACTGTCGCTGCGGGATAGCGCGTGCCGCCGTCAGAAGGTTTTCTACCCTGTGCCGTGCGCGTTCGCTTTCCGGTGTGGCTGCTCCTCGTTTGTTCCATGTAGACCAGGTTTCAGCACTTTTCGCATACCATCTGAGTGACTCGGCTTGAGCCGTAAGCCGTTCTGCAGGTGAGAGTTCAAGGTCCATTGCGATCCGATGCTGAACCGCTCCCTCGCTTTCATAACAGAATCCGAGATCACGCAGAACCAGCAAGCTGGGCGACGCCGCATCGAACTTATCGAAAAAAGGCAAAGCAGAATTCGCGTAGTGCCGGGCCTTCTCGAAGTCGCCCATGGCAAGTTCTGCATCACTCAGCTTGCAATAGGATCTCATAAGGTGGAGGAGCCCATGTGGACTTGTTCCTGCCAATTCCTGTCTCGCCAGATTCGCCTCCTCCAGGAGGCGTAACCGCTCGGGCGCATCTTCTTTCTTGACAAGCACCTCGGCCAATGCCTCATTACGTATGGCGAGCAAGTGTCGTGCCCCCAATCCGTAGAGCGGAGACAGTTGCTTCGTGAGAGCAATCGATTTCCTATACCATGCGCTTGCGATATCCCGATTGCTCTGGCGAAAGGCATCGCCCATAGAGGTGTACGCGAGAGCCAGGTCGAACTGGGCCTGGGCATTTGTGCTGTCAGCTTTCACGAGCGTCTCCGCGATCGCGAGAGCTTTGCGGGCATAGACTTGCGCTTGCGAAGAATCACTTATATTTAGTGCATCTCTTCCTGCCAACGGGAGAATGATTTCCTCGTATGCAAGAAAGAGTGCTCGCTGGTCTTGCGGCGAGGCAGGAAATCTTTGTACCAGTATCTCGGCGATAGCAATCCCCGTTCGATTGCTTTCGAGGGCTACCGATTGTTTGCCAAGCTCATTGAGCGTGCTTGCCCTGCCACGGTAAAGCCCGACTAACATTCGATCATGATCCTCAACGCCGCTGGGATCGCCACCAAAGACCTGGAGGGCCGCAGAGTAGTTCGTGAGTGCTTCATCTGGTTTAAGGCCACTTAGACTGACACCGCCAATTCCGGCATAACTTGCTGCCAGAAGGCGCTTGCGAATCGGATCGTCAGGTTTCCGCTGCCAGAAATTGCGTGCCCAGGTAAGCGCCTGCTGATAATTGTCGTTTGCTTCATGCAGGTTTCCGAGAAATAATTCGATACCGCCCAACCGTTGATAGCTTTCAATTACTGCCTGAGTACTCTCGTCTCCGGGCATACGGGCGTGCGCTTCAAGAGCGCTCCGCGAAGCTTGACGATAACTGGTAACGGCCGTCGCCGAGTTTCCTAGATTCGCGACCAGAGGCGAGCCCTCCAGGTCGCCAACACGCATATAAGCTTTCGACAATTCCAGCAATAACCGGGGATCGTTCCCGGTTTTCTTCCGCAATTCGTCAAGATGGGTGAGAGCGCTCTGAAAAATTGCTGCCTGCGTCTCGGTGGAGGCCGACGAATGCTGAAGCTTGTCTGTCATGTCTGAAATCGCTGAATCGGCAAGCAGTCGAACTTCTTTCACCCGGCGATCGCTCGCGCGGGATTGCCTTAAGTAGAGAGGAATAAGGCAACTGAGAGCTACGGCGATTGCGCACACTGTGAGTGCGGTTGCCTTATGCCGTTGGACAAATCTGCTCAACACGTAGGTTGGCGTTGTCTTCCTGGCTGAGATTGTCCTTCCCTTCAGGTAACAAAGCAGGTCCTCATTCAAGTGCTGGACCGAAAGATAGCGTCGGGAAGGATCGAGTTCCATCGCCTTGAGGATGATCCTGTCCAAGTCTCCCGACAGCTCTTTTCTCGCCGCGCTGGGAATGCCGGGCACCGAGCTTGGTTTCGTGCCACTCTGTTCAGAAACGACTTGATCCGCTGCGACAGCGGAAAGATTATAAAGAGTGTAAGGACGTGAACCGGTCACCAATTCAAACAGCAACACTCCGAGAGAATAGATATCGGTTGCCGTGGTGAGCTGCTTTCCCTGTATCTGCTCCGGGCTTGCGTAGTCGGGAGTCATTCTTCTTATGCTGATTCCCGTCGTGGAGTTATCACCCGAAACTGACTGTGACGCCAGGGGCTTTGAAATTCCAAAGTCAATGAGCTTGACCATCCCGTCTGGCGTCACCATCACGTTGCTGGGTTTTATGTCGCGATGGATGATCAACTTTTGGTGCGCGTAATGAACTGCGGAACATACTGACCGAAACAGATCAATACGCTGCCGGATGGATAGGCCGCGACTCTCGCTTGCGAGCGTAATTGGCTGACCTTCGACATACTCCATCACAATGAAAGGACGGCCATCCTTGGTCTCGCCTCCGTCAAGAATGGTACCGATGCCTGGATGGCTCAGACTCGCTAGAATTTGTCGCTCCGTGCGGAATCGGTGAACCAGCTCTGGCGAGTCCTGCCCCTTGCGAATCATCTTGATGGCTACGACCTGGAAATAGTGATCGTCTGATCGAACGGCCAGGTGGACGACGCCCATCCCTCCGCTATCTAACTCGCGGACCAGATGATATGGGCCTAGCTGTAAATCAGTCTCCAAAAGCTTCGACGGCTGCGCAACTTCTCTGAGATCGTCCGCGATAAGAGAGCGAAGCACAACCTCGGCGTCATTGTCACTTTCAAGAAGCGCCTCTATCTCGGAAAGCAGCTCTTTATCGTTCTCGCAAGCCGCCTCTAGGTAGTGCTTCCGCTCGGTCGGTGGCCGCTCCAGCGCACCCTGAAAGATCTCCTCGATCAGGGTCCAACGATCAGTTTTCATCCTGATCAACCGGACTGCGCGACATTTCACGGCGCATCCACGCTTGTCCAAGTCGGAGTTCGCGGCCGACAGTCGCTACTGAAATTCCCAAAACCAGCCCAATCTCTTCCGTAGTCATCCCGCCAAAAAACTTCAGCTCAATCGCCCGGCTCTTCCTTTCATCGATTTCTGCCAGTCTTCGAAGCGCGTCATCGAGCACAATGACGTCCGGCGCGCGCTGCTCAGCGATATCCATTCCTGTTTGCAAGGTAACCCTTACGCCATGTCCTCGCTTCTGTGCCAACCGTTTTCTGGCATGCTCGATTAGCACGCGCCTCATGGTGTTAGCGGCGATCGCATAGAAGTGCGTACGGTTTTCAGCATGTAACTTCGTCTGATCGGCCAGCCGGAGGTAGGCTTCGTGGACCAAGCCAGTCGGTTCTAGAGTGTGCTGTTGATATTCCCCTCTCAACCGAGCTCTGGCCAGACGAAGCAAGTCGTCATAAATAATCGGGGCGAGTTGCTCTAATGCTGAATGGTCTCCCTGACCCCAGCGAACGAGGAGACTCGTTACGCCATTTGGATCTTCACGCCCTGCATTGACGGGACCGCCATTTGACATCCGAAATTATCTCTTTCTCCCCCTCCGACCTCATTTTACCGGAGAGAAATCGACGAATGAGAGCGTTGGGCTCTCTTCCCCGAGAAGTCGTTGATACGGTAAAAACACCTCGGTCATAATCACTTAGAGTTACGTTTTCGATCTCCAGATTCGTAAATACGTGCCAAAAATGCGTGGCTGTCTCGAGTTCGGGGGGCGAACCCAGTTATTTCGCGGTAGTTGGCGCGCAACGCAGCCTGATGCGGATGGCTTGCCGGAATCATGGGAAAAGGCAACTTAAGGTAACCCGGCCAGGGATGGCCCGACGCAATTGCGGGGTGAAAAGAGCCGGCGGCGCGCCAGGTTGCAGATGCAGCAACGGGGTTCTCCCGGCCAGGCGCGAAGATAGGCGATCGTGTTCGAGTCCGCGCCAGAGCCAGGTTTGGCCGTCGGCGCCCGGTTTCCTGGGCCTTCCAAAATGGCTAGACGCGGATCGCGTGAAGTGCCTTCATCGGGCCGGTGTTCTAACTTGCTCGGCGCGCCCGTTGAGTCACATTGTGTGCCCAGGTTGTCCACTGTGCACGCAATGTCACGGCTCGGGTCTAATTTCACCGCCGTCCACACTCCATCGTTGTTTTTCAAAAGTGAGACATTCCTCTCGTAACAGGTTGCCGCTCGTAAGTGTTCACCGAGAGAACACTGTGATGGATGATTTATTCCCGATAACCGGGGACGTGCGGAGGGCATATGGGAAGTCTCCGGGCTATTTCCGGCATACAGGCAACTGAGGATCAGCTTTCACATTCCCATTCATGTTTTTGGGTCATCTCGGCCAGAATCGTCTCGCTTCGGCGGGAGAGAGCTGCTTATAGGAGCATGCACTATCTCAGAGACTATCTCCTGCAGCCATCTAATTAGACTAACTAATTGTCTCAGCCTACATGATCTGTAGGAATAAACGATTCCTCCGGGTGTTTTGGTACTTAGTTGCAGATAGAGCGGTGACAGACGTTTCTATTGCAGCTTCAAGAATCCTGGCGCTCAGGAGTTATCGTGATTCCGTATATCGGTCCAGAACTGGTTGAAGCCTTAATGACAGATAACTACTCCTCCCCTCCAACAATGCCGACCATTCGAGAAGGGTCGCCAACTACCTCAACCAAGCGCTCGCACGCTTCAAGTTTTCACCTTTGGACCGGAATGACATTGCTGTGTGCGTTGATCATAATCGCGTTGTTTTCATTACTGCTCTTGTAACGAGCTCTTCAGCGCGATCCCATCTACGAGTGTCCAGAATCGCCAACCTTGCCAAAGGAGCTATGTATGAAGCGAATCACAGCAGTCACGTGTTCTGTTATCGCAATGTTAACTACAGTCAGCGGAGCCATGGCCCAGGCGGGCGTCGTCCGCGCGACCATACCATTCGACTTCACCGTGGAGAACAGGTCGTTGCCGGCTGGGACTTACGAGATCACGCGGTCACTGCCATTGAGTAATGTCATCAAGATTCAAAATGCCCTCGACCGCCACTTCACGACATACGTGGTGACCATACCGAATGGTCCGGAGTCTCGCGATAAGAGCGTGCTGGCTTTCGAGAAATATGGGAACCGGTACTTCCTCCACGAAGTTTTCGGCCCGGGCGCAATCAATGTGCATCTGTTCGCTTCGAAAGAGGAAAGGCAGATTCGCCAACAAACAGTTGAGCTAAAGCTCAATGATCCTCAGCCGATTGCGATTGCGGGGAAGTAGTCAGGAGATGCTGAGGGTGATCCGAAAATGGCTGGAGCTTGCCCGACTGAGGGGGCGGTGGCGTTCGTGTGAGCGGAGTTCGGGCGGAGCGAGCGCCCACAGCCTGCAAGCTGCCGGGCGTGGATCGGTCGAGTCACCGCTATGAACCGAGGCCGAATCGGACAAAGCGGAGCTGCGCGATCCGCTGGCTGGGGCGTGTCTGACGGGATCCAACCAGTAGTGCGCGGTGGATTTATCGTGGACGGGTGGCAAACGGACAGCCCGGAGCGGCGGATGCTAGGCTGGGCCAAGGAGCAGAACATCGCGTTGGTGCACATCTAGCCACGAAGGCCGATGCAGACCGGGCACTGGTGAAATAAGGCCTGCACTATTGCTGGATTAACGTACCAACCGACGCCCCATTCAGTGCTCGAGACAGGTTACCGGGTGTGAGGCCGTTGATGATGCGGATATGGCGTACGAGCTTGGCCCGAGTCATGAGATCCAGTACCGCGGGCTCAATCGGAAGCGTAGGCAGTTTCCTGTCAATTAATTCCTGGGCTCGAATTTCCGGGATGAATTCCGCTGCGGCATCCGTTCTGGGTTCGGCTGAATAAAGACCGTCCACATCTTTAAGAAAAATCATGCTGCGAGCGCCGAAAACCTCGGCCACCAGATAGGAGCCGGCGTCGCTGCCGTGGGGCGGAAGCTTGCCCACTAACGGCGGGTGCTCCCACAAAGCGTACGGAGGAATGCCGTTGAAAACGGCGCCGCGAGCCGCTGCCAACATAGCGGGAAGGAGCTGCACGATGAAAGGAGCTTCAAGGTACACGAACCCGTGCTTGGCGAGCAGGCAGGAAACCATGTAAGCGTTCTGCGCGGAGTCTTTGGCACTCAATGTGGCCAGTGCGCCAGTGGGTAATCCCAGGTCCAGACCCACCGAGAAGATATGACGGGAGCGGACTCCGGCACCGACGCCGATGATCATCTTATGGTGGGATTGATTAGCGACAATTTCCTCCAGCAGGGGTAGCAACGCGGAGCGTCCCCGGTCCATGATGGAGCGGCCACCAATCTGAATGACGTTGACGTCAGGGAGAATGGATACCACTTGTCCGTTCGTCCGGGCGATCACGTTCTTGTCCACCAGAGATTCGCGCATCAGGCTCGATTCCAAGTGATGAGCGCTGGAATTAGGCAGCGTCACTTGTTTCTCCGTTTTTGTAAACGATCGTTCCCACTTGCTCTCCATTTAGCGCGGCTGTCAGTTGGCCAGGTTTCAGGCCATTCACGAATTGAATCTCGCGAATGTTGCGGGCCCGCACCATGAACTCAAGCACTGCTCTCTCCACAATGAGATCTTCCAGGTCCAGAGCCAGCAATTCTTGCACGCTGATGCGCGGAATAAGATCGGAACCCGAGTCTTTCTTGGGATCGGAAGTGTACAGCCCGTCCTCGTCTTTTACATAGATCATCTTCCGAGCCGCGAAGACTTCAGCGATTAAGAAGCATCCCGTATCCGTACGTTGCGGAGGAATGCGGCCGTTGGCTGGGTTCGGTTCCCAAAGCTTGTAGGGGGGCATACCTTGGCACACAACCGCCCCGCGCTCCATCAGATAAAGGGGCAATGTGCTGAACCCTTCCGGCTCAATGAAGGGAATTCCATATCGGGCCAGCAGGTAGTGCAGCATCTGCGCATTCTGCCAGGCGACGGCCGTGCCCAGCACCGTGAGCACTCCGGTCGGCAAACCTAGATCAATGGCCAGGCTATATATATGACGTGCGCGTGTGCCCGCGCCGGTTCCAAGGATCATCTTGTGCTGGCCCAGGTTGGCCACAATCTCTTCAATCAGCGGATAGACCGCGCTGCGCCCGCGATCCATAATGCTCTGCCCTCCAATCTTGACCACGTTGACCCAGGGCAGGATCGCAAAGTCAGGCGTGTCTTCGGTAGCCTGCTGCACAGAAGCATCCGTCAGCGAGCCGGCGAGCAGTTGATTGCCGAACGCGGTGAGCAGGCCGTTGTTATCTTCCATTATGCTTTTCATTCGATAGCGTTCTGAAAATCCCGGCTCCGCGCCTTCTCAGAATTCAAAAATGTCCAATTCGAAGCTGTGTTTCTCTTGAGATTTAGTACCGGCGAGATCGAAGCGTGCCTCCGCCCAGATCCGCAGTTTGTCGAGGGCCTCTTCTTGCACTTCAACGGGCAGCGCTGCAAATCTGGCGCCCGTACGGTGTCGCACGAGAAAGTCCTGCGGGGAGTTGTTGACATGCCAGGACGCTGCTTCGGAATGTACATAGTGCGCAGCCGAGGATCGCAGCCAGGCTAGAGCCTCTTTGCGTGATTCATTAGATCGATGCCTCATGATGCCCATTCCCTGGAGGATGGCGTTGAGTTGGCGCTTGAGCTGCGCGTCGACTCCCGATTCCGGACGAACCGTGTGGCCCACAACGACGCTCCCGCCCGGTCGTAATACTCGCCGCGCTTCGTTAAGTATCCCCTGCCAATCCGCTGTACCGCTCACGACATGCATCAACAGCACCAGATCGAAGGCGTCATCACAGAACGGCAATTGTCGACCGTCTGCCTGTATCAGAATGCAATGCTTCGAGTTCACGGGAAACTCACGCAACATGGCAAGGGACGTGTCCACGCCGACATAGAAATCGCCCGCGCCAACGAATGCTTTGCCTATCCGACCCGTCCCCGCTCCAACCTCAAGTATCCGCACTGGACTCGCGAGGTCCAGCGCGTCCCATATCGCCGCCCGAATTGCTTCCGGCACCTCGGCAGGCAGGGAACGAAAGCTCTCAAAGTTAGAGGCTGCTGCCTCGAACGCGCCCGAAGATGACATTGCTCAGTGATGCTGTGGAATGTGGTTTTGGCAGCCCATTGGATAATCTGCGGTGGGCACGACGCGAACCAGCTCCATCATTCCCCGATCTTCATGTGCAAGGATGTGGCAGTGAAGCACAAACGTTCCGGTGAAGTCCACAAATGTTTGCCGGATTACAACTCGGCCGGGAGTGATGTTACCGTCTGCGTCTACGTCGGCAACCGGTATCGCGATTACATCCTGCCACACAAAGTTATCCTTCGGGGCGTATTTGGTGTATGTGTCGCGCCCGGTAGGTGTGTCGATCTCGATCACCTGAAATGGGTTGATATGGATGTGGAATGGGTGAGCTACGCTCGTATAATTCTCAAGCACCCAGTCCTGCAACCCATTGAGCGGCACGCACTGATCAATGATCGGGCCCGTCTCCTCGAATTGCTTGTTATTGATCATGAAGTGAGGCGGGTAGGGGTTCGGTCCCGGTTTTGTTCTGCCTGCCTCCCACTGGAACTTCACTGGCGAACCAGGATTCTTAATATCCTTCGGGCCGGGTTTTGGGAGATCCAAAAGAAACTTGGGCATCTCAGCCCACGTGGTGGGGAAGGGGCCATTAGGCGGGGTTACTGCCGGACCCTTTACTTCCACAAAAAACAAAGTCGGCGTTCCGCCAGAATTGTTGCTGAAAGGGACCCTGCTGACGGCAGTTGACGGCGCCTGGACCAGAAGGTCGCCGCGGTTCCCGCCAGCCAGCTTAAATCCGCCCGGCACTTCGTTGTTCAGAAAAGGTTGGTTCTGGTAGTTCTGCGGGCTGAACTGTACGCCATCCTGGGCTGTCTGTTTAAATGTGAATCCTTTAGCCTCGAGCGTCTGGAACACAGGCGCGATCACCCCTTGCGCGTTCCCATCGGTGGCGTCAACCAGGCGCCAGAGTTGGACCTCGCCCGGTCGCATCGTAATGGTCGGGGTCAGTTTGCCGTTGACAAGGACCTGCAAGAGCCCTTTTCCATTGGCTCCTGGCCGTTCGATATTCTGAGTTGCGTCGTATTCCTGAAAGACGATGATCTTCTCGTGGTCCCCGTAGGTGTCCCCCCATCCATAAAACTTCCGGATGACGTGGTCGTATCCACCCTCCTGGTTCGACTCAATTATGATCGCGCCAGCCAGGCCATTGAGGATATGTAAAGAGGTAGAGCCATGCTTGTGCGCATGGTACCAGTGAGTGCCCGGAGCCTGCCCCGCCTTGAAGTTTCCCGAACTGTAGTCCGGGACTTCGAAGAAGTTCGGGAAAGCGCCCATGAGGTACTGCGGCCATTGTCCCGCGGCGATCATCTGGTTGTCCGCATCCAGCAAGGACTCGGGCGGAGGCAATTTATTCTTCTTGGCCTGCTCTGCGGCTTCAATGTCGTGCCGGTGGATCATCTCCAATTGCAGGTCTCGGTAATTCTTCGGCAGGTCGGCCCACTTCTCTGGGATCTTGCCGGAGTCGAAAATCTTGTTGAAAGTAGCCGACCAGTCCGGTTGTTTTACCTGGGGCAGCACCTGCACGAGGACATTGTCGCCCAGTCCATTCGGACTGGTATGGGTCCCATGGAAGTGGATATTAGCGGTGCTGGAGCCATGAAAGCAGTTAGGGAATATATCTTTCCCCGGATAGCCGGGATACTTCGTGCTGTCGGTCGTGGCGACCTCGTCGCACCCGAAGCCGGAGAACCCCGGCGGGCTGCTGGTGTCGAAAGTATAGGGGAACTGGCTGTCGTCAATCTTATTCAGAAACGAAATCTCCACCAGGTCTCCAAGGCGCATGCGCAGGGTCGGTCCGGGGCCGATATCCGTACCGAAATTGGGCTCGGGATGGGCGGGGTCCCAGCCGCGAAACTGGCGCAAGGTCTCGGTGCCAACGTTCGGTATTTGGTACTTACCGCTAGTGAGTTCCACGACCGCGCGTAACCTCTTTTCGGTAGGCCGGTAGCTAACCTCGCTTGGGTTCGCGAACGGCGGGCTGCCTAACTGTGCACGGATCAACGGTGGGGCCAGTAACGAGAGCCCTAGCATTGCTACAACAGCGATTGCTACGGCGCCCCCGATCGCTGTGCGATTGACGTATTGCCCTGATGCGGGCGACGAGCTGACTGCCGGCCTTCGGTCCACTTGCTTCACAGGAATCTCCTTCCCGCGTCAATAATTGTCACTTAGACAACATTCATCGAATACTGAACCTGCTGGAGGTTACGTCCCATCGCGTCGTTCACGGTGAACGTGAAGTTGTAAGTTCCCACTTTGGTAGGGGTGCCGGTTACGTTGATCCCAGTGTTGTTATTCGAAGCTGCAAGTTGCAGCCCCGGACCGATGCCCGAGCCCTGCTGAATTATGTTGCCGCTATTGTCAGTGATCTGAAAGAGTCGACCGCTGATTTGATACGGGGACATCCCTCCTACGACAACCTGGACTGGGCTGATGGGGCTGCCGGCGGTAGCCTGTGGCAGTGACGTGGTTCCCGCTGCGAGTGGCACAAACACATTGATTGTCCCGGTTTCATTTTGATGCCCCGCAATTTGGCAGCCATACGTATACGTGGCACAGGTAAAAGGCGGACCAGTAGGTGGAAGTGTGCACTGGCTGGAGTTTGGCGATGGCGCCGGCCCGAGTTGATTCGAGGACAGTGTGGGCCAGTGGGCCTCCGTTGTATCGTCATTTGTGAAGAACACGGTCTCGGTGTTATCGATAGAAACAGTTTCAAACGTCACAACGTTGTTGCTGCGAGTTATATGTATCTGTTTCATGGGTCCTTCCTTCGCTTCACCTGCTGTCTAGGCGGTTGACATAAGGTTCGTCCGGGAAATCTAAGGGCTAAGAGGCGTGATTCGCCCGAGGCGGATCAATTCGGCGTGGCGGCCCGGATTCCCATGGCCCGCACAGCGCGTCCAATTAAATTCGCAGGATCAGTCACGAGTCCTCAAAGGGCTCTGAATCTAGTTTTCCTGTAACGATTTTCACCATCGACACCCTTCAAGCTGGAAGTTGACGGCTTTGAGGCAATGACAATCTTTCGGCTTCTCTTGTTCACTCTCCCGTGAACGAATTCATGTCTATGGTGAGTTGTCAGAACGGAGAACCAAACTGCAAAGCTCAGGCCCAAAGGAAACCGAATCCGGAAGAGAACGTAACTCCTGATCTGCACCAAGTCAACTATGAATCGTCGGCTTGTGATTCACGGTAGTTATCGTATTGGTATGTAAGATATAAGTCGTATAAATACGTAGATCAGTATGTCTTGGCGGATTCCGCGACAGTTAGTCGGCCGCCGCCTTCAGAATGTGGGCCAGTTCCACGATGGCTCCCTGACCGCCCGAAGCGCCAAGAACGATGCCGGCCACCGATCGCGCTTCCTGAACAGCATTTGCCGGGACAGCTGCCACGCCGGCAAGCTGCAGTGCGGGAACGTCAGAGAGGCCATCGCCTATATAGCAAAGATCCGCGCTTTGACCGTTTTCAAGGCGGAGAATTTCCAGCAAGGCCGAGCGTTTGTCCCGACAGCCGGGATAGAAATACTTGTACGGCAGTCTCTTCTTTATCATTTCAACCCAGTCCCCCTGCTCGCCAGTAAGAAAGCCTAGCGTGAAGCCATTTCTTTCGAGATCGAAGAGAGCGTCGAGATCATGGAAGGAAATGCGTTTCAGCTCATTGCCCTTTCCATCAATCCAGACAGACCCGTCCGTCAAAACGCCATCGATATCGCAGACAAGGATTCTGGGGACCGTTCTCATTGGTTGCGGGCTTCCTGTCCCGTAAGTATAGTTTGCTGTCAAGGCCAGAGGGTCGCGTTCTCGGCGACTGCCTTTGTTAGCCGGGGACCGCATGACCACGGCTGCATTCAGCAACAACGTCCGCGCCTTGTGGTTCACTGGACCAGGTACGGCCGCTCTGCGTTCGGACACCATCTCCTCACCTGTGGCCGGCGAAATCTGCATCGTTCGATCGCTGTACTCGGCGGTCAGCGAAGGCACGGAGCGACTCGTGCTGGCAGGCAAGGTGCCGCCCGACCTGCATCAGGCTATGCGCGTTCCCTACATGGGAGGAGATTTTTCGTTTCCAGTGAAATACGGCTATTCGTTGGTTGGGGTAGTCGAAAAAGGCGATTCGCACTTACTCGGTACCATGGTGCACCTCCTCCATCCGCACCAGGACATCTGTTGCGTGAATGCCGCGGATGTCTTCCCGGTCCCGGAAGGTATTCCGCCTTGCCGCGCGGTTTTGGCCAGCAATCTTGAGACCGCTGTGACTGCTATCTGGGACGCTCGTCTCGCGCTGGGCGAGCGCGTACTCATCGTCGGCTTCGGATGCATTGGGGCGCTGATTGGACAGGTGTTGCGCGGGATGCCCGGGATCGATTTGCAAATTCTCGAACGGGACGCCACAAGGAGCCACTTGGCCACGAAGCTTGGCTATCGTTCGGCGACTTCAGATGTAGGCGGGGAATTCGATGTTGCCTTCCATGCTAGCGGCTCTGCAGCGGGGTTGCAGGAGGCCATCGAACGCGTCGGCATGGAAGGCCGCATAGTGGAGGTGAGTTGGTATGGAACCGCCGAGACTCCCTTGCGGCTGGGCGGTACCTTTCACAGCCAGCGCAAAACCATCATCGCGAGCCAGGTTTCACACCTGCCTGCCTTTCAGACCCCTCGCTGGGACACCATGCGCCGCAAGCAACTCGTGTTTTCTCTCTTGCGAGATCCGGGCTTCGATCTATTGCTGGATGAACCCATTCCGTTCGACGAACTGCCGGATTTCTTCAACCGTTCGCCCGTAGCCCGAGGTGCCATCGTTCCGCTGGTTGCCTATCCATGAACAAGGTTCTCCTGATATCTTCCGCGAATCCTTATCCGGTGGTGACCAATGGCTGTGAGAGACTTGTGCTCGATTATCAACGTACTGTCTTCTCGGGTTACGATGTCCACTTCGTTGCGACCGATCCAGAAACGTGGGCTCCCGTGGCATGGTTCCATGATGAGTCCATCTGCAGGCCCTGCAACGTGGATCGTCTGCTCGAGGTCGATTTTGCCTTTGCTTTCTTCGTCGGTTTCCGGAGCAACAATTTCTCCATGTGCGTCGCAACACAGATGCCAGCCTTCTGTCTCACCGACACTCATCCGCATCCTGACATTCCCGATGGCGTTTTCAGAGGCATTCTCTCGCATCGCGTCATCATGCCCCGCGAGGACATCCTGCTCTGCGCCGGAAGTTACAACTCCGAAATCTTCCAGAAAAATAGAACAGGAGAGGAGTGGATTCTTTCGGTCGGTCGAATTCATCCTGACAAGAACCAGCTTGAACTGGTTAGCGGATACCGAAATCGCATCTATGCCCGATTCGGGCTGCCGTTGTACCTTGTCGGCGGAATAGACGACCAAATGTACTACGAAAGCCTGTACCCGTTCATCGATCACGTAAGCGTGTGCTCCACGATTGAGGACGGACGCCCTGAAGTAGGGAACTGGCGCTCACCGGACGAAATTGCTGGCCTCTTGAATCGTGCTCGATTCTTTGTCACCGCTTCTCCAAAGGAGAGCTTCGGCATCGCTCTCGCCGAGGCTCTGGCCTGCGGCACCACGTGCGTGCTGAACGGCGACTTCTGGGGTTTCGACCCGATGGATCTGGCACCGCACGTCTTCGGTAATATCACGGGCAAACGCGGCTCGATCCTTGATGTCCTTGAGGAAGCTCTTACCGGTGACGTGCGGCGGGACGGCTCCGAATGGGTAAAAAAGTATTCGATACTGCACGCTGCGGAACGCCAGTTGGAGTTCGTGGAAAGGCGGCTGGCAAAGCGATGATGCACGCTTACAGCAGCACTTACGAAACGTGTGTGGAGGTTTGCGGCAACCTGGAGCGTCCCGGCGTTGCTCTCGACATGCCCAAGTGGATTGAGCACACCCATCTCGACACGACTGTCGATCAGCTGGGTATCGAGGATGCTCTCAGCGGGATGAATTGGCAGGGCAAGAGTTTCTTACACGTCGGTGTGGGCAATTCCCGTTTCGCCCAGCGGCTCGCTGCCGGGGCGCTCCTGATTGACGGCATCACCGTGTGCAGGAGCGAAGTTGAATGGGCAGCTTCGCTCCGCATTCCCAACTATGCTGTCTACTTTCTGAATAAGTACGGACGCGAATTCCTGCTGACACTCACTCATCGTTACGATTTCGTGATCGATAACAACTTGGCCAGCTACGCCTGTTGCAAATACCACTTTTACCGGATGCTGGATAATTATCTCTGGGCGATGAAGCCGGGTGCCAGGATTCTAACCGATCAGCGCGGGATGGATTTCAGCGTCGAAGAGAAACGCTGGATCCTGAGTTATGAAGACCTGCAGGCCCTGGAGCAGAAATTCCCAGTCCATGTCACCAGAGTCACCGATACTGTCTACGCGATCACGAATGAGGCTGCCGGATGAGGCAAAATCCGGTCCTTCGCAAACTCGGCTTCGGCCCTCGCGACCGGGTCGCGATCATCCATGCCGATGACGTAGGCATGTGCCAGGCCACCGTGCCGGCCTTCTTTGAACTGGCTGCGAACGGACTGGTTTCGGCGGGTTCGGCAATGGTCCCGTGCCCTTGGTTTCGAGAGGCTGCCGCATGGTGGCGCCGCGATCCCGAAGTCGATCTTGGCGTTCATCTGACGCTGACAAGCGAATGGGAGCATTATCGCTGGGGACCCGTGGCGGCCTGCGATCCCTCCTCCGGCATCATCGATGCCGATGGTTGCTTTTTCCGTGCGCCGGCCCTGATGGATCAGCCCGATCCCCAGGCTGTGCTCCGCGAGATGCGTGCCCAGGTACAGCGTGCCCGCAACGCGGGCATCGACGTCACTCACATCGACTGTCACATGTTTGCGATCCTGGTGGGCGGATTGGTCGATTCGTACGTGGCTCTCGGATTGGAAACGGGGTTGCCGGTTCTGTTGACGCGCCAGCCGGCATGGTTGAAAGCCCTCACCGTGACGGCCGTCGACCAGTGGGAGGAAATGGGATTGCCAGTGTTTGATCATCTTCGGGAAATGCCGCACGATCATCCATCGGAAGCGCTTTTAAGCGAGGTGAAAAGGATATTTGACGAGTTGCCTCCGGGCTTGACCTATCTCATCATGCACCCGGCTCTGGATACTCCCGAACTCCGTGCCATCGGCGGAGATTGGCGCCAGAGAGTAGCTGATTACCAGACCTTTCGCAATCCGGAATTGCACGATCACGTGAAACGATCAGGTATCCACGTGATTGGATGGCGCCGGGTCCGCGAACTCATGCCAGGAGCCTGACCGTGCAAGCTCAAACCCAGCCTCGACTATTTCTCGACGGTGTCCGCACTTACTACGATAAGAACACGCCGCGTTTCGCGCGCTCGCATCAGTCAGCTGTAGCCAACGCCATTCACCGCGAAGTCTGGGGGCCAGGTGTCCGGAGCGAGAAGGAGGCATTCGAATACGTCAACAGTCTGGTAATGCGCTCGATCACTGCGATTGCCGGCTCGTTTTCCTCTCCGATGCGGGTGCTCGATCTGGGATGCGGCGTTGGCGGCACCCTGTTCTATCTCACGCAGCGGATGCCAATCGAAGGCATAGGTATCACCCTCAGTCCGGTAGGTGTTCGCCTGGCAGAGGGTCTGGCACACCAATCCGGATTGTCCGCGCAATGCCGCTTTCTGGAGGCTAACTACCTGGAGTTGCCGGATATCAGCGCCCGGCACGTCGTGTACGCCATCGAGTCGTTCCTCCACGCTCCCGACGCCGACAGGTTTTTTCGGTCGGCGGCCGCTGTCATTCCTCGCGGCGGCCGGCTGATCGTCTGTGACGATTTTCTGACCGAAGCCGCGGCCACTACCCACAGGAAGGATAGGCGCAACCTCGCAGACTTCCGGCGGGGATGGCACGTCGGGACCCTGATCACGACGAAGCAGGCCAAAATCAAAGCGGAAAATACAGGACTGCGCCTGATCGACGATCAGGATCTTACCCCGTATCTGCGGTTGCAACGGCCTTGCGACCGGCGGATTGCAATGTTAGTAAACCTGGGCCGTGGATTGCCTTTCCGATCTTCCTGGTGGGATAGCTGGGTCGGCGGTCATGCCATCCAACGATGTCTGCTTACCGGACTCATCGAATATCATTTCCTGGTATTTGAAAAAGTTCTTGATTAGTTATGTGGCTGGTGTAATCTTCGCGTGAATTTCAAGACGTCCAAAAAAAATCGTCGAATCTGCGAAACTTCTACCTTGTGGTAATTTCGCGCCCTGACGGGGTCCGCATCAGTCACGAGTTCGCGTACTTCACCCGTATGTATGGGCTGCCCCCTTCCGGGGAATGAGGATCGCAGGCATGATTCAGCTTGTCAGGGTGGTGGAAGCCGGTAGGCACCCTGGTTTGTGCCAAGCCATTCCGTAGCACCACTAACCCGCTGGAGGGTTGTACGTTAGAAACGGCTTACAAGCTGGCGGAAGCGCGAATCCCAACCGAGTTTGGCGTATTCGCCTTACACCTCTACAGCAACGGGTCGAGCGAAGGCCACGTCGCATTCGTGTTGGGAGACGTCGCCGGAAGGGAAGGCGTTCTTACCCGGGTGCACTCAGAGTGCTTCACGGGCGAGGTCCTCGGGTCTTTGCGCTGCGACTGCTCCGCGCAACTTCATCTCGCGCTCCGGCGGATCGCGCAGCAGGGCTCCGGCGTCCTGATCTATTTGCGACAGGAGGGCCGCGGAATCGGCCTGCTCGATAAGCTGCGCGCCTACAACCTCCAGGACCAGGGTCACGACACGGTTGATGCCAACTTGTTGCTCGGCCGCGATTCCGACGAGCGTACCTATGAGCTTGCGGCGCTCATGCTGCGCGATCTGAAAATTCATTCGGTGCGGCTGCTGACGAATAACCCATCCAAGATCGAGGGGTTGCGTGAACTGGGCATCCCGGTGAGCGGTCGCGAGCCGTTGGTCGCGCCGCCTCATGGCGAAAGTGCCCTTTACCTGCAAACCAAGGTGCGGCGGATGGGTCACCTGATCGACCTGGCAGAAAGCGACGGCGCACACAACGGGCATGCCTCATTGCATCCCGATCCGATCGACGAAATTGCCGCTCTCTCCTCTGGATTTCGCGAGCGACACGGTAAGCCATTCGTGACGCTATGCTATGCACAAAGCCTCGACGGTTGCCTTTCATGTTCGCCCGGAAAGCCGTTCGCACTGAGCGGCATTGAAACCCTGATCTTGGCCCATCGTCTGCGTGCTTCTCACGAAGGAGTAATGGTGGGAATCGGGACAGTCCTCAGCGACAATCCACGCCTGACGGTGCGTCATGTACCGGGGCGAAATCCGCAGCCGATTGTGTTGGACAGCCGGCTCCGCATTCCTCTCGAGTGCAATCTGGTGCGCGACTCATGCCACAGCCTGTTGGTCGCGTCGGTAGCAGGTGGCCCCTGCGAGCGAAGGCGGCAAATCGAGGCGACTGGCGCCGCGGTGCTCAGCACCCCCGCCACGTGCGATGATAGGGTAGACCTCCCAGATCTGTTGATGCAGTTATCCGAACGGGGCATGCGCTCAATCATGGTCGAGGGCGGCGTACAAGTGATACGGAGTCTCATGGCCGCGCGGCTGGTGGATTACCTGGTGGTCACCGTCACGCCGCGGTTCATCGGCGGAGAACATGGGGTGCGCCTGCAGACTGAGTTGCTGGCCGGTCCCGCGATGCGCGGCTTTCACCACTCGAAGATGGGCGACGACCTGGTCCTTTGGGGTGAACCCGTGTGGCCCGCCTGAAGACCGTCTCGATTGGCTCCCGAAGTCAATTGGTCGCTCACTTCGACCAGAGCGCGGCCGACTATGAGGAGGCTCACGGTGACGCCCGTCGCCTGCTCGACTACCGCCTGGCACTCATCCGCCAACAATGCGAAGGACGGTCTGGAGTTCTGCTGGAGATCGGTTGCGGCACCGCCGTTCACCTGTCCTCACTGGCGCCTGCTTTTTCGCACCTCATCGGTACCGACATCTCTGCGGAGATGATCGACGCAGCGCGGAGAAAAATCCAGACGTCGCCGTATCGTGATTGCATCGAGTTGCGAGTAGACCCGGCTGAGGAACTCAGCACCGTCAGGGACGCTTCCGTGGATGTGGTGCTTTGTGTGGGAGCCTTCGAGCACATGCTCGATAAAGGCCAGGTCGTTTGCCAGGTTTCGCGGGTTCTGAAGAGAGGAGGGGCGTTCGTGGTCCTGACTCCGAACGGAGGCTATTGCTGGTACACCTTACTGGCTCCGTTGCTGGGAGTCTCGACGCGTCACCTCTCCACCGATCGTTTTCTTCACTCGATGGAGGCCGCCCGTCTCTTACAATCCGCGGGTCTCTCTCTCGTCGTTCGCGATTTCTGGACCTTCATTCCCAAAGGCGACATGCCCGGCTGGATCGGTGCGATCCTCACCGTCCTTGACCTGCTGGGCCGCATCTGCCGATTGCGTATGTTTCGAGGTGGCCTGATTCTCACCGCCGTCAAAACGCACGATGAAGCTTTCCAGCGCTGACCCGCATTCTTCCCAGCTCGGAAAGCGGCGGCTGGCACTCCGATTCGCCGCACCAAGGCGCTGCCTCTCATCGCGGTCTACTATCAGGCGTCGCAGTGCTTCCACCCAGCCAGCCGCGTTGCCAGGTTCTGTCAGGGCCTCGCGCGAGACTTTCGGCAACAGGTCCGGCAGTCCGCCAACCTGAAACGCCGCAACGGGCAGTCCTCGAGCCATCGCTTCCATTGTCGCCATGCTGCAGGTTTCGAATTGTGATGGCAGCGCGAATATATCGCAGCCGTCGTACCTGGCGATCACGTCACTTGGGGATAAGGCGCCACGATTCGCGATACGATCACTGACCCGCGACCGGCGCACACGGTCACGGAAATCATCGGCAAAGGCAGGATGGAGATTCACGTCGCCAATGAGTTCCCAGGACCAGTCCAGATCAGACAGCTTCTCCAGCGCGCACAACATCTCCGCGAGGCCCTTGTTGGGGACGACGCTTGCCACCGTCAGGATCGTCATTTTCGGCGAGTGGACCGGTCTGCGTACGGCTTGCCGGAAGTCCGCACTCAAACCCGGGACGATGGTTTCGACCGGTCCCTGAAAGCCGCCGGCCATGAGCGCACGCCGGGCGAAGTCGCTGGTCGTCACGACAGCGCTGTAATGCTGTAGCATCGCCGATTCCTCCGCCGTGCGCGCCGTGCCTCGGCGCTGCGGATCGATGCTCTCGAGGTAATGGGCGATCAGAATCCCCGACGCGCCAGCGCGGTTTGCAAGGTGCGAGGCCCCGGTTTCCAGGCACAGGCTATCCACCAGCCAGAGGCCGCCCGGCCATCGGCCATGATCCTCGGCTGAATCGATGTGAAGTTCTACCTGCCTCGATTTCGCCAGATAGCTGAGAATCTGGCGATTGTAAATACTGCCGCCCGTCTGTCGGTCGTGGATCGACGGCATCAGAGCGTGGATCATGGCAAGGCCTCAGCCCACAGTATCCGTGTAGCTCGCCCACGCGACGTGCGACTCGTGCAGCGTGACCTTCAACTCACCTCGGAATTCGCCCTCAAACTTCCGCGCCAATTCCTGATGAATATGCGCCGCCAGCACTTCCGTGGTAGTAAGCTGCCCCGCGAACCGTGGATCGTCATCCAGATTGCGGTAATCGAGGGACTTCAAGACCTCCTCAAGACGCGCGTTCGCAGCGCCTATATCCACGACGACGGACTTGGCCTTCAGGTGTTCCGAGCTGAATTCCACGTCGACTACATAAGTGGCGCCGTGGAGCGCGGTGGCAGGACCAAAAAACGGGTCCGGTAGCGAATGGGCAATCATCACATGACGTCGAACGCCGACCGCGTACAAGATAGCCTCCTTCGGGAAACTCGAATCATATAGCGCCAATAACATTACATCTGTGTTAGCTGACCATGAGCGGTGACAACTTAGCCCAGAGTCTCTACGGTATACCTCTGGCCCCGTTAAACACTGCCCGACTCGCTTTGATCGGGGCAAAGCATACCCGCGAACGACAATTTGCCGCGCCCTTACACCCACGCAAACGGCTTGTCATTTTCCGGCAAAGGACAGAAACCAGTCTTTACACCCTCGTCGAAGGGATAACCGCAGCGCGTCATGTACTCGTGCAGCGGAGCTTTGTAGTTGCGATTCTTGAGTTCGGAACTCAGCCAGAGAAACTCCTGCACTACTCGTCGGTCGAGATATGGGAAGCGCCCCTCGGCGTTGAGAGCACCGGCGACGAATTCCTCTTTGGTCAGATATGCCGTCTGGAAGCCACCAGAGAAATCGCGCCATTGCCGCAGCGTGTCCGGGAACAGGTATCCCGGCCAGTGACGCCGCGCATCCAGAATCTCGTCTCCTCCCTGGCCAGAAAGGAAGACTTTGCGGCCTTCACTGCGGGCTAGCGAGTGAATCAGGGCGAGGCCGCAGCAGGCGCGGTCCTCCAGCATGTCGCACTCCTTGAGCACGCCGTCCATCATCACGCGGTAGCTCGCCTTCTCGGCATGGACGCGGAGGAAGGCCTCCTGCACAGCAATATCCTCTGCGCCCATGCGCAGGATTTCGCCGTCGTAGTTGCGTTGGCGGAGCATCACCAGGTTCTCCTCCCCCTCGACGGAGTACGCCTTATACTCAACGCCTAACTGGCGCAGAGCACAGTCGATGCCGCCACTATCGTACCCGGCGCTTAGAGGGATGTAGCAGTTATCCGTCGCTCGCTTTCTCACCGCCTGCACGAAAGCTGCGATCCAGTCGTCGTAGGTCTCTTTTTCTTGATGGTCAAAGTCGAAAGGCTCGCCGGACCGGCAATGGCTGTCCCCCCGATCCAGATCCACCACGATCACCGAGTTGGGCGCGACCTGTTCAGCGGTGCCAAGGCCGCTCGAATAGCTGGTCGCTTCGCTGCCCCTCCAGAACAATGGTTTGATGCCGAATGGGTCGGTGGCCAGCACCATGACTCGGCCGCTGAAGTCGTAAATGGCCACCGCGAATTCACCATCCAGGTGGCGAGAGAAGTCATCGCCGTATTGGCGATAAAGCGAAATCAAGATCCCAGGCTCGTTTCCTGCGGACGGCATGTTGTAGATCTCGCCGTCAAGAACGCACACGATGTCGCCATCGACAAAGGGCTGTGGCGCTCGTTTCCCATCGACGTTCAGCAGGAAGTGGCTGAAGTAATAGCCTTCGATCTCGAGCGTCCGTGCCAGATCGGGACCGCGCCGCGCGATGAATCTGCGCTCGGCATCCTGGTTGCGCGTGATGAGAAAGCCACTCATCCCCGCTCCTGGTCCACGGCATAGTCGATCCAGTATTCCCTATAGAGGCCGTCCGTCAGCCATGGCTTCTTCTTGCCAGCCCAGTGCAGGATCTTCCCGTTCCGGATAGTCTCCTCCGGGATATCTTCGTGCCAACCCATGGGCTGCACATTCCATGCAGGCGGCAGCGGCTGAAAATCGCGATAGAACGCCAGGTTCATGATCGACTGTGTCCCGAAGTAGAAATCCTCCAGGGCTTGTCTGTGGATCTTGATCCAGCCTTCGAGCCTCTTGAGGACATCCTGCTCCTTCCACCTCCTCAGGTTCGTGACAAAAACGCCGGCGTTGAAGGTCATTTGCTCGGACTCAATATGACGCAGATGTATAGAGCCCTTTTGGGTGTATTCCTCCCATGACTCGAAGGTACCGTCGGGGACAGCAGCGAGCACATGTCGCTCCAGGCTTCCAAGTCGGAAGAGATCGGCAATATCAGCTCGAAGCACCAGGTCGGCATCCAGATATATGACCTTGCCCAGAGCCGGATAGATTTCGCTCACGTAAAACCTCGAGAAGTTCATCACCTGCGACTCGGAGTTTGCATAGGTGAATGCCTGCCCCGCGCGAATGTAGTCTTCGAGCAGCGGGTTTGGGCCGAACTCTTGAATCTCATAACGGAAACCAGGGTCCGAAAAGTATTTGCTCATCAATTCCCGGAACTCCGGGGACTCTCCCATCCCCACGACGAAGTGGAAGGAAATCTCTTGGGGGTGTTTGCTGTTTCGCACGATCGAATTGATCGCGGCCAGGGCACCTGTGAACTGGGCCCGGTTCATGCACATTGCGATGTCGACAATCTCTGACATCCGGAAGTCTCCTGCCTCTCCTAATTGATCCCGCGAAAAATCGTCACGTTTTCCGTTTGTCGCAACTCTGCGCCGAGAGAGAACTTGTAGGGCTCGTCACCACGCAGGAAGTCGAAGACCCGGTAGCCGCTGCAGATGGCCTCGCGAATCGCGTGTGCAACGATCACAGTACCCGGTGAGAGCGCGGCGTAGCGTTTGTCGAACCCGGTGATGTAGAAGCAGAAGCTCTGCCGCTTGCGATCCAGAAAGGCCAGCAGTCCGGTGATGGGGGCGTCCCGATCCCAGAAGACATCCAGCCACAGGCAGCCGGACTCAAGACAGGAACGAAAAACCGAGCGGTACTGTGCCAGTTGGGGCTCTGCGAGCTTTCCCCAGCGCCCTTGCCAGAGTTCTAGGAGGGTCGAGATCTGCAACTCGCCGTCATCGGCGATGGTCGTCCGCCGCAGTCCGGGAAGACGCTCCATCGCGCGCAGGTCGTGGCGGATCTCTCTGCGCATCCGTGGATGCGGACGGGTGCCTAGAAATTCCTCCCAGCTGTCGTTCAACTCGAGGTATGGGCAAGGCGTGGCGGGATACCGTTCGACCCGGAACCGTGGCTCCGGAAAGTAGCTGAGAAAGGCATCGAGGCGGTAATCGAAAGCGTCGCGGATTTCAAAATAACGCCAGTCCAGGCGGCTCTGGACGTAGTCGGCAAAGGTAGCTAGCGCCATGTCTTCGTAGCCGGCTGAGCACACGAAACCCGTGTAGTCGGCCATCGGGCTGCCTGCCATTCCCAGCCCCGGAACTCCTGCGCCTGCCACCGAAGAGTCCTCCTCCTCCCATGAGAACCGCATCGCCGGCGAGGAGGGCAGAAACCGCAGTAGCAGAAGCGCGACAACCGGTTCGCCGGCTCCCGGGCGTGCCGCGAGTACACACCATGGGTCTGCCAGTGCCGATAGCCGGCCTCGCAGCCACGCAGATGAAGTAAACACGGTAGCCACCGGATCCGCGCGATGGACCGCCTCCCATTCGCGCTCAACCACGTCAAGGCTATCGAGATCGCTGATCCTGTCGACCGTCCCGATTGTTATCGAGTTCGAGCCCTTCTCGATGGCGCTCACCGCATGCACAGCAAGATGGTACTATTGCCACGCCGATCGCGAGACCGGTGTCAGTTCGTCGCCTGAAAGTGGCCTGACCTGCGCGGTCAACATTTAGAAAGACCGAATCATGGACGCTGACGAACGCCCGCCTGCCGGGCACTGGTTTGCTATCGGCCTCTATGCCGGACCATCGCCGCTCGAACTGATGCCGGCCCCAGGCGTAAGCAATCCTGTGTTCTCGTATCGCGACGTCACAGACGTGTCCGCAACCTTCGTAGCCGACCCCTTCTTGATTCACCACGGTGAGCGCTGGTACCTGTTCTTCGAGGTCTACAACGAGCGCACCGACAAGGGGGAGATTGGCGTAGCGGTCAGCAAGGACGCCCGCTCCTGGGAATATCATGGCCGGGTTCTTGTGGAGGACTTCAGTGTCTCCTATCCCCATGTGTTCGCTTGGCAAGGCCAGTTCTACATGATGCCTGAGATGTACGAGCAGAACTGCGTGAGGCTCTACCGGGCAGAGTCCTTTCCCTGCGATTGGCGGCCGGTGGCAAATCTGATTGAAGATGGACCCGTAGCCGACCCGTCACCGTTTCGCTATAACAGCTCCTGGTGGATGTTCGCCTGCTCACGCCCAATGGAACACGACACTCTGCGGCTCTATCGTTCGCAGCATCTGCTGGGGCCTTGGTATGAGCATCCCAGGAGTCCGATCATCTCCGGCGATTCTCGAAGCGCTCGACCCGCGGGCCGCGTCGTCCCCACCAGGCGAGGTCTTGTGCGGTTCGCTCAGGACTGCTTCCCTGACTACGGTATGGCCGTCCGTGCATTCGAGATCGCACGTCTCACCCCGGATGAGTATGTTGAGGTGCCGGTTGCGAAGCCACCGATTGAGGAACCCGATGACGAGAAAGCCTGGAACGGCGCCAGGATGCATCATGTCGACGCTCTCCAACTCGACGACGGCTCATGGCTCGCAGTGATCGACGGCCTTGGCCGCCATTCAAATGATGGCAACTCTCAGTCATGATCCTGCCGCAGCTCTTACAACCTCTAACTTGCCTTCTGAAACTGCATCTTGATCTAAGTCCCCCCCGCCCGATTTTGCGACGCATAGTGTGGATGAGCCCCTGCCAGCGTCACACTCCGGGATGGTCTGAGAGGCCGGGCGCTTCGCGAATCGGGCGTGGTATTCTCGGTGGGCGCAGACAAAAGGGGCCTACACGATGCGAGTCGGAGTCGTTGGGTATGGATATGTGGGAAAGGCTTTAACGACATTCTTCCGGCGTGCCCACCTTGTTTTTACCTACGATAAGAACCTTGATGGACACTGCAGTTCTCGAAATAAAGAAGATATTGCAGGTTGTGATCTGGTCTTCGTCGCTGTACCCACCCCCATTACCAACGACGAGCAATGCGACACATCGGCGGTCGAAGAAGTAGTCAGTTGGGTTGGAGCGCCATTGTGTATCAAGTCCACGGTGATACCTGGCACCGTCGACAGACTAGCCGCAGTTAGTCACCAGGAAATTGTGTTTAGCCCTGAATATATAGGTGAATCGCCGGGTCACCCATGGTCCCAGCCTGATTCCTGTGGCTTTGTCATTGTTGGCGGTCCCGGCAAGACCGCGGCGTTGGTCACTCATGCCTATCGCGCATGTTCTCCTCAGTTAACCTTCCATTACACAGATGCCCGCACCGCTGAGTTGTGTAAGTACATGGAGAACTGTTTCTTGGCAACTAAGGTTGCCTTTGTGAATCAGTTCTATGAAATAGCCAACGTCTTTGGAGTGTCCTTCGAGGAACTAAGAGGCTTGTGGCTTCTGGACACGCGCGTTGGTGAGTCCCACACCCACGTCGCAGGTGAGCGCGGTTTTGGCGGCCGTTGCCTTCCGAAAGACATGACCGCTATCGTGACTTCTTTGTCTGATCACGGTGGGGCGCCGCTGCTTGAAGCGGTGCTCAGATACAACTCCCGGGTGCGCTCGAACAGAGCGACTGCAGGGGTATGCTGAACCGCTCGTTCCCTGCGAAAATCTCCGCATTCGCTGCAAATTTCTTCCGCGAGTGCTTACGGCTCGAAATCCTGCCAGCGTGATCTTTCCGGTTTCCGCCGTGTACCATCAGCACCAGAAGCCCTGAGCGGCATCGCGCTGAGCGGTAACTCGCCGCTGAACGCCGTAAGTAGGAGGGACTGAATGAGCTCTCTCGACGCCAGAGCCAACCCGCCAGGCCCCGTCCCGGCATCCACCGAAGCCGCGGATCGCAAGCCTCGCTTTCCGAAAATCCGTCTGGGAGCCCCCATTGTCATCGTCTGCCTCTCCGGTATTCTCGCTCTCGCCACCGCCAGCGAATGCAGTTCCGTCACTCACTTGGACTCTGTCATTTACGGAGTCGTGCTTTGGGGGTGGTGGGGCGGTATCGCCGGCCTCCTCTGGAAGTTCGCTCCACGCAATCCTGCGCTCGTCCGTTTCTCGCCCGGCGCCATCGCCCTACATCTCCTGACAGCCTCGATTCTGGGAATCACCCATCTTGTGCTGCTGTGGAGCCTGGGCTTCACCACCCTCGGATGGCGCACTGCTGAGACTCCCCATTCCGTGTGGCTGGCCCTGATCAATCCCAATCGTTTCGGCATCGAGATGCTTCTCTACGGCTTCATCTTCGGGATCATCGGCATCATCCAGTATCAGATTCGCGCCCAGCAGGAAGCGATGAAGTCCGTCGAACTCCAGCGACAGCTCTCGGCAGCGCAACTCCACGCTCTCCAGATGCAGCTCGAGCCGCACTTTCTCTTCAACACCCTCAACGCCATCACCACCCTGGTCGAATTCGGCCGCCGCGACGAAGCCGTGGAGATGCTTTCTCACCTGAACGCCATCCTCAAGAGCACCCTGAAGCGCACCACGCCCGAAAAAGTTCCGCTCTCGCAGGAACTCGAGATCGTCGAGAATTACCTCGCCATCGAACAGATCCGCTTCGCCGACCGGCTGCGCATCGAGATCAAGGTCGACCCCTCCGCGCTCGACAGCCTGATCCCGTGTTTCCTCCTCCAGCCCATCGTCGAGAACGCCATCCGCCACGGTATCGCTCACTGCGAAAGCAACGGCATCGTCGAGGCATCGGCCCGCCGCGAGGGCAGTCTGTTGCATCTTGAAGTGCGCGACACCGGCTCCGGACCCAACGGCCACTCCAAACCGGGCAGCGGCATCGGCCTCAAAAACACGCGCGAGCGGCTCACGCACTTCTATCAGAACGCCTACGATATGAAAGCGCATGCATTGGAGACAGGGGGCTTCAAAGTTGCTATTACCATCCCCTACGAACGCGCCTGAATGAAGCTCAAAGCCCTAATTGCCGACGACGAGCCGTTGGCCCGCGAGCGGCTCCGCTTTCTCCTCGCCACCGACGACGAAATCCAGGTCGCAGGCGAATGCCGCAACGGAAGGGAAGTGGTCGAGGCGCTCAAAGACAATCGCTGCGACGTGCTCTTTCTCGATATCCAGATGCCCGGCGGCAGCGGCTTCGACATCATCGGGCAAGTCGGCATGGCCCAGATGCCGGTCACCGTATTTGTAACCGCGCACAATCACTATGCCATTAAGGCCTTCGAAGTCCAGGCTCTCGACTACCTCACCAAGCCCATTGAGCCTGAGCGCCTGCGCGCAACGCTGCGCCACGTCAAAGAGCGTATCGCGTCCCAGGCCGCCCTCATCACTCAGGAGCAACTCAAATCGATGCTCGTGGCGCTCAATGAGCGTGCGCCCGAACCCGTCGATTATCCCAGGCGCCTGCTCGTCCACAACGGAACCGCCAACGGCTCGAGGGACTCCTTCGTCAACGTCGAAGACATCGAGTGGATCGAGGCCGCCGACTATTACTCGTGCCTGCACGTCGGACCAAAATGCCTGATGCTCCGCGAAACCATTAAGCAGCTCGCCGAAACCCTCGACCCCAAAAAGTTCGTCCGCGTGCACCGCTCCGCCATCGTGAACATCGAGCACGTTCGCGAGATTCTCCGCGAAGGGCGTAACGAAGGCTGGGTCCTGCTCTCCAATGGCCACCGGTTGAAGATGAGCAAGGCCGGCTGGCAGAACCTCCTCGCCGTAAGCCGTCGATAGATTCCGGAAACTCCTGAGCGCCTGCTTCTCCTTCTGAGCAACTCAGTTTGGAGACCCGCCCAGGATCGCAACGCTGTCACCGGTGAGGCTGGGCTTCGAAGTTCCGTGCAGGTCGAAAACGACTGCATCGTTGTCGCTTATCTTCAACCATGGACCTGGTAGAAACAGCGTGTGCTGCGGACCGATCGACCAGACTCTGCCCAGAGGAATCCCGTTCACCCATACAAAGCCTTTAGTGAACGCGCGTGTGTCGAGAAATGTGTCGCGAGAAGGGTCAGCCGCGAATGAGCCGCGATAGAAGCACGGCCCGCTGCACGGTTTTTCCGTCCAGTGCAGATTGGCAGCGTCGTTCATCGGCAGCGAATAAATGTCCCATCCCTTCAGCTCCGCGCCTGCCAGCTTCACGCTGCCAAGAATCCCTTTGCGCTCCCCGAGCAGTGCCTTCGAGAAATTCACACGCCCCGTATTCTCCACCAGCAGATCCAGCCGGTCGCCCTTCTTCACCGTCACGGAAACCTTGTCCTGCTCCAGCCGGCGATCGATCGTTCCCGCGGCTTTGCCATCCACAAAAACCACCGCGTAGTCGTGCAGGCCGTCCAGCACCAGGTCGCCCTTGGCATCATCCGGAGCCATCGTGCGATACAAAATGTAGCCGTAAGCCTGATCGAGATCTTCCATCGAAAGCAATTCCTCCGAATGCACCGGCTTCGGCAGGTTGTCCCACAACGATGCGCTCGACGTGAGCTGAAACGTTGGCACGGCTGCTGCTGCCGGAGCCGGAGGAATCGGCGGCAGTTCTTTGCCTGTGACCTTCGCAATCACCTCGCGGAACTTCAGATATTTCTCCGTGGGCTGTCCGCTCTCGCTCAACGGAGCGTTGTAGTCATAACTCGTCACGTCCGGCTCGTAGTTGTGCCCGTCTGAGTTAGCTCCGTTCATCCACCCGAAGCTCGTGCCTCCGTGAAACATATACACGCTGATCGAATAACCCTGCCGCAGAATCCACTCAATCTCCGCCGCTTCTTTATCTGGCTCCGTCACATGATGCTTGTCGCCCCAGTGATCAAACCATCCGGCCCAGTATTCGCCGGTCATGAATGGTCCTTGCGGCCTGAGCGAATGCAGCTTCGCAAATCCGCTCTTGGCATCGCCCGGGCCAAAATTGATGACCGCAGGCAGTTCAGGCAGTGAGCCGTTTGGCACCTGCTCAGGACCATCGGCCGTATATAGCATCGCCTTCGTGAAACCAGCCTCTTGGATCGCCTGCTTGATTTCCTCCATATATGCGTGGTCGCTGCCGAACGACCCGTATTCGTTCTCCACCTGCACCGCGATAATCGGTCCGCCGTTCTCGATTTGCAGCGGTGCAAGCTCCTGTCCCAGACGCTTAAGCCACGCCTTTGCCGGATCCATGAATTTCGGATCGCTGCTGCGTACGACAATCCCCTTTTGTTTCAGCAGCCATGCAGGATAGCCGCCCCACTCCCACTCTGCGCACACATACGGCCCAGGACGCAGGATGACGTAAAGCCCTTCCTGCTGCGCCTCGCGTATGAACTCCGCCACATCGTTCTGGCCGGAAAAGTCGTACACGCCCGGCTGCCGCTCATGCACGTTCCAGAAGACGTAGGTCGTGATCGTGTTCAATCCCATCGCCTTCGCCATTCTCAGCCGCTGCCGCCAGTACTCGCGCGGAATGCGCGGATAATGCATTTCTCCCGAGATAATCTGGAACGGTTTGCCGTCCAGTGCGAAGTGGTCGCCCTGCACCCCAAACGTATGTGCCCATCCCGGCTCTTCCTGGCCGATGGCCATCAGGCCGGTAATTGCAATCAGCCCGGCAATCACGCATCCGGTACGCAAAATTACACGCAGACGCTCTCTCATCTTTCTCTCCAACCCATCGCAGCAAACTCTCAAGTCTCAGACGATGACCATCTTACCGGCTTGCCCTCGCAGCACGGTCGGTTCGAACCCAACGCCGCGCTTTCAGATGCCCTAACATCAAATAAGCCCCCGATGCTCACCATCAAACCAGCCGCCACGCCCGACACCATCGCCGAGCCCCCCGCGCGCCTGCCGCCCAGTGCCGGATGGTGGCCGCAACTTGTCTCCCTCGCGCGATATCTCGCCCAGAGCGAGGTGCACACCTACGCCTTCAGCGTTGCTGCCAACGCCATCCTGTCGCTCTTTCCGTTCATCGTGATGACCTGGACCATCGAGCGCCACGTCTTCCATTCGCCCGCCATGGAAAGCGTTCTCGGCGATATGCTCCGCTATTTCCTGCCCGCCCACCAGGACTTCGTCGTCAAGAACATGGGCCTCCTCGCCCATGCGCGCGGAAAAGTGCAGGTCATCTCCGTCATCACCCTCCTCATCTCCACCAGCGGAGTCTTCCTGCCTCTCGAAGTCGCCCTCAACCGTGTCTGGGGAGTCACCAAAAACCGCTCCTACCTCATGAACGCCGTCATATCCCTCGGACTTGCCTTCTCTGTCGGCCTGCTGGCCCTCTTCTCCATCGCCTTCACCGCCGCCCAGAACCGTCTGCTGGCCTTGGCGTTCCTTGGCAAAACACAAAACTTCGTCTTCGATTTTTTTGCTCATGCAATACTGCAGCTTTCGGCTGCCATCTTCAGCGTCGGAATCTTCTTCCTCATCTACTGGGTGCTGCCCAACCGCAAGCTGCCCGTCGCCGCTGTGCTTCCCACCGCCGTTGTCACCGGCCTGCTGTGGGAACTGGCCAAGCGTATTTATGTCTTTGTCCTTCCCTGGCTCGACCTTGAGTCGGCCTACGGACCTTTTTCGGTATCCGTAAGCCTCATGATCTGGGCCTTCCTCACCGGGCTGGTCCTGCTCGCCGGAGCCCAGATGTCCGCCACCCGCTACTCCCTCCGCCTGGCCCACGAAGCCGACCTCGAAGAGCAGAGAAAGAACTGGGAGCAAGCGAACAGAGATCAGTGACTCTACTCGGCACGATGATTCCCAAAATGCCTTAAACTCAACCACAGATGGGACATTTGCGCAATTTCGAAATCAACGTATTTCGGCGCCTGCGCCGTGATCCGCCACGAAGCAAGATCCACCGCCTCGCCTTCTGGCTCCTCATTTTCTACCTGGTTCTGGCCGTGGGACGAATCATCCCCGGCAACGTCGGCCTCTTCTTCCAGGCGCTCAGCAGCCTCACCCTTTTTATCCTCATCCTGCTCTGCATCCCGCTGCTCTGGAGATGGATCTTCGGCCGCCTGCTCTGGAAGGTCCGCAACCGCCTTGTCGTCACCTACCTCCTCATGGCGCTCACGCCGCTCGTGCTCTTCGTCTCCCTGGCGCTGATCCTGCTCTACGTCTTCTCCGGACAGTTCGCCATCTTTGCCGCAATCGCCGAGATCGACGCCGAGCTGGCCCACATCGCCTCCACCAACCGAGCCTTCGACCTCCACGTGGCTCATGCCCTTGAACTCGATCCGAAGACGCACACAGTCTCTCTGCCCGAAGCCGCCGATGCCTCCTACGACCACGACCACGTCGCCATGGAAGTCGCAGCCTTTGCCGATGGAAAGCCGGTTTCTCTCAGTCCTGAGGCAATCAATTCCACCACCATCACTCAGCCTCCGTCCTGGGCCTCAGCCCACTTCAGCGGCGTCGTGATTGACAAGGGCGAGCTCTTTCTCCGCGCCATCGACCGTCACAGCCGCGATGGACACACTGTTACCACCATCACCAGCCTGCCCCTCGGCAAGGAAAACGTAGGCCAGATCGCCCGCGGCCTGGGCACCGTGACCATCGTTCCCGACGTGGACATCGAGGACGAGCCCGATGGCCAGCAGACCAAAAATAACCAGATCACCATTTCGGCAAAGCCCAGCGACTCCGCGGTGAAAATCAACGGCCACAGCGTCGCCGCAGCCGAGGCCCGTCGTCACTCCGTGCACGGCGGTATTCTGCCCGGCGCGCAGCACTTCTACGACGTGGCCATCACCTTCTACGCGCCCCTTGAGACCATCGACTGGATCACGGGCAAGCCCCACACCACCTTCACCCACGTAACCTCGCGGCCATCTCTTCTCTACCAGCGCTTGTTCATCACCTCGCTCAAGATCGCTGCCGTTGTGCAGGACATGCTCATCGCTATCGCCGTTGTCTTCGGGATACTTGAGCTCGTCGCCTTCATCATGGCTGTGCGCCTCAACCGCACCATCACGCAGTCCATCCGCGACCTTTACGAAGCCACCACCGCCATCGACAAGGGCGATCTCACTCACCGCATTGAGGTCACGCGCCACGACCAGCTCGCCGCCCTCAGTCGATCCTTCAACAGCATGGCGGCTTCTCTCGAGCGTCTCCTCGAAGAACAGCGCGAAAAAGAACGCCTCCAGAACGAGCTCGAAATCGCGCAGGAAGTTCAGGCCAATCTCTTTCCCATGTCCAACGTCTCGCTGCCCATGCTCGAGCTCCACGGGGCCTGCTACCCGGCGCGCACCGTCAGCGGCGACTACTACGACTTCCTCGTCTTCGGAAACAGCGGCCTCGGTCTCGCCCTCGGAGACATCAGCGGCAAGGGAATCTCCGCCGCGCTCCTCATGGCCACCCTTCACTCCGCCGTCCGCGCTTATCGCTTTGCCGGATTGGAGTTGATCAGCGCCGGCAACCTCGCCCTCGCCGGCTCGCTCGACCCGCGCATCGGCGAAACGGAGCTCGAATGCGGCGAACTCTTCGAGGAACCCGGCAAGATCCTTGCGCTGCTCAACCGTCACCTCTACCGCAGTACTCAGCCCGAGAAGTACGCCACCCTCTTCCTGGCCCACTACGAAGGCGCCCGGCAACGCCTCGTCTACTCCACAGGAGGCCACCTTCCACCGCTCCTGTTGCGCCATGACGACACCATCACCCGCCTCGACTGTGGAGGCACCGTCGTTGGCCTCATCGACAACATGAGTTACGAGCAGGGAACCGAGCAGCTATACCCGGGCGACATCCTCATCGCCTACAGCGACGGCGTTACCGAGCCCGAAAACGAATTCGGCGAGTTCGGAGAGGAGCGCATGGTCGAAGTCGTGCGCCGCCACCGCCACCTGCCCCTCGACGCCATCTCCGAGCAGGTCATGCAGGCCCTCCGCACCTGGATCGGCGGCCAGGAGCAGCCCGACGACATCACCCTCGTCCTCGCCCGCCAGCGCTAAGCATGTCCGCCAAACGATGGAGGACGAACTCCATCGTTTGGTGGTTGCACGGTCTGCTTCTTCTCAGAGATGCTGGCAGGGGTTTATTGCAAGCTCCCT
>Ga0335073_10000145_pt1 | contig 82540 bp, 76 predicted proteins | sample Lox_Sample_22_FD_207093 | JGI IMG/M metagenome (GOLD analysis project Ga0335073, IMG submission 207093) | Soil microbial communities from Loxahatchee National Wildlife Refuge, Florida, United States - Lox_Sample_2.2 | ecosystem: Environmental > Terrestrial > Soil > Wetlands | place: USA...
CCGCCTGCAAAGCGCCCATCACCGCCTGGCAGAACATCCCGGTGGTGAGCTGGCTCGCGCTGCGCGGCCGCTGCGCGGCCTGCAAGACCAGAATCTCCGCGCGCTATCCCGCGGTCGAGCTCATCACTGGGCTCCTTTCGGCCTGGGTGGCCTGGCATTTCGGCTTCGGAATCGCCACGGTATGCGCGGTGGCAATCACGTGGACCCTGATCGCCCTCACCGGGATCGATGCCGACCACCAGTTGTTGCCCGACAGCATTACCCTCCCCTTGCTCTGGGCGGGCCTCCTGGCAGCGGTGGTCATCGGTCCGCAGCGCGGAGCCTCGCTGCCTGTCTCGCTCCACGATGCGGTGCTGGGCGCAGCCGCGGGGTATCTGAGCCTGTGGCTGGTCTTTCATGCCTTTCGTCTGATCACGGGCAAGGAAGGCATGGGCTACGGTGACTTCAAGCTGTTCGCGGCCCTGGGCGCCTGGATGGGCTGGAAGATGTTGCCCTTGATCATCTTGCTGTCGGCGGCGACGGGCGCGCTTTTCGGCATCGCGATGATCCTCCTGCGCGGCCGCGACCGCGCGGCCCCCATGCCGTTTGGGCCGTATCTCGCAGCCGCCGGCTGGGTGGCGATGCTCTATGGAACCTCGCTCATCGACGGCTACCTGAGATTCTCGGGCCTCAAGCACTGATGTCACCGCGGTTGCGCATCGGCCTCACCGGCGGGATCGCCAGCGGCAAGAGCACGGTCGAGCGGCGCTTCGTGGAGCTCGGGGTGCCGGTCATCGATGCCGATGAGTGCGCACGCGCCGTGGTTGCGCCGGGGCATCCGGGACTCGCCGCCGTGGTCGCACGCTTCGGTCCGGAAGTGCTCACCGCGCAGGGCGAGCTCGATCGGCGCGCGCTGCGCGCGCGCATCTTCGCCGATGCGCGCGAGCGACAGGCGCTCGAGGCGATCCTGCATCCGCTGATCCGTGCCGAGATGGAGCGCCGCGCCGCGCTCGCAGAGGGGCCTTACCTGGTGCTGTCCATTCCGCTGCTGGTCGAGAGCAAATCGCGCGGCGCCGGAGCCGCGCGCGTCGATCGCGTCCTCGTGGTCGACGTGGACGAGGCGCTGCAGCTCGAGCGCCTGATGAGCCGCGATTCGATCAACATCGAGCAGGCGCGCGCCATCGTTGCATCGCAGGCATCGCGCGCCGAGCGGCTGCACACGGCGGACGATGTGCTCGACAATTCCGGCAGCGTCACTGAATTGCGACAGGCGATCGACCGTCTACACGCGGACTACGTGCGCCGCGCCGCGGCTCTGCCGACGTAAAACGCGGGTTTACCATCGCCCTTCGATTGGATCAGAATAGGGCGATGAATTCCTACCCCGAGCCTCGTCCCGAAGCCGAGCCTCAGCTCGCACCCGTGGTCTACGAGCAGCCGCTCAACGAGCGCATGCGCACCTTCCTGCGCCTCGAGTTTCTCTACACCCAGGCGAGCTACCACAGCGAGCTCGAGAATCCCTGGAGTTCACGCGCCGCGGTCTCCAGCCTGCTCGAGATCCTCGCCATCACGGCCCGCGGCGACTGCCGTACGGACGTGCTCAAGGAGCTCGAGCGTCACATTGGTGTGCTCAAGGAATATCAGTCGAAGAGCGGCGTCGATCCGGGCCGCTTGAAGTCGGTGATGTCGAACCTTCTGAAGCTGCGCGAGGAACTCAACTCGGCCGGCGCCAATTTCATGGGACCGCTGCGGGATTCCGAGTTCCTGAGCGCGATCAAGCATCGCAGCGCCATCCCGGGTGGTACCTGCGACTTCGACCTGCCGGACTATTCCTTCTGGTTGAACCGCCCGGCACCGGTGAGGTCGACCGAGTTCGGCGGCTGGCTCGCGCTCATCCGGCCGCTGTGCGACAGCATCGTCGAGCTCCTGTGGCTCACGCGCCAGAACGCCAAGCGCAAATCCGAGACCGCCGCCGGCGGCATCTTCCAGCTGCAATTCGAGCGCGAGACACCCTGCCAGTTGGTGCGAGTGACCATGCCGCCGCAAAGCGAGCTCTTCCCCGAGATCAGCGGCAGCCAGCACCGCTGCACCATCCGCTTCCTGCACTGGAGCGACCCCACGAGCCGCCCGGTCCACGTGGAAACCGACGTGCCGTTCATGCTCACCTGCTGCACCTGACCCCGACGATGGCGACACCCACGGTGAAATGCCCGACCTGCGGGCGTCCAGTCGAGTGGTCGGCGCGCTCCGCCTATCGACCGTTCTGCAGCGATCGCTGCCGCTTGATCGACCTCGGTGCCTGGCTTACCGAGCAGCACAAGATTCCGGACGATGCGCCGGAGGCGGCCCCTGGACGTGCTCAAGATGACTGACCGCGATCAGCATGCAGCCTGATTTCTGGCACGAGCGCTGGCGCTCCGGCCAGATCGGGTTTCACCAAGCGGCGGTCGATCCGAATTTGCGACGTTACTGGCCGCGGCTCGGCGTGCCCGTGGGGGGCCGCGTGTTCGTGCCCTTGTGCGGCAAGAGCCTCGATCTTCTCTGGCTGCGCGATGCGGGCCATCGGGTGGCGGGCGTGGAGCTCTCCCCGATCGCGCTCGAGGCGTTTTGCCTGGAGAACGGGATAGCGGCGCGGCGACGCGAGATCGCGCCGTTCGAGCTCTACGAGGCCGAGAACCTCGATCTGTTCCGCGGCGACTTCTTTGCGCTGACCCCGGAGCGCCTGGGTCCGATCGCCGCGGTGTACGACCGGGCGGCGCTCATCGCCTGGATGCCGGCGCTGCGAGCGCCCTACGTCGCCCACCTCGCTGCGCTCACGGTCCCCGGCTGCCGCACGCTGCTACTCACCCTGGAGTATCTGCAGCCGCAAATGTCCGGGCCGCCGTTCTCGGTGGCGAGCGAGGAGGTCGTGGCGCTTTATGCGCCTCACTACACGATCGAGGAGCTCGGACGCGAGGATATCCTCGCCCAAGAGGAGCGATTGCGCTCGCGCGGGCTCACCGCGCTGACTCAAGTGTGCTATCAGCTGGTCCGCAAGGGTTGAGCGGCTGCCGCCGCGGCCCGACCGATCGAAGGAACACCATGGCCGAATCCCGCAACTCCGGCCGCCACCTGGCGCCCGCGCTCGTCGTCGCCTGTGCCGCCGCCACCGCGCCGCACGCGGCGGAGCTCACGATCGATCGTCTGTTCGACGCACCCGCGCTCGCCGGTCCCTCGATCGTCGGACTCAAGATCGCCCCCGACGCCGCGCGGGTGACCTATCTCAAGGGCAAGGCGGAAGACAAAGACCGGCTGGATCTGTGGGAGTACAACATTGCGGACGGACAATCGCGCCTCCTGGTGGACTCGCGCATCCTCGCTCCCGCCGCAGAGCAGCTCTCGGCCGAGGAGCTTGGCCGCCGCGAGCGCCAACGCACCGCCGCGCTCTCCGGAATCCTCGAGTACTCGTTCGCGCCTTCCGGCAAGGCCCTGCTCTTCCCGTTGAACGGCCGGCTCTACTACTACGATCTCGCCAAACCAGCCGAGCAAGCTCTGCTCGAGATCACCCGCGGCGCCACGGGGTTCGCGACCGATGCGCAGATCTCCCCGCGCGGCGGCTACGTGGCCTACATCCGCGACCAGAATCTGCGCCTCTACGAGCTTGCGAGCGGCACCGACAAGGCACTCACCGAGGACGGGGGCGGCGCCATCAAGAACGGCATGGCCGAGTTCGTGGCGCAGGAAGAGATGGATCGGAGCACCGGTTACTGGTGGTCGCCCGACGATCGGCACATCGCGTTCGCGCGGGTCGATGAGACGCCGGTGAAGGTCACGCAGCGCTTCGAGATCACCGCCGACAACGTCGAGACCTTCCCGCAGCGCTATCCCGCCACCGGCGGTCCCAACGTGCTGATCCGCCTGGGCGTCTGCGACGTGCACACGGGCGCGGTGACCTGGATCGATCTCGGATCGAATCCCGACATTTATCTGGCCCGCGTCAACTGGCTGCCCGACGGCAAGACACTCGCCATCCAGCGCGAGAGCCGCGATCAGCGGCGCCTGGATCTCCTCTTCGCCAACGTCGAGAGCGGCGCGAGCCGCGTGGTGCTCACCGAGAAGAGCGACAGCTGGATCGATCTGAACGATGAGCTCTCATTCCTCAAGAAATCGAAGGAGTTCGTCTGGGCCTCGGCGCGCGACGGCTTCACGCACCTGTATCTCTACGACTACACCGGGCATCTGGTGCGGCGGCTCACGGCGGGCCGCTGGAACGTCGATGACTTTCGTGCCCGCGCCATCAAGGGCATCGATGAGAAGCATCGCCTGATCTATTTTTCCGCGACCGAGAAGAGTCCGCTCGAGCGGCATCTCTACAGCACCTCGCTCGACACCCGCGATCCGCATCGAGTGACCCGGATCACGCGCGAGGACGGTGTGCACGGCATCGCCATGTCGGCGGGCGTCGCGTTCTACGTCGATCACTTCACCGGAGTGTCGCAGCCGCCGCAGGTCAGCTTGCACCGCTCGGACGGCGAGCTCATGACCTATCTTCTCGAGAACCGCCTCGACGCCCACCATCCGGATGCGCCCTACGCGGCCGACAATTCGACTCCGGAGTATGGCTCGCTCCCCGCGGATGACGGCCAAGCGCTCGAGTATCGGCTGTTCAAGCCTGCCCACTTCGACCCTGACAAGCGCTATCCCGCCATCGTCGAGGTCTATGGTGGACCCGGGGTGCAACGCGTGATCGACGCCTGGACCGGCGCCTCGTTCACGCAGATCTTGACGCGCGCGGGCTACGTGGTATTCCAGCTCGACAACCGCGGCAGCGCCTTTCGGGGCACGGCGTTTCAGTCACCGATTCGCGGGCACCTCGGCGAGATCGAAGTCGCCGATCAGGTGCGCGGCGCGAAGTGGCTCGCCTCGCAGCCCTTCGTGGACCCCGCGCGACTGGGCGTGTGGGGCTGGAGCTATGGCGGCTACATGACGCTCATGCTGATGTTCAAGGCGCCGGGCGTCTTTGCCGCCGGCGTCTCGGGGGCGCCCGTGACCGACTGGACGCTCTATGACACCCATTACACCGAACGCTACCTCGATCGCCCCTCGGACAATGCCACGGGCTACGAGGCGAGCTCGGTCCTGCCCTATGTCAAGGATCTCGCCGGAAAGCTCCTGGTGATCCACGGCATGGCGGACGACAATGTGCTGTTTCTCAACAGCACCAAGCTCTTCCGAAGACTCCAGGACTTGGGCAAGCCGTTCGAGGTCATGGTCTATCCGGGAGCCAAGCATGGGCTCCTGCGCCAGCATGACGGCCGGCATGCGTACGCGACGATTCTGCGATTCCTTGATGCAAACCTCCAGGCACCGGCGACGTCCCAAGCCTCGCCCTAGTCAATCAGCGCGTGCCCAGGCGATCATGTTCCCGACGCTCGCCCTGGCCGTGATCCGGCCGACACGTCCGCCCCACCCACTCGAGGAGCGCAACCTCGGATGGAGCGCGCGCTTGAGCCCGCGCGGCAGCGGTGCGAGCCGGATCCAGTAGTGCAGCGGGTAGCGATTCGCGAACGGTCCAATCTGCACCTGGCCGAAACCGGCGCGCTCGAGGGCCACGCGCAGGCTCGCTCGCGAGAACACCTGCAGATGCTCGATGTCGATGATCGGGGCGCGCGCACCCAGGAGCCGCATGAGCGGATGACGGTAATCATGCGAGACCACCATCAACAAGCCGCCGGGCTTGAGCAGCGCCCGGAGCGAGGCGAGCAGCGCCTTGGGCTCCGCCACGTGCTCGATGGTCTGATTGGCGACGATCAGGGAAAAATGAGCCGTCGGCAAGCGCGCCGCCTCGAAGCTCTCCACCCGGATGCAGGAGCGAATATCGGGCAGGGCGGCTCGTACCGCAGCGAGCGAGGGCTCGATGCCGACGAGCTCGACGAATCCGAGACTTCGCAGCTCGCCAAGGAATGCGCCGTCGCCACTGCCGATTTCGAGCGCAGTGCGGGGCGCCGGGATTGCGTCCAAGCGGCGGCGCAGCGCCTGGGCGTAGCTGGCCGCCGCGAAGCGCCCCTCCTCCGCGCCATCATAGGCGGTCTCGGCGTATTCCTGCTCGAGCCGCTCGCGCTGCGGGATCCGCGGCGCGTACAGGAGCTCGCATCTTGGGCACACCACCATGCGCAGGGTCATGAACTCGGGCTCCTTACGCGAGGAGTAGGAGAGCAAGTCGAGCCGCGCCGGATCGATGCGCTCGGGAAAGCGCTCGTGGGACGCATCGGTACAATCGCAGACCGGGCACGCCCGCACCGTGAGCGGGCCGAGCGGCGCGGCGGCGCTCATCGATCGACGCTCGGCGGCGCGGCTCGCGCGAGGACCGTGTAGCCGAGCGTATCGTCGGCAGGTCCTGGCAACGCCAGACCCAGACGACCCAGGAGCGCGGCGAGCGCCCCGGCGGGCAACGCCAGAATGCCAATGCTGCGCGCCAACATCGAGGCGGCGCCGGTGCGCCCCCCGCCCGCGAGCAATAGGAGGACAAGCCCCAGGCCCTTGTAACCCGCGACCGCGAGCGCGCCGCCACGAGCATAAACACGCACCTCACGGAACCCGGCCGTGGTCAAGAGAAGCTCGAGCCCCGAGGGCGTGAAACGCCAGTAATCGCGCGGTACGAAATGCCAGCGCGCCGCGAACGGCACGGTCAGCACCAACCGGCCCGCGGGCGCGAGAACGCGGCGCAGCTCGCGCAGGAACGCGGCCGGCTCAACCACGTGCTCGAGCGTCTCCGTGCAGAGCACGGTATCGACCTCGCCGTCGCCCAAGGGCAGCACGCTGCCGCGGAAGTAACGGGTATCGGGCGTGCGGTACCCGAAGTCGGCCTGCGACTCCTCGATGTCGATCGCCACATAGCGCACATCGGCAGGCAGCAGATTTCGAAACGGCTGCGCGCCCGCACCCACGTCCGCAAGCGTGCCGCGAGCCTGCGGTAGGAGCAGGGCCAGATCGCGGCGGATCGAGCCGAACTGAAGATCGACCAGTGCGCGCAGGCGCCCCCGCCAGTGTGCTGCGCGGCTCACGATCCGCTCGTGCGGCGGCGGGCGGAACCCTTCGGCGCGCGCCCCGTTCGTGCGCGGCTGCCCGCGCGCCCGAGGAGCCAGATCCTCGCGCGGCAACGACCAGTCAGCCACCGCCGCCCGCCTTGCGGATCTCGCCGGCGCGGATCAGATGGCGCCGGATGAACGTGGGGCGCGCCTTAACTTCCTCGAAGATCTTGGCGATGTACTCGCCGATCAGGCTGATCGCGAAGATGGTGCAGGATCCGAAGAACATGATGAGCAGTACCACGGTCGTGATGCCGCGCGGGGCGAGCTCGGGGTAGAAGAGCCGTGCGAGAAACTGCAGTACGCCGAGAAACGTCGAGATCAACACCAAGGTCACGCCGCTGAAGGTGAGCAGATCGAGCGGGGTGCGGCTGAATGACAGGATGCCCTTCTTGGCCCAGCCGAAGTTCTTGAGCATGCTGTTGGTGGAGCGCCCGAACAGCCGCTCCGGACGCCGGTACGGAACACCGGTCTGCCGAAAGCCCACGTAGGCGCGCAATCCGCGCAGGAAGAGATCGCGCTCCCCGCAGTTGAGGAGCCATCGCACCACACGCCCGTCGATGAGCGAGAAATCGCCGGCGTCGTGCGGGATGGGCACCGAGGAGAAGTAATCGAACACCCGATAGAACGCCTTGTAGGCGATGCGCATGTACCAGACGGCCTCGCGCTCGGTCCGTTCCCCGTACACCACATCGAACCCTTCGCGCCATTTGGCGACGAATTCGGGGAGCAATTCCGGTGGGTCTTGCAGATCGCCGTCCATCAGCACCACGGCGTTCTTGGCGGCGAGCTCCATGCCGCTGCGAAAGGCCGCCTGCGAGCCGAAATTGCGCGAGTGTGTGATGCCGAGGATGCGCGGATCTCGCGCCGACAGCCCACGGATCACCTCCTCCGAGTCGTCAGGACTGCCGTCGTTGACGAAGATGATCTCGTAGTCGATGTCGAGCTTCGCGAACACGCGCTCCAGGCGCTCGGCCATGACCGGGATCGCCTGACCATCCTTGTAGCAGGCGATGATCACGGACACGCTGTAGACGCTGTCGAGCGCACGTTTCTTCGAGGCGCGCTCGTACATCGCGACGTCGGCGAGGCCTGCATACCAGCGTGCAGTGCGCCTGAGCCCCTCCTCGAGCGGCACTTCGGCATGCCAGCCGAGCTGGGCGGCCGCGCGCGCCGGGTTCGCATACCAATCCTTGAGGTCCCAAGCACGCCCAGCCATGGTCGAGAATTCGGGCTCGGCCTCGAGGGCAAATTCACGCTTCGCGAGATACGCGAGCTCGCGGATCGTGGTCTTGCGGCCGCTCCCCACGTTGAAGGACGCGCCGTAGTGGTCCGGACGTAGCAGCACCGCTGCGCACAGGAAGGCGCGCACGGCATCGTCGACGTACAGGAAATCGCGCGAGGTATCGGGCTCCACGAACGCCGGCAAGCGCCGCTCCGCGGCCTGCGCCACCAGCGTCGGAATCAGCCGCGAGCGATCTTCCATCGGCCCATAGACCGAATAGAGCCGCAGGTTCGCGCAACGCAGCCCCCGATGATGGCCGGCGAAATACACGAGACCCGCCGCCGCACCCTTGGTTACCGCATAATGGCTGTTGGGCGCGGGCGCCACCGCCTCGTCCGGCGCCGCGGATTGCGCCCCGTACTCGGACGAGCTGCCGGCATGAATGTAGCAGTGGGTGCCGCGCGCGAGCAGCTGCTCGATCAGCTCCTGCTTGAGCGTCAGGTTGGTCTGATACATCCGATCGATGTCCTGCTCGAAGGAATAGGCACCGTAGGCGACGCAGTCGAAGACGGTCGCCGGCCGTACCCGCTCGAGGAGTGCCGTGAGATTGCCGCGCGCGAGCAAATCGACCATGACGACCCGCGCGCCAGGAAGGCTTGCGAGCCGCCACGCCGGCTCGCGCGAAGCCGTACCCAGGACGTCGGACCGGGTTGCGGCGATCGCGTGCAACAAATTGGCGCCGATGAAACCGCTCGCCCCGAGCACGAGGATCGGACCCTTGAGCTCCCGGACCAGAGACTCGGTGGCGCTCATGACTCGGTCGCGCTCATGCGCGCATTTCACGGACGAGCTGCTCGAGGATCGTGGAGACGTCCAGGCCGCATTCGCGCCGGTGCCAGCTCTGCGAGCCGTAGCGGCCGGAAGGATACCCCCTCGCATGCGCATGCATCACGCGCGGCAGCCGCTGTCCGCCGAGCGCGAGCGCATGCAGGAGCTGCTGACCCAGGCCGCCCGTCGCGACATGCTCCTCCACGATGGCGAGCGCGCGAGCCCCCGTAAGTGCGTCGAGAAGCGGCTGCGGGATGTGCATCGGGACCGCGAGCTCGCTCACGACCCAGAGTTCCGGGCGATCGGTGGCGGTGCGCTCGCGGGTCGCGGACCAGAGTGCGCCCGCGATCGGCCCCGCAACCACGATCAGACCCGCACTGCCCTGCTGCAAGCAACGCCAGGGGCCGTACGCGGGCAGCCCCTGCTCCTCTGCGAGCTCGGAGCGGCCGAGCCGCAGATACGAGGGCGCGGCGCGGCACGCTAGAGCGCGGACCATGGGTCGCACATCGGTGTCGAACGCAGGCACGTAGGCCCTCATCCCTGGCAAGGTGGAGAGGACGCCGTAGTCCTCGAGCGCGTGATGTGTCGCGCCCATCGAGCCGTAGCCGTAACCGCCGCCATTGCCGACCAAGCGGACGCTCAGGCCGTTGAGGCAGATGTCGTTGCGGATCTGCTCGAACGGCCGCGCGTAGCAAAAGGGCGCGATGCTGTAAACCCAAGGCTTGGCGCCTGCGCGCGCCATGCCGGCGGCGACCGATACCATGTTCTGTTCAGCGACGCCGGCGTTGATGAAGCGCGCACCGAGCACACGCTGCAGGGGCTCGAGCGCCATGAATCCGAGATCGCCGGTGAGGAAGCAGAACCGCTCCTCCTCGGCGAGCTCGCACATCGCATCGCAAAAGGCCTTCCTCATCGCGATCCGTCCGCGGAAGGCCCGAGCTCGGCGAGCGCGGCCGCGTACTGCGCATCGCTCAACGGCAGGTAGTGCCATTCCATGCGGTTCTCCATGAACGACACCCCTTTGCCCTTGACCGTGTGCAGGAGGAGCACCGCGCCGGGGTGCTGGCGGGCGGCGCTGGCCACGGCAGCAGGGTCGTGTCCGTCGACGTGGTAGGCCTCGATCCCGAACGCTTCCACCCGCGCGCCAAGCTGCTCCATCCCCGCGATCTCGCGCGTCGTGCCGAAGCCTTGCAGTCCGTTGAGGTCGACGAGCACGGTCAGGTTCGTCAGGCGGCGATGCGCCCAGAAGATCAGCGCCTCCCAGATGGCACCTTCCTGCCATTCGCCATCCGAGGTGAGACAGTAGATCTGTCCTGGCTCGCCGTTCAAATGACGCGCAAGCGCCATACCGAGTGCCACCGGGAAGCCGTGTCCGAGGCTCCCAGTCGCGAAGGGAATGTGCTCGCACCAGCCCGGCACCGGGTGGCCCGCGAGCAGGGTTCCATCCGCGTGGAACGTCGCGAGGTCCTCCTCGGTAAGCACGCCGAGACTCCAGAGCACAATGTAGAGCGCTCCCGCCGCGTGCCCCTTCGACAGGATGAATCGGTCCGCGGGCTCCATGACTTCATGGTGCAGCGTCATGAGCGCGTCGAGCGCCGAGAGATTTCCACCCAGGTGTCCGATGCGGCTTTCGTAATGCATGCGCAGCAGCCGTCGCCGCGCGACAGCGATGAGGCCCGTCAGCGCCGCGAGACCGGCCGGTCGACCCGCGCGCGGCGCACTCACGGCGTCACCCGTGATTTCAGGATGCTTAGGGCGGGGTTCGAGCACGCGGCGGCGGCGCGAGGATCCGGCGGCAGCGCATGCGGGAGGCGCAGCACGTGCGTGATCGCCTGCCCGGCGAGACGCGCCACGTAGTGCGGCGGATCGCGGCCGCATGCAGCGCTCACCAGGGTCGCATCGAGGTTGATCGGCCAGCGTTCGAGCACGGCGGCGCGTGCAAATTCTTGAAACGGCGTCACCGCGCCCACCGCGAGGAGCGCCGCAAGCACGCCGCGCTTCACGGTCAGCGCCCGACCGTGCACGGTGGGCTTGGGCTCGAGCTCGGTCAGCGCGCGGCAGGCGGCAACCGCGAGAAGCGCGAGACTCGGGATCGAGACTCGCATGACGAAGTCGTTGGCCGCTCCGAAGCTCACCAGCGGCAGGAGCAGGAGGATCGCGAGTGCCACTACCACCTTTCGCGAGGGGCGAATAGCGAGGATCGCCGCGCCGATGAGACCCGCCTCAAGCAGGAAGAACTCGGCGTGCCGCAGCAAATCAGAGATCACGGCACCCACGCCGGCTCCGCTCCGTCCGATGGTCCAGCCTCTCGGAATCCTGGCTGCATCGAGCGTGAGGTACGCGGCGATCACGGTGCCCACGGCGAGCGCCGGTCCCCAGACCCGTGGATGCGCGAGACGCAGCGAGCGCTCACGCCACATCGAGCCCGCCAGCCGGTGCAGAACGAAGGGTACCGCACCAAGAGCGGTGAGCGGCGACCAGAGCGCGAGCGCTGCGACAATCATGGGCAGCAGCGCATCGAGGTCCGGGTTGCGAGTCTCATGCGCGCGGTCCGCCCCGGCGGGGGAGGACTCGGGGTCCGACCGCATCAAAAGGCCCACGGTGAGCCAACCCCCGAGCGCGTGGTTCGGCACCCAGAACAGCTGTGTCGTCATAGACGAATATTGATAGCTCCCCGCCCACCATTCCAAGTGTCTGGTGATGTCCCAGTGCGCGAGGGCTTGCGGCGCCTGCTGCAGGGTACCGATCACGTCCAGGCCGCTGAACAGCACGATGACCGCGCCGCCGACCAGCAGCCTCAGCCCCCGTGCCGGCAGAACCTGAAGAAGAAACAGCACCACCCCGGCAGCCGTCCACAGCGCCATCGCCGCATGCGCGGCCACGAGGCCGGCCGCCTTGCCGACCAGCGCGGCGGGCAGGTAGTAGCCGAGCGGCGCCCGAAGCAGGCTTTCCCGGCCGTCGAGCTCCCCGTAGCCAACCGGCCACACGCCCGCCACCAGATCGTGTAGCACGGCATCGCGCAGGTGCCAGTCCGCATTCGCGTACACCAGGTGAAAAGTGCCTCCGTAGAGAGTCCAGACACAACCGAGGATCGCCACTACCGCGAGCTTGGCCGGCGGCCAGCGAGCTCCCGAGGGTAGCGGGGCGGCCAGCGAGCGCAAAGAGTAGGTCAGGCACAGCACAAGAGGAACGGCCACCCAGGTCTTGGTCCAACCGACAAGGAAGATCGCGAGCGGCAGCGTGAGATAGAGGACGGTGAGTCGGTCGAGAAGATCGAGTGAGGAGCAGCGGGTCACTGTAGCCAAACTATCACACCATGGCGCCGATGCCGGCTGCTCCCGGGCCGGCCACTCGACCAACTTAGCTCAGCCCTCTTCGGGAACTCGGCCGCGGGCCGGCAACGCTCTGCGAATATTGCGCGCCATGGCGATTTCCAGGGCGGTTTCGAGGCGGATCACGCGAGCCGTCAGGTCCTCGATTTTCTGTTGTTGCACATCGAGCCGTGCCGCAACGCTCGTGACCTTGTCGTTCATCTTGATGACCGTGGTCAGCGCATCCCAAAGTTTTTCCGTCATCCCCACGATCAGGAGTTGCGTGCAGGTCGGGACTTCTGGCGCGCCGAGTGTGCAGCCTCCATCGCTGCGATTCGCCGATCGGATTCGGCACACTGGGCGAGCGCCTTGTCCAGCGCCTGGCTGGCCGCGGCCGTGGATTCGTGGATGCGTTCGATGAGTATTTCGAGATGCGCTTCCTCTGCCAGGGGGTCGTAAGCATCGGCAGCCCGCCGCAGATACTCACCCATGGTCAACCGCGCTGCCTTCGCTTTCTTGGCGAGCGCAGCCTTCTCGGCACGGGAGACCAGTACGGGGATGCGTTCGGTGGCGGCCATGGATTTCCTCCGCGTCGATGGTCATGTGATGCACATGGTAACACGTGAGCGAATTCCAGTCGAATCCGCCCGGATAACACCCCCCAGCCGCTCACACCAGCGCGTTCACGCCACTCGCGCCGAGCACCCACGCGCGCTCGAGGCTCAGGCCGCGGGCGAACAGCGGCACGCTCACTCGCGAGCAGAGCGCGGCGAGCGCGCCGGGCTCGAGCGCGGCGACGAGCGCGATGAAATCCGCCCCTGCCGCGGCCGCGGCCTCGGCCTCTGCGCCATCGCGGCAGGCCGCGCCGAGGAGCGGCGCCAGCCCACGAGTTGGCCCACGTTCGCGCATGCTCTTGAGGGCGCGCCCATTGTCGAAGTCGCGCGCACGCATGACTCGGTAGCCCGCCGCCCTGGATCGTCGCAGCCGCTCGGGGAGCTTCAGTGCCGCGACGATCGGCCGATCGGCCGGCAGCAAGTCCGCCGCCTCGAGCGCCGCGCGGTCGCACCAGCGCAGCGCCTGGCCGTCGAGACCGCGCGGGCGGCCGCGAAAGCGCCGCACCACGAAGATGTCGAGCAGCACTTCACGGGACGGATAGCGGTGCCTGAGGCGCAGCAACGGCCGGGGCGGCCCGACCGCGATGCCGAGCTCCTCGCGCAGCTCACGCGCGAGCCCCGCGCGCGGCGCCTCGCCCGGCTCGAGCTTGCCGCCCGGGAATTCCCAGGCGCCCGCGAGATGCTTGCCCGCGGGCCGCTGCGCGATCAGCACGCGGCGGCGGGCGTCGATCAGCACGGCCGCGACCACGTGAATCGGTCGGCCGTACTCTGGGTCGATTAGCCGCTCGCTTGCTGCAGGGCGCCGTGACAGTGCTTGTACTTCTTGCCGGACCCGCACGGACACAGCTCGTTGCGTCCGACCTTGGGAACCTGGCGCACGAACGGCACTGCGGCCGCCGGCGGCGGAGCGCCACGCGGCTCGCCCCCCGCACGCGCGACGGGGGGCGGCGGAAAGCCCTCGGGCGCTTGGGTTCCCGCCGCCTGGATCGGCGAGATCGCCTCGGCGTGCTGCATCTGCAGGGCACGGGCCAGGCGCTGCTGGCGCTCGAGCTCCTCGCGCTCGATCTCGGCCTGGCTGCGCACCTGGATCTTCGACACCGTGGTGACAGTGTCGAACTTGATGCGATCGAGCATCGCGGAGAACAGCTCGAAGGCCTCGCGCTTGTATTCCTGCTTGGGATTTTTCTGCGCGTAGCTGCGCAGGAAAATGCCCTGCCGCATGTAATCCATCGCGGCGAGATGCTCGCGCCAGTGCTGATCGAGCGTGCGCAGCATCACCTCTTTCTCGATATAGCGCATGATCTCGGCGCCGACCGTGGCCTGCTTCTGATCGTAGGCGGCCTCGAGCGCGGTGACGATCTTGGTGCGCAGAAGCACGATGTCGCCCGATTCCTCGGCCTTGACCCAGGTCTCGACCGGGAGCTTCGCGCCGAAGTCGCGCTCGATCGCCTGGGCGAGCGCCGGCGCATCCCAGCTCTCCTCGGGCGCGCCCTGCGGCAGGTACTGATCGACGAGCTGCGCCACCACGTCCTCGCGCACGCCCTTGATGGCCTCGGCGACGTTCTCCGCGGCCATGAGATCGGTGCGCTGCTGGTAGATCACGCGGCGCTGATCGTTGGCGACGTCATCGTACTCGAGCAGCTGCTTGCGGGCGTCGAAGTTGTGCTGCTCCACGCGACGCTGGGCGCGCTCGATCTGGCGCGTGAGCATGCCGCTCTCGATGGCCTCGCCCGCCTTCATGCCGACCCGTGTCATCAGGCTCTTCATGCGCGTCGGATCGCCGAAGATGCGCATCAGATTGTCTTCGAGCGACAGGTAGAAGCGGCTCGAGCCCGGATCGCCCTGGCGGCCCGAACGGCCGCGCAGCTGATTGTCGATGCGGCGCGACTCGTGCCGTTCGGTACCGACGATGTGCAGTCCGCCGGCGGTCAGCACCTCTTCGTGGCGCTTCTGCCAGGCCTCGTGGATCGCCTTGCGGGTGGCCTCGTCGGGGTTCTCGCTCGCGTTGATCTCGGCCTGCGGGTTGCCGCCCAGCACGATGTCGGTGCCGCGGCCCGCCATGTTGGTCGCGATGGTCACCGCGCCCGGACGGCCCGCATCGGCCACGATGTGCGCTTCGCGCTCGTGCTGCTTGGCGTTCAGCACCTGGTGCGGAATCTTGGCGCTCACCAGGAGCTTCGCCAGCCGCTCCGAGGTCTCGATCGAGGTGGTGCCGACCAGCACCGGCTGGCCGCGCTTCACGCACTCCTGGATGTCCTCGAGGATGGCCTGGAACTTGTCCTGCTCGGAGAGGAATACCAGGTCCGAGTGATCCTTGCGGATCATCGGCTTGTGGGTCGGGATCACCACGACCTCGAGTCCGTAGATCTGCTGGAACTCGAAGGCCTCGGTGTCGGCGGTGCCGGTCATGCCGGAAAGCTTCGAATACAGGCGGAAGTAGTTCTGGAAGGTGATCGAGGCGACCGTCTGGTTCTCCTCGCGCACCTTGACGCCCTCCTTGGCCTCGACCGCCTGGTGCAAGCCGTCCGACCAGCGCCGGCCGGGCATGGTGCGGCCGGTGAACTCATCGACGATGATCACTTCGCCCTGGCGCACGATGTACTCGACGTCGCGCTTGTAGAGCGCATGGGCTCGGAGCGCGGCGTTCAGGTGATGCATCAAGCGGATGTTGGTCGCGTCGTACAGGCTCTCGCCCTCGTGCAGCAGGCCGATCTCCAGCATCAGCCGCTCGACCTTCTCGTGCCCATCCTCGGTGAGCGTCGCCTGCTTGTGCTTTTCCTCGACCGCGTAGTCGCCCGGGCCGTTCTCTTCCTTTTGCCGGGTGAGCCGCGGGATCAGCGTGTTGATCTTGACGTAGAGCTCGGTGCTCTCCTCGGCGGGGCCGGAGATGATGAGCGGCGTGCGCGCCTCGTCGATCAGGATCGAGTCGACCTCGTCGACGATCGCGAAGGAGAGCTTGCGCTGCACGCGATCCTCGAGCCGAAAGGCGAGATTGTCGCGCAGGTAATCGAAGCCGAACTCGTTGTTGGTGCCGTAGGTGATGTCGTTGCCGTAGGCCGCGCGCTTCTCCTCCTGCGACTGGGCATTCTTGATCACGCCCACGTCCATGCCGAGGAAGCGATAGACCGGTCCCATCCAGTCCGAGTCGCGCTGCGCCAGGTACTCGTTGACGGTGACGACGTGCACACCCTCGCCGGTGAGCGCGTTGAGATAGGCCGGCAGGGTCGCGACCAGGGTCTTGCCCTCGCCGGTGCGCATCTCGGAGATCTTGCCGAGGTGCAGCGCCAGGCCGCCGATCAACTGTACATCGAAATGGCGCAGGCCGAGCTTGCGCCGCGCCGCCTCGCGCACCAGGGCGAAGGCCTCCGGAACCAGCGCATCGAGCGGGGTGCCGCCGGCGAAGCGCGCCTTGAGCTCGCGCGTCCTTTCCGGAAACTGCTCGTCGCGCAGCGCCTGAACCTCGCTCTCGAGGGCGTTGGTGGCGGCGACGGTCCGGCTCAGCTCCTTGATGAGGCGCTGATTACGGCTGCCAAAAACTTGAGTCAGGAGCTTCCACACGCGCAGGAAATCCTCGCAAAGGGGTCTGGGAAAACTGGGTATTGTACGGATAGACCGGAAGGCCGGTAAATCGTTTCGGCCGCCGCCGTCCGGCGAGACGCCCGCGATGCGGACCGCCGCAACCCGGGCGCCCGCAAGCGCCCGACGCCCGCGGCGCCCCGATCACAGATCCCGGGTCGTTAACGCTCCTCGCCGATGAACCGCAACGGATCGACCTGCGTGCCGTTCTTCAGCACCTCGAAATGCAGGTGCGGCCCGGTCGAGTGGCCGGTCGAGCCCATGAGCGCCACTTCCTGCCCCTTGCTGACCATGTCCCCCTGCTTCACCAGGAGCTTCTCGTTGTGGCAATAGCGCGTCGACAAGCCGTTGCCGTGATTGACTTCCACCATCTCGCCGTAGCCCGCGCGCTCGCCGGCGAAGGTCACCAGGCCGGCGGCGACGGTCGACACCTTGGAGCCCGCCTGACCGGCGAAATCGAGGCCTTTGTGGATGGCGAGGTACCCGGTGAAGGGGTCGGCGCGCCGGCCGAAGTAGGACGAGATCCAGCCATCCTGGACCGGCCGGCCCTCGGGATAGACCTGGCGGTTGAGCTCGCGCGTCAAAATCATGTTCTCGAGCACCCCGAGCTGCTGCTCGCGGCTCGACAGCTGGGTCTGGAGATCGTCGACCATGGCCGTGAGATCGGGGATCTGGGCCGGCTGCCCGTCCGCACCGTCGCCCCCGCCGAGCGCCGGGGGATTGCCGAAATCGAACTCGCCATCGTTGAGATTCGCCATGCGCGTCAAGCGTTTGCCCAGGGCATCCAGGCGGATGACGTTGGCATTCATCTGGCCGACCCGCATCGCCAGGGCGTTGACCTTCTCCTGCAGCACCCGGCGCACATCCTCGATCTGTGCCTGCTCCCGCAACAGGTCCGCGGACCAGGTGCCGAGCTGATCGATCGGGCTCACGTTGCGGTTATGGGCACCCAATCCCATGCCGATCGAGAAGGCGCCGCCGACGATGAGCAGCACGAAGGCCGCGGCGGCGGATATGACCAGGGGATGACGCAGGTCGACCTGCTTGACGCGACCGGTCTTGCGGCCGACAAATATGACATTCATGTGAATTGGAGCGTGGCGGCCGTCATTTTGATCCCGGCTCCCAATGTCTTGTATGAAACGGGCGTAAACTATGCAGAATAAGGTCAGTTAAAACAAGGAAATTAAGCACGCTTTTCGTGCTCATTCGATAGCGCTCCGTGCCCTCCTCTGCTATAAAATCAAGAGATATCAAAGAGTTACTGCAAGGAGGTAGCGCGCGCCTCACGAGTCTGCGTGAACAGACCCGGCGCCGCTCGGCCATCCTGGCCCAGGTACGCGCCGTCCTGCCCACGGAGCTCGCCAAGTCCGTCCTGAGCGCGGGCATCGAGACCGGGCGCCTCACGGTTGGGGTGTGCAGTGCAGCCTGGGCCTCGAGACTGCGTTACAGCGCCGACGAATTAAGTCAAAAAGTCGGTGAGGCGCTCGGGCTGGAGATCCACCGCGTACGCATCAAGGTGGTGCACTCGCCGACCTGAGTCGTCGCCGACCCTGGCGCCTGTCAATGCCGCGACTCAGGCGCGCGCGGCGGCCGCGGCGACGTAGGAGATCGGTGCCTCCGCGAGGCTCTCGAAGGTGACTTCGCGCCAGGCGTTCTCGGAGCCGATGAGCGCGCGCAGCAGCTTGTTGTTGAGCGCGTGCCCGGACTTGTAGCCGCTGAACTCGCCGATCAGGCTGTGACCGAGCAGGTACAGATCGCCGATCGCGTCCAGGATCTTGTGCTTGACGAACTCGTCCTCGTAGCGCAGGCCATCCTCGTTGAGGACGCGGTAGTCATCGAGCACGATGGCGTTGTCCATGTTGCCGCCGAGCGCGAGGTTGCGCGCCCGCAAGCTCTCGAGGTCGCGCATGAAGCCGAAGGTGCGCGCGCGGCTCACCTCGCGCAGGAACGAGGTGGTCGAGAAATCCATGGAGGCGACCTGCGAATGCTTCTTGAACGTCGGGTGATCGAACTCGATCTCGAAGTTCACCTTGAAGCCATCATAAGGATCGAAGCGCGCCCACTTGTCGCCGTCCTCGACCTTCAGGCTCTCGAGAATGCGGATGAAGCGCTTCGGAGCTTTCTGTTCCTCGATGCCGGCCGATTGCAGCAGGAACACGAAGGGTCCCGCGCTGCCATCCATGATCGGAACCTCGCCCGCGCTCACCTCGACCAGCGCATTGTCCACCCCCAAGCCGGCGAGCGCCGACAACAGGTGCTCGACGGTCGAGATCTTGGCCTCGCCGCTTTGCAGCGTCGTGCCCATCATGGTGTCGCCGACGTTCTGGGCGTGCGCCTTGATGTCGACGGGGTGGCTCAAATCGGTCCGCCGGAACACGATCCCGGTATCGGGCGGCGCCGGCCGCAGTGTCATCAGGACCTTCTTGCCGGTGTGTAGCCCAACCCCCGTGGCACGAATCGAATTCTTTAGAGTTCGCTGATTCAACATCGGCATATCGATTAAGTTAACTATGACAAAGGTATCACAGGCAGCACACGCCCTAAAAGCGAGCCCCCACCGCTCAACTGGGCCTCAGCATGACGCCCCCGAGCGCCCGAAGTTCCATACTCGGGCTGTCCGCGGGCGTCACCGCTGATCCTCGAAATCCCGGGCGGCCGATCCGACCCGTCAGTCGGCCTGCCGCCGCAGGAACGCCGGGATATCGAGCAAGTCCTCCGACTCGCTTTCCGAGCGAAGTCCATCCCCCACCGCGCGCTGGCGTTGCACGGTCGGTTTATCGAGCATGGCGTAATCGGTCGGCGCCATCGGTGACTTCTGTCTCACTACGCGCATCGTCGGTTGCGGCACCACGGCCGGCGCGACCGGCTGCGGAGCTGCGCGCGACACCGGCTTGCCGAGGCCCGTGGCCACGACGGTCACCCTGATCTGATTGGACATCTCGGGATCGATGACCGTTCCCACCACCACCGTGGCGTCGTCCGAGGCGAACTGCTTGATGACGTTGCCGACTTCCTGGAACTCGCCGATCGAGAGGTCCATGCCGGCCGTGACGTTCACCAGGATGCCCTGCGCCCCGGCCAGATTGATGTCCTCGAGCAGCGGACTCGAGATCGCGGCCTCCGCCGCTTCCCGAGCGCGGTCCTCGCCCGCGGCAGCCCCCGACCCCATCATCGCCATGCCGGTCTCGGACATGACCGTACGCACGTCGGCGAAGTCCACGTTGATGAGGCCCGGCCGGGTGATGAGCTCGGCGATGCCCTGAACCGCACCCTGCAGCACCGTGTTCGCCGCCTTGAATGCATCGAGCAGCGTCGTGGTGCTGCCGAGCACCGACAGCAGCTTCTGGTTCGGAATGGTGATGAGCGAGTCGACGTACTTGGAAAGCTCGAGCATGCCCTGATCGGCGACCCGCGAGCGCTTGTTGCCCTCCATCTCGAACGGCCGCGTCACCACCGCAACGGTCAGGATGCCGAGCTCCTTGGCCACCTGCGCCACCACCGGTGCCGCGCCCGTGCCCGTACCGCCGCCCATGCCGGCGGTGATGAACAGCATGTCGCATCCTTCGATCAGCTCGATGATGCGGTCGCGGTCCTCCATCGCGGCCTGGCGGCCGACTTCCGGGTCCGCGCCCGCACCGAGCCCCTTGGTGATGTTGCAGCCGATCTGCAGCGCGGTGCGCACCTTGGAGTGCTTGAGCGCCTGCGCATCGGTGTTGATGCAGATGAAATCCACACCCTCGAGTCCGGCCTGCACCATGTGCGAGACCGCGTTGCCGCCGCCTCCGCCCACGCCCAGCACCTTGATGATGGCGCTCTGACTGTAAGAGTCCATGAGTTCAAACATTTTGCAGTTCTCCTATCGGTTGAAATCGACGAATCCGCCCCGCGATCAAAAATTCCCCTGAAACCACGCCTTCATGCGTTCGAAAATCGACTTGACCCCGCCGCCGAGGAGCGGCGCCTCGCGCGCCGACGGCACTTCCAGATTGCTCTTCGCATACAGCAGGAGTCCGACCCCGGTCGCATGGATCGGATTGCTCACCACATCGGCGAGGCCGCTCACGAACTGCGGGATGCCGAGGCGCACCGGCATGTGGAACACTTCCTCGGCGAGCTCGATCGCGCCTTCCATCTTGGCGCTGCCGCCGGTGAGCACGATGCCGGTCGCCACCGCTTCCTCGAGCCCGGCGCGGCGCAGCTCGTCGCGCACCAGCGCGAACAGCTCCTCGTAGCGCGGCTCGACGATCTCGGCGAGCGTCTGGCGCGCCAGGCGCCGCGGCGGCCGGTCGCCGACGCTCGGCACCTCGATGGTCTCGTCGGGATTCGCGAGCTGCGAGAGCGCGCACGCATACTTGATCTTGATGTCCTCGGCGTACTGGGTGGGCGTGCGCATGGAGACCGCGATGTCGTTGGTCACCTGATCGCCCGCGATCGGGATCACCGCCGTGTGCCGGATGGCGCCGCCGCCGAACACCGCGATGTCGGTGGTGCCCCCGCCGATGTCGACCACGCACACGCCGAGATCCTTCTCGTCCTCGGTGAGCACCGCATAGCTCGAGGCGAGCTGCTCGAGCACGATGTCGTCGACCGCGAGGCCGCAGCGCTGCACGCACTTCACGATGTTCTGCGCGGCGCTGTCCGCGCCGGTGACGATGTGCACCTTGGCCTCGAGACGCACGCCGGACATGCCGATGGGATCGCGGATCCCCTCCTGCGCGTCGATGACGTACTCCTGCGGCAGCACATGCAGGATCTTCTGATCGGCGGGAATCGCCACGGCCTTGGCGGCGTCGATCACGCGCTCGACGTCGCCCTGCACGACCTCCTTGTCCTTGATCGCGACGATGCCGTGGGAGTTGAGGCTGCGCACGTGGCTGCCGGCGATGCCGGCATACACCGAGTGGATCTCGCAGCCGGCCATGAGCTCGGCCTCCTCCACCGCGCGCTGGATGGATTGCACCGTCGACTCGATGTTGACCACCACGCCCTTCTTGAGCCCGCGCGAGGGGTGGGTGCCGATGCCGACGATCTCGAGCATGCCGTCGGCCTTCATCTCACCGACGATGGCGACCACCTTGCTCGTGCCGATGTCGAGCCCTACGATCAAGTTGCGGTCAGAACGCTTAGCCATGGCGAGTCGAGGATTCCTTCAGGCGTCGGTGTCTTCGGAGTGCTTGGCCGGCGAGGCCGCCGGCGCCTGCGCATTGCGCCAGCCGATGGCAAAGCCGTTCGAGTAGCGCATGTCCACGTAACTGATGTCGTTCATGCGGTGTGCGATCACCTGCGAGGCGGTGCGGATGAAGCGGTCGATGCGCTCATCGACATCGCGGCGGCCGAGCCGCACGGTGACACCGTTGTCGAGGTCCATCTCCCAGGCGCCGCGCTCATCGAGCCGCAGCGCCGCGATCCGCAGGCCCGCCTCGAGCATGCGTCCCTGGATCGCGAGAAAGCGCTGCGCCACTTGCGATTCGGTGCCCTCGGGTCCTGACAGCCGTGGAAGTTCGACCGGAACGTGCGCGGCCGAGCGCATGAAGAGCTCGCCGCGCGTGTTGAGGAGCCCGGATTCGCCCCAGCGGGCCGCGGCGGTCTGCTCGATCACCGTGACATGCAGGCTCCCGGGCCAGCGCCGCTGCACCCGTGCATGATCGACCCAGGGCAGCGCCTCGACCGCGCGCTGCACGGCGTCGAGGTCCGCCGACATGAAGCCGGCGCGCGCGAAGGGTGCGACGGCCTTCTCGATCTGGCCCGGCGAGACGCGCTGAAAGCTTCCGTCCATCGAGATCACGCTCACCGGCCGGTCGAGCGCCCAGCCGAGCGCGGCGAGCGCGGCGAGCGCGGCGAGGCCGAGGCCCGCGCGGCGGGCGTGGGTGCGCCCTGCGGCGATGAGCTTCGACAGCCTGCGCTCCGCGGGCTTGGGGCTCGCACGATTCTTGAACCGGTTGCGCCGGAACGGCCACTTGACCTTCATTTGCGCTCTCTCATGAAGCTTGTCTCCAGAATCCGCCACACCAGCTCGTCGAATCCGATCCCCGCCTGACGCGCCGCCATCGGCACCAGGCTGTGATCGGTCATGCCGGGGGTGGTGTTGATCTCGATGAAGAAGAACTTCGCCGTGCTGGCCGCGCGCATGAAATCGACGCGGCCCCAGCCGGCGCAGTCCGTGACGCGAAAGCAGGCGAGCGCAGCCGCCTGAAGATCCGCCTCGGCGCGCGCATCGAGCCCGCTCGGACAGTGATACTGGGTGTCGTCGCGGAAGTATTTCGCCTGGTAGTCGTAGAACTCGGTCGCGGGCTGAATGCGGATCGAGGGCAGCGCGCGCTCCCCGAGAACGGCCACGGTGAACTCCTCGCCCGCGATGAAGGCCTCCGCGAACACCAGCGGGTCGACGCGGCGCGCCTCGCCATAAGCGTGCTCGAGCTCCGCGGCCGCCTTCACCTTGGTGATGCCGACGCTCGAGCCCTGCGAGGCGGGCTTCACCATCATCGGCAGACCGACCTCGGCAAGCGCCCGCTCGAGATCGGAGGGCGCGCCGAGCACCGTGTAGCGCGGTGCGGCGAGCCCGGCTCCGACCACGACGCGCTTGGTCTTGAGCTTGTCCATGGTGAGCGCCGAGGCCAGAACGCCGCTCCCGGTATAGGGAATGCCCAGCCACTCGAGCGCTCCCTGCATGAGCCCATCCTCCCCGCCGGGCCCGTGCAGCACGTTGAACGCGCGCTCGAAGCGCTCGCTCACGAGGCTCTCGATGGGCCGCTCGTGCGGATCGAACGCGCGGGCGTCGACGCCGCGGCGCGCGAGCGCCTCGAGCACCGCCGTGCCGCTCAGGAGCGAGATCTCGCGCTCGGTCGAGTCCCCGCCCATGAGCACGGCGACCTTGCCGAACTCCGCGGCACTCGCCGCGCGGCGCGCGCCCGCCACGCTCTTGAGCCGGCTCACGCGGGCTCCCCCACGATGCGCACCTCGGTCTTGAGCTCGACGTGATGGACCTCGGCGACCCTGCGCCGCACCTCGGCGATCAAGGCCTCGATGTCGGCCGCGCGCGCCGAGCCGTGGTTGATGATGAAATTGGCGTGTTTCTCCGACACCGAGGCATCGCCGATGCGCAGTCCCTTGAGTCCGGCGCTCTCGATGAGCTGCGCCGCATGCTGTCCCGGCGGATTGATGAATACCGAGCCGCAGCTCCACTCGCCGATCGGCTGGGTCTGCTTGCGCTTCTCCAGCAGCTCGCGCATGGCGGCATCGTTCACCCCCGGCTTGCGCTCGAACTCGAGGCGCGCGGCGACGAACCACTCATCGGGCGGCCCGACGACGCTGCGATAGCCGATCTGATACTCGCCGGGGCTGCGCGTGTGGCGGGCACCGCGCCGGTCCAGGGTCTCGACCTCGACCACGTGGCGCCAGGTCTCGCCGCCCCAGGCGCCGGCATTCATCGCCAGCGCACCGCCGAGCGTGCCGGGAATACCCGCCAGGAATTCGGCGGGACCCAGGCCCCATTTGACGCACTGGCGCGCGAGGCGCGCACACGGCACGCCGGCTCCCGCGCGGATGCGGGTGACGCTCGAGCGCTCGAGATCGCCGAGCGCGCCGTGCGTCGATACCACCGCACCGCGCACGCCGCCGTCGCGCACCAGGAGATTGCTGCCAAGACCGATCCACAGGAGCGGCAGATCCGCCGGCAGTTGACGGATGAAGGAGGCGAGATCCATCACGCCGCGCGGGATGAAGAACAGGTCCGCCGGTCCGCCCACGTGCCAGGAGGTGTACTTGGAGAGCGGCACGTCCTTGAGCACGCGGCTGGCGAACTCGGGAGCGAGCACGGGCGAGTGCATCGAGCTCACGCCGGGGCCCCCGCGGCGAAGCGCGACTTGAGCTCCTGCGCGATCGCGCCGATGTTGCCGGCGCCCATGGTCACCACCACGTCGCCGTCGCGCAGCACGCTGCGCAAGGCCTCGGCCAGATCGTCCACCCGCTCGACGAACACGGGCTCGATCACGCCGCGGGTGCGCACCACGCGGCAGATGGCGCGCCCGTCGGCCCCGGCGATCGGTGTCTCGCCGGCGGCATAGACCTCGGTCACCAGGAGCACGTCGCACTCGCCGAGCACGCGCCCGAAATCGTCCAGCAGGTCGCGAGTGCGGGTGTAGCGGTGGGGCTGAAAGGCGAGCACCAGGCGCCGCCCCGGCCAGGCCTGACGAATTGCCTCGAGCGTCGCCTCGACCTCGGTCGGATGGTGCGCGTAGTCATCGACGATCGAGGCCCGGCCACCGGGCCAGCTGATCTCGCCGAGCTGCTGCAAGCGCCGATCGATGCCCTGGAAGGAGGCGAGCGCCTTGTGAATGGCGGCGTCGGCCACGCCGAGCTCGGTGGCCACGGCGACCGCGGCGAGCGAGTTCTGCACGTTGTGCCGACCGGGCAGGTTGATGGTGAGCTCGAGCGGCTCGCGGCCGGCGCGCAGCGCCGAGAAATGCGACTGCAGGCCGGCGCGCCGCACCTCGACCGCGCGCACGTCCGCGGCGGCGGCAAACCCATAGGTGACGAACGGCCGCGCCACGCTCTCGAGCACGCTCTGCACGTGGGCATCGTCCACGCACAGCACCGCGAGCCCGTAGAAGGGCAGATTGTGAATAAAATCCACGAAGCTTTGCTTGAGGCGCGCGAAATCACCCTCGTGAGTTCCGAGATGATCGTTGTCAATGTTGGTGACGATCGAGATCATCGGCTGCAGGTGCATGAACGAGGCGTCGCTCTCGTCGGCCTCGGCCACCAGGTAGCGCCCGGCGCCGAGACGCGCGTTGCTGTCGGCGCTCTTGAGGCGCCCACCGATCACGAACGTCGGGTCGAGACCGCCCTCCGCCAGCACGCTCGCCACCAGGCTCGTGGTGGTGGTCTTGCCGTGGGTCCCCGCGACCGCGATCGAATAGCGGAAGCGCATGAGCTCGCCGAGCATCTCCGCGCGCGGCACCACCGGAATGCGGCGCGCGAGCGCCGCCGCCACCTCGGGGTTGGACTTGTTGACCGCGCTCGACACCACCACCACGTCGGCCTTGCCGAGATGGGCCGCGGCGTGGCCGATGAAGATCTGCGCACCGAGCCGTGCGAGCCGTTGCGTCACCGCATTGGACTTGAGGTCCGAGCCCTGCACCGAGTAACCGAGGTTGAGAAGCACCTCGGCGATGCCGCCCATGCCCACCCCGCCGATGCCGACCAGGTGAATGAGGTGGATGCGACGCATGCGGTCGTTCATGCCGAGGCGCCTCCCGCCGCCAGGCACAGGGTCGCGAGATTCGAGGCCGCATCGACGTTGCGCGCCGCGCGCGCCGCCTGCGCCATCTTGAGCAGGCGCGACCGATCGGCGGTGAGCTCGGCGAGCTGCGCACCGAGGGTCTCGGGGGTGAGGTCGCGCTCCTTGAGCACGCGGCCCGCGCCGATGCGCACCAGGACCTCGGCATTCTTGGTCTGATGGTCGTCGGTCGCCACGGCGAGCGGCACCATCAATGCACCGAGACCCGCGGCCTGAAGCTCCGCCACCGTCATGGCGCCCGCGCGGCACACGGCGAGATCGGCCCAGGCATACGCCGCGGCCATGTCCTCGATGAACGGCAGCACCTCCGCCTCCACCTTGAGCGCCTGGTAGGCGGCGCGCGCGGCCTCGATGCCGCGCTCGCCCGCCTGATGGCGGACCTCGGGGCGCCGTGCGGGATCGAGCCGCGAGAGCGCGGCCGGCACGGTGGCATTCAGGCGCTGCGCGCCCTGGCTGCCGCCGAACACGAGCAGCCGCGCGCGCGTGCCACGGCCGGCGAAGCGCGCGGCCGGCTCGGCGATCGCGGCGATGTCCGCGCGCACCGGATTGCCGACGGTGAGCGCCGGCACGCGCGCGGGAAAGCTGCCGGGGAAGGCTTCGAGCACGCGGCTCGCGAAGCGCGCGAGCCAGCGGTTGGTCAACCCGGCGATCGCGTTCTGCTCGTGAATCAACAGCGGTATTCCGAGGAGCCAGGCGGCGATCCCGCCCGGGCCGCTCACGTAGCCGCCCGCACCCAGCACCGCGCGCGGCCGCACGCGGCGCAGGATCCGCAGGGATTGCAGCACGGCCCCGGCGATCCGCAACGGCGCCGCTGCCCAGGCGGCGAGCCCCTTGCCACGTACGCCGCGCACCTCGACCCATTCGATCGGGAATCCATTGGCCGGGACCAGGCGCGCTTCCATGCTGTTCGGCACGCCGAGCCACACCACCGGCACGCCGCGCGCACGCAACTCCTTGGCGACGGCGAGCGCCGGAAACACGTGCCCGCCGGTGCCGCCCGCCATGATCATCACCGGGCCCTCGGCCGAGCGCGCGCTCATCCGGCACCTCCGCGCGCAGCGCTCATCTCGCACCTCCGGGCACGCGCATCACCGCCGAGCGCGAGCTGCAGCGCACCTCGTGGTAGATGCGCAGCAGCATCCCGAGCCAGGCGAGGCTCACGATCAAGCTCGAGCGGCCGTAGCTCAAGAGCGGCAGCGTCAGGCCCTTGGTCGGCAAGACGCCCATGTTGACGCCGATGTTCACGAGCGCCTGCAAGCCGAGCCACACTCCGAAGGCGAACGCGACGTAGGCTTGAAACGTGAGGCCCGCCTGCGCGGCCATGCGCGAGATCTGGATGGCGCGCCACACCATCGCGACGAACAGCGCGAGCACCCCGATCACGCCCGCCAGACCGAGCTCCTCGGCGAGCACCGCGAACACGAAATCGGTGTGCGCCTCGGGCAGATAGAAGAGCTTCTGAACGCTCGAGCCGAGGCCCACCCCGAACCACGAGCCGCGGCCGATCGCGATCAACGATTGGGTCAGCTGGAAGCCGCCGTTGAAGGGATCGTCCCATGGGTGCAGAAATTCGGTGAGCCGCCGCAGCCGGTAAGGGGAGGCGAGCGCGAGCACGGCGAAGGCGAGCGACACCGCACCCACCAAGAGGATCACGTAGCGCAGGCGCGCGCCGGCCACGAACAGCACCGCGAAGCCGGTCGCGAACAGCACCGTCGCGGCGCCGAAGTCGGGCTCGACCAGCAGGAACATCGCCGCCAGCGCGAGCAGCCCCACCGGCTTCAACAAGCCCGGGAAAGTCTCCTCGAGCTCGCGCTTCTTGCGCACGCAGTAGCTGCACACCCAGGTGAGCACCAGCACCTTGGCGAGCTCGGAGACCTGGAAGTTGACGGGTCCGATGCGCAGCCAGCGGCGCGCTCCGTTCACGGTCGCGCCGAGTCCCGGCACCAGCACGAGCAACAGGAGCATGAGGCCGAGCGCCAGGAGCGGCAGGGAGTAGCGGTCCCAGAGCTGCGACGGCACGCGCGTCAGCACCCAGGCGAGCGCCACGCCCACGATGCCGAAGGCGAACTGACGCTCGAGGAAATAGAACGGATCGCCGAGGTCCTTGGCAGCGATCGACATCGAGGCCGATGTGACCATGATGAGCCCGACGAGCAGGAGGGCGGCCGCGAGCACCAGGGTGACGTTGTCCCATACGAAGGGCATCCGCTCGCGCGCGCGCATGCCGTAGGCCATGGTCGCCGCGCTCATGCGCCGCCCCCGAGCGCGCGCACCGCGGCGGCAAACACCTCGCCGCGCTGGCTGTAATCGCGGAACATGTCGAGGCTCGCGCAGGCCGGGGACAGAAGCACGGTGTCGCCGGGCCGAGCCGCCGCCGCCGCCGCCCGCACTGCCGCCGGGAGCGTCGCGGCGCGCTCGGTCGCACACACGCCGCCGAGCGCCGCTTCGATCGCGGCCGCGTCCTTGCCGATCAGCACGACGCGCCGCACCTTGCCCTTGAAGGCCGCGGCGAGCGGCGCGAAGTCCTGCCCCTTGCCCTCGCCGCCCGCGATCATCACCAGTGGGCCCGCGAGCCCCGCCACCGCCGCGAGGGTGGCCCCGACGTTGGTGCCCTTCGAGTCGTCGATGTAGCGCACGCCCGCGAGGTCGGCCACCCATTCGGAGCGGTGCTTGAGGCCCGCGAAGGTCTGGAGCGCAGCCAGCATCTTGGGCATCGGCAGGCTCACCGCCGCGCCGAGCGCGAGCGCCGCGAGCGCGTTGGCGGCGTTGTGCAGGCCCGCGATCTTCATGCGGGCGCAATCGATGAGCGGCTTGCCGCCCTGCGCCAGCCATACCTCGCTCCCGCGCCGCACGATGCCGTAATCCGCATCCGCGCGCTCGATGGAAAAAGTCACGATGCGCGGCGCCGCGCGCCCACCCGCGTCCGGGCCTGCGCGCAGCGTGCGGCGCATGGCCGCGACGCGCGCATCATCGGCATTCAGAACCACGGTCGCGGCGCGCGCGAAGATTCGCGCCTTGGCCTCGGCATAGGCCTCGACCGAGCGGTAGCGATCGAGATGATCCGCCGTGACGTTCAAGACCACGGCGGCGGCAAGCTCGAGCGATTGGGTCGTCTCGAGCTGAAAGCTCGACAGCTCGAGCACGTAGAGATCGGGAACCGGCTCCTCGAGCAGATCGAGCGCGGGCTTTCCGAGGTTGCCGCCCGCGAGCACGCGCCGGCCCGCGGCGGCCGCCATGTGTGCCACCAGGCTCGTCACCGTGCTCTTGCCGTTGGTGCCGGTGATGCCGATCACCGGCGCCCGCGCCGCGCGCGCGAACAGCTCGATGTCGCCGAGCACCGGGATGCCGCGCGCCCGGGCGGCGGCGGCGATCGGCTCCTCGAGCGAGACGCCGGGCGAGATCAGCAGCTGCGTCGCGCCCTCGAGCAGAGCGAGATCGAATCCGCCGAGGCGGATGTCGACGGAGCGGGCGAGCGCGCCGAGCTCTGCGAGCCCGGGAGGCGCGGCGCGCGAATCGGTGGCCGCAGCGGCGAGGCCGCGCTTGGTGAGATATCGCAGCAACGAAGCACCCGTCTTGCCGAGGCCGACCACCACGCTCGTCATCATCGGATCTTCAAGGTGGCGAGACCGGTGAGCATCAAGAGGAAGCTGATGATCCAGAAGCGCACGATCACCTTGGGCTCCGACCAGCCCTTGAGCTCGAAGTGGTGATGGAGCGGCGCCATCCGGAAGATGCGTTTGCCGGTGAGCTTGAAGGAGGCGACCTGCAGGATGACCGACACCGTCTCGAGCACGAACACGCCGCCCATGACGAACAGCACGATCTCCTGGCGCACGATCACCGCGACCGTGCCGAGCGCCGCGCCGATGGCGAGCGCCCCGACATCGCCCATGAACACCTCCGCCGGGTAGGAGTTGAACCAGAGAAAGCCGAGGCCGGCGCCGGCGGTCGAGGCGCAGAAGATCAGCACCTCGCCCGCGCCCGTGATGTAGGGGATCTGCAGGTAGGTCGCGAACTTGAAATTGCCCGTGGCATAGGCGAACACCCCGAGCGCCGCCGCCACCATGACCGCCGGCATGATCGCGAGCCCGTCGAGTCCGTCGGTGAGATTGACGGCGTTGCTGGTGCCGACGATCACGAAATAGGCGTAGGCGACGAAGCCGAGCGTGGTCATCGGCACGGCGACCGTCTTGAAGAACGGCACGTAGAGCGTGGTCTCGGACATCGACTGATGCATGCTGTGCAGGCTGAAGGCGATGCACAGGGCGGCGAGCGACTGGCCCAGATACTTGTAGCGCGCCGCGAGTCCCTTGGAATTACCGACCACCAGCTTCAGGTAGTCGTCGTAGAAGCCGATGCCGCCGAAGGCGAGCGTCGTTCCGATCAGGATCCAGACGAAGCGGTCGGAGAGATCCGCCCACAGGAGCGTCGCGATCATCATCGCCACCAGGATGAGACCCCCGCCCATGGTCGGCGTTCCCGACTTCTGCAGGTGAGTCTGCGGACCGTCGCTGCGCACGCGCTGTCCGATCTGATAGCGCGACAGCACGCTGATCATCTTGGGGCCGATCAGCATCGCGATGGCGAGCGCGGTCATCGCCGCGAGGATCCCGCGCAGCGTCAGGTACTGAAACACATGGAAGCCCGAGTAGGACTTCGCCAGATACTCGGTCAGATACAACAGCATGGTCAGCCCGCCCTCATCATGGGACCTTGGCCCGCGGCACCTCCGACGAGGGCCTGCACCACCCGCTCGAGCCGGTTGACACGCGAGCCCTTGATGAGCACGGTCACACCCGGAGCGATCTCCGATTGCAGCCGCCGGATCAGGGCGTCGATGTCGGCGAACCACTCCCCGCCCGAGCCGAAGGTCTCGACCGCGCGCGAGCTTTCGGGTCCGTACGCGAACAAGCGCTTGACGTGGCACTCGCGCGCGTAGCGGCCGAGTCCTGCGTGACTCTCCGAGGCGTGCTCGCCGAGCTCGGCCATGTCGGCGAGGACCAGCCAGGTCGGCCCCGAGACCGAGCGCAGCACGTCCAGGCCCGCGCGCACCGAGCTCGGATTGGCATTGTAGGAATCGTCGATGATCCGGCTGTCGCGCAGGCCTATCTTGAGCTGCAGCCGGCCGGATACCGCCCTGAAGTCGGCGAGGCCCGCCACGATGTCGTCGAGCGAGGCGCCCGCGGCCGCCGCCGCCGCCGCTGCGCCCAGCGCATTCGAGACATTGTGTGCACCGCCGGCCTTGACGAGCACGGCGCGCTCGCCGAGCGGACAGCGCAGCAAGAAGCGCGTGGCGAACTCCGTGCGCTCGATGCCCTGCACGATCTGCGCCGCGCTGAAGTCCGCCCCCGCCTTCACGCCGAAGGTCACGACCCGGCGCGCGCCGGAGACGCTGCGCCAGTAGTCGGCGTAGGCGTCGTCCGCATTGACGATGGCGACCGCGTCGTGCGCGAGCCCTGCGACCATCTCGCCCTCGCCGCGCGCCACGCCGTCGAGATCGCCGAAGCCCTCGAGGTGCTCGGCGCCGGCGTTGGTGATGAAGCCGACCGTGGGCCGTGCGAGCGCCACCAGCTCCGCCACATCGCCGATGCGATTGGCGCCCATCTCGATCACCGCGCTGGCGTGCGCGGCCTCGAGCCGCATGAGCGTCACCGGCACGCCGATGTGATTGTTGAGGTTGCCCGAGGTCGCCATGCACGGCCCGCGGCGCGCGAGAATCGCCGAGGTCATCTCCTTGGCGGTGGTCTTGCCGTTGCTGCCGCCGACGCCCACGATCGGAATCGAGAAGTTCTCGCGCCAGGCGCGCCCGAGCCGCTGCAGCCCTTGCAGCGCATCCGGCACCTCGATCTGCGGCAGCGAGAGGCCGGGCAGGGCGCGCTGGATGAGCGCGCCGACTGCCCCGCGCGCCTGGGCCGCCGCGGCGAAGCTCGCGCCGTCGAACTTGGGTCCGCGCAGCGCCACGAACAGCGCGCCCGGCGGCAGCGTGCGGCTGTCGGTCGAGACCACGCCGAAGGGGCCGTCCGCTCCGATCAGCCGTCCTCCGCAGGCCAGGGCCGCATCCTCGAGGGTGCGCTTCATGCCGCGACTCCCAGGACCCGGCATGCCTCCTGCCGGTCGCTGAAGCTGCGCCGCGTCGCCCCGTAGATCTGATAGTCCTCGTGACCCTTGCCGGCGATGAGCACGATGTCGCCCGGCGCGGCCTCGCCGAGGGCGGTGGCGATGGCCGCGCCCCGATCGTGGATCACGCGCGCCGCATGCGACTTGATGCCATCGATGATGGCGCGCACGATGGTATCGGGATCCTCCGAGCGCGGGTTGTCGTCGGTGACGATGATGCGATCCGCGAGCTCGTCGACGATACCGCCCATCAGCGGACGCTTGCCGGCGTCGCGATCGCCACCGCAGCCGAACACGCACCAGAGGGCGCCGCGGCAGTGCTCGCGCAGGGCCGCGAGCGCCTTGGCGAGCGCATCGGGTGTGTGCGCATAGTCGATCACCGCCAGCGGCTTGTCGGGATCGGCCGCCGCGACGACTTCCATGCGGCCCGGCGGCGCCGTGCTCTCGCCGAGTGCCCCGCCCGCCCGCTCGAGCGGAACGCCGAGGGCGAGCAGGCAGCCGAGCACCACCAGCGCATTCTCCGCATTGAACCGGCCGAGCAGGCGGGTCGCGAGCTGCAGCCGGCCGAAGCTGCCCTCGACTTCCATGGACACACCGCGCAGATCGAGCGCCACCCGCTCGGCGTGCAGCGAGCGCTGCGCGAGCCAGGCATCGCCGCCTGCACCGACCCACACCGCGGTCAGCGGCGCGCGCAGCGATGTGCGCTCTGGCGCGCGCGACGGCGCGCGGCCCGCGAGCCTGAGCGCGAGCTGCCGGCCGAAGTCATCGCCGATGTTGATGATCGCGTGCTTCAATTCGGGCGTCGCGAACAGCCGCTCCTTGGCTTCGCCATAGGCTTGCATGGAAGCGTGGTAATCGAGGTGGTCGCGCGAGAGGTTGGTGAACGCGGCGGAGTGAAAATGCACGCCGCCGACCCTTCCCTGGTCGAGCGCGTGCGAGGACACTTCCATCGCGATCATGCGCGCGCCCTGCTTCTTCAGCTGCGCCAGCATGCGATGCACGCTCACCGCGTCGGGCGTGGTGTGGGTCGACGTGTCGAGCGCGCCGACCCGGCCCCAGCCGATGGTGCCCACGTAGGCCGCCTCGTAACCGAGCCGCTCGAGGCATTGAGCGAGCAGATACGCGCAGGTGGTCTTGCCGTTCGTTCCGGTGATGCCGACCACGCAGAGCTGCGAGGACGGCCATTGAAAGAATCGATCGGCAATGCGGCCGACGAGCTTGTGCAGATCCTCGACCGGGGCGGCGAACAGCGCCTTCGGCAACACCGGGGCCTCGACGTTCGGGGCCGGCTCCCAGAGCACGGCGGATGCGCCGCGCGCGGCCGCCTCGGCTGCGAATTCGAGGCCGTGCGCACGCTGGCCGCGCAGCGCGAAGAACAGGTAGCCGGCACGCACTTCGCGGCTGTCGATCGCAATGTCGACCACCTGCGCATCGTTCGCCGGCACCGAGGCGATGCCGTCGAGAAGCCATGCAAGGGAGACGCTCACGGCGCGTTTGCCTGCACCAGGGTCGCGGCCGGCACGTTCTGCAGATCATCGGGCGCCACATCCATGAGCCTGAGCGCTCCCGACATCACGTTCGCGAACACCGGCGCGGCTACGGTACCGCCCTGGGCCAAGGTGCCGACCTCGTGCACATCCCGGCTCGGCTCGTCGATGACCACCACTGTGGCGAGCTTCGGGCGCGACGCCGGAACCAGGCCGGCAAATACCGCCATGATTCGATCGGTCGAGTAGCCGCCGGCAATGGACTTGAACGCGGTACCCGTTTTTCCCGAGACCCGATAGCCGACGAGCGAGGCGCGGGTCGCGGTTCCGCCCTTGGCGATCACTTGCTCCATGAGCTGCACCAGCTCGTGCGCGACCTTGGGATCGATCACCTGCTCGCCCGGGACCCTCGTGCCCGCGAGTCGCTCGAAGGAGATCGGCCGCTTGATGCCGCCGGCGCCGATGGTGGCGTAGGCATGGGCGAGCTGCAGCGGCGTCACGGACAGGCCGTAGCCGTGGGACAGCGTGGCGATGCCGATCGGCCGCCAGTGCGTGTAGTTCGAGAGCATGCCGGCGGATTCGCCCGGGAACTCGCTGCCCGTCACCTGGCCGAAGCCGAGGCTGGTGAGCGTGCTCCAGATCTGCTCCGGCTTCAGGGACAGCGCCACCTTGGCGGTGCCCACGTTCGAAGACTTGGCGAGGATGGTCGCGAGATCGACCACGCCCAGGTCGGTCTCGTCCTCGAACACCTTGTTGCCGACCTGCACGAAGCCGGGCGAGGTGTCGACCACGCTGTCGGGACGATACTGGCCGGAGGCGAGCGCGGCCGCGATGATGAACGGTTTGATCGATGATCCGGGCTCGAAGATGTCGGTGGCGGCGCGGTTTCTGTAAAGGCCCGCCTTCAGCTGCTCCCGGTCGTTCGGGTTGTAGGAGGGCTGATTCACCATCGCCAGCACCTCGCCGGTGTCGACGTCGATCACGATCACCGAGCCGGCCCGGGCACGGTAATCCTGCATCGCCGCCTTGAGCTCGCGGTAGGCGAGATACTGGATACGCAAGTCGATGCTGGTGACGAGATCGCGGCCCGGGCGCGGTGCGCGGATGCTCTCGACGTTCTCGACATAGCGCCCGTAGAGATCCTGTATGACCCGCTTGGCCCCATCCTCGCCGTTCAACAGCTGGTCGTAGCCGAGCTCGAGGCCCTCCTGACCCTGGTCGTCGAGATTGGTGAAGCCGACCACATGTCCAGTGACCTCGCCGGCCGGATAGTAGCGGCGGTACTCGCGCAGCAGGTTCACGCCGGGAATCCCCAGCGCTTTGATGCGCGCGGCCTGCTCGGGCGGCATGTGGCGCTCGAGATAGAGAAACTCTCGGTCCAGATTGCTGGTGATGCGCCGCGCGAGCTGTTGCTGGTCCTGGTGCAACGCCTTGGCGAGCTTCGGCAGCTGATCGATGTTGTCGTTGAGCTCCTGTGGATTGACCCACACGCTGTCCACCGGGGTCGACACCGCCAGCGGCTCGCCGGAGCGATCGGTGATGGCGCCGCGGTGCGCGGCGATCTTGACCACGCGCATCGAGCGCTGGTCGCCCTGCTGGGAAAGGAAGCCGTGATCGATGAGCTGTAACTCGACGGCGCGCGCGGCGAGACCCAGCGCACCGAGCACGACCAGCGCGAGGATCGCGGCGGAGCGCCAGCGATAAGCCTTGGTCGCGGGGGCCGTTTCGCGCGCCGCCAGCTTCACGGCCGCACGATCCGCACGTCTCGCGTTTGCGGCAGATTCATCTTGAGCTTGGCATTCGCGACACGCTCCACGAATGCATTGGAGGACCAGTAGCTCTGCTCGAGCTGGAGCCGTCCCCATTCGATCTCGAGCGAATCGCGCTGCGCATTCAGCTTCTCGAGCTGCACGAACATGTCACGTGCCTTGTGCCGCGCGTAGATCACCTGCAGCGCGGATGCGAGCACTGCGAACCAGAGCAACGGCAGAGCCAGCGGCAAGAGCCTGCGTGCGATCATGCGGCGATTCCTTCTGCGAGACGTTCGGCGACTCTGAGGCGCGCGCTGCGCGCGCGTGGATTCGCGGCGATCTCGGTGGGCCCCGGCGCGATCGACCTGCCCACCAGCCTGAGCTTCGGCCGCGCGTGCGTGGGGATATCGGGCAGTCCCGCGTACACCGGATCGGCGCTCGCGTGGCGGCGCATGAACTGCTTCACCATGCGATCCTCGAGCGAGTGAAAGCTGATCACCGCGAGTCTGCCGTGAGGCGCGAGGCGCTCGAGTGCGGACGCGAGCCCGCGCTCGAGCTCGGCGAGCTCGCCGTTGACGTGGATGCGCAGCGCCTGGAAGACGCGAGTCGCCGGATGCTTGTGCCGCTCGCGGCTGCGTGCCACGCGCGCGATCAACTGCGCGAGCTCGAGGGTGCGCGTGAACGGCCGGGCCTTGCGATCGGCGACGATGGCGCGCGCGATGCGCGCGGCGTGGCGCTCCTCGCCGAGCTCGCGGAAGATGCGGGCGAGCTCGGCCTCGGAAGCGCCGTTGACGACGTCGGCGGCGCTCGCTCCTTCAGCGGAGCTCATGCGCATGTCGAGGGGCCCGTCCTGCATGAAGCTGAATCCGCGCTCGGCGTCGTCGAGCTGCGGCGAGGAGACACCGAGATCGAAGAGAATGCCGTCGAGCGCGAGTCCGGGCTGCACCTCATCGGCACACTCGGCGAGCAGCGAGAAACGCGCGTGAAATGCACGGACCCGTGAGTCGCCGGCAAAGCGCCGGCGCGCGCACGCGATGGCGGCCGAGTCGCGATCGAGGCAAATCAAGCGGCCGTCTGCGTTGAGCTCGTTCAAGATCGCCTCTGAATGTCCGCCTCGCCCGAAAGTGGCATCCAGGTAGCTGCCACTCGCCTTTACGTTCAATCCCGCCAGTACCTCAGGGACCAGTACCGCGGTGTGTTCCACGCCGACATCGCCCATCGCGCTCGACCTCGCCCGCTCACAGCGAAAGGTTGCCGAACTCATCGGGCAGGTCGGTCGCGCTCTCCTCGCTCGCCAGCCACTTCTCCTGCTGCTCGTTCCAGCGCGCCTCGTCCCACAGCTCGAAATGCAAGCCCTGTCCGATGAGCACCGCCTCGCGGGTGAGATTGCCGAACTCGCGCAGACTCGGCGGCAGCAGCACGCGACCGTGTCCATCGAGCTCGAGTTCCGTCGCATGCCCGACCATCAAGCGCTGCACCCGCCGCGCGCGCGGATTGAAGCTCGGCAGACGCATCAGCTTGCGCTCGAGTTCCTCCCAGTCAGGCAGCGGGTAGATGAGCAGGCACTGGTCCTTGTCGACGGTGATGACCAGCTTTCCACCGCAGCGCTCGTGCAGCCGCTCGCGGTACCGGGTGGGCATGACCATGCGCCCCTTGGAGTCGAGAGTGAGCTTATTGGCGCCACGGAACATCGCTGTGATGGGCTATAGACCCATTTTCTCCCACTTTTTCCCACCGAGCGCCACTATAGGGAGCGGTCCATCACACTGTCAACGTTTTAAGTTAAAAAAAACTCGCGGCGACAGTGACTTAGGTCACATTTCCAGCCAGGTGCCAGGCAGCGAATCACCGAGCCGAGAGGAATCAAACTGTTATGGGATTTTCTTCGACGCGTTCGCGCGTCGTAGTGATTCGCGCCAGGAGTCGCGCGCATCAAAAGAGAGTCGGCCGTTAAGCCGGGTTCTGTCGTGGACAGCCATTCCTCTGGGATGCGCGTCGCCGCGCAGCTCTAGCGACCTACCCGGAAGCCCATGTGGGCCACATGTGACGGCCTCATCGACCGCCCGCTTCCCTATTTGGTCTTGCTCCTGGTGGGGTTTGCCGTGCCGTGGACGTTACCGCCCCCGCGGTGCGCTCTTACCGCACCATTTCACCCTTACCGGCACCGCCGAGGCGGTGCTTAGGCGGTTTGTTTTCTGTTGCACTTTCCGTGGACTCGCGTCCCCCAGGCGTTACCTGGCACCTTGCCCTGTGGAGCCCGGACTTTCCTCCGTCCTTGCGAGCAAGGACAGCGGCTGCCTGGCCGACTCTCAGGGCGCACCATACGCCTCTTTCAGCGCGAGCGCCCGCCTGTAGGCTTCGTTGTGGCCGACCTGGGTGATCTCGGCCGCGAGCTCCGCCGCCTGCTTGAGCGGCAGCGCGGCCAGGAGCGGCGCCAGGACCCGATCGAGCGCGCCGCCGTGCCCGTCCGCGCCTGCCGCCGCTGGAGGAGGCGCGCCGGCGATGACCAGCACGAGCTCGCCGCGGGCAAAATCGGGCTCGGCGCGAGCGCGCGCCGCGAGCTCTCCCAGGGTGCCGCGGTAGAGCGTCTCGTGCAGCTTGGTGATCTCGCGCGCCGCGGCCGCACGGCGCTCGGGGCCGAAGAGCTCGGCGCACTCCTCGAGCGTTTCCTGCACCCGATGCGGCGATTCGTACAGCACCAGCGTGCGCGTCTCGCCCGCGAGCTCGGCCAGGCGCGCGCGGCGCGGGCCGCGGCGCGCCGGCAGGAATCCCTCGAAGCAGAAGCGCTCGGTCGGCAGAGCGGCGATCGACAGCGCCGCGACCAGCGCACAGGGACCCGGGACGGCAACGATCTCGACGCCCGCATCCGCGCACTGGCGCACCAGCTCATAGCCGGGATCGCTGATGCCGGGTGTGCCGGCGTCGCTCACCAGCGCGACGTCCGCTCCGCCCGCGAGGCGCGCGACGATCTCCTGCGAGCGCCGCCGCTCGTTGTGCTCATGCAACGACAGCATCGACTTCGAGATCCCGAGCCGCGCCAGCAGCGCGCCGGTGTGGCGCGTGTCTTCGGCCGCGATCAGCGCGCACGACTCGAGCACGCTGCGCGCGCGCTCCGACAGATCGGCGAGATTGCCGATCGGTGTCGCCACGACGTAGAGCCGGCCCGCGCCCGTATTTGTCACTATACTGCCCGCCTCTCTTGCTGACTTGAGGGAATCGAGGGTATGGCAGCGACCTCTGCTCGTCCACGAGCCATTGCCGCGTTGCGCGCCGGGTCGGCTGCCGCGCTGAGCGCCAGGTTCGCCGGCGCTCTGACGGCCGTGCTCGCCGCCGCGCTGCTCAGCGCGGGCTGCAGCCTGCTCAAGCCGGAAACGCCGGTGCCGCCGCCCGGCAACCAGGACAATGCCCAGCGTCTGGCCGCCCAAGGCAAGCACGCCGAGGCCGCGCGCCTCTACGCGGAGCTCGCCGCGCAGACTCCCGCCGAGCACGACAACTACGAGCTTCTGTCCGCCGAGCAGTGGGTGCTCGCCGGCGACCTGCCGACCGCTCAGCAAGCCTTCGCCCAGGTTTCGCCGGCCGCCCGCACCGCCTTGCCGACCTCGCGTGCCCTGGTCGCCGCGGAAATCGCGCTGGCTGAGAAGGATGGAGCGCGCACCATTCACGAGCTCGACACCATCGCCGTGCCGACGCAACCCGAGCTCGCGCAGAACTACTGGTACCTGCGTGGCAAGGCCGCATTCCTCACCGGACATCCCGTGGAGGGCACTCGCGCCTTCGTGGAGCGGGAGCGTTATCTGCCCGATCCGACCAATCTGCGGGCGAGCCGCGACGAGCTCTTCGTGCTGATCCGCGACGCCGCCGAGCGCGGAATATCCTTGAAAGCCCCGCCCAAGACCGATCCGGTGGTGGCCGGCTGGCTCGCGCTCGGTCCGGTGGCCATCGAGATGGCGCGCAACCCCATGCACGCCGGTGCGGCCCTGGCCAGCTGGAAGCGCGCCTTTCCGCAGCACCCCGCGACCGAGAGCGTGCTCCTGCCGGCGCAGAACCAGATCGCGGCGGCCATCGGGTTCCCCGATCAGATCGCGCTGCTCCTGCCCCTGTCGGGCCGCGCCGAGCCGGTCGGGGTTGCGGTACGCGACGGCTTCGTGGCCGCCTACCTCGAGCAGGAGCCCGCCACGCGCCCGCGCCTGCGCATCTATGATGTCGCGGCCGAGACGGTCGCGGGGGCGTATCGTCACGCCGTCGACGATGGGGCGAGCTTCGTGGTCGGGCCGCTCACCAAGGAGGACGTCGCCGCGGTGGTGCCGGTCAACGGAGCCAAGACGCCGGAGCTGGCGCTCAACTTCCTCGCCGATTCGGTGAGCGTGGGGCGCGATTTCTACCAGTTCGCGCTCTTGCCCGAGGACGAGGCGCGCATCGTCGCGCGGCGCTTGATCGCCGACAACAAGATGCGCGGGGTGACCATCATCGCCGACGGGGAGGTCGGCACCCGTGTGCAGAAGGCGTTCACCGAGGAGCTGGCGCTGCACGGCGGGATGGTGCTCGACGGCGGGCGCTTCGATGCCTCGCGCTCGGACTTCTCGGACATCATCAAGCAGGTCCTGCAAGTGCACAACGCCAAGGGCGAGCCGGCCACGCATCGCAGCGACGTCGACTTCGTGTTCGTCGAGGGTGGACCCGGAGCAACCCGCCAGATCCTGCCGCAGCTCAAGTTCAATTTTGCCGGCGACATACCGGTCTATGCCACCTCCGACAGCTTCGAGCCGGACCCGAGCGCGAACGCCGATCTCGACGGCCTGTCGTTTCCGGACATGCCCTGGATGGTGTCCGCGGACCCGGTGACCAGTCAGATCCGCGACAGCGTGCACGCCGCATGGCCGGCGCGAACCGCGCGGCTCGGCCGCCTGTATGCCTTCGGCTTCGACGCCTATCGTCTGGTCCCCGCGCTCAAGTCCAAGGCGATCAGCGCTACCGAGCGCATCGATGGGGTGACCGGCAAGCTCTACCTCGACGATCGTAACCGCGTGCGGCGCGATCTCGAATGGGTGCAGATCAAGAACGGAGCTCCGGTACCGCTGTGACGGCGGGGCCCGCGGGGCAGCCTGCGGTCCGGCAGTGCCGCTATCTGCGCAAACCCAGCGCTTTGTGCGCGCGACGCCGCGTCGGGTCTGCGGCGACACTCACCGGGTGGCGCAACAACGGGCGATCGCGGAGCACGCGCAGGAGCGAGCGGGGCGCAGGCGCAAGCAAGGCCATGCGGCGGAGGAGCTCGCGGCCCGCTATCTGGCGGCACAGGGCTTGAGGCTCCTCGCGCGCAACGTGCGCTGCCGGGCGGGAGAGATCGATCTCGTGTGCGGCGACGGCAGATTCCTGGTGATGGTCGAGGTGCGCCAGCGCACGCGCGGCGATTTCGGAGGCGCGCTCGCCTCGATCACGGCGCACAAGCGGCGCAAGATCATTCGCGCCACCCGCTTCCTGCTGCGGGCCTTGCCGCGCTGGCGCGCCTATCCCGTGCGCTTCGATGTGGTTGCGGTCGACGGTGCGCCGGACGGCGCCCATGCGCTCGAGTGGATCAAGGATGCATTTCGCGCCAGCTGAGCGAGTTGCGGACCCGGCTGCGCGTCGGGTTGCGCCCCCGGGGTTGCGCGCCCTGCCGCACCGGCCCCCGCTCATTCGTCGGTCATTTCACCACTTGCAGCTTGGGACGCTTGGGCGCTGACGCCGTGGCGGACGCCCCGCCGGCGGGGGCCGAAGGCGGAGTCGGGTCGGGATCGGCATCGCCTTCCGGAAAGATCATGCCCTGCCCCGTCTCGCGCGCGTAAATGCCGAGAATCGCGCGCACCGGCACGTGCACCGCGAAGGAGGCTCCGCTGAAACGCGCCTCGAAGCTCACGGCGTCGTTGCCCATCTTCAGCATCTGGGTTGCCGAGAAGCTGACGTTCAGGACGATCTTGCCGTCTTTGACATATTGCCGCGGCACCACCACGCCCTCGACCGCGGCATCCACCACGATGTGCGGTGTCTCGCCGCTGTCCGTGATCCATTCGTGCAGCGCGCGCAGCAGATAGGGCCGGCGCGGCTTCAATGGCGCATTTCCCGTTCAGCGACCGACAGACTGGCGCGGAAGGCGGGGCGCGCGAAGATCGAGTTCATGTATTTCACGATGGGCTGGGCCTGCGCCGGCAGCTCGATTCCATAGAAAGGCAGGCGCCACAGGATGGGAGCGATGCTCGCATCCACCAGCGAGAACTCATCGCTCAGGAAGAACGGCTTTGCCTTGAACACTTCGGCGCTCGCGCAGATGGCCTCGCACAGCACCTTGCGGCTGTGCGTCCCGGTCTTGCTTTCCCGATCGAGCTCGATGTCCTGGGCGAGTCCGTACCAATCGCGCTCGACGCGGTACAGGGCGACGCGAAACTGCGCGCGGGTCACCGGATCGATCGGCATCAGCGGCGGGTGCGGGAAGCGCTCGTCGAGATACTCGATGATCACGCGCGAGTCGTACAACACGAGGTCGCGGTCCACCAGCGTCGGAACGCTGTGGTAGGGATTCAAATCGAGCAGGTCCTCCGGCAGCTTCTGCTGGTCGCAGTTGACCAGCTCGATCGCGATGCCCTTCTCGGCGAGTACCAGTCGGGTCCGATGACTCCAAGGGTCATTCGGCGCCGAGAACAGGGTCATCACCGAACGGCGTGCCACTAACACGATCTCCTAAGGAGCTTAGGATGAAGCGGATTTGAGCGTCAGTGTACGTCTTTCCAGTATTCTTTTTTCAGCAAAAGGGCAAACACGAATCCGACCAGGAGGAACAGGGTCACGAAGATGCCGAGCGACTGCCGTTTCGCCTTGACCGGCTCGCCGCAATAGTCCAGGAAGTTGGCGGTATCCCGCACGAATACGTCGAACTCCTGCGGCGACAGGCTGCCCGGAGACAGCGCCTCGACGCCCGCGAGCACCATGTGCGCGTTGCCGCTCGCATCCTTGTCGTTCTTGTAGACCGCCTTTTGCAAGCCCTGCAAGCTGGCCAGCACATCCGGCATGGCGGCGCTCGGCAGATACATATTGTTGACACCCCAGGGGCGCGTGTCGTCGAGGTAATAGCCCTTGAGGTACGAGTAGATGTAGTCCACGCCGCGCTCGCGCGCGATCAGCGAAAGGTCCGGGGGTGCCTTGCCGAACCACTCCGCGGCCGCATCCGCGGGCATCGCGCTCACGATCCCGTCACCCGGCTTGCTCGAGGTGAACATCAGGTTGGCCGCGAGGTCCTTCTCGGGGATGCGCAGATCCTCGGCCATCCGGCTGTAGCGGACATAGGACAAAGAGTGGCAGCCGGAGCAGTAATTCATGAAGTTGCGCGCGCCGCGCTGCAGGGAGGCGATGTCGTTGATGTCCGCCCCGGAATACTGCAACTCGACCTCGCTCTCTTGTGCGGACGCAATCGCGGCGGGGAGCGTCAGAGCCGCGCAGATCAGCAAGCGCTTCAAACCACTATTCATGACCCGTGACCCTCTCCGGAACCGGCTTCACCCTGTCGATTCGCGTGTACCAGGGCATCAGCAAGAAGAACGCGAAATACAGCACCGTGCACACCTTGGCCAGTTCCGGGTAGATGCCGGCCGGGGGTTTCAGGCCGCAGATCGCGAGGATGACGAAGGCCACCACGAAAATCGCCAGCATCACCTTGTAGATGGGCCCGCGGTAGCGCACGGAAGCCACCGGCGAGCGGTCCAGCCATGGCACGAAGAACAGCACCAGGATCGAGGCGCCCATCACCAGAACTCCCCACACCTGGGTGCCCCAGAAGGACGGCACCGCGCGCAACATGGCGTAGAACGGCGTGAAGTACCAGACGGGCGCGATGTGCGGCGGAGTCTGCAGGGGATTCGCCGGAGCGAAGTTCGGCGATTCGAGGAACAGTCCGCCGAGGGTGGGCGCGAAGAAGATCACCGCGCCGAACAGCACCAGGAATCCCATCACCCCGACCAGGTCCTTCACCGTGTAGTAGGGGTGAAAGGGGATGCCGTCGAGCGGGCGCCCTTGAGCATCGTTGTGGTCATGGATCTCGATCCCGTCGGGATTGTTGGAGCCCACCTCGTGCAGCGCCATCAGGTGCGCGATCACCAGGAAGATGAGCGCGAGCGGCAAGGCCGCCACGTGCAGCGCGAAGAACCGGTTGAGCGTCGCATCCGCGATGACGTAGTCGCCGCGGATCCAATCGACCAGGCCGCCGCCGATCACCGGGATGCTGCCGAACAACGAGGTGATCACCTGCGCGCCCCAGAAGCTCATGTTGCCCCATGGCAGCACATAGCCCATGAAGCCCTCCGCCATCAGCACCAGGAACAAGAGGCACCCGAAGATCCACAAGAGCTCGCGCGGCTTGCGGTGCGAGCCGTAGAGCAGCGCCCGGAACATGTGCAGATAGATCACGATGAAGAACGCGGAGGCGCCGGTCGAGTGCATGTAGCGGATGAGCCAACCCCAGCTCACGTCGCGCATGATGTACTCGATCGAGGAGAACGCTTCCGCCGCGGAGGGCTTGTAGCTCATGGTGAGGAAGATGCCCGTCACCAGCTGGTTCACCAGAATGAAGAGGGCCAGCGATCCGAAGTAGTACCAGAAATTGAAATTCTTCGGTGCGTAGTACTCGGAGACCTGGCTCCGCCACAATACGCTCAACGGAAAGCGTCGATCGATCCAGCCCAAAAGACCCTTGCCAGGGCCCGCGGATTCATGTGCTGCGGCCATCACTCAACCTCGTGCGTCTAGGTTCTTCGGTTGCGTCTCAGCTCGATTTCGGCAGCTCATCCTCGCCGATCACGATGCGCGCATCGCCCGAGAACGTGTATGAGGGAATCGGCAGGTTCTTGGGCGCCGGCATGCTCTTGAACACGCGGCCCGAGATGTCGTACTTCGAGCCGTGGCACGGGCAATAGAAGCCCCCCGGCCAGTTCTGTCCGAGGTCGGTGCCCTGGACCTGATAGGGGTTGTTGGGCTCGAACGCCCCGAGCGGCGAGCATCCCAGGTGCGTGCACACCGCGTAACCGACCCAGTAGTCGGGGGTGCGCGAGCGGTCCGCTCCCGAGGCCTTGATGTAATCGGGCTGCACCGAGTCCTCGGATTTCGGATCTGCCAGGAGGTCGTCGTGATTGCCGAGCGCCGCGACCACGGACTTGCTGCGGCGAATGACGAACACCGGCTGCCCGCGGTACGCGACCTTGAGCATCTGACCGTCCTCGAGCTTCGAGGCATCGACGGACACCGGAGCCCCCAGCGCCTTGGCGCGGGCGCTCGGCTCCCATGAGGCGATGAACGGCACCGCGGCGAAGGCGACGCCGACCGCTCCGATCCCGACCGTGGCCGCTGTCAGCAAATGACGACGGCTGTGGTCGACCTCCTCGACTCCCTCGACCGGCAGCAGGGATTCCCCTGCGGTCACCGCGGCGGTATGCAGAACGCCGTGCGCACCGCGGTCAACTCGATCGTTGCTCATTCGTTGATGTCCTCGAATGCCTCACAAGAAATCGAAATCCCTGTGACGCCAATGTTTCCGAAAGAATATCGGGGGCGCATTATACACAGATACGCAGGCTGCTTTGCGCCGCATTAAGGAGCTGAATTGCAGAAGGCACGCGTCATCGCGAGTTTTTTGCTGAGAGCGGCGGTGGTCGGCCTCGCGGCCGCCTTCCTCGTCGTCTGGTGGAAGCCGGCGTTGCTCGGCGCTGCCGGCAGCCCGGCCGTGCCGACCGCCTCGGCAACCAGCATGAGCGTGGCGCCCACTCGCGCGCACCTCGGAATGCAAAGCTTCGCGGACTCCGTGGCGCGCGCGGCTCCGGCCGTCGTCAACGTCTACACCGCACGCGTCGTGACGGAGCGCCGCCAGGCGGCGCCGCTCGATCAGCTGTTCGGGGATTACTGGCCGAGCTATCGGCAGCGCGTCGAGCGCAGTCTCGGTTCCGGCGTCATCGTCGATCCCAAGGGCACCATCGTCACCAACCAGCACGTGATCGCCGCTGCCGACTCGATCCGGGTGCAGCTCTCCGACGGCCGCATCGCCGATGCGTCCGTCATCGGCCAGGACCCCGACACGGATCTCGCGATTCTGCACCTCTCGATCGGCAGCTTGCCGGTGATGCCGCTCGGCCGCTCCGACACCTTGCGCGTGGGCGATATCGTGCTCGCCATCGGCAATCCCTATGGTCTCAGCCAGACGGTGACGCAGGGTATCGTGAGCGCCACCGGCCGCGGCCAGCTCGGTCTCGCGACCTTCGAGAATTTCATCCAGACCGACGCCGCCATCAATCTCGGCAACTCCGGCGGTGCGCTCATCGATGTCAACGGCGATCTGGTGGGGATCAACACGGCGGTGCTGAATCGCGCGTACGGCGGCCCGGAAGGCATCGGCTTCGCCATTCCCGTCAATCTCGTGCGCGGCGTGGTGGAGCAGATCCTGGCGCATGGGCACGTGGTACGCGGCTGGCTCGGTTTCGTGCCGCAAGACATGTCCCCCGAGCAGGCGGCGCAGCTCGGAGTGCACGCCAACGGCGTTACGGTGGTCAACATCCTGGTGAACAGCCCGGCATTCCAGGCGGGCGTGAGGCCGGGCGACATCATCAGCGCGCTGGACGGCCAGCCGGTGAAGAGCTCCCAGGACCTGGTCAGCAAGCTGGCGGCGATCACGCCGGGGGCACGCGTCGAGCTCACCGGCCAGCACGGCCGCGAGATCTACAAGCTCAAGCTCGCCGTGAGCGAGCGGCCGACGCGGCAGAGCTTGCAGTAGGATCGGCGGGCCTGCGTGGGGTCCGCTCAGGCCGGGCTGCGTCGGATGCGCGCACCCAGCTGCTGTAGTTTTTCCTCGATGGCTTCATAACCGCGGTCGATGTGATAGATGCGCTCGATGTCGGTGCGCCCATCGGCGATCAGGCCGGCGAGCACCAGGCTCGCCGAGGCGCGCAGGTCGGTGGCCATGACGGGTGCGGCGGTCAGGCGCTCGACCCCCTTGATGATGGCGGTGTTGCCCTCGAGCCGGATCTCCGCGCCCATGCGACGCATCTCCAGCATGTGCATGAAGCGATTCTCGAAGATCGTCTCGATGATGGTGCCGACGCCGTTCGCCACCGTGTTGAGCGCCGCGAATTGCGCTTGCATGTCGGTGGGGAAGGCCGGGTAGGGAGCGGTTCGAATGTCGACCGCCTGCGCACGCCGCCCGCGCATGTCGACCTCGACCCAGCTGTCGCCGACGGCCACCTTCGCGCCCGCTTCCTGCAGCTTGAGGATCACCGCGTCGAGGTGGTCGGGGCGCGTGTTCTTGACGCGCACATGGCCGCCGGTGATCGCGCCGGCGACCAGATAGGTGCCGCTCTCGATGCGGTCCGGCAGCACCTCGTAAGCCGTGCCGCGCAGCCGTTCGACACCGTCGATCACGATCTTGTCGGTACCCGCGCCCGTGATCTTCGCTCCCATGGCGCACAGGAAATTCGCGAGATCGACGACCTCGGGCTCGCGCGCCGCATTCTCGAGCACGGTCCTTCCCGATGCCAGCACGGCGGCCATCATCAGGTTCTCGGTTCCGGTGACCGTCACGGTCTCGAGCACCAGCCGCGTGCCCTTGAGGCGCTGCGCGCGCGCCTTGATGTATCCGTTCTCGATATGGATGTCCGCCCCCATCGCCTGCAGCCCGGCGACGTGGATGTTCACCGGACGCGCGCCGATCGCGCAGCCACCGGGCAGCGAAACGTCCGCGGATCCGAAGCGCGCGAGCAACGGCCCGAGCACCAGGATCGAGGCGCGCATGGTCTTCACCAGCTGATAGGGCGCGAAGTACTCCTTGATCGCCGAGGCATCGACCTCGATGCGCATCTTCTCGTCGATCGTCACAGCGACGCCCATGCGCCCCAGCAACTCGATCATCGTGGTGACATCCTGCAGGTGGGGCACGTTGGACACGGTCACCGGACCATCCGCCAGAAGACAGCCGGCGAGGATCGGCAGAGTCGCATTCTTCGCCCCCGAGGCACGGATCTCGCCCTCGAGCGGAATTCCACCCTGGATCTGCAGCTTATCCACGAAGCGCGCCCGGCTGGCTGGCATATTCCGCGGGCGTATACACCTTGAGCGCGAGCGCGTGAATCTCGTTGCCCATCTTGGCTCCCAGGGTCTCGTACACCAGCTTGTGGCGCTGCACCGAACGCAGACCGCTGAAGCGCTCGGCGACCACCACGGCCTCGAAATGAACGTTGTCCTCGCTCGCGACCGTCGCGCGGCTGCCGGGCAGCCCGCGCTGGATGAGCTCGGCGACTTCCTTTGGACTCATGCCTTCTCCTCAAGTTGTATCATTCGTCGATGGACCTTGACTACACGGACGACCGTCTCATCGAGCTCGGGCGCCAGGCGCTCACGGTCGAAATCGAGGGGCTTTCCACTCTGGTCCCCCGGCTGGGCTACGAGTTTGCACGCGCCTGCCGAATTTGTCTTAACTGCCGCGGTCGAATCGTGGTGACCGGCATGGGCAAGTCGGGCCACATCGGCGGCAAGATCGCCGCCACGCTGGCGAGCACCGGCACTCCGGCCTTCTTCATGCATCCGGGAGAGGCGAGCCACGGGGATGTCGGGATGATCACGCGCGAGGACGCCCTGCTTGCCCTGTCGAACTCCGGCGAGACCGACGAGATCCTGATGATCGTTCCGGCCATCAAGCGGCTCGGCGTGCCGATGATCGCCTTCACCGGCAATCCGGCCTCGGCGCTCGCGCGGACCGCCACCGTGCACGTCGACATCGCCGTGCCGGCCGAGGCCTGCCCCTTGAATCTTGCCCCGACCGCGAGCACCACGGCGGCCCTGGCGGTCGGCGACGCCCTCGCCGTGGCGCTGCTCAAGGCACGCGGCTTCACCGAGGAGGACTTCGCGCGCTCGCATCCCGCCGGCGCCCTCGGGCGGCGACTGCTGCTGCACGTGAAGGACGTGATGCGAACCGGCGCCGCGCTGCCCAGGGTGGCCCCGGGGGTGGCGCTCGCCGAGGGATTGATCGAGATGACGCGCAAGGGTCTTGGCATGACCGCGGTCGTCGACGAGCGCGACCGCGTGCTCGGCGTATTCACCGATGGCGACCTGCGCCGGGCGCTCGATCGCGCCACCGATCTGCACCGCACGCGCATGGACGAGGTCATGACGCGGCAGGCCAAGCGCATCGGGGCGGACGCGCTCGCGGCGGAGGCGGTGCTGCTGATGGAGACCCATCGGATCACTTCGCTCATCGTGGTCGACGCGGACGGGGTTCTCGTGGGCGCGCTCAACGTGCACGACCTGTTGCGCGCCGGTGTCGTTTGAAGCGACCCACGCCAGGGCGGCCCGCGCCAGGGCGGCCGCGGCACGCGGGTCGCCGTCCGACGCCGCCTGCCGAGATCGAGCTGCTTCTCCTCGATGTCGACGGAGTGCTCACCGACGGACGGCTGCACTTCTCCGCGCGCGGCGAAGCGCACAAGGTGTTCCACGTGCGCGACGGGCACGGCATCAAGCTGTTGCTGGGAAGCGGGGTCACGGTCGCGGTGGCGAGCGGGCGCCGCTCGCGCGCGGTCACGGCACGCATGCGGGAGCTCGGCGTGCGGCACCTCGCGCAGGGCTGCGCCGACAAGCTCGAGGCGCTGCACGCGATCGGCGCACGGCTCGGCATCGCACCGCTCGCCTGCGCCTGCCTCGTCGACGACACGCCCGATTTACCGTTGATGGCCGCGGTGGGCTTCGCGGCGGCCGTGGCGGATGCCCATCCTCTGGTCCGGTCGGCGGCGCACTGGGTGAGCACGCTGCCGGGCGGCGCGGGCGCCGTGCGGGAGCTGTGCGACCTGCTGCTCGCGGCGCGCGCGACGAGGCTCGGCTAGTGGCGTTCCGCATCTTCACGCTGCTCGCCGTACTCGCCCTTGCGGTGAGTACCTGGATCCTGAGCTCGCCCAGCCGGCGGCCCACCCAGCAGCCCCTGGGCGCCGCGGCCTCGCTCCCCGGCTACTACCTCAAGAACGCCGTGATGACCGATTACGACGAGAAGGGGGATGTGTCGGTGCGCATCCATGCGGATCGGATCGACCAGATCGACCATGGTCCCGAGGTGGCGCTCACCAACGTGCGGGTCGACTACCAGTCGCCGCAGGGGCAGGCCTGGGTGCTGTTCGGAGATACCGGCCGGGTCGAGACCGGCGGCAAGATCCTCGATGTCGCAGGCAACGTGCGCCTCGAGGAGCAGAGCTCCGAGCACGCCGCCACGGCGGTCATGCATACCGACACCCTGCGCTACGACGCGGCCAATGCCCTCGCGACGACCAGCAGCGAGGTGCGCATCGACTTCGGCCTGCACACACTCACCGCGCACGGCATGATCGCGAATTTGAAAGAGCGCACCATGCGCCTAGAATCGAAGGTCAATGGCCGATTTCAACCTTAACCTCCGCGTTGCCGTGCTCGCTCTCGGCCTGGCGCTCGCGGTCCCGGGCACCGTGGCGGCGGCCCCCGCGAATCCGGCGACCATCACGCTCGATGCGCAGTCCTCGGAGCTCGATCTCAAGAACAACAACGTCTATTTCCGCAAGGTGCGGATCGCCCAGGGGACGACGTCGGTCACCGCGGACCAGGGACAGGCGACGCGTGAAGCGCTCGGGGGCAACTTCGAGAACAGCCTCTGGGTATTCCGCAGCAACGTGAAGATCACCATGGAAGGCGGCCTTCTGACCGCCGACGAGGCGCAGATCGATTTCATCAAGAAGCTGCTCGCCAAGGCAATCGCCTACGGCAAGCCGGCGGAGTTCGAGCAGAAGATCGAGAAGACCGGCAAGGTGGCCCATGGCCACGCCGACAATATCGACTATGACGCGTCGAAGGGCGTGGTACGGCTCCTCAAGAACGCCTGGCTGAGCGACGGCCAAAACGAGGTGCACGGCGAGTCGCTCAAGTACAACATCGCCTCGCAAAGCATCGTCGCGGACGCCGCCGAGCAGGGGTCCCAGCGGGTGCACATCATCATCACTCCTCCGCCTTCGAAGCCATGAGCGTCCTACGGGCGCTTAATCTCGCCAAAAGCTATAAATCTCGTCAGATACTCAGGGACTTATCGCTCGAGGTCGAGAGCGGCGAGGTGGTCGGGTTGCTGGGTCCGAATGGCGCCGGGAAGACCACGGCCTTCTACATGATCGTGGGTCTCACGCGCTGCGAGCACGGCGAGATCTATCTCGACAACAGGGACATCGGCCGGCTACCCATGCACCGCCGCGCGCAGCTCGGGCTCGGCTATCTGCCGCAGGAGCCCTCGGTGTTTCGCCGCCTGTCGGTTTCGAGCAATATCATGGCCATTCTCGAGACCCGCCCCGGGCTCGACGAGGCGCAGCGCGAAGAGCGCCTGCGGGAGCTGCTCGAGGAGTTGCATATCGGCCACGTCCGCGACAGCCTCGGGATCAGCCTGTCGGGCGGCGAGCGGCGTCGAGTGGAGATTGCCCGTGCCTTGGCCGCCGATCCTCGGTTCATGCTCCTGGACGAGCCATTCGCCGGTGTCGACCCCCTGTCGGTCGCTGATATACAAAGAATAATCAAACACTTAACGGATAAGGGCATCGGCGTGCTGATCACCGACCACAACGTGCGGGAAACCCTCGGAATCTGCGAGCGCGCTTACATCGTCAGCCAGGGCACGGTGCTCACCTCCGGTTCTGCGGATCAGATTCTTGCCAACCCGCAGGTCCGTGAGGTGTACTTGGGGCAGGATTTCAAACTGTAGGCTTGGGGTTTTGTAAGGCACTATGTTGAAACCAAGTCTGCAGCTTCGCATTGGCCAGCAGCTGACCATGACGCCGCAGCTGCAACAGGCCATCCGTCTGCTGCAGCTCCCTTCCCTCGACTTGCAAGCCCACGTGCGGGAAACCCTCGAGACCAACGTGATGCTCGAGGCCGATGACGAGCTCGCCGTGGAAGCGCCCGCGGAGGGCGCGCGCGAGCGCGAGGAGCCGCTTCCCCCGGCCGAGGAGAAGTACGCCGAGCTCGACGGCAATCCTCCCCCGGCCGAGCAGCGCGCCGAGCCCGAAGTGGAGGTGGCCGACGAATCGTGGGGCGCGGAAAGCGCCGGCTCATCCGACAGCTCGTGGTCCGGCGACGACGATCGCAGCAGCGATTTCAGCGACCAGCATGGACAGACGCTGCAAGAGCAGCTCATCGAGCAGCTCGAGCTCGCGAAGCTCTCGCCCATTGACCTGGCAATCGCGCGGGTGATCACCGACGCCATCACCGATGACGGGTATCTCATGGACGACCTCGAGGACATCCGCGCCAGCCTGCGGCCGGAGATCGAGGCCTCGCCCGCGGACCTGGAGCGCGTGCTGGCGGCCGTGCAGTCGCTGGAGCCCGCCGGAGTCGGGGCACGCAACCTGGGCGAATGTATTGCACTGCAACTACGGCAGCTTCACCCCGACACACCGGCTCGCGATGTCGCCATCCGCATAGCCCTCGAGCACCTGGACCTCGTCGCCAATCAGCAGCCTGTGCTGCTGCGGCGGCAGCTGCGGTGCAGCGAAAGCGATCTGGAGATGGCGCTCGCCCTGGTGCGATCCTGCCACCCGCGTCCGGGCGCAGCCGTCAATCCGAGCCAGGCCGAGTACGTGATCCCGGACGTGTTCGTGCGGCGCACCGATCACGGCTGGGTGGTCGAGATCAACCAGGCCACCGTGCCGCGCGTGCGCGTCAATCAGAGTTATGCCAATCTGATCTCACGAGCGCCCGACCATGCGATGCTGCGCACGCAGCTCCAGGAGGCACGCTGGCTCATGCGCAGCCTGGAGATTCGCAACGAGACGCTGATCAAAGTGGCGCGCTGCATCGTGCAGCGACAGACCGGCTTCTTCGAGCACGGCGAAGAAGCCATGGAGCCGCTGATCCTCAAGGACGTGGCCGAGGCCGTGGAGATGCATGAGTCGACGATTTCGCGCGTGACCACGGCCAAGTACATGCACACCCCGCGCGGCGTGTTCGAGTTCCGCTATTTCTTCTCCAGCCACGTCGAGGCCGCGGACGGTACCGAGATGTCCTCGACCGCGATCCGAGCCAAGATCAAGAAGCTGATATCCCAGGAGAATTCGGACAATCCGTGGAGCGACAGCAAGCTCGCGGAGATCCTGTCGCAGGAAGGCATACCGGTCGCGCGACGTACCGTGGCGAAGTATCGCGAGGGAATGCAGATAGCCCCCTCCAACGAGCGCAAGCGCGCCGCGGCGCGCGCCTCCTAGACTCGTCGCGATCGATTGAATGCAGATTTTGGATGTCAAGGATACGGATGCCCAGGATGTAGATAAGGTGCCTTAAGCATTGGAGGAGTCATGCAGCTCGATCTCAGCGGTCATCATGTCGAGGTTACCCCGGCCCTGCGCGGCTACGTCTTCAAGAAATTCGAACGTATTTCCAGGCATTTCGAGCAACTCATCGACGTGCACTGCGTGTTGACCGTGGAGAAGCTGCGACACAAGGCGGAAGCTACGCTGATGCTGCGGGGTAACAAGATCTATGCCGACGCGACCGATGCCGACATGTACGCCGCCATCGACGCGCTCACCGACAAGCTCGACCGCTGCGTCAAGAAGCACAAGGAGAAAGCCTCCGACCATCACGCGGGAGAGGTGCTGAAAGCCCGCTCCTCGTCGTGACCGATCCGCGCGCGTAGGTGGCGCGCCGGTGCGCCTGATCATCGTCAGCGGCTTGTCGGGCTCGGGCAAGAGCGTGGCGTTGCACCAGCTCGAGGACATCGACTTCTACTGCGTGGACAACATCCCCGCGGCGCTGTTGAAGCCGTTCATCGCGCACACCGTCCGCGGCACGGACGAGGTCTATCCGCGCACCGCGGTCGGGCTCGACGCGCGCAACCGCGCCAACGAGATCGAGACCATTCCCGCGCTCGTGGATGAGCTGCGGCGCAGCGGCATTAGCTGCGAGGTGCTGTTCCTGCACGCGAGCGACGAGGTGCTGCTCAAGCGCTATGCCGAGACCCGGCGCAAGCACCCGCTGGCGTCCGCGCACGTGAGCCTGCGCGAGGCCATCGCGAGCGAGCGGCTGCTGCTCGAGCCGATCGTGGCCGCCGCGGACCTGGTGATCGACACCTCGAACATGGGGGTGCATGCGCTCAGAGAACGCATCCGCGAGCGCATCGATCGCAGTCCCGAGGGGCGCCTCGCGCTCATGTTCGAGTCCTTCGGCTACCGGCACGGGATCCCGGGCGACGCCGACTTCGTGTTCGACGTGCGCAGCCTCCCCAATCCTTACTGGCAACCGGCGCTGCGCCATCTGACGGGACGCGACAGCGCCGTGATCGCCTTCCTCGACGCTCAGCCGAGCGTGCGCGCCATGATCCGCGCGATCGCCCAGTTCCTCGACCAGCGTATCGCCGAGTTCGCGCTGGCGGATCGCAGCTACCTCACCATCGCGGTCGGCTGCACCGGCGGCCAGCACCGCTCCGTGTACATCGCGGACCAGCTGGCCGAGCACTTCCGGCCGAGCCATCCGCAGGTGCTCACACGGCACGACTCGTTGCAGAAAGCCTGACGTCGGCCTGCGCCAGGAAGGCGCGGATCTCCTCGGAGCGGGCGCGCGCATCGCGCAAACCCAGGGCCATCAGCTCGCGCGTGTAGCCCCGCTCGAACAAGAGATAGCTGAGCAACGTCCCGGCGGCCGGCTTGGATGAGCTCGCGCCCATGGCGCGCATCAGCGCGCGCAAGCTGCGCGGCAGCTCCGAGCGGTAGCGCAGCGCGATCTCGGACAGATCCTTGGAAGGAGTGAGGACCAGGCACTGGATGCGCTCTGCGGGCCCGTCGGCGGAGCCGCGCGGCTCGTTGAAGCCGCTGATGCGCTCGAGGTCGGATTGCAGCTGGTCCATGAACAGCGAATCGAGCATGAAGCCGAACATCTGACCGAAGGTGGGCTCGCTCCGGACGCTCGGCATGCCGAGGCCCGCGGCCGCGGGGTCGCCCACGCCGATGACCAGCAGCCGGTTCGCGCCCAGATGGATGGCGGGACTCAAGGGTGAGGTCTGGCGCATCGCACCATCGCCGAAGTATTGCTGGTGCAGGAAGATCGGGCGGAACAGGAACGGGATCGAGAGGCTCGCCATCAAATGCTCGAGCGTGAGCTGCACGCGCGCCCCCTTGCGCGCGGCACGCGTCCAGGGCTCGATCGGCGAGGCGCAGGCATAGAAGGTCACCGAGTCGGCCTCGGAATAGCTCGTGGCGCAGATGCCCACCGCCTGCAGATGCTGCTTGTACATGCCGCGCGGGATGCCGTCGAAGTCGAGGTTGTTGCGCAGCAGTTCCCATAACGGAGTATTGTCGAAGAGCGAGCGCGGCGGATGCACCAGCCAGCCGCCGGTGAGAAGCGCCAGGATCCAGTGCAGGCCGGCGCGCAGCACGCTCAGCGCGTCGGCGCGGATCACGTGATGCACGCGAAACTCCCGCCACACCTTCTCGATGGCGTAGACCGCGTGCCGGAAATGCGCGGGGTCCGAGGCGAGCGCGATCGCGCTCACCGCTCCGGCGGACGTGCCGGTGACCACCTGGAACGGACTGCGCGAGCCGCGGCGCAGCTGCTCGGCGATGCCCTTGAGCACGCCCACCTGGTAAGCGGCGCGCGCGCCGCCCCCGGTCAATACCAGCCCGAGCGTCGGCAGCTCCTCGTGCGGCTGCGCGTTCATCCGTGGCGGGCCCTAGCTGAGCGCATCGATGGCGTCATCCAGGCCGGCGAGGGTCAGGGGATACATGCGCCCTTCCAGCGCGTCGCTGATGATCTCGATCGACGGAGTGTGGGCCCAGCGCGACTGCGGACGCGGATTGATCCAGGCGAACTTGGGGTAGGTGCGGGTCAGGCGCTCGAGCCAGACCTTGCCGGGCTCCTCGTTCCAGTGCTCGACGCTGCCGCCCGCGTGCATGATCTCGTACGGGCTCATGGTCGCATCGCCGACGAAGATGAGCTTGTAGTCCGCGGCGTAGGTGCGCATCACCTCGACGGTGCCGATGTGCTCGTTGAAGCGCCGCCGGTTGTCGCGCCACAGCGCCTCGTAGGGGCAGTTGTGGAAATAGAAGTGCTCCAGGTGCTTGAACTCGCTGCGCGCGGCCGAGAACAGCTCCTCGCAGGTGCGCACGTGATCGTCCATCGACCCGCCGATGTCGAGCAGCAGCAGCACCTTCACCACGTTGTGGCGCTCCGGCACCATCTTGATGTCGAGCCAGCCGCCGGAGCGCGCCGTGGCATCGATCGTATCGGCCAGGGCAAGCTCGGTTGGCGCGCCGCGGCGCGCGAACCTGCGCAGCCGGCGCAGCGCGATCTTCAAGTTGCGCGTGCCGAGCTCCACGCTGTCGTCGAGGTTGGCGAACTCGCGCCGGTCCCACACCTTGACCGCACTGCGATTGCGCGATCCCTGCTGTCCGATGCGGACGCCCTCCGGGTTGTAGCCGTAGGCGCCGAACGGCGAGGTGCCGGCCGTGCCCACCCACTTGTTGCCGCCCTCGTGCCGGCCCTTCTGTTCCTCGAGGCGCTTCTTGAGCGTCTCCATGAGCTTGTCCCAGCCGTCCAGGGCTTCGACCTGCGCCTTCTCTTCTTCGGTGAGATCGCGCACCAGCATCTTTTTCAGCCAATCTTCGGGCAGCTCGCGCACCAGCGCCGCAAACAGCTCCTCGGCGCCCTTGAAGTGCGCGGCGAACACCCGGTCGAAGCGGTCGTAGTAGCGCTCGTCCTTGACCAGGCAGGTGCGCGCCAGATGATAGAAGCGCTCGGCGCTCGCCTGGCCGAGGCCTCGCTCGAGCGCCTCCAGCAGCGTCATCAATTCCGTGATCGACACCGGCACGCCGGCGCCGCGCAGCCTTGAGAAGAACCTAACGAGCATTCCGGCGGTTGAGGAACAGGAGCTGCTCGAACAGGTGCACATCTTGCTCGTTCTTGAGCAGCGCACCGTAAAGCGGCGGAATGAGCTTCTTCGGATCGTCGCTGCGCAGCGCCTCGGGCGCGATGTCCTCGGCCACCAACAGCTTGATCCAATCGAGGAGCTCGGAGGTCGTGGGCTTTTTCTTGAGCCCCGGGGTCTCGCGCACCCGGAAGAACGTGGCCAGCGATTCGCGCAGCAGCTCGCGCTTGAGATCCGGAAAGTGCACGTCCACGATGCGGGTCATCGTGGCCTCGTCGGGAAAACGTATGTAGTGGAAGAAGCAGCGGCGCAGGAACGCGTCCGGCAGCTCCTTCTCGTTGTTGCTGGTGATCACGATGACCGGCCGGTGCTTGGCACGCACGGTTGCGCGCGTCTCGTAGACGTAGAACTCCATGCGATCGAGCTCGCGCAGCAGATCGTTGGGAAACTCGATGTCCGCCTTGTCGATCTCGTCGATCAGCAGCACCGGTTGCACCTCGCTGTCGAACGCCTCCCACAGATTTCCCTTGACGATGTAGTTGCGGATGTCCTGCACCTTGGGATCACCCAGCTGCGAATCGCGCAGACGCGATACCGCATCGTATTCGTACAGCCCCTGCTGAGCCTTGGTGGTCGACTTGATGTGCCACTCGTAGAGCGGCTTGGACAGCGCGCGCGCGACCTCGGCCGCGAGCAGCGTCTTGCCGGTGCCCGGCTCGCCCTTGATCAGGAGCGGGCGCGCCAGCACCATGGCCGCGTTCACCGCCGCCATGAGCTCTTCGGTCGCGATGTAGCGGTCGGTGCCGCGAAATTCCTTCTGCATGGGCTGGGGTCCCGGAGTCGGCGCTACTTGCGCATGGCTTTGAGGATCTGCATCGAATTGGTGCCGCCGGCGACGCCCGAGAGCTCGCCCTTGGTGAGGATGATGAGATCCCCCTCCTTGACCAGCCTGAGATCCAGAAGCTGGCGAAAAATCGAGAAGTAAAAAGCCTCGCGGTCCTCGTCGGTGACGTCATAGGCCACCGGATACACGCCGCGGTACAAGGTCACGCGGCTCAAGGTGGCCGGTTGCCGGGTGAAGGCATAGATCGGAATGTCGGAGCGCACGCGCGACATCAACAGCGCGGTCTCGCCCGATTCGGTGAGCGCCACGATGGCCTGCACGTGCAGGTGATTGGCGGTGTACATGACCGCCGCGGCGATGGCCTCGTTGGCGCGCTCGAAGTAGGCGGTGTTGCGCTGGCGGATGCGCACGTGCGCGCCCTGATACTTCTCGGCGCCGCAGATGATCTGCGCCATGGCCTCGACCACCTTGGCGGGGTGCTTGCCGGCGGCGGTCTCCGCAGACAGCATCACCGCATCGGTCCCTTCCATCACCGCGTTGGCGACATCCGACACCTCGGCGCGGGTCGGGATGGTGTTGGTGATCATCGATTCCATCATCTGCGTCGCGGTGATGACGACGCGGTTCTGATGGCGGGCTTCCTGCATGATCTGCTTCTGCAGACCCGCGAGCTCGGCGAACCCCATCTCGACGCCGAGGTCGCCGCGGGCCACCATCACCGCATCGCTCGCACGCACCACGTCGGCGAGATTCCTGACCGCCTCCGCGCGCTCGATCTTGGCGACGATGAGCGCCTGGCTGCCGGCGGCGCGCATCAGAGCGCGCGCTTCGTTGACGTCGGCACCGTCGCGCGCGAATGACACGGCGAGGTAATCGACGTCGAGCGAGGCCGCGAGCGCGATGTCCTCGCGATCCTTGTCGGTGAGCGCGCCCGCCGACAGACCGCCGCCCTGCCGATTGATGCCCTTGTTGTTGCCGAGCTCGCCGCCGACCAGCACGCGCGTCGCGATGCGCGGCCCGTCGATGGATGCCACCTGCAGCGCGATCTGTCCGTCGTTGAGCAACAGCACGTCGCCGACCGAGACGTCGGACGGCAGCTTCTTGTAGGCGATGCCGACCGCGCGCGCATCGCCCGCGTCGACCCCGAGCGATGCGTCCAGCGTGAACTCGGCGCCGTCGGCGAGCTCGACCTTGCCGGCGGCAAAGCGGTCGATGCGGATCTTCGGGCCCTGCAGGTCCCCGAGCACCCCGACGTAGCGCCCGGCGCGGCGCGCGGCGCTACGCACCAGCTCCAGGCGCCGCGCGTGATCGGCGAGCGCGCCATGCGAGAAATTGACGCGCACCACATCGACGCCGGCGCGCACCATCTCGGCGATGACTTTCGGATCGTCCGTCGAGGGGCCGAGGGTCGCGACGATCTTGGCGCGGCGCAGGATGAAGCTCATGCCGCGCGTCGCTCGAGGATGTCGACGGCGGGCAGCTTCTTGCCCTCCACGAACTCGAGGAACGCGCCGCCACCCGTCGATATGTAGGAAATGCTGTCCTCGACGCCGTACTTCTCGATGGCGGCGAGCGTGTCGCCGCCTCCCGCGAGCGAAAAGGCCTTGCTGCGGGCGATCGCATTGGCGAGCGTGCGGGTCCCCTCGCCGAACTGGTCGAACTCGAACACGCCCACGGGCCCGTTCCACAGCACGGTGCCGGCCGCGGCGATCAGCTTGGCGAAATGCTCGGCGCTGTCCGGGCCGATGTCCAGGATCATCTCGTTGGCGGCGACATCGCGCACCGACTTGACGTCCGCCTCGGCCACCGCCGAGAACTCGGTGGCCACCACGACGTCGGTGGGCATGGGAATGGCGATGCCGCGCTTTTGCGACTGCTCGAGCAGACGCCTGCAGATATCCAGCATATCCGGCTCATGCAACGACTTGCCCACGTTGAACCCCTGCGCGGCCAGGAAGGTGTTGGCGATCCCGCCGCCGACGATCATCTGGTCGACCTTGGCCAGGAGGGTCTCGAGCACCGTGAGCTTGGTCGACACCTTGGAGCCCGCGACGATGGCGAGCATCGGCCGCGCCGGCTTGTCGAGCGCGGTCTCGAGAGCCGCCAGCTCGTTCACCAACAGCGGACCCGCGCAGGCGATCTGCGCATAGCGGGCGACACCGTGGGTGCTCGCCTCGGCGCGGTGCGCGGTGCCGAACGCGTCCATCACGTAGATGTCGCACAGCGCGGCCATCTTCTTCGCGAGATCGTCGGCATCCTTCTTCTCGCCGCGATTGAAGCGCACGTTCTCCAGCAGCACCACCTCGCCCGGCTCGACCGCGACGCCGTCGAGCCAGTCGCGCTTGAGCTGGGTCGGCACGCCGAGCAGCTGGGTCAGTCGCCGCGCCACAGGGGCCAGCGAGAACTCCTCGTCGAACTTGCCCTCTTGCGGACGGCCGAGGTGGGACATCAAGAGAACCCGCGCGTTCTGCTTGAGCGCGAGCTGGATCGTGGGCAGCGCCGCACGGATGCGCGCATCGCTCGTGACCGTGCCGTCCTTGATGGGGACGTTCAGATCCTCCCGGATCAGCACGCGCTTTCCCGAGAGGTCGAGACTCGTCATCTTGAGGATCTTCATGTCGCTCCTCGCGCTGGCGCCCGGCGCCGTTCAGCCGACCTGCGACCAGGCGACCACCGTATCGAGCATGCGATTGGAAAAGCCCCACTCGTTGTCATACCACGCGCAAACCTTCACCAGCGTGCCGCCGATCACCTTGGTGAGCGTCGCATCATAGGTCGAGGAGGCGGGGTCGTGATTGAAGTCCACGGACACCAGCGGCTGATCGTTGTAGGCCAGAATGCCTTTCAGCGTCCCGTTGGCCGCAGCCTTGACCACCGAATGGATCTCCTCCACCGTGGTCTTGCGCGCCGCGGTAAACGACAGATCGACCAGCGAGACGTTGATGGTGGGCACGCGGATCGCGAAGCCGTCGATCTTGCCCTTGAGCTCCGGCAACACCAGCCCGACCGCCGCCGCGGCCCCGGTCTTGGTCGGAATCATGGACATCGTCGCGGAGCGCGCGCGCCGCAGATCGGAATGATAGACGTCGGTGAGCACCTGGTCGTTGGTGTAGGAGTGGATCGTGTTCATGACCCCCGCCACCACGCCGATTCCCTCGTGCAGCACCTTGACCAGCGGCGCCAGGCAGTTGGTGGTGCAGGACGCGTTCGAGATCACCGTGTCCGACGCCTTGAGCACCTTATGATTCACGCCGAACACGATGGTCGCATCGACGTCCTCGCCGCCCGGCGCCGAGATCACCACCTTCTTGGCGCCCGCAGTCAGATGTGCCGAGGCCTTGGCCTTGCTGGTGAACAGGCCCGTGCACTCGAGCACGAAATCCACACCGAGCTCGCCCCAGGGGAGCTTCGTGGGATCGCGCTGCGCGATCACCCGGATGCGGTCGCCGTTCACCACCATCGCATCGCCGTCGACGCGCACCTCGCCGTGGAAGCGCCCGTGAGCGGTGTCATGGCGTGTCAGGTGGGCATTGGTGTTCGCGTCGCCCAGATCGTTGATGGCGACGATCTTGACGTCGCCCTTGTGCCTGCCCTCGTAGAGCGCGCGCAGGATGTTGCGGCCGATGCGCCCATAACCGTTGATGCCCACCTTGATCGCCATCGAATCTCCTTGTTGATCCACTCACGTTGCCGGCTCCGCCGGCGTCTGCGTCTGTACCGCGCCGAACGCGTTTGGTAATGCGCGCCGCAGGCGCGGCGCCCGACCTTCGCCCGGCTTCAGTCCGCGAACAGCTGCTCGATCGCCTGAGCCACCTGCTCGGCGGTGAAGCCGTACTGCTTGAACAACTCCTTGGCGGGCGCCGAAGCGCCGAAATGATCGATGCCGACGATCCGGCCCCTGAGCCCGACGTAGCGCCACCAGGGCTCGCGCGCACCCGCTTCCACGGCCACGCGGCGCGTCACCGCAGGCGGCAGCACGCTGTCGCGATACGCTTCGTCCTGGCGCTCGAACGCCGCGCTGCTCGGCATCGACACCAGGCGCACCTTGCGCCCCTTGGAGGCGGCCGCGCGCACCGCCTCGGCGGCAATGCCGATCTCCGAGCCGGTGGCGATCACGATGGCCTCCGGCGCGCCGTCCGAATCGATCAGGACGTAGCCGCCGCGGCTAATGGCGGCCACCTGCTCGGGCCGGCGGGGCTGGTGGACGGTCGCCTGGCGCGTCAGGATGAGGCAGGTGGGCCCGTCGCGGTTGTCGAGCGCGGTTCCCCAGGCCACCGCCGTCTCCACCGTGTCGCACGGCCGCCATACGTCCATGTGCGGGATGGCACGCAGCGCCGCCAGCTGCTCGATCGGCTGGTGTGTAGGACCATCCTCGCCCAGACCGATCGAATCGTGCGTGAACACGAAGTTCACGCGCAGGCGCATGAGCGCCGCCATGCGCAGCGCGTTGCGCGAATAGTCGGAGAAGGTGAGGAAGGTGCCGCCGTACGGGATGAACCCGCCGTGTGCGGCGAGACCGTTGAGGATCGCCGACATGCCGAACTCGCGCACGCCGAAATGCACGTAATTGCCGCCGGGTGCGGCCGGCGTCAGGATCACGGAATCCTTGCGCAAGGTGCCGTTGGAGGGCGTGAGGTCCGCGGAGCCGCCGAGCATCTCCGGAAGCGAGGGACCGATGGCATTCAATACCGCCTGCGAGGACTGCCGCGTCGCCAGCGACTTTCCCTCGGCCTGCGCTTGACTCGTGAAGGATCTCACCAGCCCGTCGACCCCCGCCGGCAGATCGCCGGACATGCGCCGCTCGAGCTCCGCGGCCAGCGCCGGGAACTCCGCACGGTAGGCGTTGAAGCGGGTGCGCCATTCCTGCTCGGCGCGCGCGCCCTTCTCGCGCATGTCCCACTGCGCGCGAATCTCGGGGGGTATCTCGAACGGCGGCCACTTCCAGCCGAGCGCCGCGCGCGTCGCGGCAATCTCCTCGTTGCCCATCGCCTCGCCATGCATCGAGGCGGTCCCCTGCTTGTTGGGCGCTCCCCAGCCGATGGTGGTCTTGGCGCAAATCAGCGACGGTCGGTCGGTGACCGACCGTGCTTCGGTCAGCGCACGGGCGACCGCCTCGCTCTCTTGTCCGTCCACGTGCGCGAGCACGTGCCATCCGTAGGCCTCGAAGCGCTGCGCCGTGTTGTCGGCAAACCAACCGACCACTTTGCCGTCGATGGAGATGCCATTGTCGTCGTAGACGCAGATCAGCTTGCCGAGTTTCTGGGTCCCGGCGAACGATGCAGCCTCGTGCGAGATGCCCTCCATCATGCAGCCGTCGCCCAGGAACACGTAGGTGTGATGGTCGATGATCGAGTGTCCCGGCCGGTTGAAGGTCGCCGCAAGCGAGCGCTCGGCGAGCGCCATGCCCACGGCATTGGCGAAGCCCTGGCCCAGGGGGCCGGTCGTGGTCTCGATTCCGAGGTGCACCTCGCGCTCCGGGTGCCCGGCCGTCTTGGAGCCGAACTGCCGAAAATTCTTCAGCTCCTCGATCGACAACGGATAGCCGGTGAGGTACAGGACGGAATAGAGCAGCATGGATGCGTGCCCGTTCGACAGCACGAATCGGTCGCGGTCCCACCAGGCGGGATTGGCGGGATTGAACTTAAGTACCTCGCGCCACAGCACCTCGGCGATGTCCGCCATGCCCATCGGCGCGCCCGGATGGCCGGAATTCGCCTTCTGAACGGCGTCCATCGACAGGGCACGAATGGCGTTGGCGAGCTCGCGGCGGGTGGGCATGGGAGGACTTCTTTGCGGAAAGCGGCCCAGTATTCTCCCCGATGCGCTTCTCTCCATCAATATCGGGACACAGGTCGCTTTTTGGTCGGAACCGCGTTCACACTATTGCAGTCTAGTCGTGCAGGCGCGATAAACGACCGTCATGACCCAGTTCACCGTCGTGTGCCGAGCCGTTTGATACATTTTTGTCATGAAAATTCTACAAATAACCGACCTGCACTTGTACGGCAACGCCGGCGGCGCGCTGCGCGGCGTGGTCACCGATGCGAGTCTGCGCTGCGTCCTCGATGAGGCGCTGGCGAAGGTCCCGGACTACGAGGCGTTGCTCGTGACCGGCGATCTCGTGCAGGACGATCCCTCCGGCTATTTGCGCTTCCGTAGCATTTTCGGCAATTCGCCCAAGCCGGTGCTGTGCATCCCGGGCAACCACGACGAGCCCGACGCGATGCGGCAGTCGCTGGCCCAGCCGCCCTTTCAGTATTGCGGCACACACGCCGCCGGGGCCTGGCAATTCATCATGCTGGACAGCTATCAGCCCGGTCACGTCGGCGGCCAGCTCGCGACCCGCGAACTGGAACGGCTCGAGCGCGCGCTCGGCGAGTCGCGCGCGCACACGATGATTTGCCTGCATCATCACGCGGTCGACTCGGGCAGCCGCTGGCTCGACACCGTGGGCCTGGCGAATCCCGACGAGCTCTGGCGCATCGTCGACGCACATGCTCACGTACGCGCGGTCGCCTGGGGCCACGTGCATCAAGCCTTCGACGGCAAGCGCGGGAGCGTGCGCCTGTTCGGAACGCCCTCCACGGGCGCTCAGTTCCTGCCCAAGAGCGAGCGTTACGCGATCGACACGCGGCCGCCGGCTTATCGGCCCTTCGCCCTGCATTCCGACGGGCGCATCGAGAGCGAGATCCGCTGGGTGGATTCGCTGCCGCTGCGTCAAGCCGCAGCCGCCCGCTGATCGCCGCTGCGCCGTGCGGCGTCCGTTCGCAAGTGCCGTGAAGCCCGCGCTCAAGGCGCTCACACTCGGGTTTCACGCGCTCTGCTGGTTGGGCGCGGGCGCGGCGCCCGCAAGCGCGGACGCTGCGCAGCACATGCTCTGGGCCGTGCACGGCAAGCACAACACGGTCTACATGCTCGGCTCGATCCACACGCTGCGCTCCACCGACTATCCGCTCGCGCCGGTCGTGCTCGAGGCCTACCGCGACTCGAAGTCGCTCGTCATGGAGATCAATCTCGACGAGATCGACTCGAGCCAGGTGCAGTCCGAGATGCTGGCGAGCGCGACGCTCCCCGAGGGCAAGAGCCTGCGCGACGTTCTCGGGCCGGCGCGCTACGCGCGCGCCGAGAAGCTGGCCGGCGAGGTGGGGCTCGATCTGTCGCTCTTCGAGCAATTCGCCCCCTGGTTCGTCGCCGAGGCGATCTCTCAGCTGCAGCTCACGCAGCTCGGCTTCGATCCGAGCTCGGGCGTCGAGATGTATCTGCTCGGGCGCGCGCGCGGCGACGGCAAGAGCATCGCCGGGCTCGAGACCGCGCAGGAACAGATTGCGCTGTTCGAGGCCATGCCGATGGACAACCAGGCGCAGTATCTGCTCGCGAGCCTCGAGCAGGCGCACGACCTGCCGAAGGAGGTCGAGGACATGGTGCATGCGTGGCAACGCGGAGATACCGCGTGGTTCGAGTCGGAGATCAAGAGCGACGTCGGCCGCGACCCGGCCCTATATCAGTCGCTCCTGGTGGCGCGCAATCGCAAGTGGATCGCTCGCATCGAGCGATTGCTCGACGATGACCAGAATTACCTGGTCATCGTCGGCACCGCCCATCTGGTGGGCCGCGACGGCGTCATCGAGCTTCTCAAGAAGGACGGCATCGCGGCGGACCAGCGCTAGGTCACTCCGCGCTCGGCGGCGACGCGGGCAGCGGATGCGCGGCCTTCCAGGCCGCCATCTTGGCCGCGCGGGCCGCGCGGGCCGCCGACACGATTCCCGGAATCGCATCCTGCTGCGGCTTGGTGAGCACGCTCGAGTAGATGGCAGACCAGGTCTCGCTCGCGAGCTTGATGCGCTGCGCGGCGTTGGTCTGCGCCTGCTGGACCAGCGCCGGATAATCCGGGCTCGACGGCGCGGTGGTCTCGAGCGCCTCGTGGTTCGCCTTGACACTGGCCCGCAGCGCCTGGAACTGGCTCTTCTCACCCGCCATGATTCCCTTGACCTGGGTCTTCTGCGCGTCGCTCAGATTGAGCTGATGCAGCACGAAGCCCATCATGAAGCCGTGGTGACGATGATGCCAACGATGGCCGACGCCCGGCGCAGTCGGTGCGGACGCGGTGGTCGCCGCGACGTCGGCCGCGTAAACGGCCACTCCGGCGAGGGAAGCCGCGACACACAGGGCAGGCATCAATTTTCGAGCGGTGAGCATGACAGTTCTCCTCAGCGTTGCAACGGGTACCATTTTACGGTGCAACGATCGCGGCAATCCCTGCGTTGACGCAATGTTCGGTGAGCAACATGCAAAGAATTGTCAATGGGTTTACTAGCTCGGGCGCCGGCGCGAAACTGGCCGCAGGACCCGAAAAAGCCGCGATGACCCGCCCGCTCAAACCCTGACCCCCGCTCAACCCTGCCCCCCGCTCGACATGACCAGCACGCTCAATAAGTCTCATTCCGAAATCGGCGCGGCGCACGAGGCACGCATACTCCTGGTCGACGACGATCGCGAGCTATGCCAGATGCTCACCGAATACCTCGAGGCCGAACACTTCGAGGTCAAGAGCGTGCATGACGGAGGCGATGCGCTCGCCGAGCTGCAAGCCAATACCTACGAGATCCTGATCCTCGACGTGATGCTGCCGAGCGTGGGCGGCTTCGACGTGCTGCGCAAGCTGGGTGCCTCTCACACCACCCCGATTCTCATGCTGACGGCGCGCGGCGACGACGTCGATCGGATCGTCGGGCTCGAGCTCGGCGCCGACGACTACCTCAGCAAGCCGTTCAACCCGCGCGAACTGGTGGCGCGGATCCGCGCGATCCTGCGACGCGCCGCCAACCGCCCCGCGCGCGGCGCGGGCGGCGAGGAGCTCATCGTCGGACCGATCGCGCTCAACTCCGGGATGCATCAGGTGCGGATGTCGGGCCAGCCGGTGGCGCTCACCGGCGCGGAGTTTCGCGTGCTCGAGCTGCTCATGCGCTCCGCCGGCCAGGTGATCTCGCGCGAATTGATGACCGAGCAGGCGCTCGGGCGCAAGCTCGTGGCCTACGATCGCAGCATCGACACTCACATCAGCAATCTCAGGCGCAAGCTGAATCTCGAGACCGGCAAGAATCCCGAGATCAAGAACGTGCGCGGCTCGGGCTACACGCTGACCTGCGCCCCCCAGTAGACTCAACGCATGCACAGCTTGTTCGTGCGCATCTTCGTGCTGTTCTGGATCGCGATGGCGATCATCGTGGCCGGCAGCATCGCGGTGACCTTCACGGTGGCCGCGCGCGAATACGAGTCGCGCGAAACCCAGCACCGCCCCGCCATCGCCATCCGCGCCTCCGAGGTGCTGGCGCGAGGCGGGCTCGCGGCGCTCAGCAAATGGCTGGCGAGCAACGAGCACTCGATGCCGGACCGCAATCTCTACATCATCGGTCCCGATGGACGCGATATCCTCGGCCGGCGGCTCGCCGAGAATGCCGCGCGGCGGCTGGAGTTCTTCAATCGCGAGTCGGAGCCGGAGGCGCCGCCGCCTCGGTCGGGCCCAGCCGACGTCGCACCGCCGCCCGAGTCGACCGCGCCCGCCGACGCCGCCCCGCTCGGCCCGGCCTATCCCCCTCCCGATCTGCGCCCGCCCGGCGGCGCGCCGTGGAACTTCCGGCCGCAGCGCGCGCTGCCGCAGATCGTCGCGCCCGACGGTACCACCTATACGGTGCTGCTGGTCCCGCGCCGCCCCAGCATTTTCGGCGCGCTGAGCCTGCCCGGGATCTCGCTCATGATCCTCGCCATCGCGCTCGCCGTGAGCGCCGTGGCGAGCTGGTGGCTCGCGCGCCATCTGAGCGCGCCCATCCGCCGCATCCAGGAAGGCGCGCGGGCGCTCGCCGGCGAGGATCGCGAGGTGCGCGTGAGCGCCGGGCTCGAAGACCGCAAGGACGAAGTCGCGGTGCTGGCGCGCGAGTTCGACGCCATGGCCGACCGGCTGCGCGCCAATCGCGCTGCCATCACCCGGCTGCTGCGCGACATCTCGCACGAGCTGCGCTCGCCGCTCGCGCGCATGCGCCTGGCGGTCGGCCTGGCGCGCCAGCCCGCCTCCGACTCGGCGCGCCAGCTCGATCGCATGGAACGGGAGATCGAGAGGCTCGACGGGCTGATCAGCCAGGTGCTCAAGCTCGCGCGGCTCTCCGACACGGACGCGCCCTTCGAGCGCGAGGCCTTCGACGTCGATGAGGTGATCGGCGAGGTGGTGCGCGACGCCAACTTCGAGGCAGCGGCGAAGGGCTGCAGCGTGCGCATCGTGGGGGCGGCCGGCAGCACGGTGCACGGCAGCCGCGAGCTCATGCGCAGCGCGATCGAGAACGTACTGCGCAATGCGGTGCGCTATAGTCCCGCGGGCGCGCGGGTCGAGGTCGCGGTGGAGCGCGGCGCCTCGGGTCTCACGGTCTCGATCCGCGATCAGGGGCCCGGCGTTCCCGGGAGCGAGGTCGAGCGCATTTTCGAGCCGTTCTACCGCGTGGCAGAATCGCGCGACCGCGATAGCGGGGGTGAAGGCATCGGCCTCGCCATCACCTCTCGTGTCATGAAGGCGCATGGCGGATCGGCGCGCGCCGACAACCGCGCCGGTGGCGGCTTCGAGGTGAGGCTCAGTCTACCGCTCTCGGCGCTCGAGGCTTGAGGGCATTGCATCACAGGAGGGTGAAGTGAGCCTGTATCAGGAGGCCTGCAAGTACATTCCGGGCGGTGTCAACTCGCCGGTGCGCGCCTTCCGTGGTGTCGGCGGGGAGCCGGTCTTCTTCAAGCAAGCGGCAGGCGCCTACGCGGTTGCCGCGGACGGCCGGCGCTTCATCGACTACGTGGGCTCGTGGGGGCCGATGATCCTCGGGCATGCCCACCCGCACGTCATCGCCGAGGTACGACGGGTGGCCGCGCAGGGTCTGAGCTTCGGGGCGCCCACCGAGCTCGAGACGCAGCTCGCGCGGCGCGTCATCGAGCTGATGCCGTCGATCGAGCTGGTGCGCTTCGTGAGCTCGGGGACGGAAGCGACCATGAGCGCGATCCGTCTCGCGCGCGGCTTCACCGGCCGTGACACCATCGTCAAGTTCGAGGGGTGTTATCACGGCCATTCCGACTCGCTGCTGATCAAGGCAGGCTCCGGGGCGCTGACGCTCGGTGTACCGACCTCGCCGGGGGTGCCGCGCGCGCTGGCCGCCCACACGGTGACGCTCGACTACAACGATGCGCAGAAGGTGCGCGATGCGTTCCGCCAGATCGGCCCCGAGATCGCCTGCGTCATCGTCGAGCCGGTCGCCGGAAACATGAACTGCGTACCGCCGGTTGCGGGATTTCTGGAGACGCTGCGCGCCGAGTGCGACCGCGCCGGCGCGCTGCTGATCTTCGACGAGGTGATGACCGGGTTTCGGGTGGCACTCGGCGGAGCCCAGGCCCTCTACGGGGTGCGCCCCGATCTCACCACGCTCGGCAAGATCATCGGAGGCGGGATGCCGGTCGGCGCCTTCGGCGGCCGCCGGGATGTGATGGAACGCCTCGCGCCCCTGGGACCGGTCTATCAGGCAGGGACGTTGTCCGGCAATCCGGTCGCCATGGCCGCCGGCCTGGCCACGCTCGAGCTGGTGGCGGCTGCGGGCTTCCACAAGCACCTGAACGAGACCACCGACCTCTTGGTGCAGCGCCTCGCGGGGGCGGCGGCGAGCTCGGGCATCAAGCTGGCGACCAATCACGTATGCGGCATGTTCGGCCTCTTCTTCACCGACGAGCGCCGCGTCGACAGCTTCAAGAAGGTCATGGCCTGCGACGTCGAGCGCTTCAAGCGCTTCTTTCACCGCATGCTCGAGGAGGGCGTCTACCTCGCGCCCTCGGCGTTCGAGGCCGGATTCGTCTCGGCCGCCCACTCGCCGGCCGACATCGAGGCCACCATCGCCGCGGCCCACAAGACCTTCGCGAGCCTGCGCTCGGGCTGAGCGATGCGCGCATTCGCGTGGTTCTTTGCAACGCTGCTCGCCGCGGCGCTGGTCGCGGCCGCGCTTTCCTATCCGGTCTTCGAGCTCTCCCGGCACCTCGCCGCGTGGCCGTTTCACCGCGTAGTGGCGCGCCTCGCCATGCTGGCCGCGGCCGGCGGGATCATTCTTTTGTGCCGCCGCCTCGGCATCGCCAGCAAGAGTGCGCTGGGTTACGGCCTGCCCTGGCGCCGCTTCGTGAAGGTCACGCTCGCCTGGGGCCTCATCGGCGGCGTCACGGCGGCGCTCGGCGCCGCGTTCCTGCTGCTTGCCCACCTGCGCATCGCTACCCAGGCGCTCTCGGCCATGGCCGTGCTGCGCCTGCTGCTCGCGGGATTGGGGTCGGGCATCGCGGTTGCGCTCATCGAGGAAACGGTCATGCGCGGCGCGATGCATACCGCGATTGCGCGCGAGGCGGGCCAGCTCGCGGCGGCGCTCTACACCGCGCCGTTGTTCGCCGTGCTGCATTTCTTCGCGCGCGTGCACATTGCGCCGGAGCAGGTCGGCTGGATGAGCGGCTTCGATCTCATCGCGCGCTCATTCGCGCCGCTTGCCACGCCCACGCTCGTGCTCGACGCCTTTCTGGCATGGCTGGCCGTCGGCCTGGTGCTCAGCCTGGCGCGCGTGCTGACCGGCAACATCGCAGTCTGCATCGGATTGCATGCGGGCTGGGTTCTGGTGTTGCGCATTCTCTCGGATGCCACGGCGCCGGGCGGCGGTGGCGAGTTCGCGGGCTGGGTCGGAGCTTTCGACGGGCTTCTCGGCTACTGGATCCTGCCGTGGTCGGCATGCATCGCCGGCGCCTTGTGGCTGACCCGCGGAGCCTGGGCGGCCTACGCCTCGGATGCGGGCGCGGCGAGCGGTGCGAGCGCGGCCAGGCGGTCGAGCCGGTCGAGCGGATCCTCGATCTCGAGATAGCTCTGCTTGTCGGCGGGCGGGATCGGCAGGATTTCCGCCAGCCGGTAGCCCACCCAGGCCGCATCCTCGAGACGCATCTCGATGCCGGCGTAGACCTCGCCGAGCTGCGGCAGCACCGTGCTCAAAAGCTGCGAGAGCCGCGCATGGCGCGCCGGGACGGGAACGGCCGGGGCGGCCGCGATCGGTTCGATCTCGGCGAGATTGAGGCCGTCGGACTGGCGGCTGCGCGCGCGAATCCTGAACCTTTCGCGGCCGACGCAGGTGAGGCCGAGCAAGCCATCCGAGAGTTGATGAAAATCCACGATCTCCGCCATCGTACCGACGCCATACAGCTCGGTCTCCTGGGTTCCCACCTCGTGTCCCTCGCGAATCAGCACGACGCCGAAGCCGCGCCCCTCGCGCATGCAACGCCGCACCATGTCGAGGTAGCGCGTCTCGAAGATGCGCAGTGGCAAGGGACCCCCGGGAAACAGCACCAGGCCCAGCGGAAACAGAGGAATCGTGTTCACGCCGAGCCTGGCTGGCGCCGCGAGTCTCGTGCGCGCAGCGCCGCAAGCAATTTCTCGTGCAGTCCGCCGAAGCCGCCGTTGCTCATCACCAGCACCTGGTCGCCGGGCTGCGCGTCGGCCGATATGCCCTGCACCAGAGCCTCCACGGTGCCCGCGAAATGCGCACGCCCACCGAGCGGCGCGAGCGCGGCCGGCAAATCCCAGCCGAGCCCGGGCGCACTGAGAAACCACGCGCTGTCGGCCGCGGCCAGGGCGGGGGCGAGCTCGTCGCGATGCACGCCGAGCTTCATGGTGTTCGAGCGCGGCTCGAGCACGGCGACGATGCGCGCCCGCGGCAGCCGCGCGCGCAGACCCTGGAGCGTCGTCTCGATCGCGGTCGGATGGTGCGCGAAGTCGTCGTACACCGTGATTCCGTCCACCACCCCGCGCACCTCCATGCGGCGCTTGACTCCCTTGAACTCGCCGAGCGCGCTTGCCGACTGCTGCGCCGCTACGCCGACGTGCTCGGCGGCTGCGATCGCGGCGAGCGCATTCATCACGTTGTGCTCGCCCAAGAGCGACCAGCGCACCTCCCCGACCGGCCGTCCCGCGCGCAGCACCGTGAACTCGCCCCACGATGACCCGGGAGCGAGCGCGGCGCTCCACTCCGCCTGCGTGCGCTTGAGGGTGAACTCCTGGCGCGGCGTCCAGCACCCCGCCGCAATCACCGCGCGCAGCTCGGCGTCATCGCCGTTCTGAACGATCCGTCCGGCCGCGGGCACCGTGCGCAGCAGCTGGTTGAACTGCCGGCGGATCGCGGCGACATCGGGATAGATGTCGGCGTGGTCGTATTCGAGATTGTTGAGAATCACCGTGCGCGGGCGGTAATGCACGAACTTGGCGCGCTTGTCGAAGAACGCGGTGTCGTACTCATCCGCCTCGATCACGAAGTGGCGCCCGGACCCGAGGCGCGCGGTCGCCTCGAAGTTGCTCGGCACGCCGCCGATCAGGAATCCCGGTCGCAGTCCGGCATGCTCCAGAAGGAAGGCGAGCATGCTCGAGGTCGTGGTCTTGCCGTGGGTGCCCGCGACCGCGAGCACGTGCGTGTCCTTGAGCACCTGTTCCGCCAGCCATTGGGGTCCCGAGGTATAGGCCATGCCGCGGTCGAGCATGGCCTCCACGACGGGAGCGCCGCGGCTGAGTGCGTTGCCGACCACGACCACGTCGGGGTCGAGATCGAGCTGGTCGGCCGCGTAGCCCTGCACGAATTCGATGCCGAGTGCGGCGAGCTGATCGCTCATCGGAGGATAGACGTTGAGATCGGAGCCGGTGACGCGAAATCCCGCGGCCTTGGCGATCGCCGCCAGCCCTCCCATGAAGGTGCCGGCGATTCCCAGGATATGCACGTGCCCGCTCAAGACTGCGGCAGCAGCTGCTGCTCCAGCATCATCGACAGGACGAAGTAGCCGAGACTGATCGCCGCGCCGAGCGCGAGCCGCGCATCGAGCGCGGCGCGCCAGATGTTGGCGCAGGCGAGCAGGTACCAGATGAGGCCCACCACCCAGAACACGCCCACGGGCAATGCCGCCGGCCGGTCGACGCCGATGAGATTCAGGAGCGAGCCGAGCGGATACAGCACGATCTCCGCGATCACCGCGACGCCGAGCAGCGCGGTCCCGGTCTGCAGGAAGCGCTGGCGCTGGCGCGCGACGGCCAGCACCAGCCAGGCGAACAGCAGGGGCAAAAGCACGCTGAGCGCCACCCGCACCTCGATGGCGCCGCTCGGCGCCGCAGGCAGATAGGCCGCGATCACCTCGAGAATCGCCGCGGCGGCGGCCACCAGACACAATAGGAACACCGACGCCGGCAATTGAGCCGGCGACTTGCGCCAGAGCGCGATATCCAGGAATGCCTTCGCCAGTCGCAGCATCGCTCGGATCGACCGTGGTAGATTGATAAATTGTACACGCGGATCGTTTCCATGCCCGACGCGATTTGGATCGGCCGAGATGAGCCTCTCGCTTCCTTGGCGGAGACCCTGGCGAGGCACGCCTCGATCGGGCTCGACACGGAATTCCTGCGCGAGCGCACCTTTTTCCCCAAGCTTTGCCTGCTGCAGCTCGCGGCCGGCGACACGGTGTGGTGCATCGACACGCTGCGCGACGCCGGCCGCGACGGCGGCCTCGAGGCCCTGGTCGCGCCACTCACGGCGGCCGTGCCGCTCAAGGTGATTCACTCCGCTCGACAGGACCTCGAGGCCTTCTACCTCTCCGTCAAGCGCATCGTCGCGCCGGTGTTCGATACGCAGATCGCCGCAGGGTGTGTCGGGCTCAAGCCGCAGATCGGCTACGCCGAGCTCGTCAAGACCGTGCTCGACGTCACCTTGACCAAGGGACAGACCCGCACCGATTGGTCGCGGCGCCCGCTGAGCGTCGAGCAGCTGCGCTACGCAGCCGACGACGTGCGCTATCTGAACGAGGTCGCCGAGCGCTTGGGTGCGCGGCTCAAATCGCTCGGCCGCGAACGCTGGGCGGCCGAGGACTGCGCTGCACTCGCGGACCCGCTGCTCTACGAGCCCGATCCCGAGCAAGCCTGGCGCAGGCTGCGCGGCCTGCATCAGCTGGCGCCGGCCGCTCAGGCAAGGGCCCGAGCGCTCGCGGTGTGGCGCGAGCGGGCCGCGCGCGCGCGCGACCTACCCCGCGGCTGGATCCTCGATGATGCCGGGATCTTCAAGCTGGCCGTGGCGAATCCCGCATCGCGCGAGGCGATCACCACGGCATTGTCGCTGCCGAAGGCGATGAACGAGGCGCTCGCCAATGGCGTGCTCGACGCGCTCCATCAAGCTCCTGCCGAAGATGCCGCGCAGCGCGAGCTGGCGCGCGATCCGCGGCCGAGTCCGGAGCAGCGAGCGCTGATCGATCGGCTCGCGGGCGTGGTCGATGCACGCGCGCGGGCGCTCGAGGTGAGCGCGGAGATCCTGGCGCCGCGCGGCGAGCTCAAGGCGCTCGCCCTGGGCGAGCGCGGGCTGCCCTCGCTCGGTGGCTGGCGGCGCGAGGAAATAGGCGAGCGCTTGCTGGCCGCGCTCGAGTGAGGCGGGCGGCGCTCGAGTGAGATCGGGCCCTCAGGGGGCGACCGCGTGCCGGATGGCCTTGAAGACGGTGTCGACGTCGGCATCGGCATCGACGACGCGCAGCAGACCCGCGGCGCGATAGTGACTGATCAGCGGCTTGGTCTGTGCCTCGAACACCTCGAGGCGCTTGCCGATCACTTCTTCGCGATCGTCCGGGCGCTGGATCAGACGGTGCGGACCCGGCGATTTGTCACAGTGCGAGGCACCGTCCGCGGGTGCCGTGTATATGTTGAACACGCGCCCGCAACTCTCGCAGATGCGCCGCCCGGTGAGACGTTTGAACAGCACACCGAGGTCGAGATTCAAGAGCACCACGGCTTCGAGCGGCTGCTTGAGCTCGGCGAGCAGCCCGGTCAGAGCGTCGGCCTGCGCGATGTTGCGTGGAAAGCCGTCGAGGATGAATCCCTTGACGGCGTCCGGCTGAGCCAAGCGCTCGCGAATCATGCCGAGCACGATCGCATCGTCGACGAGCTTGCCGGCGTCCATGGCGGCCTTGGCCTTCTTGCCGAGCTCGGTTTGCTTGCTGACCGCCTCGCGCAGCAGGTCGCCGGTCGATATTTGCGGAACACCGTAGGCGGCGACCAGCCGCTGCGACTGCGTCCCCTTGCCGGATCCCGGCGCGCCCAACAGGACTATTCGCATGATTCTCCGAGGGTCTGAAAAAGCCGGCGCTAACCTACCTTCGGGCAGGTGCTTGCGTCAAACCAGGATAAGCCGTGCCTGGCCTGCGGCGATCCGCTATTCTGCGCGCCTTGTAATCCGCGGTAGGGTTCCTTATAGCATGCGCAAAGCCCCGAAAAACGCCTTCTATGCCCAGTCCGGCGGCGTCTCCGCCGTCATCAACGCCTCCGCCTGCGGGTTGATCGAGACCGCGCGCAAAAACCGCGGCAAGATCGGCAAGGTCTACGCGGGACGGCACGGCATCATCGGCGCGCTCACCGAGGACATGATCGACACGGGCAAGGAGTCCGCCGCGACCATCCGCGCGCTGCGCCATACGCCCGGCGGGGCATTCGGCTCGGCCCGCTACAAGCTCGCGGGGATCGACAAGAATCGAGCTCAGTACGAGCGGCTGATCGAGGTGTTCCGGGCGCACGATATCGGCTATTTCTTCTACAACGGCGGCAACGATTCGATGGATACCGCGCACAAGGTATCCGAGATGGGCGCGCAGATGGATTATCCGATCACCTGCATCGGAATTCCCAAGACGGTCGACAACGACCTCGCGGTCACCGACTGCTGCCCGGGATTCGGCTCGGCGGCCAAGTACATCGCGGTCGCGACGCGCGAGGCGGCACTCGACGTCGAATCGATGGCGCGCACCTCGACCAAGGTGTTCGTGCTCGAGGTCATGGGCCGTCACGCCGGGTGGATCGCCGCGGCCGGAGGGCTCGCCGGCGAGCGCGCTGGCGAAGCTCCGCACATCATCTTGTTCCCGGAGATCACCTTCGAGCGCGCCGCCTTCCTCGCCAAGGTGAAGACCTGCGTCGAGCGGCATGGCTTTTGCGTGGTCGTGGTCTCCGAGGGCGTGCGCGACGCCGAAGGCAACTTTCTGGCCGAGGCGGGCACCAAGGATGCCTTCGGCCACGCACAGCTCGGCGGCGTCGGACCGAAGGTGGCGCAGATGACCCAGGAGGCGCACGGCTACAAATTCCACTGGGCCGTGGCGGACTATCTGCAGCGCTCCGCCCGGCACATCGCTTCCAAGGTCGACGTCGAGCAGGCGTACGCGGTCGGCAAGGCCGCGGTCGAGTTTGCGCTCAAGGGCAAGAATGCGGTGATGCCGACCATCGTGCGCAAGTCCTCCGCACCCTACCGCTGGACTATCGGCGAGGCGCCTCTGGCGGCGATCGCCAATCATGAAAAGAAGGTGCCGCGCGATTTCATAACCGAGGACGGCTTCGGCATCACCGCGGCCTGTCGGCGCTATCTACGCCCGCTCGTGAGCGGTGAGGATTACCCGCCGTACCGGCAAGGGCTTCCGGCTTACGCAACGCTCAAGGGCGCGAGCGTGCCGAAGCGCCTGAATCAACCCTTTGTGGTATGATGCCGCGCCTCAAATACACAAATAAACTGATATTTTTCAATAACATAACTATCGAGAGACGATATGACCCTTGATAACGCCCTGTTTATCGCGATCGGTGCAGGAATCATCGCGGTGGTGTACGGCGCCCTCTCCGTACGCTGGATCCTGGCGCAGCCGGCCGGCAACGCGCGCATGCAAGAGATCGCCGCCGCCATCCAGGCCGGTGCACGCGCCTATCTGAACCGGCAGTACCGCACCATCGCGATCGTGGGCGTCATCCTGTTCGTGGCGCTGGGTCTGTTCCTCGGCTGGCCGAGCGCAGGCGGATTCGCGGTCGGCTCGATCTTGTCGGGCCTCGCAGGCTACATCGGCATGTCGATCTCGGTGCGCGCCAATGTGCGCACGGCGCAAGCCGCGAACCAGGGCATCAATGCGGCACTCAAGGTCGCATTCCGCGGCGGCGCCATCACCGGCATGCTGGTCGTGGGGCTCGGCATCCTCGGGGTCGCGGGCTACTACCTCGGGATGTTGCGCGCGCTCGGCGACCCGGAAGCGGCGCTGCGCGCCCTCGTCGGACTCGCCTTCGGCGGCTCGCTCATCTCGATCTTCGCGCGCTTGGGAGGCGGGATCTTCACCAAGGGCGCGGACGTGGGCGCCGACCTCGTGGGTAAAGTGGAGGCGGGCATTCCCGAGGACGACCCGCGCAATCCGGCGGTGATCGCCGACAATGTCGGCGACAACGTGGGCGACTGCGCCGGCATGGCGGCCGACCTGTTCGAGACCTATGCCGTGACGCTGGTCGCCACCATGCTGCTCGGTGGCCTCTCGGGGGGCCAGCTGGGCGAAAGCGCCGTGCTGTTTCCGCTGCTGCTCGGCGCGATCTCCATCATCTCGTCCATCGTCGGCACCTTCTTCGTATCCACCAAGGAAGGTGGCAAGATCATGAACGCGCTCTACAAGGGCGTGATCGTGTCGGGGCTCATCTCGGCCGCGGCGTTCTACTTCGTGTCGCAGAAGATCATGGGCACTCATGCCATGTCGATGTGGTTGTGCACGCTGGTCGGCCTCGCGCTCACCGCCGCCATGATCGTCATCACCGAGTACTACACGGCCACCGAGTACAAGCCGGTGCAGCACGTCGCGGCGGCATCCCAGACCGGCCATGCCACCAACATCATCGCGGGGCTCGGCGTCTCGATGAAGGCTTGCGCCCTGCCGGTGATCGCCGTGGCGCTGTCGATCTGGGCCTCCTATTCTCTCGAGGGACTGTACGGCATCGCGATCGCGGCCACCGCGATGCTGTCGATGACCGGCATGATCGTCGCGCTGGACGCCTATGGCCCGGTGACCGACAACGCCGGCGGCATCGCGGAGATGGCCGGCCTCGACAAGAAGGTGCGCGATATCACCGATCCGCTCGATGCGGTCGGCAATACCACCAAGGCGGTGACCAAGGGCTATGCCATCGGCTCCGCGGGCCTCGCGGCGCTGGTGCTGTTTGCCGATTACACCCACAAGCTCGAGGAGGTCTCGGGCCATGCGAGCACCTTCGACCTGTCGAACCCGGCGGTGATCATCGGCCTCTTCATCGGCGGGCTGGTGCCTTACCTGTTCGGCGCCATGGCGATGGAAGCCGTGGGACGAGCCGCGGGCGCGGTCGTGAACGAGGTGCGCCGCCAGTTCCGCGAGATCAAGGGCATCATGGAGGGCACCGCCAAGCCCGACTACTCGCGCGCGGTCGACATGCTCACCAAGGCCGCGATCAAGGAGATGATCGTGCCCTCGCTCCTGCCCATCGCCGTGCCGATCGTGCTCGTGTTCGTCATGAACTGGCTCATGGGCGCGGGCGCCGGCCTGCAGGCGCTCGGCGGCCTGCTGATCGGCACCATCGTCACGGGACTGTTCGTTGCCATCTCCATGACCACCGGCGGCGGCGCCTGGGACAACGCGAAGAAATACATCGAGGAAGGGCACTTCGGCGGCAAGGGCTCGGACGCACACAAGGCGGCGGTGACCGGCGATACGGTCGGCGATCCCTACAAGGATACCGCCGGCCCTGCAATCAATCCGCTGATCAAGATCATCAACATCGTGGCGCTGCTGCTGGTGCCGCTGCTCGGCAAGATGTAGCCCGCCGGCTAGATGTCGAAGTAAATCGAGTCCGGCTCGAGCGCGCCGTCGCGCGAGGCGACGCGCAGATCGGGCTCCTTGAGCGACACGCGCGAGCGCGCGGGGATGCTGCGCGTGAGGAACACCGAGCCGCCGATCACGCTGTCCGCGCCGACCACCGTCTGTCCCCCGAGCACGGTGGCATTCGCATACAGCGTCGAGCCGCGCTCCACCGTCGGATGGCGCTTGCGGCCCCGTATCACCTGACCGCTCGCATCCTTGGGCAGCGATAGCGCGCCCAGGGTCACGCCCTGGTAGAGCTTCACGTTCTCGCCGATGTCGCTGGTCTCGCCGATGACCACACCGGTCGCATGATCGATGAAGAAGGCCGGACCGATCTTCGCGCCCGGATGGATGTCGCAGCCGGTCCTCGAATGCGCCCACTCGGTCATGATGCGCGCCATCATGGGAACGCCGAGCTCGTACAGAACGTGGGCGATACGGTACACGCTCACCGCGAGCACGCCCGGATAGGCGAGAATCACCTCGTCGAGATTGGTCGCGGCCGGATCGCCGTCGAACGCCGCCTGCGCGTCGCGCACCAGGAGCGCGCGCACCTGCGGCAGCCTGCCGAGGAACTCTTCGGTCAGCTCGTGGGCCCGCGGAGCGCACTCGCCGAATTCTGGGCGCGGCGTGTCGCGCTCGCGGCCGTAGCACAGGCAGTCCTCGATCTCGCGCTCGATCTTCGGCGCGAGCTCGCCCAGAGACTGCGCGACGTACGCGCCCAGATTCTCGGCGCTCAGGTCGCGGCGGCCGAAGTAGCCGGGATACATGAGATCGAGCACGCCCAGCAGAATCTCCGCGATCGCCTCGCGCGAGGGCAGGTAGCGACGCGAGATACGCCGCGCCCGCTCATCGCCGAGATAGCTCGCGAGCAGCTCGCCGCTCACGCGCTCGAGCGCGGACGACCGGGACTTGTGAGGCGCGACGACGCTCATGAGACCCTCAGGCGACGGCCTGCATCTTCTCGACATCCTCGAACAGGCCCTCGAACAATGCGCCGGACAGATAGCGCTCGCCGGCATCGGGCAGCACCGTGACGATGGTCTTGCCCGCGAGCGCCGGTTCGCGCGCCAGGCGCAGCGCAGCGACCATGGCCGCACCGCAGGAGATGCCGCACAGCATTCCCTCCTCGCGCGCGAGGCTGCGCGCGGTGGCGATCGCCTCCTCGTTGCTCACCAGCTCGACACGATCGACCAGCGACAGGTCGAGATTCTTCGGAATGAAGCCGGCGCCGAGACCTTGAATCTTGTGCGGCGCCGGGGTCAGTGGCTGGCCCGCCAGAGTCTGACTGATCACGGGAGAAGCGCTCGGCTCGACCGCCACCGTGAGGATCTTCTTGCCCTTGGTGTGCTTGATGTAGCGCGACACGCCGGTGAGCGTTCCGCCGGTGCCGACACCGGAAACCAGAACGTCGATCTTGCCGGCGGTATCGTCCCAGATCTCCGGGCCCGTGGTCTTCTCGTGAATGGCGGGATTCGCCGGATTGTCGAACTGGCGCATCAGCAGATACTTCCCCGGGTCCGCGGCGGCGAGCTCCTCGGCCTTGGCGATCGCGCCCTTCATGCCCTTGGCGCCGGGCGTCAGCACCAGCTTCGCTCCGAACGCGATCAACACCTTGCGCCGCTCCATGCTCATGGTCTCCGGCATGGTGAGCACGCAGCCATAGCCACGCGCCGCGGCCGCGTACGCGAGCGCGATGCCGGTGTTGCCGCTGGTCGCCTCGACGACCGACATGCCGGGCTTGAGAGTGCCGCGCTCCTCCGCGTCCCACACCATGGCTGCGCCGATCCGGCACTTCACGGAATAGGCGGGATTGCGTCCCTCGATCTTCGCGAGAATCGTCGCCGAGCTCGACGCATCGAGACGATTGATGCGTACCAGCGGCGTGCGACCGATGGACTTGGTGTTGTCGTCATAAATGGGCATGCGGCACCTCTGAATTCGTTGCGGCTCGATAGGGCCGATTCTCCTCCCAAGCGCCGCGCAAATGCCAGTGCGGCAGCCAAAACGCCATAGCAGTTCGTTATGAGTGTCTGCCGGGCCGTTATAAGGCGTCGATCAGAGGGCAGCCGGGGTCACCGACAGGGGCTGGGGCCGCCCGATGAAGAATCCTTGGGCGAAATCGATGCCCATCTCCTTCACCGTATCGAGCGAGGACTGATCCTCGACCTGCTCCGCGACGATGCGGAAGTTGAGGCTGCGCGACAGCTCGATCATCGCGCCGACCATCGCCTGATTGACGGTGTCCACCGCGAGATTGGCGATGAAGGAGCCGTCGATCTTGAGGTAGTCCATCGGCAGGGTCTTGAGCGTCGACAACGAGGACAAGCCGCTGCCGAAGTCGTCGAGCGCAAATTCGCAGCCCATGCCGTGCAGCACCGCGATGAAGCGCCGTGCGTGGTCGAGGTTCGCGACCACCGCACCCTCGGTCACCTCGAAGCAGATGTCGCCGGGATTCGCACCGGTGTGGTCGAAACAGTCGACCACGAACTCGAGGAACTCGGCATCGCCGAGCGTCTGTCCCGAGATATTGATGGCGACCGAGCGTCCCTGCGGCAAGCGCATCCCGCCCCGGCCGAGCGCCGAGAGCACCGCCTGCACCACCCAGCGATCGACGTGCGGCATCAGGCGATAGCGCTCCGCCGCACGGATGAATTCCGCGGGCGGCGCGGCCGGCTTGCCATCCTCGGCCTCGAGCCGCACGAACACCTCGAGCGCCGGACCGCGCACGCTGGCGCTCTGGGCGTGCACGATCGGCTGATAGTAGAGCTCGAATCGGTTGTCGCGCAGCGCGCCTTGCAGCTTCTGCAGCCAATGAATCTCGCCGCTGTGGCGGGCGTTGGCCTCCTCGCGCGCGGAATACACGTGCACGTGCACGCCGCCCTGCTTCTTGGCGACGTAGCAGGCCGAGTCGGCGGAATTCATGAGATCCTCGATCGAGCCGCCGCCGCGGCCGATCTCCACCAGGCCGATGCTCACGCCGATGTTGAAGATCTTGTCCTTCCAGACGAAGCGGTATTCGCCGACCGCGCGCACCACGTCGTCGGCGATCTGCCGCGCCTTCTCCAGCGGGCAGCCCACCAGCAACAGCGCGAACTCATCGCCGCCGATGCGACCCGCAGTATCCGAATCGCGCACCGCATCCTTGATGATGGTGGCGACCTCGCGCAGCATGTTGTCGCCCGCGGTATGGCCGCAGGTGTCGTTCACGACCTTGAAGCGGTCGAGATCGAGATAGCAGAGTGCGTGCGCCACATCGCCGGTCTGCGCCGCATCCATCGACTCGCGCAGGCGGCGCTCGAATTCGCGGCGATTGACCAGGCCCGTCAATGCGTCGTGGCTCGCCTGATAGGTCATCTGCCGCGTGAGTCCGCGCAGCTCGCTGGTGTCGTGCATGACCACAACCACGCCCAGCGTCTCCTTGGCATCGGACTTGAGCGGTGTGACGCTGATCTCGACCGAGCGCTCGGCCGAGCCGCCGGCCGGGACCAGCACCGCGCGCTTGCCGACGGTCACACGTCCGCCCGTGGTCAGCGCCTTGCGCACCGGATCTCCGAGCGAGCGGCGGTCGGTCTCATCGACCAGTGCCGCGACTTCCACGAACGACTTGCCGACCACCTGATCGAAGCTCTGACCCAGCAAGGTCTGGGCGGATTGGTTGATGTAGTCGATGCGTCCCTCGGCATCGACGGTGATGACGCTTTCGCCCATCGCATCGAGCGTCACCATGGCGCGCGGCCGCGATACGGCGCCGCTCGGTATCGCATTCGGCAGCATCTCGACCGCGGTGAGCAGCAGCGCCGATTCGCCACCGCTGTCGATGACCGTCACCGACAGCTCGACGCGCGTGACCTCGCCATGCGAGGCCACCAGCTCCACCTCGTAACGGTCGGCCGCCGCCTCGCCGGCGAGACTGCGGCGCAGATTGTTGTCCACCAGCTCGACATATTCCGGCGCGACGAACTCCGCAAGCGGCCGTCCGATCACGTCCGCCGCAGCCACACCGAGAATCGCGAGAAATCGCGCATTCGCGAACAGGATCGTGTCGCGGTGGACCACCACCGCCTCGTTCACCGTCTCGACCAGGCGCTGAAACAGCTGCTCCCGGTCGTGGAGCCGCGAGCCGCGCTGCTCCAAGCTCTCGAGCAGTTGATTGACGGCGGCGCCGAGCTCATGCAGCGCCGGCGGGCGGCCCTCGACGCCGATGCGCCCCGCCGCTCCTTCGGCACGCGTCAGCTGCGCAACCTGACGGGAGAGCTCGTTGACCGCGCGCTCGTGCCGGCGTTTCCACACCCATAGAACACTGACACCCACCGCCAGCACGGCTGAGGTCGAAATCAACAGGACGACAGGAGACAAAAGCAACTCTGACCTCGATATCAAGCCAACGGCGCTCGGCGCCGGGCTCGGACGATTCTGCGCGTCTCGAATCTTCGTGGATCAAAGAATAGCGCACGGGCATGGCGAAGCCTTACGAAATTGACCATAATCAACAGTTAAGCTCGAGGAATACATGGACACAGTGACCGCCCGTCAGCAAATGGTCGATCAGCAGATCCGCACCTGGGAAGTGCTCGATCCGCGCGTGCTGGAGGCGCTCGGCCAGGTGCCGCGCGAGGCCTTCGTGCCGGCGCGCTATCGCGACCTCGCATTTGCCGATACGGAGCTGCCGATCGGCTGCGGTCAGTCGATGCTGGCGCCCAAGATCCAGGGCCGGATCCTGCAGGCGCTCGGAGCGACTTCCGCCGACAGCGCGCTCGAGATCGGGACCGGGACCGGCTATCTGTGCGCGTGCATGGGCCTGTTGT